>Ga0134121_10000650_pt1 | contig 38009 bp, 38 predicted proteins | sample KB301_FD_96463 | JGI IMG/M metagenome (GOLD analysis project Ga0134121, IMG submission 96463) | Terrestrial soil microbial communities without Nitrogen fertilizer from Kellogg Biological Station, Michigan, USA - KB3-0-1 | ecosystem: Environmental > Terrestrial > Soil > Unclassified ...
CTGTGTATTCTCCCAGCGTCCGCGCGTACGGTGAGCGAGCAGTCCGCGCACGATCTTAGGAATCAGATCGCTGGCGGGCTGGTCCATGATGAGGGCTTCCAGGATCACCCCGTCAGCACGCCGGTTGGAATTCAGCAAGAGATAGTCGCTGTCGCTGTACGACGACACAAAGTGGGCTGTGCCTGCCGTTTCGGTGACACGATTATTCAGCAGGTGACGAATCGCGGCTACTTCGTTGCTGGAATTCGGATCGTTTGAAAGCACTGACAGTAACCAACCGATCGACTCCAGCGAGAGCGCCTCCAGCCCTGCTTCCGCAATCAGGTTTCGCGCGCGAGCTGTGTCGCGGTCACCCATCTGTGCGCGCACGTAGAGCGCGTAAGCAACGATTGCCCGCTTTGCTTCCACACTGTAATAAGCAGGAATGTTTGATTCGATCTTTCGCAAATACTCCTGCGATTTATCAAATGTCGCTTTCGGCACGTCAAACTTTTCCTGCTTCGCACGCGCTAATGCGTGTGCGACGTGAATGCTTAGATAGGGCCACGATTCGTTGCCGCGTTGCCAGAAACCAAAACCCCCATCTTCGTTCTGCATTCCCTCTAAGCGCTTCAGATCGCGCGTCAGAGCCTCTTCCATTGCTTTCGGCGATGGCAGATCTTTTGATTTGAAAGCCGTGAGTACCTCGCGTAGCGCCGCGATCGTGATGATCCGAGAAGCCAACTGTTCCGAGCATTCGTAAGGATAAGTCGTGAGATAGATGACGGCGTCCGTCAACGCTTGTAATTGTGTTGACGAAGTTTCAATCTCGAGGCCGCCAAACTGCGGAAAGACATCTGCAGGCGCTTTCACTGGCTGATTGATCGCGCCATTGTCGATCTCACCGTAAGTTGAGAACGCTTCCGTTGTAGCCGGAGTCCACACAGGCAATTCGACTTCAGCCGCATCGGACCAGCGTCCTGACACCGCTCCGATCTGAAAGCGCGCTATGCCCGCTTTGACTGCTGCTGCAGGAATGCGCACTTCGACGCGATCGTTGGCAGGTACCGTCACCCGTCGACCCGCCGTGTTCGATTGACCTATTAAACTGGCATTCGTCGCCCGCACCGCAACATCGACCGCCATCGGCGCGTTGGTTTGGTTCTGCAAGACTATGGGTAACTCGAATCGATCGCCGAAGTTCAAAAAGCGTGGGGCTGATGGCCGCGCCATCAAAGGCAGCCGTGCCGTAATTGCCGATTCGCCCGAGCCAAATTGAGTTCCACCCGCAACTGCTACCGCCATCACTCGATAACGCGTCAGATTGTCAGGCAATTTGACTTGCACGTGCGCGCGACCATTTACATCAGTTCGCACGGACGGCGCAAAGACAGCGAGAGCATTGAAATTCTGGCGTAGAGCAATTTTTGGTATGTCCCCGGTGTCTGTCTCATCACGTGCTCTGCGTGACCTGGCTCGTGAGCTATCAGTGACTGTCACCGTAGCCGTCTCCATCATTCCGCCACCACCCGCGCCCCCGCCATAACCAAAGCCAAAGCCAACGCCATCGTCTGAAATTTGAAGATGTTCTCGCGAGTGGAAGTCAGCGGCGCTTGCCTGTCGCTCACCATAAAAAATCGCAAGCGGATCGCTGAGCTTATAATCAGTCAGCGCCAACACCGACTCATCCACCACGACCACTGCCACTTCGCTGTTGCCCACCCGCTTACCGCCGGCATCTCTGACCTCGACATCGATGACTGTGCTGGCAGCCGGTTCAAGAGATTTCTCGCGCGGCGCGGCAACGACATTCAATCTCCGCGAGAAAGGCGGAATCGATAGGTTGATCTCGCCACTGGCGAATGCGGGCTTGCGTCTTTCCACTCCGGGATTCAATTGAAGTGTTTCACTCTTGCGAGCTTCAGCGCCAACCAGATCAACCTGCACATGAATATTCGGTGTCCACGCCTCTTCGATCGGCAGGCTCAAAGTGTGGGTTGGACCATCCATACGAAAGCGCAGGGTCCTGACGATTCCGGAACGCCGCAAAGTCATCGCTGCCTCGGCTGGATAAAATGGCGCCTGCACCAGGATCTGCGCTGTATCGCCGGCCTTGTACTCCTTGCGATCCGGAATCAGCTCTACCTCCGCCTTTTCAACACCACGGTTCGGGGGTTGCTTGCCACCCGCAACCCACAAACTCAGCTCGCTTTCATTCGCGCGACCGCGGGCGTCGCGAATTGTGGCCGTGACGCGATACCGGCCGCCTTGTTTCGACTTGAACGTGCAGCCCACGGCGTCGTTGGTCGATTGAACGACACAATCCTGTCGATCCGATTCAACCTCTTTCCACTCACCTTCAACCTGCTTCCAATCCAGGAAGACGGCATTCATCTTCACTTGCTGATTCGCGATCGCTTTGCCGTCAAGATCAGTCACGATTGATCGCACAACCAGTGGCTCTCCTGGCTGCACAAACACCTTGTCGCTCTTCAGCCCGACGTACAGACTCGCAGGATGGACCAGCAATGACGTCATCGCGGTCCAGCTTTGCCGGTTTACGTCCTGAACGGTGGCCTCGGCGACGAACATTGAAGGCCGAGGCGGCTTCATCGAATCAAAGTCGATGCGCAGGCGATGCTTGCCGCTCGCGTCAGTGCGGCCGGTAAAGGTCCCGCTGTTATCTTCGTTGTCCTGACTTTCTTCCTTCCACCACGGAATCCATTTTCCAAACGTGTAATCGTCTCGATTTGGCGGCGTGAAAGTTGTCGGAGCGGCGACGACCCTCCATTCGACTTCTGTATTTGCCAAACCGCCGCCAGCGAAATAACTCGCCACGACTGAAATATCAGCGTGGTCACCGACAAACAACGGGCCCGCAGTCTCATTTTTTGCGGTCACTTCAAATTCAGGGCGGCGGAATTCCTGCACCTCGAAATTGTGTTGAAAATCCTTTTCGTTGAGAGCCTTCATCGTGCTCCCGGCTTTGAACTTTACCGTCGCGATCCCCAGGTTCAAGTTCGCCGGAAGTTTGAATGCGACGTCAAATCCGCCGAAGGCATTCGGCGTCAGCACGCCTGCCTTGACTTCGTTCTCTTGCTCGTCCTCAATCACGTAATTGACCGTTTTGATCGCGCCGTTCAATGGGCCAACATCGCCGCCACTGCCGGTGCCCAGGCGACGAATCCAGCCCTTGATGTGCACCTCTTCTCCAGGCCGGTAGAGTTGTCGATCGTCAAAGACATACCAAAGTAATTCATCTGGCTGCGGCTTCTTGCGCCATGATCCATTCTCACTCCACCAGCCGTTCGGGTTTTCCGGAAGAATCGCCACATCGTTGCCACGACGCGCAACCAGAACGCTGATTGCAGAATCGGACGCGGGTTTCAACGGCAGACTAGCTAGTCCGTTTGCTCGGGTGATGCTGGAAACGTTCGCGGGAATGATTTCCATCTTCACGTCTCCGAGCGGTGTTCCATCAACGAGTGAATTGGCCCAACCAATCAATTGATTGTTATCAACAAAAGCATCGAGCCCGATTTTGGTAGATTGCACCCAGCATAAAAGCGGGCTGTGAGAGCGGTCGCTGGCCGGCGTGATTGACTCAACGGCGACAAGGACCTGACCGAAACCGTCCTTGAATGCCGGCGTCAAGTCGATTGGGGTGTCGATCATGTCGTTTGCAGAGTTCTGCAGGTCCACCTGTTTCGAATAAACCAAACGACCGGGCAGAACTGCTTTCTTCGCCAGTAGATCATTTGGACTGCGATAATGCAGTTGCCGGTAGATTTGAAATGTAAACCAGTCGGCTGGTTCAACTGCGTAGAGGCTTACCTTCACCGTTCGAAAGTTCACGGTGTAAAGCGTAAGCTGACGTGGTCCATCCGGATCGAGGACGGCAAAGCCATCGCCTGACAGGAAGAACATGGAATCAGCAGGTCCAACTTTGAACTCCAGGGTTTCATCTTTGTCGAGCTGCTGACCAAAGACGTCTCTGATGGATTTGTCCAGTGTGAGTTTGAAAGATGTCTCCGGCTTCTTAGTTCCGTAGACAATCAGAGTGTTGCCGGCGATAGCTGAGTTCAGTCCTTCCACTGCCGGTTGAATCAGCACCTGGGATTGCTGAAACGCGGCCGCATCGATTGGGTTGTTGAATTCAATTCGCCACTGATCGTTCGGACTGCACCGGTTGTTGTAACCACAGTCGGATTTCGTAACCTTGAGCGGTCCGAAAGTCGAAAAGTTAAACTCCTGCTCGTCATTAGTTGTGCGCGATCCTTCCGTTGATGGCGTCCCAGGCCCAATGGTCACCGTGATTTCGGAGTTGCCGGGCAAACTATCAATCGCGCGAAACGCAAGCCATCGATCTTTCTCGGCGTTCTTTATTAACTCTTTCACGCTCTGATCGGCTTCGATCTCTTGATTGGTTGCGAGTCGTAAGGGCAGTTGAGTCTTCCCTGCCGTTACTTTGATTGTCTGCAACACCGCCGCCGGATCGATTCGCTGTCCAACGCAACAAACATCAGAGTATCCAACCGTTGCGGCGTGTTCGCGTCGGGGTAGGTTGTCTTCACCGTTGGAGTAGGCGTTGTGAACGTCCAGGCCTTCGCGTTGCTGAGTGTTCCACCGATTGCTGATTTGGTTCCCACCGGTACGGATACCGAAAACTGAGTTGCCATCGGAAAGCGCCCGTCAGGTTCGAACAAAAGGGTTTTTGTTCCAATCCAACGCCATTTTCCGGGTGGCTCCGGCGCGAGCTTTACCGGAACGTACTTAGCCGCTTCTTCCTGCGAAGTGACCGCGATCATCGGCTGTGAAAACGTGATGCTCAGGCTCGGCGCTACGGGCACGTCACCTTCGGGTGAGTAGCGAATGACTTCGAGTGGTCCCACTGTTGATGAAGGAGGAGGAACCACTTCGTTCGCGGCGGGAAATGGCTGCATCACCGTGAGGCCGGTTCGTGGTGGTGGCAATGACTGCTGGCGCAATGCAAAGTCTGTTTCGTCGCTGGTCTCGCTCTTGATCGGCGGGAGACGTTTGAGAACCGCTTCTGTCTCGGCGTTAGATAACGAAGTCGACGGAGCCAGATTCGTTGCTGGTCGCACCTCTGGTTGGTCGGCGCCTTCACTCAAACGAAAGCGCAGGCCCTCATCATCATCGGAAGTGTTCTGCTGAACAATTGTTGATGGGTTACGTGCAGAGACGCTGGGAATTGATGCGACTGCAAAACAATAGATCAGTAGCAACGAGACAAACTGTCTCCTCGGGAGAGTCATTGAGGCAATGCTCCTTTATTGGGATAAGACAGCTAAAGCAACCAGGAAGTGGGAGACGAACTAAGATCACATCAAGGATCGATGTGTGCGCTTAGACGCATGTGGCGAGGATTGGGTTCACTCGTGATCCAAAAATTTCATTGGTGTTCTCTGTTACAGAATTATTCGTCCAACCAGATCGTATTCATGCCCCTCAGTTATCTCGACGTTCACAAACTCGCCGTTCTCAGGCAACACACCGTCGGGCACGTCATTAATCAACACACAACCATCGATGTCCGGCGCCTGCGTCTCCATTCTTCCCTGCCACAGCAGCTCGCTCTCTTTCGACTCGCCTTCGAACAGCACGCGCACCACTTCGCCAACGCGCGCGCGATTCTTCCGTCGCGAGATCTTTGCCTGCTCTTTCATCAGACTGTTGCGACGTCGCGCTGCCGTGCGCTGCGGAACTTTGTCAGATAAATCGAACGCCGGTGTGCCTTCTTCGTCCGAGTAAGTAAAGACACCGACACGATCAAACTCGACGTTCTTGATGAACGCCAGCAACTCCTCGTAATCCTTTTCAGTCTCGCCAGGAAAGCCGGAAATGAACGTCGTCCGCACGGCGATCTCCGGCACTCGCTTGCGAACACGTTCGATCAGTCGTTCCAGACTACCGCGATTGCCGCCGCGCTTCATCAGTTTCAGCACGTTCTGCGACGCGTGCTGCAAAGGCATGTCGAGATACTTCACGGCCCTGGGCTCTTCCGCGATGACGTCGAGAAAAGCGTCGCTGATGTGCGTCGGATACGTGTACATCACGCGCACCCACTCGATCCCATCGACGTGCGACAACTCACGCAGTAGACGCGCAAGCGCATCCGGCTTGCCGAGGTCTTCGCCGTAGCGCGACGAATCCTGGGCCACCAAAATGATCTCTTTGACACCTTCTTCAGCAAGCTGGTGCGCTTCGGCGATGATCGATCCGAAGCGACGACTGCGAAAGTGACCACGCATCTGCGGAATAAAACAGAAGGCACACGGGCGATCGCAGCCTTCGGCGATCTTCACGAACGCGTAGTGTGACGGCGTGGCGAGTATGCGCGGGGTGGATTCATCGTAGAGATAAGTCGCGCTCTGATTTCCGAGCGGCACAACCGGCAGCGAGCGCGTGTTGGTCTTTGGATCGCAAACCGCGAGGATGTCGTTGATCTGATTGGTACCGATGAACGCGTCTACTTCCGGTATCTCGGCTTTCAACTCGTCACGGTAACGCTCAACCAGACAGCCCGCGACGATCAGTCGTTTCGCTTGACCGTTAGTCTTGAGCTGAGCGGCTTCGAGGATCGTGTCGATCGACTCTTTCTTTGCAGAGTCGATGAATCCACATGTGTTGACGACGACCGTGTCAGCATCTTCCGCATTCGATGTGATCTGGTATCCGTGGTGCTTTAGCTGTCCCATCATCACCTCGCTATCAACGAGGTTCTTCGGACAACCCAAACTAATAAATCCGACTTTCTTCATCCGTGTCTATCCGTGTTCCCTTCAAGTGCAAAGAGGGCGCGCTCGACTTCCTTTCGTTCGATCGCCGAAAGCTTCTGCCCGCCAAAACGCACGCGGTTGTAAGCCCGCGTGATCACCATCACGTCGTTCGATCTCAACGTGTTTGCAAATTCGAGCGGCGTCAGATGTTTGTCGCGCGAAACGCCACGCTGCTCCATCAACGACACCAAACGCTCGTAAAATTGAACGCTCGAGTAATTACGCCCATCCGCAGTCGCGTGGTCCAGCCCTCGTCGTGTCCAGGCCGAGATCCGTTTGCCGTAAAAAATTAGCAATAGCGCGAGGGCAAATGCTGTCACGCCGGCGACGACTGCGAGCACGTTTGCATTCAGGTAACGGCTCATCGTGTTGAGCATGTTCGACGCCATCCGCCCGTAATCGAAGATGCGATTGTGTAGCGACGTGGCGAGCGAGCGCTGCTCCTGCTTGTCGTAACCAACGACGTACTGAAACCACATCAGCTCGAGTGCTTCACCGTACTTTTGCAGTTGCGCTGCGAAACCTGTACGGACCGGCTCGGTGCGTCCAGCAGGCGGCGTCGGATCGAACGTCACCCACGAGCGTGTTTCCGGAAAAAAGACCTCGACCCACGAGTGAGCATTGAATTGACGAACCGTATAAGCATCGGCTGCGTCGTTGTACTCACCCGCCGTAAAACCATTGACGAGTCGCGAAGCAATGCCGTGCGTGCGCAACAACATGACCATCGCGCTCGCAAAATATTCGCAATGACCGGCCTTCACGTTGAACAGGAAATCTGAAATCGGATCCGGTCCGCTTGCCTTCATATCCAACGAATAAGCGTATTCACGCTGCAGGTACGACTCGATCGCTTTCGCGGCGTCGTAACGATTACTCGCATTCGCGTGCAGGATGATCGTCGTGGCCAGCGGTCCAATACGTGGATCCAGCCTTTCAGGTAGTTGCAGGTAACGATAGTAAGGGACAGGCAGCGGCCGTAGATCATTGCGGAGTTGATCCATGCGCGGCTCGGTCGTGTCTGAGAGCGCCTTGTACATGAGTCGCTCGAAGTCGTGGCGCTTCGACTGCACTGAACCTTCTTCGTCAACGCGGACGAACGGCAAGTCTCCCTGAAGCGCAACTACGCGCGGCGCCGCGAAGAGTACGGACGATTCCAATGGCTCGAGAAAGAACGTTTGTGTTGTCAGACGATGGAGCGCTTCAGTCGTGTCGACTTTGAAGAATCCACCCTTTTCCATGATCACGTCTAACTGTCGCGCCTGCGCTGATTTCCTCCAGCCAAGGCCGGTGAATTCGTCGAGCGCGACACCACGCCAGCGCAAGTCGCGGAGCGGTTGTGTCTCATCGACGCGCACACGCATCACGATGCCGTCAGTCATCTTTAGTTGGCCGATCTGACCGAGCGTGACGTTTTCAGAAAAGCCGCTGAACTTCTGGAGTGGGCCACCGTTGCGTGTCAGCGCCGCTGCGCCCGATCGTGGTGCGATCAGAAACAGGGGTAGCGCGAGCACGAAGATCAGAAGCAGCAAGGTTACCGCGACAAACGGTAACCGCGCCGCTTCGGTGGTGCGCCAAAAGCGTTGACCGGATTTTTTGAAGACGCGCGAATCGGGCGGCACGAGCAGACGCGTTTCTGTGGGAGCGAGAGAGCGTCGCGCTTTTTGAATCTCAAATGCAGTGACAGCCGACAAGCCACACAACAAGTAGAGCGAGAGCGTGCCGAGAAACACGGGACTGAAACTCAGGCCCGCCGCGAGCAGCACTTCGAAGAATGAAATCAGGTAGAGAAAGACCCAGTCGCGATCTTTCTTCACTTGTAAAAGTTTTACTGCCGAGAGAAAGACGATCAGGTGTGCGAGCGCAGTGACGCCCAGTCGCTCCGTCGGTTCGCCGAGAGCTTTCTGGTAGTGCCAGTCGAGATAGAACAGCGGGATCGAGAGCAGGACGATCCCAAGTCCATAACGTTCCGGCAACTGCCACTTCGTGTTTTCGAGCAGCCAACTTCCGATCATCACCACGAGAAACACGAGCGATAACCCGACGCTCAATCCTCCCGCGAGGACGAGCGCCAGCATCGCCACCGCGATCATGGCGTAAGAAAATGCTCGAAAGTAAGTCCCAAAACTCATACAGATTAGACGGATTACCGTTTTACCTTGATCTCGTACACACGCGGCCAGAGCTTGCCCGTGACGATCAATTTGTCGCTGGCCTGGTCGTACGCAATTCCATTCAAGACCGCTTCCGGGTCCAATAGCTCCCCGTCCGGCAGCAGCCCCGTCAAATCGATCCACGAATTCACGTGTCCACTCTGCGGATCGATCGTGGCGATCCGGTTGTCGTGCCAGACGTTCGCGTAAATCTCGCCGTTTACATACTCCAGTTCGTTCAGTTCCCTGATCGGCCGGTTTCGGTCTGTTACAGTGATGCTTCTCGTCACTCGAAAACTCGCCGGGTCGATAAACCTGATGTTGGGCGTTCCGTCGCTCAGTATCAGCGACTGGCCATCCGTCGTCAGTCCCCAGCCCTCACCCTCGTAGTTGAACTGCCCCAAACGATCAAACGTCTGCGCGTTGTAGATGAAACCGAGGTTGTGCTGCCACGTGAGCTGGTAAACCTTTCCATTTAGCTGCGTGATGCCTTCCGCGAAGTAAGGCACGGGCACGTCGACTTTCTGCAGCACTTTGCCGCTTTCGAGCTCGACGCGACGCAAGCTCGAGAAGCCTTCCTGTCCCGTGCTTTCCAGCAGTTTGCCGTCGACTAGGACGAGGCCCTGCGTGAAAGCGTTGCTGTCGTGGGGGTACATATTGACGATTTGATAGCCGTATTTCGGTGCCGGAGCCGCGGTCGTATTGCTGTTGGAATTGCCGCTACTGCCAGTTGGCTGGCATTGAAAACTAGACAGCGCCAGGGCAAGCACGACGATGAGTCGCAGTTTGAGCGTCAGTGACATGCTGGCATTCTATCGTTTTTGTCCGGTTTATGCCCTTTTGCACCTAATCGGAAAGGACGACGGGGTTGTCCTGGCGGCGTTTTTCGAGATATGTGGTGAGCCGTTCGCGATCCTCGTCAGACATCTGGTGAATATTCACGCCGAGAAGCCACTTCTTCTTACCATCCTCACCGGCGCGCTCGGACGTAACTATTATGACGACAGCTTCTACCGATCCCTCAGGCAAATCGAGGCGGACGAACAGGAATCCACCGATTCGGGACAAGTCGGTTTCGGAGAATCGAGTGCCGGCGAGCGAAAGCCTCATCCCGAACTTGCTGATCGTTTCGCAATGACCTCGCGATGGCTGGGAATATGAGACTTTTCCGACTTGGACGTTCCCGTCGAACACGGAAATCGCGGCAGGGAGGTGGGCGTAATAACGAGGGCCGCGACGGCGGTTTTGCACCTGTTTCGGCTTCTCGGACGGCGTTCGTTTCTGTGTGCTGAGCGGATCGAAGCCTTTGAAAACGAGTCCACAGTTATTGCAAAGCAGCTTGTGGAGCCCAAAGATACGTATAAAGAAGACCGCGTCGTCATAATCGCGCTGGATCCGCTCGCTCTTGCACCTGGGACACTGCATACCGGTCCATTCTAGCAGTTCACCTTGCGCCGATGTTGAACTTGTACTAACGTTCGGCCCTCAATTGTGCATCCTCCAGTGCACGTCGTTCGTAGATCACCGGCAATGGAAGCAATCAACCTACTCGGATCGACAATGGGCCTCGGTTTGGTGTCGGGGCTGAATCTCTACGCGACTGTTCTCACCGTCGGGCTCGGAATTCGCTTCGGGCTGATCACGCTCAGTCCGGAGACGTCTGGGCTTGCGGTGCTGGCGAGTCCTTACGTGCTGATCGCGGCGGGTGTGATTTACCTGATCGAGTTTTTTGCAGACAAGGTTCCGTGGGTCGATAGCATATGGGATAGCGTCCACACGCTGATTCGACCGCTCGGAGCGGCGGTGATTGGCGCGACTGCCATCGGCGCGGTTGAGCCGCAAACGGCCGTGATCGCCGCTCTCTGCGCGGGCGTGTCGCTCTCCGGACATTCAGTGAAGGCTGGAACACGACTGCTCGCGAACCATAGTCCGGAGCCGTTTTCGAATATTGCACTCAGCTTGATTGAAGACGGTCTTGTCGTGGTTGGGAGTTGGCTGGCGCTGAGTCATCCCGCGATCATGATAACGATTGTGGTGATTTTCCTGATCGCGTTTATTTGGTTCGCGCCGAAGGCGTTTCGGTTGTTGAGAGTTGAATTTGTTGCGTCGCTGGCGTTACTGAAGAAGTTCTACCTGGTGGCCAAGAACTACGTGACTGGTTTCGGTCAGCGTCCAGGGTTGGCGACAGTTGGTGCAGAGCTTAGTGTGCCTGTTGACGTGATTGGTGGTGGCGCACCGGTTGATGACAGCGACGATGTTCCCGAACACATCTTGCATCGCCTCGACAACAAGCCGGGGTCACGAGGCGGGCGATTTTTGATTCGTTGTACGGCAGGAAAAGGTGTGAAGAAGCTGCGCCACTCGGTGGGTTATCTCCAGATCGATGACGACAATCTGGTGTTTGTGACGAAGCGAATGTTCCGTATGCGCGAGCATGAGATTGAGCGAAGCACGATTGAAGATATTCAATTCAAGAAGCGGCTTTTGTTGGACCGGTTGATCATTCGTACCAGCGGAAAGCAGCAGCAGTTTTACTGCTTCAAAGACATCGCAAATCGCGGCAGTCGCGCTTACGAGATCTTGCAAGTCCACAAAAAGCAGCGGTAGCTGTCGCTCGAGTTCATCTAAAGATGAATCCTTTTCGAAAGGGGTCATCCGGATCGAAGTAGAACTCGTTGCGGCCGATGATTGAGGCCGTGCCGCTCACTTCGGGGATGACTGCGTCGTACGGTCCAAACTTCGTTACCTCTACGACCTGAACCGACATCGTACTTCCGAGAATACTCTCAATCGATACACGCTCGTTCAAACGCAGCTCGCCCTTTGCGAAGTGCAAAGCCGCGCGCGCACTAACACCGCTGCCTGTTGCCGATCGATCGAGTTCGCCTTCAGCAAAGATGCAGGCGTTGCGACTGTGATGCGAAGCGTCGAGTGCGGGTGCAGTGAATATTGTGCCGTAAAGAAAGCTCAGGTCTTCTTCAAACGGATGTTTGATAGGAAAGTTATTCATCACCGCACGTTTGATCCGCCGGCCATAATCAATGATCCGATCGAAGTGTTCGGGGGTGAGTTGCAGTTCAACGGACTGTGCGTTGACGAAGGCGTAAAACGCGCCGCCATAACTAACATCAAACTCGACCGAGCCGATTCCCTCAACATCAACACGCTGGTCGCGCAGATAAAGAAATGAAGGAACGTTGTGAAACGAGGCTTCTGTAACTTTGCCGTCGGAAACAGCAGCACGCGCGAGAATCCTTCCTGCAGGCACGTTGAAAGTTATCTCATGGCTTTCGACTAGTTGCGTCTCAACGACGAGTTTGGTGAGCGCGATGATCGCATGCCCGCACATCGTGCTGTAGCCTTCGTTGTGCAGGAAGAAGACGTCGAAGTCGGCATCCGTGGACGAAGTGACGACGGCGCCATACATATCTGCATGACCACGTGGCTCCCACATCAAACCGGTGCGCAAGTGATCGTAGTGCTCGCGAAAGAAACGTCTTTTTTCGAGTACGGTCCGCCCTTCAATCGGCGGCAGCCCACCGATGATGACCCGCAGCGGCTCACCACCGGTATGCATATCGATCGTGGTGACACGCGTCCAGTACTCGGGCGGTCGCCAATCTATAAGATGGTTCATCAGCGAGGAATCTTAGCCGCGGATGAAGCAGATTAAAAACGCGGATTCTTAGCGCAGTGTTATACTGAGTGCACTATGCGCGCCAGTATCGAAGATTATTTTCTCCATCCGCCCGCTGGTTCAGCAGCCGCGCGGGCCACTCAGTTTGGGATAGATCTCACGCTCACATTGGGAAACCTGAGACTCACTCCAGAAGAGAGAATCCGCAAACTGGATGGTTTTATTGAAAGTGTCAACAACCTCAAAAACTCAATCCGCGTAAAGGGCACTGCTGATGCCATTGCCGACCAGGATCATTGAGGCGCCTCTCAGGCTCTTAGGTGAATATAACGTGGATTGCGTGATCGTGGGCGGCGTAGCTGCCGCGATTCATGGCTCTTCACTTCTAACGAGTGATCTTGATGTTTGCTACGCCCGAGACGCTGCTAACCTTCGGCGACTGGCTGAAGCGTTACAATCCGTTCATGCACGATTGCGAAATGCTCCGGAAGGATTACCTTTCATTCTCGATGCTGAGACTTTGAGGCGAGGCCTAAATTTTACCTTTGCTACAGATATCGGGGATCTCGATCTTTTAGGTGAAGTTCGCGGCATTGGACATTATGAAGCAGTAGTGACGGATTCAGTGACGGTTGAACTTTTCGGTCATAGCTTCGCCGTGATCGATATCGGCAAGTTAATCATTGCGAAGCGCGCTGCTGGCCGTCCAAAAGATTTGGTAGCGCTGCCCGAACTCGAAGCAATCCAGGAAGCTCAAGTAATACCGAACGACTCTGAGCCCGAATCTCAGAACTGAGCACACTCACGCTGGTTCAACTGGCTTCAGCTTGTTTGCCCACAGCCGGTGAAGTCCATACCAAAAGAAGAAACTCACAACATAGCCAATCAGGACGTTGGGGGCGTTGAACTTTGGATCTACGGCGATGGCGATGAGGGTGAGTGCAAGGGCGGGCACCAGACTCACGATCAGGAATGTCCAGAAGGCGATGCGCAGGGGTCTAAGATTTGTGAGCTTTACCAGCAGGAACACGATCAAGTTTCCGAGCACACCGGTGAACACAATGGCGTCGAGAGCGAAACCGAAGACGAGAATCGAGGAGACCTGGTGAGATCTTCCGTAGTTCAGTAGTAGCAATGCAGCGAGAATTATCAAAACACATCCGCCGATCGCGAAGAGGTCAGTACGCAGGTTACGCATAAACGTATTATCCTTCCTTATCTTTTCCAGATGTTCTCGCGGCGCCGTACGAACAAGATCGATCAGCGTACGAAGCCATATCCGCGTACGCGCCGGCGCGGTGCGCGCGTCTCGCTGGCAGTCAAGGAGCAGAAGGACCATCTGCGATCCATACTCCTGCCGAAACTCTCGCGGATAGGCGAGTAGCAGGATCGAATAGATCGACAGAAACCACCTGGTATCCTTGCTTAGAATTTTACTCATCAACTAGATTTGGCCCGTGGTAACAGTTTCTTTGCACGCGCAGATCTCACCATCTGCTCCAGACGTTGCGCTTCGGCAGTCGCAACGCGAAAGCCAAAATCAGTCAGGCGGTAATAACGGCGGCGCTCGTCGTCGAGCTCCGGATCGGGACGTTCCTCGAGCTCTTCGATTAGACCGTCCGCCATCATGCGCTTGATCGATCCGTAGAGCGTGCCGGGGCCCAGCTTTACATTCCCCTCCGTACGCTCATCGACTTCACGCATGATGTGATAGCCGTGACGTTCTTTGTCAGCCAGTGCCAGCAAGATGTGGAACATGGCCGGAGTTAGGGGCAGAAACTCCTCTGGTCTGCGGGTGGGTACCTTCACAGATTGTTCTCAGAATCCTTATTAACTATATCGCGCGCCGATATAGTATGCGGGCGTGCAGGTATTGTCAATAGTTAAAAACGCGGATGACGCGGATTAAAAACGCGGATATTATTTCGCCCCAACATGCCGAAGATAAAACCCATCGACAAACTCGTCTCCAAAGCACGCAACCTCCGGGACCATCATCGAGAACGTCACACGCCGAGTGGTTTCGCTTTCGCCCTCGCCGACAGCATCGACTATCTCGACCACGCGCACTGGCAAAAAGTCACGCCGCCCGATTCCCTGTTCTTCTCGCCGCGCTATCTGCGCGTGCTGGAGGAAGCGGGACCAGAGAACCTGAGGCAGTGTTATGCACTCATCTTCCGTGAGAAAGAACCGGTCGCTGCGGTTGCGGCTCAGTGCGTGAGCGTCTCGATGGCACGTCTGCGCAAAACGTCGACGGCGAAGGATCCGCTAAGCCGTCACGAAGAAAAGATGCTAGTCTGCGGCAACCTGCTTTCGTGGGGTATGCACGGCATCTCTTTCGCGCCGAACGTGGACCAGCAACCACTCTGGCCGGCGGTGGCGGAAGCGATCTATCGCCTGCGCCGCGTCGACAAGCTGTTTGGCGATACCGCGTTCGTGATGGTCAAAGACATTCCTGACGCTTACGCCTCATCCGCAACCGCACTCGAACGTTTCTCGTATCGAGAACTCGAAACCGAGCCCAACATGGTGCTCGATATCTCGCGGCAGTGGAAAAGTTACGACGACTACATGGCGAGTCTCACGTCGAAATATCGCAAACAGGCAAAACAGATCGAGAAGGAAGCCGATAATGCCGGCTGCACTGTAGAAGAGATCAAGACGGACGAGATCGTACGCAACGCCGATCAACTACACGCGCTCTATCTGCAAACTCACAAGAACGCTCGACTCCGGCTCGTGACGTTGCCGGTTGCATTTCTCCCAACACTCGCTGAGCGACTCGGCGACGATATGCGTTTCACTGTCTTGCGAAGAGATAACGAGTTGCTGGGTTTCGTAACGACGGTCAAAGACGGTGAGACGGCGGTAGGTTATTACATCGGCTTCGATCGTAAAGCGAATAAAGACATTCCGATCTACTTTCGTTTACTTCAGTCAGTGGTGGGCCATGCAATCGCGCTTGGATGTAAACGGCTATCACTCGGCCGCACGGCGCTCGAGCCAAAAGCGCGTCTCGGTGCTCGGCCCGATCCGATGCGTGTATGGATACGTCATCGCATTCCGATGTTGAATCTGATCGTGCGTGGGCTTCTGCACACGATCGACGATCACGAAGAACCACCGCAGCGCAATCCGTTCAAGTAATTACTCAGCACTGCGCACGCCGACCTCATCCAGGTGCCGCAACAGATCAGCGGGATCGTTATAAACACGATATGCGCCGGCTCGTTCCAACTCTTCACGACCATACCCACCTGACAACAATCCAACACCAAGCGCGCGTGCACGTCGCGCCGCGAGCAGATCCCAGATGCTGTCGCCGATCACGACTGAATCCTCGATCGGTACGCCGAGTTTTTCAGCCGCAGCGAGAAATAGATCCGGATCGGGTTTGGCATGACGCACCATATCGCGCGTAACCAGCGTAACATCCGGCCCCACCCCAAGCATGTCGAGTGATAAGCGCGCGCTCTCGTATCGACCACTCGTGGCGATGGCCCACGGCACTCCAGCCTTCGTCATATACGCCAATAGCTCCTGTGCTCCAGGCAGCGCTCGTACTTGCGACGCATAACGCTTGAACGCTTCGCCGTGGACCTGATGAATTCGCTCAGCCTCTTCCGCTGAAACTGTGTGTCCGGTCTCGCGCGCCAAAGCGTTGACGAACAGACCGCCACTCATTCCGATCTGTCGATGAATGCGCCACACGGCCAGATGAATTCCGCCTTCTTCGAGCGCCTCGCGCCACGCGAGCACGTGTTGATAAACGCTGTCGACGAGTGTTCCATCGAGATCGAAAAGAAAAGCTTGTCGCGCCACAGTAGTGCTTTTAGTCATAGGTTTATATTAGGATTAGCCGCAAAAAGGCACAAAATGCACACAAACAACAAACCATTTGTCGCTTCATTATGCGTAATTGTGTTGCTGATCGCGTTGACGCTCCCCGCAACTGCACAAAACACAAGACTGCCGAACCAGATACTATTCGACGACTTCAGCTACGCCAACCAGAACCAGCTCAAAAAGAACGGCTGGATCGTTCGCACTGTTGACGGCTGGCCCGGCGTGCCCGGCGCGAAGTGGTTGGACACAAACGTGACTCTCCTCAAAGATCCGAGTAACGCGAAGAACCGGATCCTGCGCATGACGTCTTCGACTGACGGCACTCCCGCTAACACCACCCAAACGCAGATCTGTCATCAACGCAAGTATCTGGAAGGTACTTACGCCGCTCGCGTTCGCTTCTCTGACACGCCGATTACAGGACCAGACGGCGATCAGCTCGTGCAAAGCTTCTACACGATCAGCCCGTTGAAAGCGCCGATGGATCTCGACTACAGCGAGCTCGATTGGGAATATCTGCCGAACGGCGGCTGGGGCATCGATGGTCCAACACTCTATTCAACAACGTGGGAGACTTTTAGCCCGGAGCCCAACTGGAAAAAAGACAACGTATACAAAACAGCGAACGGCAACCAGGGCGGCTGGCATACGCTCATTACTCAAGTCACCGGCGGCAAGGTCACGTATTTCATCGACGGCAAATTATTCGTCGAACATGGTGGTGAGTATTATCCAGAGGACACGATGTCGATCAATTTCAATCTCTGGTTCATCCGTGATGGAATGATTAGCGCGAAAGAGTTGCGCAAGTACGAGGAAGACATTGACTGGGTTTTCTTTCAGGTCGGCGCGGGAATGACGCCGGAACAGGTTGAAGCAGCAGTCGCTGATCTGCGTCGACAGTCGATCAAGTTCCGCGACACAGTGCCACCGAAGACGCCTGCACTCGAGTCGCCATGTAACTTCTGACCAAGCACAGCGTAAGCATGATCGTGCAGGCCCCAAATTATCCACAGCACGTTGCTCAGCAGAAACAGCCAGAATCCCCAGTTGCGCTTGAACTTTTTCTGAGAGCCAACCATCCACGCGGCGATGACGGTCACCACCATCGCCAGCCACTGGATCGCATCAAATATGTCCATTAATCTGTGTCACCGTGCTTTATGAATAACATGATGGATGACAAGGAGCTGGAGAAGCTTTCGCGAGACGATCACGTCACGTCGCTGAATCTCAGTGGTTCGCAGCTCATAACAGACAAAGGCTTGCAGCATCTCGCTCGCATGCCGCAACTGCGCGAGCTCCGTCTGAGTCACTATCCCGGTGGCGTAGTGACTGATCGCGGGCTTGAAGTTCTACAACACTTACGCGAGCTGCGCGTGTTCGAAATGTGCTGGCAGAGCGGGATCACTGACAACGGAATCTCGCATCTCCGCCACTGCGAGCAACTCGCGGAAGTAGATCTGCTCGGCACTCATACTGGCGACGGTGCGATTGCGGCGCTCACAGGGAAATCAAAACTGAGGAAATTCAAAACCGGACGCAATGTCACGGATGAAGGTCTCTCACTGCTGCATCAGTTTCCCGCTTTCAAAACGTGGGATGGAGGCGAAGTTAAGTATGGTTTGATGTCCTTCGGTGCCGATCCGACAAACCTCTTGATCGACGGGCCATTCACGCGCGTCGCGGCGCTGAATGGACTCGACGGACTATTCGGTTTGAGCTTCTTTCGTCACACGTCAAACGTTCGTAGCGATGATCTTCAGTCGCTCGCAGCCTTGCCGAATCTCGGTTTCTTCGGTTGTCCGGGCGAGATTTGCGACGACGACGCGATGCGACACATCAGTGCGCTTCCGAACCTTCGCATGCTGATGGCCCAGGGCACGGTTGCGACTGACGCTGGCTTTCAATCCTTGAGCCAGTCAAAGACGATTGAATACATCTGGGGTCGTGAGTGTCCAAACCTCAAGGGCGCGGGCTTCGCTGCACTTGCAGAAATGCCCGCGTTGAAAGGTTTGGCAGTGAGTTGTAAGTTCGTTGATGATGGCGCGCTCGCGAGGCTGCCGAGTTTTCCCGCGCTCAAGGAATTAATGCCGATGGAGGTTAGCGACGAGGGATTCCGTCACGTTGGTGAATGTCATCAACTCGAATCACTGATCCTCATGTACTGCCGCGACACGACAGACGTTGCAACCGAGCACATCGGAGGATTGCCCAACCTGAAGAAATATCACGCAGGCTACACACAGATTACCGATCGAACTCTCGAGATGTTGAGCCGAATGAATTCACTTGAAGAAGTGTCGTTTGAAGGATGCAAATCGATCACTGATGCGGGACTGGCTGCCCTCGCCAGTCTTCCGCGCCTGCGCGAGATCTCTATCGGCGGCTCTCCAAGAGTAACGCCCGCAGCCATCGCAGCATTCCCAAACAACATTCACGTCAACTACTCCTCAGATTAAGACAGCCACAAAATGTCTTTATGTGCCTTTTGTCTCTTTTGCGTCTTTTGTGGCCTCCTTCTTATGTCGCAGCCATTCGTCGATGCTCTCGCGAATGAACTCGCCCATATCTTCAAACTCACGCGCCGACTTCTCCCAAAACTCTTTGAACTTATTCGAATCGAACGCAAAGCCATACGCGTGCCGCCCAAACCCTTTCGCTGGTCCAAGCTCGTCTTCGTAATACGCGGCGAGCTGTCGTGAAGCCATGGCCACAACAGTCAACGAGCTGCCCGCCGGCAACGGCTCGAAGATCACACCCACGCCCGGATCCAGCTCTTTGAGTCGCGTGTGCACGCGGTTGTACTGCTCAGTGCAAAATGCAGCCGCATCTTCTTTCCCGCCGGTCCATTCCGATTGCAGCGCCATACGTGAAGTGCGTCGCAGCACATTGATCAACTTAACTAACTCTTTCTCTCTCTCCATCGTTACTCCTTGTCTTACTCACATCCAACTGAAATCGGAACGCACCGCATTCTTCCTCTTCGCGATCGACGACCGAAGTAAAATCCACGCGCAAACTCCGGCTCGTCTGCTTCGAAGTAAGCGAGCAGCTCCCGCGCCGCGATCCGCGTCACTTCCGGCGAAGCAGACTCACTCAACGGCGTAAACAATGGCGTGACCGCCGGCTCGAGCTCGGTCAACCGCGCCAGCACACGGTTGTATTGCGCCACGCAGAACTGCGTCGCGTCAGCTCCTGATTTTGTCCATGCGGCGTAACCCGCTGCGCGCGCGATTCGTCGCAGGACATTCAGCAGTTTCACTGTTTCTTTTTCCATCTTGTACTCCTTAACTTGTTGCTTCGACTTTCGCCTTCAACATTTTCTTGCCGTGATGAAGCCTCCACTTCACTGTCGACAGCGGCACTCCCATAAACGCGGCAATGCGATCGAGTGGCATCTCGTCGAGAAATCGCAGCCGCAACGGCATCGCGTAGTCAGCCGGAAGACTGTCGAGCGCTGCAATCGTCGCTTCGTCACGTTCCTTATCGACCAGCGGTCTTGCCAGCGCTTCGATCTTTTCGAGTAACGCTTCGTCCAGAGCTACGCGCCTGTTCGTGCGCGTCGTTTCACTCTTGCTGAAGCGCAAAGCTCGATGGCGTGTTATCGCTGACAACCATGCACCAAACTTGCGCGGCTCTTCGATCCCCGGCAGCGCCTTGAAAGCGAGCAGTAGCGAGTCTTGCGCGACGTCTTCGGCGTGATCGGCGCCCACGATCGAGCGAGCTAATCTCACCACCGCAGGCCGGTAACGCACGACGAGCTCTTCAAACGCCTCTAAATTGCCCAGAATCGCCGCGACCACAAGCAACTCGTCAGGCGACTCAGACCGACTCATCACCACTCCAGGTCTCGATCAAAGCCTCGATAAAAACGTCCTTCATTGTGTATAGAGACATGTTACGAGTGAAAAGTTAGGTGAGTTTTGGAAATAAATCGTTAAACAATGGACGCACTCAATCTTCAACGCTAAAATCCACGTAGTTCCCAGCGCGGCACTCGGCGCGTTTAACCCCTTCAAAACCCCAAGGAGCAAGGTGCGCAGTTCGCTAAAAAATTACATCTTGGGATTTGTCGCACTAGCAACCGCCGTGCTATTGCGCTGGCTGCTCGATCCGCTAATGGGAAACGCGCTGCCGCTGGTCACGCTCTTCGGGGCGGTCGCGGCGGCCGTGTGGCTCGGTGGTTACCGCCTGGCGATCCCGGTCGCGCTGCTTGGCTATCTTGCGTGTGTTTACCTGTTCATTCCGCCACGAGGCTCTCTTGATCTCAGCCGAGGCGATGTGGTCGGATTGATTGCGTATCTTTTCACCTGTTCCCTGATCATCGCTTTTGGCGAAGCGGCACGTATTGCACAGGCACGCGGCGGCCAGCGACAGGAAGTCTTTCGAGTCACGCTGCGAAGCATCGGCGACGCCGTGATCACTACCGATATTCAAGGATGTATTACGTACATTAACGGCGTTGGCGAGATGCTGACAGGTTGGTCACACGAGGACGCACTCGGCCAGCCGCTGGACCGCGTGTTTCGAATCGTCAATGAAAGCACGCGACTGCCGGTGGAGAGTCCGGCCACGAGAGCTTTGCGTGAAGGCGCGGTTGTAGGTCTTGCAAATCACACGGTCTTGATCAAAAAAGACGGCGCTGAGTGTCCTATCGACGACAGTGCAGCGCCGATCCGCAACGAGGAAGGATACGTCTCGGGCTGTGTTCTGATCTTTCGAGACGTTACTGCACAACGTGTCATCGAACGTGGCAGGTCCAGTCAACTTCACACGGCGCAACTGCTCGCATCGATCGTCGAATCGTCAAACGATGCAATCATAGGCAAATCACTCGATGGAATTATCCAGAGCTGGAACGCTGCTGCGGAACACCTCTTCGGTTACACGGCCGAGCAGGCTGTGGGCCAACACATCTCGTTGGTGATCCCGCCCGAACGTTTGTCCGAAGAAGATCAAATCATCGCCAGCTTACGTGAAGGAAAACGAATCGAGCACTACGAAACCGAGCGGGTGCGCAGTGACGGCCAGCGTATCACTGTTTCGCTCACCATCTCGCCGATAAAGGATGAGTCAGGAAACGTCGTCGGCGCCTCGAAGATTGCGCGCGACGTTTCTACTCAGAAGCGTGCTGAAAGCGACCGGCAGATGTTTGTCACGCTCGTCGAAAACAGCACCGACTTCATCGGCATCTGCGATCTTGAAGGTGTTCCCTTCTTTATAAATCGTGCTGGACTGGAGCTGGTTGGTCTAAAGGACATCGAAGAAGCTCGGCAAACGCCGATTCAAGAATTCTTCTTTCCTGAAGACCAGGCGAAGATCATGAACGAGTTTTTTCCCATCGTGCTGAATAACGGTCACGGCGAGATCGAGATTCGCTTTCGTCACTTCAAGACCGGCGAGCCGCGCTGGATGGCGTACAAGGTACTGGCGCTAACGGATGCTGCTAACCAGCCGATCGCGTTTGCGACTGTCAGTCAGGACGTCACCGAACGGCGACGTCTTGCAGACGACTTGCGCAGATTGGCCGCCGATCTTTCAGACGCTGATCGTCGGAAGAATGAGTTTCTCGCCACGCTTGCTCACGAGCTCAGAAATCCGCTTGCGCCGATGAGCAACATGCTCGAAGTTGTGAAGCGCGCGGATGGTGATGGTGACGTTCTCAAACGCGCGCACGAAACGCTCGAGCGACAGTTAGCGCAGATGGTCCGGCTCGTTGACGATCTGCTCGACTTGAATCGTATCACTCACGATCGTCTTGAGTTGCGACGCGGTGAAGTTGAGTTGTCGTCAGTGATTCAACAGGCTGTCGAAGTGGCGCGTCCTTTGGTCGATTCTGCTGGACATAATTTAAGTATCGACTTGCCGGATGAGCCGATTTCCCTTTATGCCGATCGGGCGCGGCTGGCCCAGTTGTTTGGCAACTTGCTCAATAACAGTTGCAAGTACACTAAAGCTGGAGGAGCTGTTTCGCTGAGTGCGAAGCGAGTTGGCGACGAAGTGGAAGTGACGGTGAAGGACAACGGCGCCGGAATCCCGCAGGACAAGTTAGACAGTATTTTCGATATGTTCATGCAGGTGGATCGCACGTCGGAGCGTTCGCAGGGTGGGCTCGGTATAGGATTGACGTTGGTTAAGCGTTTGACAGAGATGCATGGCGGATCGATCGAGGCGCGCAGTGCTGGTGAAGGACAAGGCAGCGAGTTTATCGTGCGTCTGCCGGTTCTCACTGAAGTTGCGGCGCCGCGTGGGCCAGACGCTGCGTCAGAGTCGCAACCGCAGCGACGCGTTCTTATCGTTGATGACAATCGCGACTCTGCTGATTCGCTTGCGATGCTGATGCAGATCACGGGCAACAAGACGTACATGGCGCATGATGGTGTTGAAGCTGTGGCAGCGGTTGAGAAGTATCGTCCGGAAGTGGTGTTGCTCGACATTGGTTTGCCGGGGCTGGACGGGCATGAAGTGTGCCGGCGTGTGCGCGAGCAACCGTGGGGCAAAGACATTGTTGTGATCGCGTTGACGGGCTGGGGTCAGGATGACGATCGTCGCAAGTCGCAGGAGGCTGGGTTTGACGGGCATCTGGTGAAGCCGGTTGATTACGATAAGTTGCTGGAGTTGTTGGCGTCGTTAACGAAAGTCGATCAATTTTGAAGGAGAAAATTTCCCTCTAATGTCTGACGAAATCGAGGACTATTACGAGTTGCTTCAGGTGAGTGACGTCGCTGAGCCGGAGACGATCAATCGTGTCTATCGCATGCTTGCGCAGCGATACCACCCTGACAATCGGGAGACGGGAAATGAAGCTCGTTTCCGCGCGATCACCGAGGCCTACACGGCACTCTCGAACCCCGAGGCGCGCGCGCAATACGACGCGACGAATCAGAAGCGCAAGAAGGATCGTTGGCGTTTAGTGTCAGCGGGGGCGCAAACCGAGAACGACTTCGAAATGGAGCAAGTCGTCCGTCTCACCGTTCTTGAAGCTCTTTATACGAAGCGCCGCGTCGACCCTCAAAACCCCGGCATCTATCTCGTCGAGCTGGAACGCATGATCGGCCGCCCCCGCGAGCACCTGGAATTCACCATCTGGTATTTGAATCAAAAGAAACTCATCAACACCGACGACGCGAGGATGTACTTGACTGCTGATGGGGCGGAGTACTTGGAGGATAGTTATAAGAACAATCTGCAACGCAAGCGGCTGCAGTCCGGAAAGAAGTAATCCGCGTTCATCTGCGTAAATCCGCGGCTAATTGCACCGGTTGAACCAGGTCTTGAATCCGAGGCGGTGATGATGGTGGTGGAGAGGGGATCTTAGCAATCGATGGCAACGAACAGTAATCGTTTGTGGACTCGTGACGAATTGATTATTGCGTTTAATCTGTACTGCAAGATTCCATTTGGCCAAATTGATCAGCGGAATTCCGCTGTTATCGCGCTCGCGAATGTTCTTGGCCGCACTCCTGCATCGTTGGCTTGGAAACTTGCGAATTTCGCACGCCTCGATCCAGCGCTTCAAAAGCGGGGTATCAAAGGAGCTTCTCATGGCAGCAAAGGCGAAGTTGAGGTGTGGGAGGAGTTCAACAACAACTGGGACCTATTGGCATTTGAAAGTGAGCGACTACTTGCCGACTTGACTCACCAGTCGGTCGAGGACATGAACGGACTAGACGAAAGCGAGTTGCCGAAGGAGGGTCTTGAGAGGGAACGACTCGTTAGGGTGCGCGTTAATCAACGATTCTTTCGCTCTACTGTCTTAACCTCCTATGAGTCTCGATGTTGTATCACTGGACTTGCGATTCCAAGTCTCTTGTCCGCGAGCCACATAGCGCCGTGGGCCAAAGATCAAAACAACCGAATGAATCCTCGAAACGGATTGTGCCTAAACCTCCTTCACCATAGAGCTTTCGATGAGGGCCTAATTACCATCACACCAGAGTTTCGTGTCCGCGTTTCATCGTCTCTTGCAACCCCAACTACTGGCGATGCAACCCATACTTTCTTTGAACCATATCACAATCAACTCGCACGACTTCCGCGGCGCTTTTTGCCAGATGCGATGTTGTTGGAATGGCATAACAAGAAGATCTTTGTTCCGTGAGCCTCGCTGAAAGCCACACACGCGAATAAACCGCCTCAACTGTTACCACCCGCTAGTCATCTTCCGAACCGAAAATTCGGCATGTAGACTGGTTGAATGGTCTCCATACTAACCAATACGTATTTCTCCGGTGCTGGGCTAATGGATATCGGTCTTAAAGCCGGTGGTCTAACTCTCCAGCAGAGCTTCGAAATCGATAGTGTCTGCTGTGACACGATGCGGTGGAACTTCTCGCATGAAGTCGTCCAATGCGACATCACCAAAAAGTTGGTTTTGGCAGACAAGGACTGCCATGTGATGGTAGCAACGTATCCTTGCACCAAGTATTCACCGATAGGAGACATACACGGTGTGCGAACGGGCGACGATCTGTTCTTGCATTTCTTTCGACATGTTGCGATCCGACGACCCGAGCTATACGTGGTGGAGAATGTTCCGGGCATGAAGAAGTTTCCAGTGGTGATGGAAGCGATGACGAAGTTGCCGGATTATTACGTCCACGTTGCGTGCCCAGTCAAGACCTCGACGTGGTTACCGCAAAAACGAGACCGCTTAATCATTATTGGGAGTCGCAGAAACTTCGCATGGCGGACGCCAACAGCTAACAGAACAGTAACACTTGCAGAAATACTAGAACCTGAACCAACTCCACATATTCCTGATTATGTGAATAGGCGTTTGGCGGGTCAGTATCGCGATAGACCAATAATCAGCGATCCGAAACGTGGGGATATCGCACCAACTTGCGTTGCGCATTATTCCAAAGACTTGAGCACAAGACTTGTGGTCGATGCTCGATTCCCGCGCGGAGTAAGACCTTACACTGTTCGAGAGTATGCGCGACTGCAAGGAGTGCCGGACACGTTCACCTTCGCCGGGAGTTCTAATGATGCGTATCGAATGATCGGCAACGGTGTGTCGGTCCCAGTTGGTGGGTGGATCGGTTCTGAGATTAAACGATACTTCGAATGATCGGTAGGTACCAGAAATTGATGTTTGTAATTAGTAGTCATGTCTCTCAGCCGGCTCTCAGTAAACGTGCTAACATCGGGTTCATGAATAAGTCTTCTGCGTTGGCTGATTGGACTCCCGAACAGCTTGCTCTCGGTAAAAGGTGGGTGGAGACGTGGAGGCTCGCTGCGGTGGATCTTGAGCGGATAAAGCGTAAGGAGATCCGAGAATTGGATACCTACAAGTCTATTTCTCTTCTTTGCGGGACCGCCGATTACACCAAGCCCCCTCACGCACCAAAACCATGGTCGGGACTAGTCGAGCAGCAGCGATGGTTTCAAAAGGCAGCCCGCCGTGACTGACGCCACTCGCAAACGGTGACAACCTACCGTTCTCGAACCACATAACCACTCTTCCGCACCTTCGCGAGGGCTTTGTTCAGGTACTCTGGCTCGAACCAACCGGGTGAGTTTATAAGATAGATTGAATATCGCTTGTCACCTTGTTTGAAGTCCCAAACGTAAAACGAGAAGACGCCTTTTAACTTGTCAAACAAGTGATGGATAACTTCCGGGTTCGAAATCGTCTTGAGTTTCGAGTTGAGGGTCATTTGCTGAGCGAAAGGCCAAGCGGGTGGGCTCTGGTCCGTAAACTCCGAATCGTCTTCCGACGTTTGTACTCCGATGAGTGCCGGATAATACACCTGTTCGTGGCCCTCCGGAACATAGTCCCAGATTGCATCGGTTAGTTGAACCCAGGAACCACCCTTCGGTTTTACATCAGTAGCCAGAAGGATTTCTTTATCACCATCAAGGTAGCGAATGTAGGACACTCCGCCGTGAACGTTGATGTAGTCACCCTCCATCTCGATGAACCGACTCTTCAATAAATACTTTTCGCCAGCCAGGTACTTTTTGAGCGAATCGAGTCGCTCAGCAGTGAGGCGACTCACAAAGAATCGGCCTCTTCGTCTCCCTCGTAATGAATCACTTTGCCGTCCTGATAGATCTTAACAAGGGCGGCCACAGCATTGCCTTTTGACTCATGTTCGAGTACGAGCCACGGGAAAACTCAATAAGATTGTTGTCGCGTAGACCAGCGAATGCCGATGTAAGCGAACCCACACCCATCAAGACCAGTAGAAACGACAAGCACCTAAATAGTTCACGGTTCATAGTTACGCCATCATACAACTGAAATTAGCGGCAACGCTGAGAAGAATGTGTTATAGATCGCCAAAGCTGTTGTGCTATGAGAACTGTAGGCTCTTTATCGTTCACTCTACCGCCCGAGGTTCGGGATTGCTCCGCGTGGTATGGGCCTGAGGTTGAAGAATGGATTGAACGGCTTTCCGATGCGGAAATCTCGGAAGTCGAGCGCGCTGTCAACGAATTGGATAAGTCACAGCAGGACCTTACATCAATCACAGCGAACCACGTCCTACTTCCGATTCTCGCGCCGATGTTGCGGGGCGTGCTGGATGAGGTGATGAATGGAAGAGGGTTTGTACTAATCAAGGGGTTGCCGGTGGGGAGGTGGACCACGAGGGAGGCGGCGATTGCGTTTCTGGTGATTGGGGTGCATCTCGGCAACTTACGGATGCAGAATGCTGAGGGGCATCTGCTCGGGCATGTGAAGGATCTAGGGCGCTCGAGTGAGGATCCGAATACGAGGATTTATCAAACCAGGGAACGTCAAACACATCATACGGACTCGTGTGATGTGGTTGGGCTGATGTGTCTACAAACCGCTAAATCCGGAGGGTTGTCGAGTCTTGTGTCGTCAACAACCATTTTCAATGAGATGCGACGGCGCAGGCCCGATCTGCTGAACGTGTTACTGCAACCAATCGAAACCGATCGACGTGGTGAAGTTCCCGAAGGCAGCAAACCGTATTTCAACATTCCCGTCTTCAACTATCACGACGGATTAGTATCGGCGATTTATCAAAGACAATATATCGAGTCGGCGCGACGGTTTCCGGGTGTCGAACCACTCAGCGCCCTTCAGATCGAGGCGCTCGATCTATTCGATCAACTCGCAAACGATCCGAAGCTCAACCTGATGATGGAACTCCAGCCCGGCGATATTCAACTCGTGCACAACCACACGATTCTGCACGATCGAACCGCCTTCGAAGATTATCCTGAGCCCGAGCGCAAGCGACACTTGCTGCGACTCTGGCTGGCGCCGCCCGGCGCGCGTCCGTTGCCTGAAGTCTACGCCGAGCGGTTCGGATCGATTACGCCCGGCGATCGCGGCGGCGTTGTGGTCGCCGGCGCGAAGCCCACGATTCCATTCGACTAAAGAATGAGCCTCGCCACCATCACACGTCACGGCCCGGAGATCTCGGACGCGATCGTGTCGTTTGATCCCATCACGCTACAGCGCAAGCCCGTCAAGAAAGCCGACGTCCTGATCCAATTCAGAGAACTGCGCAATCACGAAGCTGTCAGAATTGTCGAGCAGATGCCTGAACAAGATGGCATCCTGGATCCGGAAGCAGTCGATAAGGTTTTGATTACTTCGCATTGCGAGATGCAACGCATGTCGGAAGAGTTTCAGCATGGCAAACGCGTCGCCGAGTTGCTGAAACCGATCCTGAATGCATTGCGCGAAGGCGGTGTGAAAAATCCGATCCGCATCGTCGATATCGGATGCGGCACGGGCTTCGTCGTTCGTTGGCTGGCGGCGAGCGGATCGCTCGGCGACGATGTTCAATTGATGGGTGTAGATTTCAATGTCGCGCTGCTCAACGAAGCTCAGCGGCTGGCGACAATCGAGAACCTTCGTTGTAAGTTTGAGGTGGCGAATGCATTTCGTCTCGACGAGCCCGCAACTGTTTTCATTTCAACAGGCATTCTTCACCACTTCCGCGACGAAAGCCTCAGTTATCTTCTGCAACAGCATTGCCGTGCGGAGACGTGCGCATTCGTTCACTTCGACTTTCATAGCTCGCCGATGGCGCCACTCGGCTCGTGGCTCTTCCATGCGGTGCGGATGCGCGAGCCTTTAGCGAAGCACGACGGCGTGCTCTCCGCAGTGCGCGCACACAAGAGCAGATACTTGTTGGAGGTCACGCGAAGCGCAGCACCGGAGTTTGTCTCCGCGATCTACGGTACGCGCTTGTGGCGAATGCCGATCCCGAGAGTCTTTCACTCGCTCGTAGGCATTCGCCCGCAATATCGTGAGGCCTTTTTAAAGCACATGGGAATGCGCATAGCATCGCTGGGGAAGATCGAATGATTCCTCTCTTCCTCTGGCTGCTTGCCACAATCGATTCCGCGTTCATCGGCTACAGAGAAGCAGCGGGCCGCAACGCGCTGATCGACAAGCGAGCTTACTACCGGCACGCGCTCATCAGAGGCGCGCTCGTGGGCCAAGTCGCTGTGCTAATTGTTGGGGCGATCACTGCGATTATGCTCGTCAGCTCAAACGATGCCGGCGCGCTGTTTTCAAAGATCGAGTCGGTTGGTGCGCGAATGTTGACCGTCTATGTGCCCTACGCGCTCATCCTCCTGATCACATTTCTTGTTCGTGCGATTCCGTCGGTAGACATCAGAAGTATTACAAGCACGGTCATATTCGGACCGTTTACTCTCATTCGACCAATCGTTGTGTTGGCGGGCGCTGTTTGGGGTGTTGTCGCGGCGCCAGGTGCGATTACGATTGCGCTCACGGTGTTGATAGTGTGCCTGATGCTTGGCCTGGGAGCCGCACTCAGTTGGCTGAGATCTCGCGGGTTGATTTCCTGAAACGATGCCAGAAGGTCCGGAGGTGCGAAAGTATGCGGACGCGCTCGATGCAGCGTTAAGCGGCCGCGCCATCGTTTCGTTGGAAGCGCGAACAAAAGAAGCGCGCAAATGGCTACAGGAAAACGAGTCGCGCCTCATCGGACGACGTGTCGAGCGCGTTGTTTCACACGGAAAACATCTGATCGGATATATCGAAGGCAGCTTCTTCTTTCACTCGCATCTGATGATGTGGGGCCGCTGGCAGACGTTTGGGCCAACGCGACGCAAATCGAAACCACTCGAACTGCCGGCAAAAGACAGACGCGAACGCGCGCGCGTGATAGTTGAAGGTGCCGCTGCAATTCTGCTTTCCGCGCCGATATTCAACGTCGGTGAAGGTGATCCTTACGACGTGATCGAGATCCTCGCCACGCTTGGTCCAGACGCACTGCCTTATCGTGGACGATTCGATCGTCAGGAGTTTCTGCAACGATTACTTTCAAATGAACACAGGGAAGAGACGATTGGCGCCACGCTCTTGAATCAACACATCGTCGCCGGACTCGGAAACTACTTGCGCGCAGAAATCCTTTTCAACTGCAAGCTGAACCCGTGGCTGACTGTCGGTGAGATTACTCAACGCAGTCTGAATTGTTTATTGAAAACGGTTCCGCGACTTGCGCGTGACGCATACGAGCGCAGCGCGACAGCGTCTGAAGAAGATCGGAAACGGATGGCGAGTGATCCGTCGCTGGTGTATCAGCCGGGTCGCGAGTATGGCACACGACACATGGTGTTTCGTCGTACGAATCTGCCGTGTTTGCGTTGTGGTGAGAAGGTCAGGCAACTGAGACAAAGGACGAGGCAGGCTGAAGAGGACGAGGAAGAGCGGACGCGGATTGTTTACTTTTGCGCGAAGTGTCAGGGAGTTGAGAATTTCTGAAGGGGATTTTCACGCAAAGGCGCAAAGAAGACGCAAAGGCGCAAAGGCGGGTCAAATTCGTCGATCAGACATCGGCAAGTTCGATTGAGGAAATCTTATCGTCCGGCGTTAGTTTGATGGTGCACAAGAGAGAGCGACCGATGTCGGTCAGCAAGTAGCGATACACGCGCAGGTTGTTTTCAGCTTTCTGCTCGACGAGCTCGCTCGAGTGGATGATCGCGACAGGCAGACTGAAGGCATTCAGGTGCTGTTGGATATCTTTAGTCATTCGTGCACGAGCGTCAGCCGTGAAGAGTTGTTCGTCGATCTTTCCCGTTGAGACTGCCATCAAGGCCCGGCGCACTAAAGTAGTTGTCCGGCGATCCGAATCTGCAATCGTTGTCACACTGGGCAACGCAAACGCAGGATAAAAACAGGCGGCGAGCCCGCGAGCGAATTTGAAATCTCTCGTCTCCCATGAATTGGCGAGGAAGATGAGCGTCAGCTCCGTATCCAGAAAGCGAACGATGTGAGACTTAAAGCCTTGCCACGCGCCACCATGAAGCGCCAGCCGTCTACCATGAAGCTCTGCCAGATGCCATCCAAAACCATAATCTTTGGTCGTGCCGTCGCTTAGTCGTACCCGCGTCCAAATTTTCTCGCGACTCGACTCTGTTAGAAGTCGATCGGAGTAGAGAGCGGCGTCCCACTTTGCGAGGTCTAAGATCGATAGATACAGTGAGCCATCGGCGGTGGAGTTCGTCGCTGGTGACACCCATGCCTGATTCTTCAACTGTCCGTTTACAAGTCGATATCCCGCAGCGCGGTTTGGCACGATGTCGTCTTCGGAAATAATTCGAGCCGTCGTCATGCCGAGTGGCTTGAAAATTCGCTCCTGCAAAAAGTCACCGTAGTACTTGCCGGTAACTTTCCTAATGAGAAACCCGAGCGTCGCGTAGCCGATGTTGCTGTAGTTCCAACTAGTCCCCGGAGCGAAATCCAGCGGCGCCTTTTTGAACGACTCAAAGTATTGCCCTTCCGTGTAATCGCGCTGCAGATCGATCTCCGGCGGATAATCACCCATGCCCGAAGTGTGCGTCAGCAGGTGCTGGACGGTGATGTCTTTCCAAGCCGGCGGAGCATCGGGAAAGTATTTGGATATCTTATCGTCGAGCGAAAGTTTGTTTTCCTGGACCAGAATCATCACCGCAGCCGCTGTAAACTGTTTGCCGATCGAGCCTGATTGAAAAATCGTCGACGGTTTGACCGGCACCTGATGTTCGACATTTGCGAGACCATAGCTCTTCAGCAGAACGATTTTCCCGCGGCGCAGGACAGCGAGAGACACTCCCGGAATTTGATGGGCCACCATCTCTTGTCTGACGAAGCGATCGATTTGAGCTTCCGCCCGGCGATCATTTCGGCTTATTTGTTGACCAAAACACGGAAAAGAAACCACAGAGACAAAGAGGACACAGAGCGTGCGCAGAGAAGATTGTAATTTGGACACGAACATTAATTTGCGCCGACGCTTGCCAAAGCGCAAGCCTTGACTAGAATTAGGTGCTCGCATAACGGTCAACTGGAAAAGAAAATGATGACTGGCATTCGCACACACGAACTTCGGAAAGTCTACACATCGGCTCCGCCACTTGCCGCGGGTGGTGGGTTTGGACCACGTCTCAAGAATAAGGACCAACCGGCGCGCAAGGTCGTGGCGCTCGACGGGTTGTCGCTCGACGTGAAGGGCGGCGAGATCTTCGGGCTGCTTGGACCAAACGGCGCCGGAAAGTCGACGACTGTCGGCATTCTCACAACACGCGTGCGACCGACGAGCGGCCAGGCGTGGATCGGCGACTACGACGTATGGGCGCAACAAGTGGAAGTGAAGCGACTGATCGGCGTTGTTGGGCAGCGTCCCAATCTCGACTTCACGCTCACTGCTCGTGAAATCCTGCTCTTTCACGGCGCGTATTTCGGCATCGACTCGCGCACACGAACCGCGCACTCCACGGAGCTGCTCGATCGTTTCAAACTAACCGATCGCGCCGATCAGTTAGTGCGCGGGTTCTCCGGCGGCATGATGCAACGTCTCGCGATTGCGCGCGCGATGATGCACGATCCGCAGGTGCTCTTCCTCGACGAGCCGAGCGCCGGACTCGATCCGCAAACGCGTTTGCTGCTCTGGGAAATCATTCGTGAATACAACCAGAGTGGCAAGACAATCCTGCTGACAACGCACAACATGGAAGAGGCCGATGCGCTGTGCCAGCGACTGGCCATTATCGATCACGGGCGCAACATCGCGCTCGGAACGCCTGCTGAGTTGAAGGCGTCTGTTCCCGGCGGATTTCTTTTGCGACTGCGATTCGGCACGCACTCGCCGGCACTGTTCGAGCAGCTCAAGACGCTCGCGGGTGTTAGAGAAGTGCGAGTTCAAGATGATGGTGAGAGTTCCGACGTTTACGCCGATCGTGGCGGCTCACTCGTATCTGAGATCGCGAATCTCGCGGCTACGACGTCCGTCGAGTTGTCGGATGTACACATCTCGGAGCCGAGCCTCGAAAACCTGTTCCTGCATCACACTGGACGGAGCTTGCGCGAATGAACTGGAAAACTTTTGTGGCCCTCTTGTGGCGTGATGCACGCGTCGCGCGACGAAACATTGTTCCCCTCCTGCTGCAAACATTTCTGCAGCCGATGATGTTCGTGTTTATCTTCGGGCGCGTGATGGTCAGCAGCGGCTACATGCCGACCGCGTACAAGAGCCTTTTGTTGCCGGGCATCATGGCCATCAGTATGGTCTTCACGGGTGTGTGGGCTGTCGCGATGCCTTTGATCGCTGAGTTTCAGTTTACTCACGAGATCGAGGATCGACTGCTGGCGCCGATTGAAAACGACTGGATAGCGATCGAAAAAGTTTTGTTTGGCGCTGCTCAGGCGGTGGTGGCTGGACTCGGAGTTATACCGGCAGCGTGGGTGTTGTTGCGTCCGGGACTGGAGTTGAACCTCCCTTCACCGCTGACCTTCGCGATCGTTACCCTCCTCGTCGCGCTTTTTTCTGCGTGTGGTGGGCTGGCACTCGGTTGCAGTGTCGGTCAGAACCAAATCGGATTGATGTTCAGCATGGTGCTGACGCCGATGATCTTCTTCGGTTGCACGTATTACCCCTGGAGTGCGCTCGCAAACTTTCCGATTCTTCAGAAAGCCGTGCTGATCAATCCGCTCGTGTACGCGAGTGAGGGATTACGAGGGACGCTCGTGCCGCAGTTTCCGCACCTGCCGCTCGTCGCGGTCTTGCTGGCGCTGCTGATCTTTGATTCACTGTTGTTGATGGTTGGTTTGCGGCAGTTCCGCCACAAGGCAGTTACGTAAGCCACGGATTTACACAAATTTATGGTGAAGGTTCTTATCACAGTTTGTTTTCTTATGATTTCCGCGGATTTGGTTCTCGGTAGTCCGCAGAAAAAGCCTGCCGCGCTTACTCGTGCACAGACGATTGAAGCGGAACGCAGGCTGTCGGAGTTGGGCTATTGGACCGGGCCGGTTGATGGACGATTGGATGAGGGGACGACGTCGGCGTTGATTGCTTTTCAGAAGTGGGAAGGGCGAGAGATTACGGGCAAGCTGACGCGTCAGGAGCTCGAGGCGATTCGCAATGGAGTTGCACCCAACCCCCGGGATCCGGGATACGAGCACGTTGAAGTGGATGTGGACCGGCAGGTCTTGATGCTCGTTAACGAAGAAGGTGCGGTGAGAGTGCTTCCCGTTTCGACCGGCAGCGACAAGCCGTTTAAGGACCAGGGACAGATGAGTGTCGCTTACACGCCACGAGGTCGCTTCGTTGTTTACGATAAGACTTACGGCTGGGAGAATGGTGATCTTGGATCAGTTTATTACGCGAATTACATCAGCGGCGGCGTGGCGATTCACGGCTATCTCACGGTCCCGACCACGCCCGCGAGTCATGGTTGTATTCGCATACCGATGTTTGCCGCGCGCGAGGTGAGTCGCTTGCTACCGGTGGGAACGATCGTGCTGGTGTACGATAAAGTCTCGTTTGTGTCCGCGAAAGATTGGATTAAAAACCCGAAACTCAAAGACGCCGCCCTCGCGAACGGCGCCCTGCAATAACCCCCGCAACTGAAGTCTATTCAATCGGCGGCCGCACATCTGCTGGATGATGATCCATTCGCATTTTGTTTAGCTGCTCCTGCTGCTCGGGCGTCAGACGGTTTTTCAGTCGCACTGCCAGACCGATGTGCAAACGTTTTATCTCACGCTCGAGCTCGAGCACTTTGTCGAGTTGCGCGAGGGCCTGCTGTTCGTTCACGGACGTCGATTTCATCGTTTCGTGGAGTAGCTCCGATTGGTCCTGAAGTTTCCACTGTAACTCCTGATATGTCGTCGTCGTTTTCTGAATCTCGGCGCGCATGTACGCTTTCTGCTCGTCGGTGAGATTGAGCTGGCGCGCATGGCCCATGATCATGTCAGGCGGAAACATCAGATGGTCCAAAGGATTCGGAGGACCGGGCGGATGCGGATGATTCGGGACGCTGTCGGCTCCGCGCGGCGATTGCGGCGATCGCGGCGCCTGTGGAGGCTCTTGAGCGGTGACGACTGTGACAAGCAAAAGTGCTGCTGCAAAAACGATGGTTAGTTTCATTGCTTCGACTCCTTTATTAATTCATTCTTCGGTAGAAACTGTTCGAGATCTCTGGCTGACTGATTGAGTTGCGGTAACGAGCTTAGGACCGACACGGTTGGTGAATTCAGCAGGATGTTCGTCGGTGACTGCCAGTTTGAAAGCATTGCAGCCTGGCTTATTGCTGTCCGTTCGGTTTGGCGTCGCGCGAATCTTCGTGGGCGCACTACGACTTTTGAAGCCGTGGCTAGTTCGCCGTGCTGTACGCGCGGCTTCGATGTTGTGGGAATGATTTGCGGCGGAATGTTCGCCGCTTGTTGAGATTGAGACGAGCTGAGCCACGATCGCGCGGCGACGAAACTCATGACAACGATTACGATCGCGACGAGCACAAATCTCCTGACGAGCGGCGCAGGCGCTGGTGCGTTTGCTTCAGCACGCAGCCACAGCTTCTCGAACCGTGGCGCGCGAGTTTGATCTTCAAGCGACAGCTCAGAGAACAACGCTTGAATTCTCTTTTCGTCTCCACTGAATTCCATAATCGACTCCCTCTCGATCCAGTGACTCACGCAAACGTTTCTTGCCACGCTCGTAATGACGGCGCGCACTGCCGATCGAGATATTCATCACCTCGGCGGCTTCGGTCACGCTCAGATCCTGATAGAAGACCAAATGCAGCGTCTCGCGTTGACGCTTCGGCAGCCCGGCCAATGCTTGCCGGAAGCGTCGCTGAAGTTCGGACCATTCGAGTTCAAGCTCAGGCTCTGAGCTGGATTTCTCGGCGGGGCTTCCGAGTCTTATCAATGAACGCAACACCTGCTTGCGGCGCTCGCTGGCCGCGGTCTTTCGAATCACAGCGAAGAGCCACGTTTGCAGTTTGCTCTCACCTCGAAAGATGGCCTTGCCCTGAAGAATTTTTAAATAGACCGTCTGCAATACTTCTTCAGCTTCGCTGTGGTTGTGCCGGCAACAGTTCAGCGCCCAGCCGAAACTGGCCTGATGAAGCTTTTCGAGTTGCGCTTTAAGCTCCGAGATTTCCATCCGCGTTCATGCAGCCCGGGCTTCTGTGTACTAATCGCTTCTGTGGATTAGTCGTTTTGTCGGCGAGATTGTATGACAGGAGAAGCTAAGAAGTTGCCCAAAAAGCGACGAGGGCGGGGACCAGCAGCCAGAGCAATCCTTTCACGAGGAAGAAAAGAAAACCCCAAAAACCGAGGCGCTTGATCCACTTGGATACCGGCATGTTGGTGATTATATGGCGCGCTGCAAGAGATTCGAAAACGCTGATGATAGTTTTCAGGAAACCTTTGCGCCTTAGTGGATGTGAGACAGCACAGTAACAACTGTCCAATACTTTACTTAGCCCCAAAGGAGATTAATTACCCAATGAAAACCAAACTCACATTAACCCTGATCACGCTCGCAGGACTCATCGTATTCACCGGCTTCGTTCGTGGTGGGAATTCCTCAGCAGCTGCGTTGATAGGTCGAGTTAACCCACATTATAAAGGCGCTTCGGCGTTCAATCCGGCAGGAGCTGGACCAAACGTGGCTCGTTGTGGAGCATTTCCAGAGAATATTGAACTCAGTTTCAACGGCCAGGGGATCGATACAGAGGGTGGCTTTAACACCGCCGTGTTTTCTGCGTGCGCCAACACCACAACCAACACCGTCTTTGATCTGAAGGCGACTGACACTTACCCCGCGACTGGAGATCAGGTTTTCATCGAAGCGGATTCTTTCGTGCAGACGATTGACCCGGTTAACTGCACGGCTGTGACTGCGCATTCGGTTCCCTTCCGTGTTGCAGGTGGTACGGGCGGTCACGCTGGTGCGACGGGCAACGGCCGTTTCAACCTCTACAGTAACCTGACGCCGTGCAACGGTCAGACCCCGCCGGCAATGGTTTCGTTCGAGGGAGTCATTCAGGTTCCGCAATAAAGACGCGCTCGGCCCTTTCTTAAAGTAAAAGCCCGCCCGAGAAAAACTCTCGCGCGGGCTTTTGGGCCAATAAGTTCGGTGACTTGTTATACTGTCCCCGCCTTGTTCTCTCTCCGAAGGCGTAACGATCCACGGGATGATTCCAGCGAAGTCTCAAATCAAAATGTCTACTGAGAAGGAGTCTATCCAAAATGTTCCCCCATCAGATCAAACAAAGCATGGTTGCGATCCTGGTGATCGCGTCGATATCAACTCACATCTATGCGGCTGGCGATATCAATCACTCGGCAGATGAAGTGGTCTTGCCCGAAGGCACTCTAATCAACGTCGCCATCGCTAAGGAAGTCACAAGTAAAGAAGCAAAGCCAAACGATCCGGTCGAATTCAAAGTTACTGAAGATTTGGTGATTGGCGGCCAGGTGATCGTGCGTAAAGGCACGCCGGCGATCGGCAGTGTTATCAATGCTGAGAAACGTGGTTACCTGGGCAAGTCCGGCAAACTGGCGGTCCAGGTTGAGTCAACGACAACGAGCGATGGCCAGCGGTTGAAGTTGCGTGCAGCTAAAGGTCGCGAGGGTGACGACAAGACGGTGAGCACGGCAATGTTGGCGGGAATTAGCCCGGCCTTTCTATTCAGAAAAGGCGGCGAAGCAAAGATTGAAGCGGGCACAGTTGTACCTGTTTATGTCGCGGAGGAGAAGCGATTTCGCGTTGAAGGGGCAACGCTGGCGCCGGTCGTAATGGAAACAACGGCGCCTAGTACCGAACAGGCAACAGTTTTTATATATCGTCCCGATAAATGGGCCGGCTATGCGCTTGAGCCTTCGGTGTTTGTCGATGAGACCGAATTAGCACGGATGGATAATGGGCGCTTCTTCGCGATTAAGCTTAACGCTGGCAAACACATCGTCCGTATGACCGATGAAAAGAAGGGCTATGCGGTCGACATGGGACCGGGCCAGACTTATTTCTTTCGGATTGGCATGGAGATGGGAATGTGGAAGGGCCACGGAAAGATCACGCTTGACGATCGCGAGCGCGCGGTAAAAGAAATCAAGAAACTTAAGTTTATTGGTAAGGATAAGATCAAAGCTCCCACACTCGTGGTTGAGCTTGCGCCGTAGTGAAGTAAACAACAAAGCCCGCGAGAATTAATGCTCTCGCGGGCTTTTGTGTTAAATAATCCCGGCGACTTCCTACTCTCCCACGCAGTTTCCCGCGCAGTACCATCGGCTCCAGCAGGCTTAACTTCCGTGTTCGGGATGGGAACGGGTGTGACCCTGCCGACAAAATCACC
>Ga0134121_10000651_pt1 | contig 37919 bp, 27 predicted proteins | sample KB301_FD_96463 | JGI IMG/M metagenome (GOLD analysis project Ga0134121, IMG submission 96463) | Terrestrial soil microbial communities without Nitrogen fertilizer from Kellogg Biological Station, Michigan, USA - KB3-0-1 | ecosystem: Environmental > Terrestrial > Soil > Unclassified ...
CCACATCCGCATCCACTTGTGGCCGTAGCTGTAGATCAGCAGCCGGCGGTGGATGCTGGAGCGGTTGTTGCCGGCCGAGTGGTAGGTGCGGTCGTTGATCATGTAGGCGCTGCCGGCCGGCAGGGTCATCGGAACGGCCCCGGGGAGAGCTTCGGGGATCTCGACGTTGGGCAGCGTTGTGCTGCCGGGCGTGAGGTGCGATCCCGGAAGCACCAGCGTGGCGCCGCCGTCGGGCGGAATATCCTCCAGGACGTAGAAGACCTTGACCATCAGCCGTGAGCGCGGATGGTCGACTCCCGGGAGATCGAAGTCGAAGTGCCAGCCCTGCGGGATGGCGGCGCCCGGCGGGGTGATGAAGTAGTCATGGTCGAGCATCATGACGTCCGGGCCGAGGAGCGCGCGCACCAGGGGGAAGATCCGTGGGTGCTCCAGCAGCTCGAAGAGCGCCGGGCCGTGCTCCATGATGCCGAGCACCTGCTCGAGATCGCTCCGGCGCACGCCAGGCAGCGACAGGTCGACCCGCCAGCGGGCCTCGGCGGAATCGGCCTCCGCGCGGATCGCCGTCAACTCCTCGGGGGAGAGGGAGTTGGGGACCACGAGGTAGCCCTGGGTGGTGAAGAAGAGGCGCTGTTCTTCGGTCAGGATGGGTTGTGGCATCGCGTTGGATTCTAGCGGAGCTGTTGGGAGCATCATCGCCTTCCGCCGGGGATTGAAATCCCCGGCTACCGACGGTGACCCCTACGGGGTCGCGGGTCCTACTGGTCCCGGCAGGGACTACCGTGGGTAGCCAGGGACTTCAATCCCTGGTGAGGCGCGCGGTAAGCTCTCCGCATGGTCCCAAATACAGTGCGCTCCCGACACGAAGTCCGCTGGGAGCGCATGCTGCCCCATGAGCTGGAGGCGGCGTTTTCGGCCACTCCTGCGGTCTACTTCGCCTATGGCCTGTGCGAGCCGCACGGTCCGCAGAATGCTCTCGGCCTGGATGGTCTGAAAGCCCACGGTCTGGCGGTGAAGGCGGCGAAGCGCCACGGTGGCATCGTGGCCCCCGCCGACTTCTGGCACGTGCACGAGCTGGGAGGCTACGCGATCTGGTCGGAGCGCGAGATCGGCGAGGTCCGGCCGTGGCTGTCGGCGGTCCCTCCGTGGGTGCACTTCAAGAACGTCTGCTACCACGTCCGCGCCGCCGAGGTGCTGGGCTTCCATGCTGCCATCCTGCTCACCGGACACTACGGGCCGAATTATCTGGATCTCCGGGCCCTGGTGGATTGGCTCCAGCCGCTCAGCCGCATGCGTCTGTACGGGCTGCCGGACTTCGAGGCCAACCCTGGCTTTCCGGGCGACGGCGCCGACGGCGATCACGCGGGCAAGGTGGAAACGTCGCAGCTCTGGGCGCTGGAGCCCGCCTGCGTCGATCCGTCGCGGCTGGGGCCGGCGGCACCCGGCGAGCGCTTCGCGCAAGGAGCCGACGCCGCCCTGGCTGACCGCGCGGCGGGACGGAAGATGATCGCGGGCCAGGTCGCCTGGCTGGGCGCCAAGATGCGTGAGCTGCTCGCCGCATACGATCCACAGCGCCCCTCGCGGCTGCGCACCTTCGACGACGTGGAGGAGTTCTGGGAGCAGACGGTCCGTCCCGCCCTGGCGGACTTCAAGAGCATGCAGCCGACGTGGTACGAGAAGGAGGCGCCCGACGCGGGCTCGCGCTGGCGGGAGAACTGGCGGGTCAAAGGGCCGCGCTGAGCTCTAACCCTCCAGACGGAACTGTCGAGCCAGCATCCCCAGGGTCTCCCTCTCTGTGCTGCCGCCGTCGACGATCTGGACAGGGAGCGCGAGGGCCGTGGCTTGGCTTTCGAGGTGGGTCGCGATCTCGTCGTCGCGGACCATCCAACTCTCATAGGTGCTCTGGGGATCCGGGTAGTCGTCGAGGAGATCGCCCAAGCCCCGCTGTGGGTAGTGCCGGCGCCGAAACTCCGGCGTGGCGATCAGCCAGCAGGCCCGGTGAGGCTCGGCAAGGACCCTGGCCACGAGCGCCGGCAGCAGGCCGACTCCCTCGGCGATCACCGGTCCCTGAATCTCCCGCAGATCCTCGGTGACCAATCTGAATTCATCCTCATAGAAGAGGAGAAGATCGCGCACCTGCGTCGCGACCGGCGGCTTCCACAACTCTGCCGGCGGCAAATCCATCAGACGATGAAAATTGGGATGGCGCTCGGGGGAGGCCTGCCACCGGTGCTCCTCGAACCGCTCATCGCAGGAGTAGAGATAGAGGCCGTGCGACTTCGCGAGGGCCTTGGCTGCGGTCGTCTTGCCGGCGCAAGCCGAGCCGCCGAGCCAGAGCACGTGGGATAGGGAGGACACCGGCCGAGTCTATTGACCTCGGGACCGGCAGGCTAGAGCGATGTCCCTGACTTTGGGAAAGAGCGAGCCCGTCAGGGCGGCGGTCCCGTAGCCCCGGGTGGGAGCCGGCGGCGCCGGTGTGAACCCGGGGTGGGAAGAGGGTCTAATCGCTTGGGCGCCGGCATTGGAACGGCCCAAAGGGTCGTGATTCCTCAGCCCATGCCAACGGCCTGGGTAGGATGGAACGGTTACGAGGTGCGGCCTGAAGGGCCGCGATACCGTGCGGGCATGGACGTTCAATCCGTGGGTGTCCTGGCCGCAGCGTAATTATCGCGCCCCGTTGGGGCGCCTTGGGTGGTGATGGGACTGTACCCAGGCCGTTGACCTGGGCTGAAGGATCTCGGACCTTTGGCCCGAATATCCGTGTTCACGCCGGTTCCGCCGGCCAGCCCACCCCGGGTTCCCACCGGCTCCGCCGGCTCCCACCCGGGGCTACGGGACCGCCGCCCTACGGGCTAAATGGTGTCTGGGATGGTCATGCGGTACTAGACTCCCTCGCCATGGTGTTGCCTCCAGACCTGCCCCGGAGTGGCCGGCTCGGCGTGGTCTGCCTGCGGCCGATTCATCACGTTCTGGAGTACGAGGCGCTCTTCCGGCTCATGGCGGCGATCCGGGAACGGGCTCCGGCCTTGGAGGTGGTCCTTCATCTGCGCTCTGCCCTGCGGGACGAGGCGTCGTTTGCGCGGCTGCCGGTCCATCGTGTGACACGACTGACGGAGCGGGGCGGGCGGGGAGCTCTCGCTGCGGGGCTGCGCCGGCTCATCCGTGATTGGGAGCCGGGCGTGGCGGCCCTGGTGCTCGCTCCGCCCTTCGAGTTCCGGAGCCCCGGCTGTGGTGACATCGAGGGTTGCGCCGCGGCGGCCCAGGAGTTTCTTGCCGCTCTCTGCCGCGAGACGCCGCTCTGGCGGGTGACCCCGGGGGCTCCGCCGCCTCTGGATCGGGACGCCGAGGGCCTCCGGTTCCTGATCCATCAGGCCCGCTTCCACATCGGCGACGTCCTGTGGTTGACGCCGTTGCTGCGCGCCCTTCACCAGATCTTCCGCCGTCCTGTGGTCACTCTTGTGGGACCGCCGGTTGCCGCCACGGTGCTGGCGGGCAATCCCCATCTCTCCGAGCTTCTCGTCCATCACCCTAGCGACGGCGAGGAGGGCCGGAGGCGGTTGCTCGCGGCCCTCGCTGGCCGCTCGTTCGACGCGGCGCTCTTCGGCTGGGTCCGGCGCTCCGAGAGCCGCTGGCTGATGCGGGCGATGGCCGCGGCCGGCGTGCCGCGGCGCATCAACCTCGAATATCACGACGGGTTCCTCGACTCCCGCGAGCCGTGGGACCTGGCGACGCACGAGGGGTGGTTCTTCTGGGGGACGATGCCGAGCCCGCGGCTGTTGCTCCACGCCCTGGATCCTCTGGTCTCAGGCTCTCCCGAGTTGGACGAACGTCTGGAGCTTCACGTCACCGAGGCGGCGCGTCACCGGGCGGGCGAGTTGCTGGCCAGCCTCGGTCTCAGCGCGCGTCTCTTCGCCGTGCTCTCGCCCGGCGGCCTCTCGTCTCGGTGCTGGCCGGCCGCGAGCTTCGCCCGGCTGGCGGTCGCCCTCGCGGAGGAGCTCGATCTCGGGGTCCTGATCGAAGGGAGTCCGGGGGAGGCCCCGCTGCTGCGCGAGATCGAGGCGGCTCTGGGAGCCGGGCACCGGTCCATCCATGTCCGCCAAGACCCCCTGGACGTCTTCGCCGCCCTGCTGGCGCGGGCTCGCCTCGCGGTGAGCAACGACAGCGCCCCTCTCCATTTCGCCGCTGCTCTAGACGTGCCGGCGCTCTACTTCGCCCAGCGCGAGAAGCTCGTCCATTCACGGCCGGCCGGCACGGGCTACATGGCGCTCTACGACTCCCGGGATAACGACCTGGGGAGGATCTCCGTCCGGCAGGCGCTGGGGGCGGTCCGGGAGATTCTGACGCGTCAGCTTCCCTCGCCGACACGTCGGTGACGCGTCAGCCCAGCCCCTTCAGAGATTCCTCCAAGAGGGTGCCCCGATAGGCATGCCCGTTGCTCTGCACTTGCAGTAGAATGGCCCCGCTTTACCGGCTCCAACGATTGAAGCTTGATTTCTGCTGGGTCCACGGCCTCCCCCACGAGCCGTGGAGCTGCTTCTGTGGGGAGGAGACCTCGTCATGAGATCGAAGCTCGTGCTGTCCGCCGTGCTGCTGTGCCTCGCCGTAGCGTTCGCGCCGCAAGCCGTCATCGGAGCCGTTCCCGCGCAGGCGCCTTTCCCCCAGGCGGCGGGCGAGCCCACCTGCCCGGGCAGCGGCGGCCTGGTGAAGGCCGACGTGGTGGCCCTCGACCAGGCCATCGTGCTGAACCGGCTGGGAGCCTCCCTCCCGAACGGCATGATCTTCGCCCTGGCAGTCGACGTCTGCGCTCCCGGCGGCCCGGTGATCGACGGCCAGCCGACCTGCGGCACCGGCAAACCCAGCGCCGGCAAGGTCATGCTGCGGCCCGGCAAACGCCCGCGCCCGCTGGTGCTGCGCATCGACCAGGGGCAGTGCCTGGAGATCACCTTCACCAACCTGCTCAATCCCACGGCGCAGGCTGTCACCGTGCCGCCCGGCAACACCCAGACGCAGCCGTCGACCCGCGCCGCCTCGGTGCACGTGCAGGGCATGGAGTGGGTGAAGGATGCGAACGACGACGGCTCGTGGGTGGGAGCCAACTCCAGCAGCCTGGTGAGCCCGGGCGGGGCGCCGCACGTCTACACCCTCTACGCGGCGCACGAAGGCAGCTTCCTCCTCTACAGCACCGGCGACACTTACTCGAACCCCGGCGGCGTCGTCAACTCCGACGGCGGCCAGCTCACCTTCGGCCTCTTCGGCGCCGTGCACGTCGAGCCCAAGGGCGCGGAGTGGTATCGCAGCCAGGTCACCGCCGAGGACCTGAAGCTCGCGACCAAGGGCTTCCCGACGCCGGGCCAGCCGATCCTCGACTATCACGCCGTCTACCCAGCGGGGCATGCGCAGGCCGGTTTGCCGATCCTCAACATGGTGACCTGTCCGAACCAGGCCAAGGAAGGATGTCCTTTCGGCGGCCGCATCGTGCACGGCGACCTCACGGCCTTGATCACCGGCCGCCAGCCGGATGGCCAGCCGGGATCGTTCCCCGCGGCCTCCTCCCTGGCGCCGGTCTTCAATCCCGCCTACGCCCTGCCGGATCGCCTGCAACCGTACCGCGAATTCACCATCATCTACCACGAGATGTTCCAGTCGGTGCAGGCGTTCGACCAGATGTACTCCAACGGTCTCAACGTCGACGGCAACGGCGCCGACAACTACGCCTTCAACTACGGCACCGGCGGCATCGCCTCGGAGATTTTGGCGAACCGGCTGGGCGTTGGACCGATGGGCAACTGTCCGAGCTGCAAGTACGAGGAGTTCTTCCTCACCTCGTGGGCGGTGGGCGATCCCGCGATGGTGGTCGATCACCCGGCGACCGATTCGTGCACGCCGGGCGGCCTCTGCGACGACAACAAGACGTCGTGCGATCCGGACCTGCCGAACCCGAACCAGGCCTGTCCGGTGACGTCGAGCACGGCGGCGAAGGCGCGCCAGGTGACTTTCACCGGCACCTGCAACTTCAACGGCAAGTACTCGTGCGACACCAAGCAGAAGGCGACCCGCGCCTTCTACCCGGACGATCCTTCGAACGTCTACCACAGCTACATGTCGGACCACACCAAGTTCCGCGTCCTGCACGCCGGCCTCGATCTCCATCACGTGCATCACCAGCACGCGCACCAGTGGCTGCACTCGCCGGACACGCCGAACGGTTACTACACCGACAGCCAGACCTTCGGCCCGGGTTCGGCGTTCACGCTCGAAATGGTTTACAACGGCTCGGGTAACGTCAACCAGACGGTGGGCGATTCGATCTTCCACTGCCACTTCTATCCGCACTTCGCGGGCGGCATGTGGTCGCTGTGGCGCGTCCACGACGTGCTCGAAACCGGCACGCCGATGAAGGACGCGCGGCCGGTGCCGGGCCAGCGCGCGCTGCCCGACGGCGAGATCGCCGCCGGCACGCCGATTCCCGCCGTGGTGCCGCTGCCCTCGCTGCCCATGGCGCCGGCACCCGGGCCCGTCAAGCTGACCTCGGACGGCACGCAGTACGAGGTGTGCAACCGGCAGGGCGTCAACTGCGTCTCGCCCTTCGCGACCACGAATCTCGACCCCAAGTCCTACTCGAACCCCGGCTATCCGTTCTTCATTCCGGGCATCGGCGGCCAACGGGCGCCGCATCCGCCGCTCGACTTCGCGCACGAGGATCCGAACAATCCGAAGTCGGCGGTCCTCGACGGCGGTCTGCCGCGCCATTTGATCCGCGGCTGCGCGGTCACCGGAGGCTGCGCCACGACTCCGCCGCTCAACTCGGTCGACTTCAGCAAGACGCTCGAAAAGGTTTCGGCCTTCCAGTTGCCCGAAGGGGGAACTGGAGTGGAGCAGCTCGCCATGGCATACCACGGCCAGCGCTTCCACGCCACCGTCACCCAGGCCCCGAGGCCCCAGCCGGCACAGTTTATCCTCAACGGTCTGCCGGCGGTCGCCGGCGCCCCGTACGCCGACCCGTGCATCAACTTCAGCCGCAACGGCGGCAAGCCCGCGGGCCTGGTGACGCGCCGCTACAAGGCGGCGGACATCCAGCTCGACGCGGTGTTCAACAAGGAAGGCTGGCACTTCCCGCAGCAGCGCATGCTGGCGCTGTGGGGTGACGTCCAGAGCACGCTCGCCGGCAAGCGCGCGCCGGAGCCGCTGTTCTTCCGCGCCAACTCCGGCGAGTGCATCGAGTACACGCTCGCCAACCTGGTGCCGAACGTCTATGAGCTCGACGACTTCCAGGTGCGCACGCCGACCGACATCCTGGGCCAGCACATCCACCTGGTGAAGTTCGACGTCACCTCGTCCGACGGCGCCACCAACGGCTTCAACTATGAGGACGGCACCTTCTCGCCCGACGAGGTGACGGAGCGCATCCGCGCCATCAACGCCGGCGGCGGCCTGGCCGCGGGCGCCGGTAACGGCTCTCCCACCCGCCAGCTCACCGCCCAGGCGCTGCCGTTCTTCGGCCCCGGTCCGGGCGGCCGTTGGCTGGGCGCGCAGGCCACCATCCAGCGCTGGTACGCCGATCCGCTGTTCGATGGCCCGCGCCACGATCCGCCGGCCGCCCTGGCGGTGGACCGCACGCTACGCACGGTATTCACCCACGACCACTTCGGGCCCTCGACCCACCAGCAGGCGGGCCTCTACGCCGGCCTGGTGATCGAGCCCAAGGGCTCGCTCTGGTACGCCAACGAGACGCAGGGCGCGCCGTTCGGCGGCGTCGACGCGGCCGGCCAGCCGTTGCCCGGCCGCTCCGTGACCGGTGCCAACGGCCTGTCGCTGCGCGACGGCGGCCCCACCACCTGGCAGGCGGTCATCGAGACGCCGGCTAAGACCGCCAGCTTCCGCGAGTTCGTCTTCGCGGTGCAGGACTCGACGCTCACCTACTCGCCGTTCGCCGCGTCGGTGGTCAACCCGTTCGCGGGCAAGGGCTGGTGCTCGGTGGACAGCACCCGCTCCTGCACGCCGGCCACCGCGACCCAGCCGGCCTCGGGGTGCGGCACGGGCGTTTGCTACGCCTATGGCTTCTGCTCCAACAACACGAAGCTGTCGTGCCGGCTCGCCACCTGGCAGACCGCCGAGGACGTCTCGGCCTGCAACTACGCCCAGGCGACCTGCAACACGGTGGCGGGCGTCCCCGGACAGGTCGTGGCCTACCAGCCGCTCAACGTCTTCGGCCCCACGGGCAAGGCGACGGTGCTGCCCAACATCGCCACCTGGGGCACGCAGCCCATCGACGCCCCGAACAAGATCGCGGCCGAGGTCATCACGCTCTCTGGCGGCTCGAACAGCTTCTCGATGAACTACCGCAACGAGCCGCTCTATCCGCGCATCATCGATCCCGTGACCCAGAAGCCGTCGACCTCGGGCACCCTCGGCGACCTGGCTTTCGCCTACACCTCGCAGACCCGCCCCTGGCTCACCGGCAACGGCCCCTATCCGCCGCTGACGCCGGGACTCCAGCTGGGCGATCCGTTCACGCCGCTGCTGCGCTCCTACGCCGGCGACGACGTACAGATCCGCACGCTGGTCACCGGCCAGATCAACCCCCACAACCTCGCCATCCACGGCGTGCACTGGTTGTCGCAGCCCGGCTGGGTCGACTCGGGCTGGCGCGGCAGCCAAGTGATGGGCATCTCGGAGCACTTCGAGCAGATTTTCCGATTGCCGAGCTGGGTCTCGACGCCCACGGTCGGAACGGGCAAGCAGGCCGACTACCTGCTGATGGCGGGTGCCGCGGCGATCGAGCAGGCGGGGGGCAACTGGTCGCTCCTGCGCGCCTACGGCGACCGCCGCAGCGACCTGCGCCCGCTGCCCCAGAACCAGAATCCGGCCCAGGCCGCGTCGCTGCCGGTCTGCCCGGCGCGGGTGACGCCGCCGCACCAGAACCGCACCTACACGGTCGTGGCCCTCTCGGGCAGCCTGACCTACACCTCGTTGCAGGGCGGCATCGTCGACCCCAACGCCATCCTCTATTACAAGCTGGAGGACCTCAACTGCACCACGCCGAGCGCTTCCTGCAAGCCCAAGAGCACGACTCCCGCACCGCTGGTGCTACGTGCCAACGCCGGCGACTGCATCACGGTGAAGCTCTACAACTACGTCACCACCGCCAGCCTGCCGGCGGGCGCCTCGGCGCCCAATCTGCCGGCGCCGGCTCAGCCGAACCCGCCGACCTTCGGCCTGACCTGCGCTTCGGGCGGCACGACGACTCCCTGCTACACCTCGAACACCTCGCCCTACGTGGGCCTGCATCCGCAGCTTCCCACCTTCGACGCCTCGACCAGCGACGGCTTCAACGTCGGCGCCAACCCGACCCAGACGGCGGTGGCCAATAGTGGCACTCCCGCGACCTACACCTGGTACGCCGGCAACGTCGACGTGCGCAACGCCGCGAACCCCTACATTCCGATCGAGCTCGGCGCCTCGAACCTGCTGCCGTCCGATGTCGTCAACCACTACCAGCACGGCCTCTTCGGCGCGCTGGTGATCGAGCCTGAGGGCGCAACCGGCTGGCAGGCCGCGGATAGTGTCGAGGCCCACGTGAAGCCGGCGTCCGGTCCCGCCTTCCATGAGTTCGTGCTCGCCACTCAGGACGGCCTGGCGAACCCGCCATCTCCCGCCGGCACGCTCGGCGCCGCCGCTCTCAACGGCGTCAATTACCAGACGATGATTCCAAACTTCAGCGGCATCGCCTGCCCGACGTCGGGCGACGTTTCGTGCATCCTCTCCAACTCCGCCCAGTGCTGCTCGACGGCGCTGGTGAGCGGTGCCTGCCCCAGCGGCAAATCCGTGGCGTTCAACCAGGGCCACGTTCCGACGCTTACCGCCTGCGCTGGCGAGCCGGTGCGCTTCCGTCTGCTGCATCCGGGCGGCGTCATCACCAACGAGGTCTTCGAGCTCTACGGCCACGTCTGGACCGAGACGCCCTACGAGAGCGTCGGCCTCGGCTGCGCGCCGCAGACCACGCAGACCAACCTCTATGCCTCGTCGATCGTGTCGAATCAGCGCGGCTGCACGGCGGAGATGTTGGCGAAGACGCTCCCCGCCCCTGAGGCTCTCGCCGCCTTGACCCCCACCCCCAGATTCCTCGCCTCCTACGGTGCGCAGAAGGACTCGCTCAGCATCTGGCAGGGATCGCGCAGCGGCCACGGTCCCGGCAACCACTTCGACGTCCTCATCGAGAAGGCCGGAGGCTCCAACGCCGTCAGCGGCGACTACCTCTTCCGCACCTACTCGGCGGACCAGTTCAACCTCGGCCTCTGGGGCATCTTCCGGGTCCAGAGCTGCAAGCAGTCGGCGGCCGAGACACCGGCGACGCCGGTCAACGCCACTTCGGCCCCGCGGGCGGCGGAGGGCGGCAGCCGTTGACACCGCGCCCGCTCCTGCCGCTGCTCGCCGCGCTCATTCTCCCCGGCCCTTTCGCGGTTCGGGCCGGGGAGATGCGCGCGGTCGAGAAAGGGATCGCCATCGAGCTCTCGGCGGCGCCCGATCTCAAGGAAGGGCAGAAGACGGTGATCCGCTTCCGGCTCTCCGACGTGGCGACGGGCACGCCGCTCGCCGGTGCCTCGCCCGCCGCCTGGCTGGACTCGGCGGCGGCGCGCGCTGCCGCCGGGGGCGCCACCTGCACCGAGACGGTGGAGCAACTGCTCAGCGGCAGCTTCTTCCGCCGGCCGGCCGTCGACCTGAACGCCTACAAGGTGCTGGCGCTCAACGACGACGCCACGGTCTCGGTGATCGATCCGCTCTCCGGCTTCGGCGGCAGCAAGCTCCTCGCCCAGGTGAAGCTTGAAAGCCCGGGGGAAGACTGGGTGCTGTCCGCCGATCGCGCCCGTCTCTACGTCTCGCAGCCGGTGGCCGGCAAGGTGGCGGCGGTCGACACCGCGGACTGGCGGGTGGTCGCCCAGATCGACGCCGGACCGCGTCCGGGCCGGCTCGCCCTGGAGCCCGACGGCGGCAGGCTTTGGGTGATCAACGCCGGCGGCGTCGCGGCGATCGACACCCTGAGTCTCAAGAGTCTTGGGCGGATTCCGATCGGCGTCGCCGAGCCCGGGGAGCCACGACGAGATCTCGTGCTCTCCGACGACAGTCGTCGCCTGTTCATCACCGACGGCAAGGCAAAGACCCTGACTGTGATCGACACCGCGCGGCTGGTGAAGCTCGGCGAGGTCGAGCTACCCGCGGCGCCCACGTCGGTCGCCTGGTCGATGCTGGGCCACGCCGTCTACGTCGTGGCGGGAGAGGCGGGGAAGGTGTTCGTCGCCGAGCCCGAAGGGCTGCGGATCCGGGCGACCGTGAATGCGGTGACTGCCGAAGCCGGCCTCGGCCCTCTCCGCTTCGCCCCCGGCGGCCGCTTCGCCATCGTGGCCAACGCACCGGCACGCCGCGTCCAGGTGCTCGACGTGGCGGCCAACCTCTTCATCCAGAGCGGCGAGGTTCCCGGCATTCCGGAGCAGGTCGTGTTCTCCGACACTCTGGCCTACGTGCGCCAGCGCGAGAGCGACAGCGTGCTGATGATCACCCTCGCCAGCCTCGGTGAGAAGGGGCACGCGCTCTCCGTGGCCGATTTCCCCGGCGGCGAGCACCCACCCGGCCTCGTGAACCCGCCGGGCGATCTGTCGCCGCACCCCGACGCCATCGTGCGGGCTCCCGAGCCTGGAGGCATGCTGGTCGCCAACGCGGCGGACGGGGCCATCTACTATTACCGCGAGGGCATGGCGGCACCCATGGGGAGCTTTCAGGACTACGGCGGCCACCCGCGCGCCGTGCTGGTCGTCGACCGCAGCCTGAAAGAGCGCTCGCCGGGAAATTACGAGACCGTCGCCCGCATGCCGGGGCCGGGCCGCTACCGCCTCGCCTTCTTCCTCGACACGCCGCGCACCGTGCACTGCTTCGACGTGACGGTGGCCGAGGACCCCGTGCTCGCGGCGAAGCGGCTGCGCGAGCGCCCGTTCGAGGTGGCGCCGCAGATCGCGAGCCGCACGGTGATGGCCGGACAGGCGGCGCACCTACGGTTCCGCATCACCGATCCCACGACGCACCAGCCGGTCGAAGGCCTTACCGATGTCCAGGTGATGGCCTTCCTATCCTCCGGCTCCTGGCAGTCGCGGCTGCCGGCCCGCTCCGTGGGCGACGGGGTCTACGAGGCCGACTTCGTGGCGCCCGGAGCGGGGAGCTATCACGTGGCGGTCGAGTGCCCCTCCGGCCGGGTCGCCTTCAACCGGTCCCCCCAGGTCGTGCTGCGCGCGGTGGACGGGATCCAAGCGAGCCCCTGAGATCCTCTGACATCATCCTTGCCGATGCCTGCCTCTCCCGTCTCCCCGGCTCGGACCGCCTACGACGCAATCGCCGCGGACTATGAGAGAGCGGTGGCGCCGTCCACTTGGGTGCGGGAGCGGCTGTGGGAGCGCCTCGACGCGCTGTTTCCTCCCGGCTCGCGGGTGCTGGACGTCACCGCCGGCACAGGCCTCGACGTGCTCCATCTCGTGGGCCGTGGTGTCGAGGTGACGGCCTGCGATCTCTCCCCGGGCATGCTGGCCCTATTGACCCTGAAGGCGCCCTCGGTCCCCACGGTCGTCGCCGATCTCAATTGCCTGGACGAAACCGGCCTGACCGGTCCTTTCGACGGGCTGGTCTCCACCTTCGCTGGCCTCAACGCCGCCGCGGACCTCACTGGTCTCGCCGCCGGTGCCGGGCGGCTCGTGCGGCCCGGAGGCGTCCTGTTTCTGCACGTCCTGAACCGTTGGCGGAAAGGCAGGACTCTCGGGGTCCGCATCGCTGGAGTCGAGGTGCCGCACCGTCTGTGGACGCCGCGCGAGCTCGCCCGTGTTTTTGTCAGGGATTTCATGGTCTCCGGTTGGAGCGGACAAGGTATATTCCGATCCGTGGACGACTCTGGAGATCGCGGGATGCGCTGGGAGCGGATAGCCTCCAGCCTGCCTGGGCTCCGCTCCCTGGGAACGTTTTTTGCTTTGGAGCTGAGGCGACGTGGCTGACGTCCTTCTCGCTCACTCGTTCTTCCTCCGCAACGATCCCAAGCAGGTCGAGAAGATGCGCCCCTACGCGCCGCTGGCGACCCTCTACGCCGCCGCCATGCTGCGCCAGGGCGGTTATGACGTGGCCCTCTTCGACGCCATGCTCGCGGCGGGGGAGGAGGAGCTCTCCGAGGCGCTCGACCGCCACCGGCCCCGTTTCGTCGCGATTTACGAGGACAGCTTCAACTTCCTTACCAAGATGTGCCTGGGCCACGCCCGGGAGGCCGCCTGCCGCATGAGCCGCCTGGCCCGCGAGCGGGGCATTACCGTGCTCGCCGCCGGCTCCGACCTCACCGACCATCCGCGGCCGTACTTCGAGGCCGGCGTCGCCTACGGCCTGGGCGGCGAGGCGGACCATACCCTCCGCGAGCTGCTGGACGTGCTCACCGGCCGCTCGTCGCGCCCGGTCGAGGCGGTGGCCGGGCTCGTTTTCCCCGACGCCCGGGCCGACGACGGCGTGCGGCGGACGCCGGCCCGCGAGCCCGAGCGCCAGCCCGACCACTTCCCCTTCCCGGCCTGGGACCTTCTCGACGTCGAGCGCTACCGCGCGGCGTGGCGGCAGGCGCACGGCCGGTACAGCCTCAACCTGGTGACCACCCGCGGCTGCCCGTTCCACTGCAACTGGTGCGCGAAGCCCATCTGGGGCCGGCGCTACGCCATGCGCTCGCCGGCCAACGTCGCCGAGGAGATGGCCCTCGTCAAGCGCACCCTCCGGCCCGATCACCTGTGGTTCGCGGACGACATCTTCGGCCTGCAGCCGAAGTGGGTCGCCGAGCTGGCGGGCGAGGTGGCGGCGCGCGACGCGGTAATTCCGTTCACCATTCAATCGCGTGCCGACCTGATGACGCCCGTCGCCGTGGACGGCCTCGCCCGGGCCGGCTGCGTCGAGGTGTGGCTGGGCGCCGAGAGCGGCAGCCAGAAGATCCTCGACGCCATGGACAAAGGCACCCGCGTCAGCCAGATCGTGGACGCCACCCGGCGCCTTCAGCAGGCCGGCATCCGCGCCTGCTGGTTCCTCCAGTTCGGCTATCCCGGAGAGATTTTCGAGGACATCCTCGCTACCGTCGGGCTGGTGCGCGAGATCCTGCCGGACGACGTTGGCGTCAGCGTCTCCTACCCGCTGCCCGGCACCCGCTTCTTCGACATGGTCCAGGCCGAGCTGGGCGACAAGACTCACTGGCAGGACAGCAACGACCTCGCGATGATGTTCCAGGGCACCTACCAGACGCCGTTCTATCGCCGGCTGCGGCTGCTCGTGCACCGCGATCTCGAGCTGAGGCTGCGGCTTCGGACTGGCGAAAAGCTGGGGACCGAAATGGACCGCCTGCACGACGATTGGCGCGAGCTGGAGCGCCTGGAGTCGGTGTCGCGCAGCGAGGTGCCCACGGCCGTGCACCGGGCCTACGCCGAGTTACCCGCGCCGGATCTTTCGCGAACCTGGAACTGAGGCGCCATGCCGGATCTCCTGCTCACTCACGGCTACTTTCTCTCCGAGGACGAGAAGGAGCGGGAGATCATGAAGCCGTACCCGACGCTGGGGCTGCTTTACCTCTCCTCCTACCTGCGCCAGAAGGGTTTCGACGTGGAGATGTTCGACACCACGTTCGCCGATCGCGGGGAGCTCTTCGCGCGTCTCGCCGAGGGACCTGGGGTCCTGGGGATCTACACCAACCTGATGACGCGACGGCCGGCGATCGAGATCGCCGCCTTCGCCCGCGATCACGGATGGACGGTCGTGCTGGGCGGCCCCGAGTCCGCCAACTATCCCGAGGAGTATCTGGCCCACGGCGCCTCGGTGATCGTGACCGGGGAAGGGGAGGAGACGATGGCCGAGCTGCTGCCGGCCCTCGCGCAAGGCGGCCCTCACCGGCTCCACGGCGTCGCCGGCACCGTCTTCCGGGACGAGACGGGCGCCGTCGTCCATAACCCGGAACGGACGCAGATCGCCGATCTCGATTCGCTTCCATGGCCCGACCGCGAGCAGATCGATCAGGCGCGCTACGTCGACGTCTGGCGCACGCATCATGGAATGGGGAGCGTCAATCTGATCACCGCCCGCGGCTGCCCCTACAAATGCCGCTGGTGCTCGCACGCCGTTTTCGGCTTCACCCATCGCCGCCGTAGCGTCGCCGACGTGGCGGGCGAGCTGGAGCGGATCCGCGACCGCTGGCAGCCCGATCAGGTCTGGTACGCGGACGACGTTTTCACGATCAATCACCGCTGGCTTTTCGAGTACTCGGCCGAGCTGAAGCGGCGCGGTCTGCGTCTTCCTTTCGAAACCATTTCCCGGGCCGACCGCATGATGCGGGACGAGGTGCTGGAGACCCTGGCGGAGCTGGGCTGCTACCGCATCTGGATCGGCTCGGAGAGCGGCAGCCAGCGCATCCTCGACGCGATGGAGCGCGGCGTCACGGCGGAGCAGGTGCAGTGGGCCACCCATGCCGCGCAGCGTCACGGCATTCAGGTGGGCATGTTCCTCATGTGGGGCTAAGGCGAGACCTTGGAGGACATGGAGGCCACGGTGGAGCACGTGAAGAAGGCGAATCCGGACGTGTTCTTCACGACAGTGGCCTACCCGATCAAGAACACCGGCTACTTCGAGGACGCCGCCAGCCGGGTGATCGCGACCCGATCCTGGGAAGAGGGGACGGACCGCGACTATGCCATCCGCGGCCGGCGTTCGAAGGCCTACTACAAGCAGGCGGATCGCTGGCTGCGCGGCGAGGTGGCGGCGCATCGCGCGGTGGACGATCCGGGGCTCGCGGCGGCCAAGCGGGCCGAGGCTTTGGCGGCGCGCGAGGCGATGGCGGTGATGGCGGGGGAGGTGGAGGCGTGACCCTGGGAGCGCCGGCGTCCCGCCGGCCTACTAACTCCGCTGTTTTTCAAAGCGAAATAAGCCGGCCGGCGGGACGCCGGCGCTCCCAGGGATTCGACTCGCTGGCCGCCGGCTACGATGACCACTTTACTTCCACCTCTCTTGGAACTCTTTTGCGCGCGGCGGTCCAGCGCCGACTGGACTCGCGTTTCGCGGCGGGCGATCGCGTTCTGGAGATGGCGTGTGGCACGGGCGAGGACGCGGTTCACCTGGGGCTCCGTAGCGTTCGAGTGGTCGCGACGGACGCTTCAGAGTCGATGATCGAAAAGGCCCAGGCCAAAGTGGCTGCGGCGGGTTTGGCGAACTTGATCGAGACGCGGCGGCTGGCGATCGAGGATCTCGCATCGCTCTCCGGCCCTTTCGATGGCGCGTTCAGCAATTTTGGCGGGCTCAACTGCGTGGCGGATCTGGCTGGTCTGGGACGGACCTTAGGTGATCTGGTGCGCCCAGGCGGTGCAGTTCTTCTTTGCGTGATGGGGCCTCTCGTTCCCTGGGAGTGGGCAGGGTTCCTGTTGCGCGGCGAGCTTGGAAAGGCTTTCCGGCGGCTGCGGCGGGGGGGCGTCGAATGGCGCGGCATCACCGTGCGCTATCCAACTCCCCCGACCCTGCGGCGCGCGTTCGCTCCCGCGTTTCGTCCCTTGCGACTGAGCGCCGTCGGCGCGCTGTTGCCCCCTACGGAGTGGGAGCCTTGGGCTCAATCGCATCCTCGCCTGCTGGCCTCCCTTGCCCGCTGGGAGCGGCGCTTGGAGACGGTGCCGCCCTTGCCGTGGCTTTCCGATCATTACCTGCTGGAGCTCGAGCGGCGATGACCGTCCTCGCTCCCAGCCCGCGGCCTGAGATATCAGCACCTTCCCTCCCGGCGTTGCCACGCGAAGATCCGGTGACCCGGCTGCCCATCCTCATCCTCTATCCTCACAGCCGCTGCAACTGCCGGTGCCTGATGTGCGATATCTGGCGCGATCGGGGTCGGGAGGAGATCTCGGCGGCCGAGGTGGAGCGCTGGCTCGCGGAGTGGCGGGATCTTGGCGTCCGGCGCGTTGTTCTCTCGGGCGGCGAGGCGCTGCTCCACGGCCATCTCTGGGATCTCTGCGCACTGCTTTGCGACGCGGGCATCGGCATCACTATCCTTTCGACCGGTCTCCTTCTCGCCCGCGACGCCGCGGCGCTGGCTCAATACTGTGATGACGTCGTCGTCAGCCTCGACGGTCCCCGCGAGATTCACGATCTCATCCGCAATGTTCCCCGCGCCTATGAACGACTGGCGGAAGGTGTCGCCGCCGTGCGCGCCGCCGGTCCCAGCGTCGCCGTCTCCGGCCGCTGCACGGTTCAGCGTGCGAACTTCCACGTTTTGCGGGCCACCGTGGCCGCTGCCCACGAGCTTGGGCTCGATCGCATCAGCTTCCTCGCCGCCGACGTCACCAGCGAGGCCTTCAACCGTCCCGGCGGTTGGGACGGCGACCGCGCCGGCGAGGTGGCCCTCCGACGCGAGGACCTTCCCCTTCTCGCCGCGGAACTGGAGGCTCTGGATATGGAGCACGACGCCGACTTCGTCAGCGGCTTCATAGCCGAGAGCCCGGAGAAGCTCGGGCGCCGGCTGCTGCGCCACTTCGCCGCCCTGCTCGGCGAGGACGATTTCGCGCCTGTCGAGTGCAACGCCCCCTGGGTTTCCGCCGTCGTCGAGGCGGACGGCACCGTTCGCCCCTGCTTCTTCCAGCCGCCGCTCGGGAACCTGCGGCAGGGGGGAAGCCTGGGCAACATCCTAAACTCGCCGGCGGCCATCTCGTGGCGCCAGAATCTCGACACGACACGCGATCCCATCTGCCGCCGCTGCGTCTGCTCGCTTTCGCTTCGACAGGAGAGCGCATGAGCCGCCACCGCGTCGTGCTCTACAACCCGCGGGCGGTGTTCTACACGATGCCGCTCTCGCTTCTCGCCGTGGGCTCGCACCTCGATCCCGACCGCTACGAGGTTCAGATCATCGACGGCCGTCTCGAAGCCGATCCCGCCGCGGCCGTGCTCGCGGCCCTCGAAGGTGCCCTCTGTGTGGGCGTGACGGTGCTGACGGGCGCGCCGATCGCCGACGCGGTGGCGATCTCGCGGGCGGCCAAGGCCTACCGGCCGGACCTGCCCGTGGTCTGGGGCGGCTGGCATCCGTCGATGTTCGGCGCCGAGTGCCTGGCCGAGCCGAGCGTGGACGTCACCGTCCAGGCCCAGGGCGAGGTCACTTTTCACGAGATCTGCGACCGGCTGGCGGCGGGCGATTCCATTGCGAACCTCGCCGGCTGCACAGTGCGGACCCCAGACGGCACCATCCGCCAGAACCCGTCGCGCCCGCTTGCCGATCTCAATACCCTGCGCCCGCACGACTATCGCATGCTCCCCGTCGAGCGCTATTACGAGCTCAAAGGCAAGCGCCAGCTCGATTACATCTCCTCCCAAGGCTGCGCCTTCCGCTGTGCCTTCTGTGCCGATCCGTTCGTCTATAACCGCAAATGGATCGGGCTGGCTCCGGAGCGCATGGGCCGCGAGATCGAAGAGCTTTGGCGTCGCTACGGCTTCGACGATCTCTCCTTCCAGGACGAAACGTATTTCACCTACGCGCCGAGGGTCGAAGCCGTAGCGGACGAGCTTCTGCGTCGCCAGGTCCCGATCACCTGGGCGGCGACGATGCGGGCCGACCAGGGAGCGCGGCTCTCCGAGGAGGCGATGGCGAAGTGTCGGCGCTCCGGGCTACGAAGGGTGATCGTCGGCGTCGAGTCCGGCTCGCAGGAGACGATGGACCGCATCAAGAAGGACATCAAGCTGGAGCAGGTCTTCGAGAGCGCGGAGAAGTGCCTGCGCCACGGCGTGAACGTGATCTTCCCCTTCATCGTCGGCTTTCCCGGGGAGGACGACGACAGCGTCCAGGCCTCGCTCGACGTGGCCAAGCGCCTGCGCGCCCTCTCGCCCGGCTTCGAGACGCCCATCTTCTACTTCAAGCCCTACCCCGGCTCCGCGCTGACCGACGACGCCGTCCGCGACGGCTATGTGCTGCCGCAGACCCTGGACGACTGGGCGCGCTTCGACTTCATCGGCTCCGCCGGCCCCTGGGTGAGCCCCGAAAGGCACCGCCGAATCGAGCGCTTCAAGTTCTACCAGCGCCTCGCCTGGAACCGCGGCACACCCTGGACGCGCCCCGCGAGGGCCCTGGCGCGCTGGCGATTGAAACGGGACCGGTATGCCCTGCCGGTGGAGAAGGTGGTCAGCGATTGGTTGTGGCCGCAGGCGGAGATGTCGTGATCACCGGAAGCCGACCGCAGCCAATGTAGAGACGCCCGGAGGGTAGCGCGAGCTACCCCGTGGGGCGTATCCGGCGAAGGATCTCCCTCCCCGTTTTCTGAACGATCTGGACCCAATTAGGGTTTTCGGTCTTCAGACCTTGCACGTAATTTTTAGATCATGTCTCCGCTGGAGACGCCCCACAGGGTAGCTCGCGCTACCCTCTGGGCGTCTCTACATTGGCTGGCCGGCGGTATCGGCGAGGGTGGCAAGATCAATGCGGTAGCCTCGCCGTCCAGTCGAAGAGCAGGTTGACAGCCTCGGGGGCGAGGGGGCCTACCGCCTGGATTCAGTAAGGGTGCGGAGCGACTCCGCCCCGGTACGAGTCATCCAGTCCGGGTACGGAACGACTCCGCACTGGTACGGAGCCATTCAGTAAGGGTACTGAGCGACTCGGTACCGGTACTGAGTCGTTCCGTAAGGGTGCGGAGCGACTCCGTAAGGGTACTGAGTGATTCCGCCCCGGTACTGAGTCATCCAGTCCGGGTACGGAACGACTCCGCACTGGTACGGAGCCATTCCGTAAGGGTACGGAGCCGTTCAGCAAGGGTACGGAGCGACTCGATTCAGGAAGGGTGCGGAGCGACTCGGTAAGAGTACTGAGTGACTCCGCACTGGTACTGAGTCATCCAGTACAGGTACGGAACGACTCCGCACTGGTACGGAGCCATTCAACTGGCTTCCACCTCGATCGCGACGAGCTTCACCCGCAAGGCCTCGCGGTGCAAGAAGTCTCGCGTCATCTCGGGAGTAACCGTCGTCGCCTGCTTTCCCCGAGTGCCAAGCGTCTGCTCGCGCGGGGCCTCGGCATCGTCGCATTGGTGCGGAGACGGCGAATCGCACAGGCGTCGAAGTCAGGACGGCCCAAAGGGTCGTGATCCTTAAGCCCAGGGCATCGCCCTGGGTACCAGGCCGGTCCAGGAAGATGCGGCCTGAAGGGCCATGATACCTTTTATACCACGGGTTTGCCTGGGCGTGATCTTTCGTGCCACGCTGGCCAACTGTCACCGCGAACAGACCCTGGCCCTGTGTCGTGAGATGCTTCCCGGCCCCCCGGCGCGACCGAAACCGCCGAAGACCGATTGGCGCGATCGACTCCAGAGTCTCACCGGCATCGATCCCATGCAGTGTGAGGTTTGCGGCCGGAAGGCCTTGCGCCTGATCGGTGAAGTGGCGCCGGCCCGGGCGCCGAGGGCTCCGTCGCGATGAGCCTGCCATTCATAGCGCAATTCCAATATCTATTTGCTCAGCCTAGGAGCCGGGGAGCAGTGTCTCTTGACGAGCTGCTGCGGTATACTTACCGACACGAAATCGCGGTTGAGGAGCCTGGGCATGCGGCAAAACCCTTCGCTGAGCAGTCCTCTGAAAGCCGCACGGCGGCTGTCGGGGGTCTGTGGAGGCCGGCAGGGTGTCGCGCGAAGCGCCTGCGGAGGATTGAATCCCCATGGGGACCGCCTCGGACTCGCCCGCGGCTTCGTTCAACCTGCGTCCATCCGAAATCATCCCGAAACCTGCGAGGACTCCGGGAGGATTTCGTGGGGAGGATCTCGGATAGACGCTAAATGGTTGGGCGCTGGATATTGTCTCGGGACCACGGAGGTGAGCCATGGTGATTGAATGGGGAAAGATTGCTGGGGCCATCGTGACCGCTGCGGTCCTTGGTGGTGGAGCTGCATATCTCACAGTACGAAGCGAGCTGTTGAACTTGGGTAACGAGTTACGCCTTCTAAAAGAGCAGCACCCGCACCAGTATCCGGCCGCTGGTGCTTCTGGGAGCGCTCTTCCCAAATTTTTGGTAGTTGCGTTTAACGAGGAGAGTTGCCCAGAAGGTTGGAGAGCATTCGAGCCTGGACGAGGTCGTTACGTTGTGGGCCTTACCCGGGGTGGAGACTTGGCCAAAGCTGTTGGAAATGAGTTGAAGAATCAGGAGAACCGGGCCGCAGGTAGGCACACTCACACCTTCTCAGACGCCCCCCTTGGGGGCAGCGTGAATGATGGGCTAGCAGGTGGTGGCTATCAACGCCGCCGTACGGAGAGGTATTCGACTGATCCCAACGATTCTCCAGAGGGAACGAACGCACCTTACGTACAGCTTCTTCTCTGTGAAAAGATGTGATGTGGCCATACAAAAGAATGATCCGTTCAGAGTGAGGAGGCGCACAACCCGGCGTTGCACCGGACAGCTACGCTGTCGGTGAACGCCAACCACGTTGGGCGCGGATCAGGTTACATAGATGAAGTTATTACTTCTTCTTGTTGCGATATTGGCTGCGGCGAGTTCAGTCACTGACGTTTTGCTCTTTGCTATTGGTCTGAGCGTCCATCGACTGAAATGACGCGTCCATTCTGCGGATGGACCTGTCCATCGGGAGAAAGAGCGTGTCCATCCGCCACCGGCAAGAGCATGCCGCAGCGAAGGCGAGCGGTCTCACCCAATCCCAGCCACCCTTACCGCAGCTCCGGCCCGCCCTCACCTTTGCGTTCGGCGGGATTTGGTGGGAGAATCCCACCATGGCGATTTCGACTGCTGATGCCAAGCGGCGCGTGGTTCTTCCGGCGGCAAGACCCGGGGATGTCTTCGACATCCAGAGCCAGGGTGAAGGCCGCCTGCTCCTGGTGCGCCTCGAACGTCCGAAGCCGGCGCCCGGGATGAGCATGGCTCGTTGCCTCGAGGCCATCGCCGCCGCTCCTCTGCGGCCGAAAATGTCCTGGGAATCCCTGAAGGCCATGACCCGGGAGCCATGATCCTCCTCGATACGAACGTCCTGATCTACGCCTCCACTGATGGGTCGCCCTTCCTCGAGTGGGCTCGGCGCACGATCGCCGCGGGGGTGTCGGAGGACGGAGCGGCGGTCAATGCGGTCAGCCTCGCGGAGATCTGCGTAGGCGATGCCGAACCGGAAACTGTTGCCGATCGCATCCGGAGTTGGGGCATCACCCTCCTTGATGTCCCCGCTGCCGCCGCAGAACCGTGCGCGAAGGCCTACCTGGAGTACCGGGAGCGTCGCCGCGCGGAATCCGGTCGCGACGCGCCCTCTCTGCCGCTGCCCGATTTCTTCATCGGTGCCCATGCCCAGATCATGGGTTGGCCGCTCTGAGAGGGCTCGGCGGCTCAGTCGGGCGAAATCTGCTGGACGCAGGCTGAAGGGCCAACATGATCTTATCGAAGGCTCAGCGACTCAACGACAAAGGGCAGGAGCTCTCGGCCAAAGGCTGGTTCACCGAGGCGGAGGCGGCGTATCGGGCGGCAGCCGAAGCCAAGCCGAAATGGGCCGTGCCCTGGTACAACCTCGGGTTGATGCAGAAGTACCGCGGAAACTGGGAGGCGTCGCTCGATTGCAATCTGCGCTCCGCCGAGCTCGATCCGTCAGATGAGGCCTCGTGGTGGAATGCGGGGATTGCAGCCACGGCCCTCGGTCGTTGGGATGTGGCCCGCCGCGCTTGGCAGAGTTTCGGGATATCCATTCCTCCTGGTGATGGCCCGATCGAAATGGAGCTCGGTCACATCCCGATTCGCTTGTCCGTGGGGGAAGTGGTTTGGTCCCGCCGAATCGATCCCGCCCGGGCGGTCCTGATCAGCGTGCCGCTCCCAAGCTCCGGTCACCACTGGGGCGACTTGATGTTGCACGACGGCGCTGCCAACGGCTACCGCATGCTGGGAGGTCACCAAGTACCTGTGTTCGATGCGTTGGCATGTCTCCGGCCTTCGGCGTTCGTGACTTTCGTCGCGGCGTTGGAAGCGGAGGGGAACGATCTGGGGCTTCTTTCGTCGGTCGCCGAGAGCTTTGGAGGTGCGGCCGAGGATTGGTCGACGAACACGAGGATCCTCTGCAAGGAGTGTAGCGAGGGCACGCCCGGCCACCTACATGACGCCGATCACGTTGCTCCCGCCCATCCCCATTGCGGCATCGCGGCATGCGACGAACCTCACGCTCAAGAGATCCTTTCAGCTTGGCTGGCGCAGGTGCCCAAGGGTCGAGTCCTCGGTCTTCGTCGGGCCGCTGCTGAACCCGAGCAAGATGTACCAGGGATTTTTTGAGAAGAGCGTCAAGCGCTCCGCCCCGTCTGCTTCAGGCTGAGCTCCCAGAGCCGCTCTTGAAGAGCCTCGTCGTAACTGACGGGCGAGGAGGGCTTGGGCTTGCACTTGACGAAGTACTTTCCGGTGACGCCTTCGACCTCGGGCGACGACGCGAGGTAGATGGAAGTCGCCGCTCCCTTGTCCGGAGAGGCGAGGAAGGATTGGATCAAGGCCATCCCCAGCTTGATGGCCAAGTTGCCTTTGGGCTTCATCAAGCTGGTTGACACCAGTCCCGGGTGCAGGCAGTTGGCGGTGACACCCGACTTCGCCAGGCGGCGGGCCAAGGCGTAGGTGAACAGGACGTTCGCCAGCTTGGACTGACCGTAGCCGCCCATGCCGTAGAGCTTCTCTTCTTGGATCTTGGTGGGATCGAGCGTCCGGCCGGTGTGCATGGACGAGGAGACGTTGACGATGCGGGCGGGCGCGCTCGCCTCGAGCAGATCCTTAAGCTCCAGCGTCAGGAGGAAGCTCGCGAGGTGGTTGACCGCCCACGTCCGCTCGAAGCCGTCCACGGTCACTCCGCGTTCCATCAGGAGGACCCCGGCGTTGTTGAGCAGCACGTCGAGGCGGCGGTGTCTCGCTCGGAATTCCGCCGCGAGGCGGCGGACCTCCGCCTGGGAGGAGAAATCCGCCAGCAGCGATTCCACCTGCCGGTTTCCCGTCTCTTTTCGAATCGCCTCCAGGGTCTCCTGGGTGCGGGCCGCATCGCGGCCGGTGATCACGACGAGAGCGCCCTGCCTCGCGAGCCCCAACGCCGTCGCTCGGCCGATGCCGGCCGTCGCACCCGTCACGAGGCAGATCTTTCCTTGCAGGGTTCCCGACATTGGCGTCTCCCTTGTAAAGGAGCCGAGTATATCCCGTCGGAAATTCACCGGCCGGCCGGCCGGGTTTGAACAGGGAAGAGCTGAAACCACAGCCAGCACAAAACCGAGGATGGAGCCACGATGGACGAGACGACGGGGGAAACCGGCAGGGTGGGGGAGGAGCCGCTGCGTCAGGCTCTGCGGGGCATTCCGCTGCTGGCCGACCTGGCGGAGGCGGAGATTGAGTGGCTGGCCGAACATGCCGAGGAGCTTCACCTCGCGGACGGCGAGCTGATCTCCCGGGAGGGCGAGCCGGCGGACCGCATGTCCATCATCCTTTCGGGCGAGATGATGGGACGGCGCGAAAAGGGCGGTGACACGTCCCGAGTCTTCGTCGCCAGGGCCGGCGAGATCACCGGGGTCCTGCCTTTCTCGCGCATGCGCACCTGGATCAGCACCGTCCGCGCCGTCGGTCCCACTCGCATCGCCGCGGTCTCCGTGGATCTCTTCAAAGACATGCTGGCCGCCATCCCCATCCTGGAGCCGCGGCTGATCGGCGTGATGACGGACCGGGCGCGCGAGACGACCCGCGTCGAGCAGCAGAACGAGAAGCTGCTCTCGCTGGGCAAGCTGTCGGCGGGGCTGGCGCACGAGCTCAACAATCCGGCCTCGGCGCTGGGGCGCTCGATCGCCGAGCTGCGGGAGCGCGTCGCCGCCCTGCCCGCGCTCACCTCCGGGCTGATCCGCCAAGGGGTCGAGCCCGATCAGATGGCGACGCTCTGCCGTCTGCGCGCGACGTCCGAGCAGAGCGCCGGCCAGACCGGCGCGACGCTCGATCCGCTGGAGCAGTCGGATCGCGAGAGCGCCGTGACGGACTGGATGGAGGATCGGCAGGTGAAGGACGCCTGGCGGCTCGCTCCCACCTTCGTGGCCGCCGGGATGACCGTTGACGACCTCGAGAGCTTCGTCGCCGGGATGCCCGAGGAAGTTCTCTCGGCGGCGCTCTCCTGGGTGGAGTCGGGCGTTGCCCTGCATCTCGTGCTGGGCGAGATGGAGAACGCGACGCGCCGGATCTCCGGCCTGGTCGGCGCGATCAAGGAGTACTCGCACATGGACCGCGAGCTGACCGAGAAGACGGAGACGGACCTCCATCGCGCCCTCGACAGCACTCTCACCATGCTCGGCCACAAGGCGAAGGTCAAGCACGTGAAGGTGAAGCGCGACTACGATCCTCAGCTCCCGACCATTCACGCCTTTCCCGGCGAGCTCAACCAGGTCTGGACCAACCTCCTCGACAATGCCTTCGATGCCGCCTCTGCCGGTGGGAACGTGACGGTGGGCACCCGGCGCGTGGACGGCAAGGTCGAGGTGGTCATCGCCGACGACGGCCCCGGCATTCCCGCCGACCTGGCGGCAAGGATCTGGGAGCCTTTCTTCACCACCAAGCCCATGGGGGAGGGCACAGGCCTGGGCCTGGACATTGCCCGCCGCATCGTGGTGGGCCGGCACGGGGGAGAGATGAGGCTGGAGTCGCGCCCCGGCGATACCCGCTTTCTCGTCACCCTGCCGATCAGCGGCCGGCCGCCGGTGAGAGCCTGACCGTCACGGGCTGACGGAAGATCACTACCTCCAGCGACGACGGCGGGTGCGGAGCACCCTTCCCTTGACACGTTTCCCGAGTATAAGATCGGCTCGGAGACGACGAGGAGGGAGTGCTTGCAGCTCAACCCGCGGGAGACGATCGCAGCCGAAGCCCGGGAGGCCCCGGATACCGAGTTGCTGGAGGCCCTGGGCAAGGAGCTGAGCCTGCTGCGCAAGGCGGTGCTCCGCCAGGGGCACGCCCAGGAGCTGTTCCAGGCGCGGGTGGAGGAGGCGGTCGGTGGGCTCTCCGAGGCTGCGGAGAGGGCCGCGCCGCAGGCGCTGCTGAGCTCCGCCCAGGTGAGGGCGCTCCTGGAGATGGATCAGGCGGTCCTCCAACTGCTTCGCCTGTCGCAGGCGAACCCGGCCCTGGAAGGTCCCGCCGAGAACGCCCCCAGATCCTTGCGCGAAGGTCTTTCTCTCCTCCAAGTACGAGTGCGCAACCTCCAGCATTCACTGGGGCTGGAGGCCATTCCCGCCCAACACCGACGTTTCGACGACCGTTGGCACGAAGCCTGTGGCATTGCGCACCGGCCCGACCTTCCGGACGGCTGGGTGGTGGAGGAGATCCTCCCCGGCTACCGGTTGGGTGAGCGGGTGGTGCGTCCCTCAAGGGTCATCGTCAACCGCCGCGATTGAGGAGATCCATGACGCACGTCACGACGCAGAAGATTTTCGGTATCGATCTGGGGACCACCAACTCCTGTCTGGCGGTGATGGAGGCCGGAGGGCCACGGGTGATTCCCATCGACGGCGAGCCCATCGTGCCCTCGGTGGTGGGGCTCGACCGCCAGACGAATCGCTTCCTGGTGGGGCGTAGAGCCCGCAACCGGCAGGTGCTGGAGCCAGCCTGGACGGTGCGCTCGGTCAAGCGCCGCATGGGCGAGCAGGCGCCCTTGCGGCTGGGAGACCGGGAGATGCTGCCCGAGGAGGTCTCGGCTGAGATCCTCCGCTATCTGAAGGTCATGGGAGAGGCGGCGCTCGGCGAGCCGATCGAGAGGGTCGTCGTCACCGTGCCGGCCTACTTCGGCGACGGCCAACGCCGCGCCACCCTGCGGGCCGGGGAGCTGGCCGGCCTCGACGTGGTCCGCATCCTCAACGAGCCCACCGCGGCGGCGCTCGTCTACGACCGTCTTGTCGCTCGCAAGGTCGTGCCGCGGGCGGCGGGACCTCTCGAGCTGGCTCCGACGACCGGCTCCATCTCCGGCCGTGCCGGGTCCGATGTCCAGCGCGTTCTCGTCTACGACCTCGGGGGCGGCACGTTCGACGTCTCGGTGGTGGAGATCGGCGGCGGGATCAACGAGGTGCGGTCGAGCGGCGGCAACAACCAGCTCGGCGGCGACGATTTCGACCGGCTGCTGGCGGAGCACCTTGCCGTCCAGCTCCGGGAGCGGACTGGCCGCGAGCTCCCCGACGACCTGCGGCTCCGCGCGCGCTTGGAAGACGCCGCCGAGCGGGCCAAGATCGATCTCTCCACCCATCCGTATACCCGGGTGATGGAGGAGGCCCTGCTGGGTGGCTTTCACCTCGATCTGGAGGTGAGCCGGCAGAGCTTCGAGGCGTTGATCGACGATCTGCTCGCCGGCACCCTCGCCGAGGTGGACCGGGCACTGACCGAGGCCCGGCTGGCGGCGAAGGACATCGATCTCGTGATCCTGGTGGGTGGCTCCACCCACATCCCACGAGTGAGGGAACTGCTGTCGGAGCGTTTTTCCTGTCCGGTCGAGCACGCCGTCGATCCAGCCCTTTGCGTGGCCCTGGGAGCCGCCGTCCAGGGAGCGATCCTGGGCGGCCAGGTGTTCGATCACATCCTGGTGGACGGGGCGGCCCACTCGCTGGGCGTCAAGACCCTGGACCACGAGACGAGTCTCTGGGGCCGCAGGGCCGACCATTTCTCCACCATCATCCGCCGCAACACTCAGGTGCCGGCGACCCGGTCCGAAGGCTTCCGGACCCTGCTGGACGACCAGAAGGCGGTGGAGGTGGAGGTCTATCAAGGCGAGAGCCCCCGCTGTAGCGAGAACACCCTGATCGGCAACTTTTCGTTCAAGCTCCTGCCAGCCCCCGCCGGCAGTCTGGTGCTGGTGGAGTTCCGCTACGACCTCGACGGCGTCATCGGGGTGACCGTCCACCAGAAGGGCACCGACAATCGTCAGGAGGTTACGCTTTCCACCCGCCGGCGCGAGCCGGCAGCCGTCACCTTCGGAGCGGCCGGAGCGGTCGAGAACTACATCCTGCGCAAGGCCCGGGTTCTGGCCGCGGGTCTGCCGCCCGGCGAGCTGAAGGAGCGCCTCGCGGTGGCGGCGGAAGCCTACGAGGAGATTCTGGCCGCTCCCGAGGCCAGCCCGGACGACGTCGATCCGGCCGAGGAGGAGCTCCTGGAGCTGCTGGAAGAGGCCGAGGAGGTCGCGGTCGAGCCGTGAGCGGCAAGAAGCGGAGCCTCAAGAAGCAGCAGAAACGCCAGGAGACGGCCCTGACGCGGCTCGAGGAGCTGTACCGGCGGGGTGTCGACGACGAGATCCTCGTCCTCGCCGCCGAGCAGGTCGCGGACCTCGCCGGCTCGCCCTTCGCCGTGAAATGGACGGAGGTGGCCGACCGCGCCGTACGGCAGAGCCTGGCCGGCGGCGACCTCGGCCGGCTGGAGCGCCTCCTGCGTTCTCTGCGCCGGAGCGGTCCGTTGCGGCCTCTGGCGATCCTGGGGGAGGGTGTCCTGGAGCTGGCGGCGGGCCGGCTCGACGCGGCCCGCTCGCGGCTGGCGGCTGCCGCCGGTGCCTTGCCTCCCCGTTTCCTCGCGGAGCTTCAGAGCCTGGCTCGGGACGCGCCGAACCCGCCTCAGGGTGACGATCCCTACCTGGAGGCGGTGGCGGAGCTGTTCGCTGCTCTTCAGAACCTGGAAACGCGAGGTTTCGACCCGACCGTGGCGGATCGCGAGGCCCTGGCCCGAGGGCTCCAGACCCTGGGGAACCTGCCTCCGGCGGAGGATCCTCAAATCCGCCTCCTCCTCGCCGCCGCCGATCAGGATTTGTCGCTGCTCGCCGCTCTCGAGAATCTCAAGGCGAGGGGGAGCGAGGCGGTCATCCTCTGGCTCCGCGAGCAGGGGCCACGGGCGGCGGCGCTCGGCGCCTCCGATTCGCCTCTGCTCGCGCCTCTTCATCATGCGCTACGGACGCGGTGGCGCAGCGTGCTGGAACGGGTGGCGGCGCTGGAGGGATCGGCGGGGCTCGTGGCCCTCTGTGCCGTCGAGCCAACTCTGCTGGCCCAGGATGTGGACCTGGCAGGAGGAGGGCTTGCTGATCTGCGCCAGCGGGCTCAGGCGCGGCAGCTCCTGGCGTCGAGGCGCTACAAGGAGCTGATCCGCCTGCTCCGGTCGCGCAGCCGTACCGCCGTCAGCTCCGGAGACCTGGCGGCATTGTGGAGCCTGGAGCTTTGGGCGGGTCGCCGTGGCTATGGGGACGAGGAGGACGAAGACCAGGCGCGGGGTCTCACCGGACTCTCGGCCCACGACATCCTCGTCCGTCTGGGAGAGATGGCGGCCGAGACCGGCCGGCGCTTTCCGCCGGAGCAGCGGGCCGAGGTGGCGCGAGTGTTGCGCGACGAGCTGTTCGAGCTCTGCGACGTGGCCGGCTTCTGCGACCACACGGCGGAGGCGGCGCTCTCGTTGCTGGAGCATCAGCCCGGCGACTCCGGCCTTTTGATCGCAGGCGTGGTCGGGGCCATTGCCGCCGACGCTCCCCGCCTGCTCCGCGCCCTGGAATCTCATCTCGGTGACGCCGGAGGGGCGAAGGCAGGGAATGGGCCGGTCGAGCAGCGGCTGATGATCCAGGTCGCCCAGGAGGGGCCGCGGCGCCTGGCCCGGATCCTCGACAAGCTGAAGCCGCTGTTTTCCGCTGGCGCCTGGGCGCAGGTCTCGGAGATCGTGGGCCGGGAGGTGGGCGACATCCTCGCGGAGGTTCTGTGTGCGGCAGCCCTCGAGGCCACCGTAGATCCCGGGCCGGCAAGCCGGACACGCACCGGCGTCCGCGCATCGCTGGAGCTCCTGCGGCCGGCCCTGGCAGGGACGCTCGGCTTCGCCGCCATCGAGCTGACCCTCGACTGCTGGCGGCCGGACTCGTCGGCGGTGGAGAAGCGGGTCGCCGGGTTCCTGGCCGGCTCTCCCGGCTGCGAGGGCGTTCTGGCCGCTCTCCAGGTGTTGGAGAAGGTTCTCCTGCCGTCGGTGCCGGAGGGCTTGGACGTGGCCGTGCGCGGCCTCGGCCGGGCGATGATCGACCGCCTCGACGACCGGTGGCAGCTCTGGGGTGGCGCCGTGCCGTTGCTCGCCGTCGCCGCCGATGACGGCGGTCTCCAGCGGCTGAAGAAAAAAGTCCAACAGCTCCTCGCCTCGTCCGAGATCCAGGAGAAGGGCCTCCTCCTCCTGGCGGAGGCCCTTGAAGCCATCCGCCACGTCGAGAACCAGCGGCGCGAGCGTGATCGTCCTCGCCGTCCGCGGCCGAAGAAGAAATCTCGCCGCCGCAGTGGTGGCGTCCCCCAACTCGGGTTGGATTTTCCGTGACCGACGGAGGAACTGAGCTTGGAGACTCCGCATGCCGTCCTGGGACTGCCGGCCGCGGCCGGCGCGGAAGAGATCACTCGCGCCTATCGCAAGCTGGTGCGCCGCTACCCGCCCGAGCTCGCTCCGCAGCAGTTCGCGCGCATCCATCGCGCCTATCAGCTTCTGACCTCGCCCGAGCGCCGCATGGAGGTGGCGCGGATCGCCCCCGAGGAGACGATCGATCAACTTTTCCCCGTGCCTGCGACGATCCTGAAGGCGGCCCCATCTCCTCCTCCGCTCCTCGCCGAACGAGACCTGGAGCCTCTCCTCGCGCCGTTCCGTCGTGCCCGGCTCGTCCGAATCCTGCGCGAAGCCTTCGCGGGGTGAGTGGATTCCCCGGGTCGTGGCCGCTTGGCCGCCTCCAGCGCGTATAGTCTGGCAATGCCGATCGCCTTGGCTGCCTCCAGCGACATTTCACGGATTTTCATCGAGCTCGGCGCGGCGATCGTCGGCCTGGCGGTGCTGGCGCGCCTCGCGAGCCGTTGGGGGTTTTCGGCGATTCCGCTCTACCTCCTGGCGGGGCTCGCGTTCGGCAACGGCGGCCTGCTGCCGCTCAACGTCAGCCAGGAGTTCGTGCACATCGGCGCGGAGATCGGCGTCGTGCTGCTGCTTTTCATGCTCGGGCTGGAGTACACGGGCGAAGAGCTGGGGATGAGCCTGCGGACGGGGCTGCCGTCGGGGCTGGCGGATTTCGCGCTCAATTTTCTGCCCGGCCTCCTCGCCGGGTTCCTGCTGGGATGGGGAACGCTGGCCGCCGTGTTGCTGGGTGGCGTGACGTGGATCTCCTCTTCGGGTGTGATCGCCAAGGTGCTCGGAGAGCTGGGGCGGATGAACAATCCGGAAACGCCGGCGATTCTCTCCGTGCTGGTGTTGGAAGATCTGGCCATGGCCCTGTACCTGCCGCTCGTCTCCGTGCTGCTCGTGGGCCGCGGATGGCGGGAGGGGATAATCTCCATCCTCATCGCTCTCGCCACGGTGGGGGCGGTGCTGTTCGTCGCCCTGCGCTTCGACAAGGCGATCAGCCGCGCGGTCTCGCACCAGTCGGACGAGATCATCCTGCTCAGCACTTTCGGTCTCGTTCTCCTGGTGGCGGGTGTGGCGCAGAAGCTTCAGGTGTCGGCGGCGGTGGGGGCCTTTCTGGTGGGCATCGCGTTGACGGGAGCGATCGTCGAGCGGGCGCACCGGATGCTGGCGCCTCTGCGCGATCTGTTCGCCGCCACGTTTTTCTTCTTTTTCGGCCTGGAGATCGATCCGTCCAGCCTGCCCAAGGTGCTGCCCCTGGCGGCGGTGCTGGGCGCCGTGACGGCGTTGACCAAGCTGCTCACCGGCTGGCTGGCGGCGCACCGGGCCGGCATCGAAGGTCCCGCCCGCTGGCGGGCCGGAGCCGCCCTGGTGGCCCGCGGCGAGTTTTCCATCGTCATCGCGGGACTTGGCGTGAGCGCCGGCCTGGAGCCGCGCTTGGGGCCGCTGTCGGCGGCCTACGTGCTGCTGCTCGCCGTGCTCGGTCCCATTCTGGCGCGCTTCGTCGCGCCGGAGAGGAAGTCTCTCGTCACGGAGTCCGCGTGATTCGCCGCGTGCCCGCTTTGGTTCTCCTCGCTCTTCTGTGGGCCTGTACCTCGGTTCGCGACCGGGCTCTTCTGCACCCCGAGTCTCCGGAGGTCAACCGGCAGGCGCCGGATCTCTTCCGGGTACGGCTGGAGACGAGCAAGGGCCTGATCGTGATCGAAGTGCACCGCGAGTGGGCTCCTCATGGCGTGGACCGCTTTTACAATCTCGTCCGGCACGGCTTTTACGACGAGGCGCGCTTCTTCCGGGTGATCGCGGGCAAGTGGGCGCAGACCGGCATCCACGGCGATCCGCAGGTCTCCAGGCTCTGGCGGGAGCGGACGATTCCGGATGATCCACGCCGCGAATCGAACCGGCGCGGCACGATCGCCTACGCCTTCGCCGTCCCCGACGGACGGACGACCCAAATCTTCATCAATCTCAGGGATAACTCCGAGACGCTCGATGTCCAGGGGTTCGCGCCGTTCGGACGAGTGATCCAGGGGATGGAAGTGGCTGACGCGCTGAACTCCGAGTATGCCGAAACGGCGGGGGGCGGGATTCGCGCCGGCAAGCAGGAGCCCTTGTTCGCGGGCGGCAACTCGTATCTCGCGCGCGAGTTTCCGCGGCTGGACTTCGTGCGCCGTGCACGGATCGTGGAACGATAGGCCGGTAGGGAGGAAACCATGGAGCGTCGCCTACCCGCCTTTCGTGGTACTCTGGATCCCACAAACTTCTCTTAAGGTTGCATGAGACTTTGCGGCTGGGACCGACGCTTTTGGCGGGTGGTTCGGGGTGAGCGTTGAGGATCGATCAATTTCGCTGGACGGTGGGTGGTGGCTGGGAGCCCCGGCGGCCCGGGGGGGCGGCGGACGCCGATCTCCTGCTCGTGTTCGGCGCCACGGACCGGCTGCGCGAGCCGGGACCCTATGAGGAGGCGTGCGCGGCCTATCCCGGCGCCTTCCGCTTCGGCTGCTCGACGGCGGGGGACATCTACGACACCCAGGTCTCCGACGATTCCCTGGTCGTCACCGCGGTCCGCTTCGCGGCGACGCGGATCGTCGGCGTGTGTACCGCGGACCTGGAGGACAGCTTCCGGGCGGGCGAGCGCCTGGCTGCGGCGCTCGACCCGGAGGGGCTGGTCCACGTCTTCGTCGTCACCGACGGGCTGCACGTCAACGGCAGTGCTCTGGTGAAGGGTCTCGCGGGCGGCCTGCCGCACGGGGTGACGGTGACCGGGGGCTTGTCGGGTGACGGCTCGCGCTTCCGCGAGACCCTGGTGGTCTGCGGCGGCGAGCCCGCGGCGGGCACCGCGGGCGCGCTCGGCTTCTACGGCCCGGGTCTGCAGGTCGGCTACTCGTCTCTGGGCGGTTGGGATGCGTTTGGTCCCGAGCGGCTGATCACCCGCTCCCAGGGGAACGTGCTCTACGAGCTCGACGGCCGGTCGGCCCTGGAGCTGTACAAGACCTATCTCGGACCGCATGCCGCGGATCTGCCGGCGAGCGCGCTGCTCTTTCCGTTGAGCCTGCGGACGGAGCCGGGGGACACGCCGCTGGTGCGCACGATCCTGGGGGTCAGCGAGGAGGAGAGCAGCATGACGTTCGCCGGCGACATGCCGGTGGGCACGTACGCCCGCTTGATGCGGGCCAACTTCGACCGCCTCATCGACGGAGCGGCGGGCGCCGCACGGACGAGCTGTGGCGCGGTTTCCCCCGAGTTGGCGCTCCTGGTCAGTTGCGTCGGCCGCAAGCTGGTCCTCGGCCAGCGAGTGGAAGAGGAAGTCGAGGCGGTCCGCGAGGTGCTGGGTCGCGGCGCGGTGCTGGCCGGTTTCTATTCCTATGGCGAGATCTCCCCGTTCACGCCGAGCGCGCGGTGCGAGCTGCACAATCAGACGATGACCATCACGACCCTCGCGGAGCCGTGAGCATGAGCGGCCGGCACAGTCTCCTCGCGCGGCAGATTCGGCGCTATTTCGGCAGCCTGGAGGAGATCCCGGCGGACTTGGAGTCGTTCGTCGACGCCGTCGACGCGGCCTACCGGCAGTCCGACGACGACCGGGCGATGCTGGAGCGCTCCATGGATTTGAGCTCGCAGGAGCTGATGCAGGCCAACGCCGCGCTCCGGCAGTCGCTCTCCCTCGTCCAGGCCACTCTCGAATCGACCGCCGACGGTCTTCTGGTGGTCGACGAGGGCGGCAGGATCGTCGCTTCCAACCAGCGCTTCGCCGAGATGTGGCGGCTGCCGAAAGAGGTGATGGAGAGCCGGGACGACGAGCGGGCGGTCGCCGCCGTGCTCGACCAGCTCCTTCACCCTGAAAACTTCGTCGCCCGGGTGCGGGAGCTCTACGCACAGCCGGAGGCCGAGAGCCAGGACGTCCTCGAATTCAAAGACGGCCGGGTGTTCGAACGGTATTCACAGCCGCAGCGTATCGGTGGCCGGAGCGTCGGCCGGGTTTGGAGCTTCCGCGACGTCACCGAGCGCCGGCGCGCCGAGGAGGAGCGCGCCCGTCTGCAGGTGATGGGCGCTCTCGGCCACCTGGTGGGCAGCCTGGCCCACGAGGTGCGCAATCCACTCTTCGCCATTTCCGCGACGCTCGAAGCGCTGGTCGCGAGCGTCGGCGACGAGGCGGTCCGCCGTGCCCTCGAGACCCTGCGCGAGCCGACGACGCGGCTGAGCGAGCTGATGTCCGAGTTGCTGGAATACGGCAAGCCGCTCGGCCGCACGCTCACCCCCGGCTCCCTCCACGAGCTCCTCACCCAGTCCGTCGCCGACTGTGGAGCCCTCGCCAAGGCGCGCGGCGTGCGTCTCATCGCCCGCCTCGCCGCCGGCGAGATGCAGGTGGGGATGATCCGCCGCCGCCTTGCCATGGCGCTCACCAACCTTATCCAGAACGCCATCCAGCACACCCCGCGCGGCGGCGAGGTGGTGGTCGAGACGATGCAATGGGAAGAGGACGGGGGAGCCTGGGTGCGCAGCCTTTTCAAAGACTCAGGCAGCGGTTTCAAGGAAGGGGACCTGCCGCAAGTCTTCAACCCCTTCTTCACCCGCCGCCGCGGCGGCACGGGCCTCGGCCTGTCGATCGTGCAGCGCGTGGTGGAGGAGCACCGCGGGCGCATCCGGGCCGGGAACCTGCCCGAAGGGGGGGCGCTTCTGACGCTGGACCTGCCGCCGTCGGGAGCGGCCTGAGCAGGCGCTCCTCGTCAGCTCTCTCAGGCGTTCGCCAACAGCGTTTGCAACTCGGCCGCGATGTCGGCGAGGGGGACGGGCTTGTGCAGGAAGGCGTGGGCGCCGCGGCGCCGGGCTTCCTGCTCGACGTCGGGAGAGCCGTAGGCGGTGAGCACGACGATTTTGGCGGCCGGGCAGCGCTCGCGGGTGAGGGTGACGATATCGAGGCCTTCGGTGCTCTGGCTGTCTCCCAGCCGGAGGTCGGTGACGAGGGCGTCGTAGGAGCGGGACGACAGGAGCACCTCCGCCTGCGCCGGCTGGGCGACCGCGTCGACGGCGTAACCCTTGGCGATGAAGAAGCGTTCGAGGGCGCTCAGGATGGCCGCCTCGTCCTCCAGGATCAGGAGCCGCCGTTTCATGGTTCCAGACTATACCGTCTCCTGACGAGGTTGCGCCGGGCGGATCGTGGGATGATGAATCCCCGGGAGGGAACCATGACGGTACGGTCCCGGATCTTGTCTGTCCTCGTCGTCCTGAGTTTTTTCGCCTTGCCGGCGGCGGGTGCCTCTTATCCCGACCCGCAGGAGGCGGACTTCGTCCTCCATGATTTCCGCTTCGGCACGGGCGAGATGCTGCCGGAGCTGAAGCTCCACTACCGGACGATCGGCCACCCGGTGCGCGATGCCCAGGGGGTGACGCGCAACGCCGTGCTCATCCTGCACGGCACCACCGGCTCGGGCGGCAACTTCGTTTCCGAGACCTTCGCCGGAAAGCTTTTCGGCCCGGGCCAGCTCCTCGACGCCGCCAGGTACTTCATCGTCCTGCCGGACGGCATCGGCCACGGCCAGTCGAGCAAGCCGAGCGACGGCCTGCACATGCGTTTCCCCCGCTACACCTATGACGACATGGTGACCGCGCAGTACCGGCTGCTCACCGAGGGGCTCAAGGTCGACCATCTGTTCCTCGTCATGGGCACGTCCATGGGAGGTATGCACACCTGGGTCTGGGGGGAGAAGTACCCCGGCTTCATGGACGGCCTCGTGCCGCTGGCGAGCGCGCCAACCCAGATCGCCGGCCGCAACCGGATGATGCGCAGGATGGCCATGGATTCCATTCAGGGCGATCCGGAGTGGCGGCGCGGCGAGTACAAGACCCAGCCGCGGCAGGGCATGATGGGCTTTCTGCACATCTTTCTGATGATGACCAGCAGCCCACTCCAGTGGCAGAAGACGGCGCCCACGCGCGATCAGGCGGACGCCTTCCTCACCGAGCAGATGGCGCGCCGGGGGGCAAGCCTGGACGCCAACGACGCTCTCTACGCCTTCGACGCCTCGCGGGACTACGACCCGTCGAAGGACTTGGAGAAGATCGCGGCGCCCGTCCTCGCCATCAACTCGGCGGACGACCAAGTCAATCCTCCCGAGCTGGGGCTGATGGAGAAGCTAATGCCGCGCGTCAAGCATGGGAAGTACGTCCTAATCCCGATCAGCGACGAGACGCGGGGGCACGGCACGCACTCATTGCCGGCGGTGTGGGGATCGTATCTAGAGGTTTTCCTGAAGGAGATTCGGCATGGCGGATGAAAACAATCAGGCGTATACCGCAGAGCCTACAAAGAGCCCTCACGTCATCATGCCGTGCTTGACGGCCTCAACGAGATTATGGAGGATCTCGCGCCCCTTGTCGGTCTGGAGAAGGACCCGCGGTGGCTGCCCTCCGAAGCGGTCGTTCGGAGTATCCAGCCAAGCATCAGGATACTGAAAGATCTTCGCGATATCGGCGAGCAGGGGATCGTGTTCATCCAGGATCTGCGCTCGAGCGTGTAGCGGCATGGCGCAAAGAATAGCACATCCCGGAGTCACGATCGCCTGACCCCACAGAGGTGACAGAGGTAGATCGAGCACGCGAGCCAGGGGCCTACCCGGGCATTCCCGGTCACGCTATCCTGTTGTCCCCACGGGGACGCCATGTCTGACCACGAGCTCCTTTCCCAGCGCATTCACGAGCTTCCCGACAAGCCCGGCATCTACATCTTCAAGGATGCCGGCGGGAAGGTGCTGTACGTCGGCAAGGCGAAGTCGCTGCGCAAGCGGGTGACGTCGTACCTGTCGCGCGATCACGAGCCTCGGCTGGCCGTGATGATGGCCGAGGCGGTGGACCTGGAGTTCGTCGTCACCGACTCCGAGTCCGAGGCCCTGCTGCTCGAAAACAACTGGATCAAGAAGAAGAAACCCCGTTACAACATCCTGTTGCGGGACGACAAGACGTACCCCTATCTCCGCATCACCCTGCAGGACGAGTATCCGCGCATCGCCTTCACCCGCCGCATCCGCGACGACGGCGCGGAGTACTTCGGGCCGTTCCTGCCGGGCGGGCTGGCGCGCAAGGCCATCAAACTGGTCCAGAAGTTGTTTCAGATCCGCGTCTGCCGCATCGAGATCGACGGCTCGCTGGAACGGCCGTGCCTGTACTACGACATGCACCGCTGCCTCGGCCCCTGCGTCGCCGGGCTGACCACCAAGCAGACCTATGACGAGGCGGTGGCCGAGGCGCGGCTGTTCCTCGCCGGCCGCAACGAGCAACTCGCCAAGCGGCTGAAGCGGGAGATGTGGGAGGCCGCCGAGGCCGAGGACTACGAGCGGGCGGCCCACCTTCGGGACACGCTCACCGAGGTCGAGGCCATCAGCCAGCGGCGCAAGCTGTCGTCGGTGGAGGACGAGGATCTCGACGTCTACGGCGTCCACATCTCGGGCGGCAACGCGGCCGTGGCCTCGCTGATCATGCGGGGCGGCCAGGTGCTCGACCGCCGGGAGCTGTTCTGGGAGGGCGTGGGCCACGTCACCCC
>Ga0134121_10000652_pt1 | contig 37758 bp, 27 predicted proteins | sample KB301_FD_96463 | JGI IMG/M metagenome (GOLD analysis project Ga0134121, IMG submission 96463) | Terrestrial soil microbial communities without Nitrogen fertilizer from Kellogg Biological Station, Michigan, USA - KB3-0-1 | ecosystem: Environmental > Terrestrial > Soil > Unclassified ...
CGCCATTCAACCCGTTCGCGCCGTTTTGTCCAGTCGCACCGGTCGCACCCGCGAGCCCCACGCTACCAGTGGCGCCATTCAACCCGTTCGCGCCATTTTGTCCAGTCGCACCGGTCGCGCCCACAGGCCCCGTGCTACCGGCGGTTCCCATTGGTCCGGCGTCGCCCGTGGCTCCTGTTGGTCCTATAGGACCCGGGGGGCCGAATTCGCCGGTGGGACCGGTTGCCCCCATCGAACCCGCAGTACCGGTCACCGCTTCAAGCGAAACCGTAGCCGCACCCTGGACGCCTGGAGGAACCGTCGCGATCACTGCATACACGCCGACAAGTCCGGGGACTAACGAAGCCGATGACGGCAACACCGCCAGGCCACCGATTCGCACGACCGGTAGATTGATGGCTCTGGGCGGGTCGATAGCCGGCGCCGCCAAACCGTCGGCAATGGCCGGAGAGACCGACCCCAAGCCTGTAGCCCTGATCAGCAGAGTATCGCCCGCTGCAGGAGGACTATTCCCGCCCTCAACTGAAAGGATTCCCGGATCGAGTGCGACCAGATTAGCCTTCACCGGCAGACTGACGCCGCTATCGGTCTGAACAGTGATGTTGACCGAGGGGCCCGAGACGGAGAACGGTATTTGCAGATTGATCTGAGACGGAGAAACGAACAACAGCGGCGCAAACACGCTGCCTACTTGCACCCGGGTGCCGCTGCCCGATAATTGAGTCGGGAACGGGGCGGATCCCCCGCTTATCGTTGCGCTCGACAGGTTTGTGCCGAATAACGTCACCAGCGAGCCGGGTGCGACTGAGGGCGAGGACGTACTGCGGAACGTTGCCGAATTGACGATGCCATAGGGAGTGAGTGCCGGAATTCCGCTCTGAGGCTGAGCTCCAGCTACTAGTGAAATCACCAGTAATCCAAACAGCGCGAACAACGCAGCAGGCGTCCGCACTACTCCGCGACTTTCAAAGCCAACCTCCGAGATTATCGATCCAGTAAGACTACCGAAACACTACTAGGGATTGGCGCAGGATCAAAGGGAGATCGAATCGTGATTAATATGCGATCTCCCAAGTCAACGTATTTTCATTCGGGCCAGCACGCCTGAAACGGGCACTGCTAACGGATTGGTCGATAACGATCACACCCGGAAGCTTCGTGCGTGGAAATGCGCCCCGCAGTTCCAGCCGAACTCCGCCGAGTGCGCCCAAAGCGCCCGGCGAGTTCTTGCCGACAACCCTGTGGCGGCGCTAAAAGCGGATAGAGGATCAAACGGTGGAGCCAGGTTTATCCGCCCAGCACCTTCTTCATTCGAGCGGCGTCCAGCACGCCTTCCCAGCGGGCCACGACAATCGTGGCGACGGCGTTGCCGACGAGGTTGGTCATCGAAATGGCCTCACCCATGAACCGATGAATTCCAAGAATAAGAGTGATGCTCGCTACGGGAATCGTTCCCAGCGAGGACAGTGTTGCCGCGAGAACAATGAATGCCGCGCCGGCCACACCGGCCGCGCCTTTCGAGGTGAGCAACAGCACCCCCAGGATTCCAACCTGCTGCGACAGCGAAAGGGAAGTGTTGGTGGCTTGAGCCAGGAACACGGTGGCCATCACCAGGTAGATGCACGTGCCGTCGAGATTGAACGAGTAGCCCGTCGGGATAACCAGGCCGGTCACGGACTCCTCGCAACCCAGATCGGTCAGCTTTGCGATCATGCGCGGCAGCACGGGCTCCGATGAAGACGTCCCGAGGACGACGAGTAGCTCTTCCTTGATGTATTTGATCAACGCCCACAGGCTGAAACCCGCGAGGCGGGCGATACCGGCCAGCACGACGAAAATGAAAATCAGACATGTCGTATAGAAAGCGCCCATCAGCCGTAGAAGCGGCACCAGCGAGATCACGCCATACTTTCCGATAGTAAACGCCATCGCCCCGAACGCACCGACAGGTGCGGCGCGCATCACAACATTCACAATTGCGAAAAGAATCTTCGAAAAGCCGTAAATGAAATCGACGACCGGCTTTCCCGCTTCACCTATTCGGAACAAACCAACCCCGAACAGTATCGAAACCAGCAGCACCTGCAGGGTCTCGCCTTCCGCGAATGCGCCGACGAAGGTGGACGGAATCAGATGCAGGAAGAATTCAACGATGGTTTGCTGCTTCGCCTGGGCCGTATAGGTTTGTATCTGCGACGCATCCAGAGCGCCCGGATCCACATTCATTCCCACGCCGGGCTTCCACACATTCACGACGACCAGCCCGATGATCAACGCCAATGTCGTCACAACCTCGAAATAGATGATGGCTTTGAGCGCGACGCGGCCGGCCTTCTTCAAGTCGCTCATGCTCGCGATGCCGTGAACGACCGTGCAGAAGATGATCGGCGCAATCAGCATGCGGATCAGCTTGATGAAACCGTCTCCGAGCGGTTGCATCTTTTGTGCGAACTGCGGATAGAAAGCGCCCAGCAGGATGCCTATCGCAATTGCGATGAGGACTTGAACATAAAGATGGAGGCGGAACTTTTTCATGGGCGCGCTTCGCGCGAAGGAGCAGGCGGGATTGTAACCGGGGAATTCGAGGATGAATCAACGGAAAAAGATTTCGTCTTCCAACAGGTTTGCAACACGTCATTCCATGATTACTTAAAATTCGGGCGCGTGCCGGTGGTAACGGACTCCTGAAATCCCGCGAGCGTTCTCAATCTGCAGGCTGATTTTCTCGGAGGTTTCACATGGCGATTCGTATGCAAGGCGCCTGGACTGTTTCCGTCAAATCCAAGAGCGCTGCCTTTCCCCAACGATTCATATTGCAGTAGACCGGCGTGACGCTCCGTTTCTCAAAGCAAGCCCGAACCTGAGCGCGGTGACGGGCTGAGACGCGAGGCACTGAAGACGCGATTATCGGATGGACAGTAAATAGAGCGGCTGTATAGTGTGGGCGAGAAAGGAAACCCGATATGCCACAACAAAACACGCGCCGCGAAATCCTTAAGAAGGGCCTGGTACTAGCGGGGCTGAGCGCCTTCAGTATCCCGGAATGGGCGCTGCCGGTCCTGGCGCAGGGCGAGACTCTCGTGCCGTTCACAGATGTGCCGGCGAACGCGAACTTTGCACCCGCAGCGGACCGCAGAACCCTGGATATCCGCAAGATCGATGGCCCGTTCACGCCGAAAGATCAATTCTTCACCACACAGCATTACGGCCATCCGGAGATTGACCTTTCCACGTTCCGTTTGAAGATTTCCGGATTGGTGGACCGGCCCAAATCCCTGTCGCTCGAAGACCTGCAGAAGATGGGCAAAGCGGAACTCATCGCCGGTTTCGAGTGCTCCGGCAATCGGCGTCCGCTGCAGGGCCTGTCCGGAAACGGGCGTTGGACCGGTGTGCCGCTGAAGACGGTTCTCGATTCCAGCGGTGTGAAAACATCGGCGCGGGAGTTCGTGTTCTACGGCGCAGACCATGGCCCTGAAGAAGTGGAGTTCCGGACGCAGAAGTTCAATCTGGAATACCAGTTCGGCCGGAGCCTTGCTCGCGAAAAAGCGCTGTCGGCCGATCCGTTTCTGGCCTACGCATTGAACGGAGAGCCGCTGACGAAACACCAGGGCGCCCCGCTGCGGTTGATCGTTCCGGGCTGGTACGGCGTTGCCAACGTCAAATGGCTCTCGCAGATCCACGCGCAGGAAGAACAGTACCTTGGAAAGTATCAGGCCCGCTGGTACCGCACGGTCCGCGGAGAGATGATTGACGGAGAGATGAGGTGGAACGAGACCGCCGTCACGCACATGCAGTTGAAGTCGTTCATCGCGCGCGTCACTCGCGACGGCAATCGTCACAAAGTGCTGGGAGTCGTGCTGAACGACGGCACTTCGCTGAAGTCCGTCGAGGTCAAAGTGGATGACGGGCCGTGGCAGGCTGCCACGATGGATTCAGCCACCACTTCAAAGTTTTCGTGGAAGCTGTTCAACTACACGTGGAATGGCGCAACCCCTGGCGAACACACGCTGGTGTCACGCGTGACCGATGCGAATGGAAACGTCCAGCCGACGGAAAAGGAACTGGAAAACAAGAAATCATTCCTTGAAGACAACTCGCAGCAGCCGCGCAAGGTCATGATCTCCTAGTGGTGTCCGTGCGGTTGGCTAATCCCGCGAAATGGGGCAACGCGAAGGCCAAATCCTGCTTCGGTCTCCCTCGAAAGAATCGGCCCCCGCCCGCGTCCGGAGTGATAGACTCCTTTAAATCTCACAACCCAGGAGGATCGAATGAATGCCAGATCAGTTTCTCTGATTACTTTGGTCGTGGCTTTTGCGCTGCCTCTAACGGTTACGGCCCAGGACAAGAAAGCTTCGGCTTCAGTCAGCATTACCGGATGCTTCAACAAAGGAGCGGCCGCAGACCAATATTTGATTAAGGATGAGAAGACGGGTAAGGAAACCGTGGTTACGGGCGATGCTAAAATGCTGGCGGCTCACGCGAACAACCATCAAGTCACGATCACCGGAACCATGGCGAAGGACAAAGATAAGGATGTCCTCAAGGCCACCGATTTGAAGATGATCGCTGTCTGCAAGTAACGAGTGAGGAGAAACTCCCGATAGCGAGCCTGCACGGGAAAAAGACCGCCTCAGGGCGGTCTTTTTCTTTTTTGAAAGCAGGGCTCGCCCTTCCTGGACGGCGGACCGCCATGCATATGCGGAGGTTGACCGGTAGGCCTCGCGGCAGCATAGCGTCCAAAAGCGGGTTAATGAAAACGTCGATGCGTGGCCTGCTATTTGTGGCCAGTCGTATACTTGAGGCTCTTTGAGGTACGAAGTAAGTATGCAAAACAGATCGCACTTTGTTTGGATTGCCGCAGCTATGGTGTTGGCCATCGCCAGCGGCGGGTACGCGCAGGATCTCACGATCACCAACGCGCGGATCCTCGACGGTACGGGCCGAGTGATCGAGCGCGGCGCCGTCGTTGTACGCGCCGGGAAGATTGTGTCGGTCTCGGCTACGGCTCCGGCCGCGGGCACCGGCCGCACGATTAACGCGGGCGGCAAGACCGTGATGCCGGGCTTGATCGACGCGCATCGCCACCTTGTTACAGGTGACCCCGCGCAGTGGCTCATGCAGACCGCGCCGAAACAGCTCCAGGAATTCCTCGACGCGGGCTTCACGACCGTGCTCGCCGCGATCGATCCTCCACAGGCGATCGAGGCCCGCAAGCGGATCGAAGCCGGTCAAATGAAGGGACCGCGGCTCTATGTTGGCGCATTCCTCCCGCTTGCAGGCGCAACTGGACCACCGCCGAACGGCGACCCGGCTCGCACCGATCCCGCCCGCGCCCCGTTGTCGGCGACAGCCGCGCCTGCAATCCCGCGCGACGCCACCATTAAAGCTGTCGAGGCCGCCGTGCAGGCGGGCTACGACTATCTGAAGGTCGTGCTGAACACCACCAAGAACGGCCCGGAAGTCGAGACGCTGAAAGTGATCGTTGCCGAGGGCAAGAAGCATAACAAGCCGACGATCGTGCACGCCGTGAGCGTGCGCGACACACTGGCTGCCCTCGACGCGAAGCCGGATTTGCTCGTGCACACGCCGCACATCGGCAATCTCGGTGACGATCCTGCCGCAGTCAAGAAGATCGTCGACGCGAAGATCCCGATGACCTCGACGCTCGCAGTATTCGTGCCGCACTTCGATGCGAAGGGCACTGCGCTGTTCCGGGATGGGCAGCCGTTTCCGTGGAACACGCTATCGAGCGCGGGCCAGGGTCCCGTGAATGCGCGGCTACTCTGGGAGGCCGGTCTCGCGACCTACGGCTACGGCACCGACACCCAATGGCCGCCGAAGGAGACGCTTGCCGACGAGCTCCGCGCTCTGAGGCTCGTGTTCTCACCCCAGGATGTCGTCAAGATCATCACGAAGAACGCCGGGATTGCGACCATGCACGGCGCCGAAATTGGGACGCTCGAGCCCGGCAAGCTAGCCGACATCGTGATCGTCGACGGTGACCCGCTCCGCGACAGCAACGCCCTGCTGAACGTCGTCACGACGATCAAGGGTGGGCAAGTCGTGTTCGAGAAGAAGTGATTCACGAACGAGACGCGGGATAAGCGGGGAGTCCCCAAAGCGCGGGATCGAAGGATTCCAGCGAGGGCAGGATCTGGTTCGCGTCCTGATACGAGTCGAGGTTCATGGCGGGGTTTGGCACAGCGACGACGGGCATGCCGGCAGCCAGCGCCGCTTCGACACCTGAAGGCGCATCTTCGAGGACGAGGCATTGCGACGGCACCGCGCCCATCCGCGCTGCAGCCGCAAGAAAGATGTCCGGAGCCGGTTTGCCGCGCTGCACCGCGGGATCGTCCCCAAGCACCACACATTGAAAACACGCGAACCATTCGCGATGCTGTGTGATCTTCAATTCAAAATCGCGCCGGTGGGAACTGCTCGCGACCGCCTGGGGAATACCATGTCCGGCCAGGTGGCCGGTAAGACGGCGCGCGCCCGGCATGGCTTGGGCTTGGGGGAATAGCGCCGCGAGCATCGAGTCCCGTTCGCGGAGATAGTCTTCCGCAGTGATTGGCAGTTGCAGCGTGTCGACAAGAATGCTCGCGGAGTCTGCCGCCTTCTTTCCGATCATCCGCGACTTCAAGGACCACTCGAAGGTGTGTCCGTACCGGCCCACGATCGCCTGCGTGACTTCGGTATAGAACGGCTCCGTGTCGAGAAGCAGGCCATCCATGTCGTAAAGAACGTGGGTTACGGAAGACAGCGAGTCAGGCATATCCGTTGTCGAATCGCAGGGAAACAAAGAGGGCTTGGCGCACGCGTTTGATTATCCTCGATGTGGAGCGGTGACGCCATCGCTCCACTCGGGATACTTCACGGATCAATTCTCCGAGGGCTTCTCCAGTCGATCGATGATCAGCGTTTCCAGAGGGCCGCGTGCGGGCTCCAGCTTCAGTCCCAGTTGCTGCATGATTTCGGGCCATACTGAAACAGCATTGGGTCCGATATCGAAAGCTCCCACGTCGAGATTGACCGACGGAATATCGTAAAGACCCTTGAGTCCTGTGTTGTCGACCACGAAACGCGCTTCCTGTCCCTGGAAGACGTTGATGAGTGTTTTTATCGGAATCGCGTTTGCCTCCAGGGTGACCTTTCCCGCAGGAGGATCCACCTGCAATGAGAACCCGCCGCGCGGCAGAGGGCTCGAAGGACCCGGAAGCACAACCGGCCCCTGAGGCACAACCGGTCCAGAGGGCGGTGCCGGTGGGGGCGGCGGAGTCTGATCGTCCGACAATTTGATCCTGCCGGTGCGCACAACCACCAGGTTGTAGAGATTGGCCTCTTTGGAGCCGCGGTGCAGCGTCAGATGAAAACGATCCGCCAGCATGTTTCGGAGCATCCCTTGCAATGTTGGAGCATCGCCCTCGATCAACTGTCGCGCTGTGTAATAAGGACTTCCCGCGGGAAATGTCGCCTGGATATCGAATGCCTGGGTTGCGGTCCATTCCGGCAGGCCCGAGATCAGACCGATTTCATTCATAGCGCGGCAATTCTTGCCGTATGCCAGCGTGATGATCCGAAAGAGAGTCGCATTTCTCAGAGTAATTCGTCCCGGATCGATCTGAATTCCTCCGGTCGGCGCAACGGGGCCGCAGGGTGTAGGCGTGCTGGGTGCGCCGCCGCGTCCGCCCCCGCCCCCGCCACGCCCACCTCCACCTGGAGCGTTGTTGGGATCGGCCGGCCGAATGGACACGACTTCAAAGGTGTCCTGTGCCGCCGGAGTCTGAGGTGCCGTAAGCAGCGCCGGCACCGGCCCTGAGGCGCCGTGGACAACACCGGCGGCGATCGGGACCGCCAATGCCAGAACGCCGAAAATAACCAGGAACAACGCCTTGCCGAAATTCAACTCGGATGCTGCACGGTTACGCATGATGTACTCGATCCTGGTTTTGAGATCGGAACCCGTGACGCCCGACACGCAGACCAGCGGCGACTCCTGATAGAACTTGCAGACGTTCAGTATTCCTTCGGCATAGGTCAGCGGTTCATTGCCGAGCCTCAACACTTCTTCATCGCAGGCACGCTCGCGCTCTTCCACAAGGCGCGCGCCAATCCACCACACGAGCGGATGAAACCAGAAAACGGTTTCGACGAACATATGCAACGCCGCCGTCAGGTTGTCGTGCCGTCGCACGTGGCACAGTTCATGCGCCAGTACGGCTTCCAACTGACGCGGTGTCAACCGCTGAAGAATCCCCTCGGGCAAAAGCAGCACTGGACGAAGCAGACCCACAACGCCGGGCTCCAGTAATCGAGAAGAGTGCCGTACCGGAACCGGTATTTGAAGGCGCACGGGCAGGCTTGTCCGCACCGCTCTGCGGATACCCGCCCAGGTACGCAGGCGCGTCGTTACGAGCGCGCAGAAACCAAGCATCCAGAGGCCAAGAATCATCAAGACCAACCTGCTTGTTCCTGTGTTGCCGGCAGACGGCAGCGTCGCCGATGTCGATATGAAAGCTTCAGAAAACGGCTGCGCTACCCGGTCGACGGCCGCCGATACAGATACCGATCCGATCTGCGTTACGACCCTCCGGGCGGCAGGCAGCGACTCCAGTTGATGCCCAAGGCGGATCAACAGCCCAAACGGCACGAGGAATTTCAAGGATGCACTCAGCCACAAGCCATAACGAACCCGGGCCCGGTTTTCGCGGAGTGCGATAGAAAGCAGCGCTGCAACCGCGGCAAACAGCGTCGATTGCCATAGATGGTTGGTGAATTCGGCGATCATTTCGCGCCCCCTTTCTTCAGCTTCTTGAGTGTTTTTTCCAGCTCATGAACGTCATCCAGCGTCAGCTTCCCAGCCTCCGCCAGCTGCGCCATCATGGGCTGAGCCTTGCCGCCGAAGAAGCCGAGGATCTCGTCGAGCAGCCGGTGCCGCGTCACATCGCGCGCCACGATCGGCTCAAAGATGTGGGCGTTGCCGATCTTTCGCACGCGCCGCAACATCTCCTTCCCTTCGAGCCGGTACACGGTGGTCTGGATCGTGGTGTACGCAGGGCGGGGTTCCGGGAAAAACTCGTGGATCTCTCGAATCGAGGCCCTTCCGTGCGTCCAGAGTGCCTCGAGGATTTGGAGTTCAAACTTGCTGAGCTTGGGCCGCTTCATACCGATCTCCTACGTTATAGCGGAATCTACTATTGTGTAGTAGATCGTGGCAAGCAGAATTTTCTTATCGAGAAGAAGTTACCTGACGAAAGATGATCGAGAACAGGGTGATTCGCCTACGATAGCTTTCGGCTGCGGCTTTCAGACAAAAGGAACACGGAGATGCAAACAGAGCGGCTGTATTACAACGAACCGGACCTGCTGGAGTTTGAGGCGGAGGTTATCGGCACGCTGGATCTTGGAGACCATATTGGTGTACTTCTCGATCGGACTGCGTTTTACCCGACCTCTGGAGGACAGCCCCATGATGTCGGGACACTGGGCGGAGTCGCGCTTGTGGATTGTTATGAGGATGAAAGGTCCGGAGACATCGTTCACGTACTCGCGGAAAGACTTGGCGCCACTCGAGTGCTCGGTCAGATCGATGCCGCTCGCCGCAGGGACCACATGCAACAGCACTCCGGGCAGCATGTCCTTTCGCGTGCCTTCGTTGAACTTTATGGCTGGCAGACGCTCAGTTTCCATCTGGGCGTGGCCACGTGCACCATCGATCTCTCTGTGGCTTCCGCAAATCGCGATCAGCTAGATCGTGTAGAAGACCTGGCGAACCGCATTGTTCAGGAGAACCGGGCCGTCTCGATCCGCTACTTGAACGATTCAAACAGTATTGCGGATGCCGGTCTGCGCAAGGCGACCGAGCGCACCGGCGAGATTCGAGTCATTGATGTTTCAGGTTACGACCGGTCGGCGTGCGGAGGTACGCACGTCCGCGCCACCCACGAGATCGGACCGATTCAAATCATTGGAGTCAGCCGGGCAAAGAAGCAAACCCGGGTCGAGTTCATTTGCGGCAATCGCGTTCTTCGACGGGCAAGAGCCGCCCAGCGCGCCCTGGAAGCAATCAGCCAAACCATTTCATCGCCGCCCCTGGATACGCCGGCGGCAGTTGCTGCAGTCTGGCAGGACTTTCAGCAGGCAAGAAAACGGATCGAAGGCCTGGAATCCCAACTCCTGGACTATGAAGCCGCAGCATTTCCCGTAGACGAGGCAGGTTACGCTGTGGCGGCCTGCAGCGGTCGAGGTATTGAGACATTAAAGATGCTCGCGGCCAGGATCGCGAAACGGCCTGGTACGGTCGTGCTGCTGGCAGACCAGAGCGATCAACTCCGCGTCGTGTTCGCTCGGGCCACGGATTTGGCTGTGGACGTTTCGGCACTCCTTAAGAAAACGATTGAAAAGTTTGGCGGGCGGGGCGGAGGCAGGCCGGACTTTGCGCAGGCCGGCGGCCTCAACGCCAGCAATGCGGAGACGGTTCTGGAATACGTAAAGCAGATCCTCCGTGGCTGAGCAGCGTTAATCTCTGGTTAATTATCTGAAGGCTTCTCGGCTTTGTCGATGACCATCACGTCCGCCTGCCCTTTCGTCGATTCCAGTTTCAGTCCGAGTTGTTCCTGGAATGCCTGGAAGATGTTCGGCTTTCCGGTATCCGGCAGCTGTGGCAGAGGACCAAAGCTGGCGAACTGGAACTGATCGGGGGTCCAGTCCAGAGTAAAGTCAAACCGGCCTTCGATGTTTGTTTGATTGAGGACCGGACGATCCATTACCGCCCCTTGCAGGACGCCGGCAAAGTCGGCCATCGTCGCGTTCTGGGCCGGCAGCAGGCCGGGCCGCGGAAAGATGAGATTGGGAAGGTTCCCGCCAACGGCCGATGGGTTGAGTTTGTGTTTGGTATTGGCGGGCATCGTCATCGCATAGACAGAGAGCTCGCGCTTCTCAATGTGAAACTTGAACTGGAAGCGATCAACCAGTGCTTTTTGCATGAGTTTCTTCATCTGCTGGATGTTCGGTTGGCCGGGCGTATCGGGTTTGATCGCAATCTCGAACTTGTCGTTGGACATCCACGCCGGGCCTCCCGATACCTGCCGCTCGTGCAGATCGTAGGCGAACGTGATGGCGTCGATCAGGCGAACGTTGATCGCCATAAACTGCGTGCCGCGCATCGTGTAAAGGCGTCCGCGGGCTTGCGGATCGCTCGGCTTTACAGTGGCGACTTCAATACCGGGATCGGCCGCGGGGTCCATCGGCTTGGGCTGCGGGGGTGGTTCCGGAATCGCCCACGCGGTCTGTGGCGTGGCACGGGCAAGGTTGAGAGGCGTGGGCATACCCTGGGTCAACGTGCCCGTGATGCTATTGCCGTCCGCCGCGAAGGTTCCTTCAAAGCTGGCGCCTATCGGATCGATCTTCCACTTCACGTTGCGTCCCTCGACAGAGATCGCACTCACTGGAATTGCCTGCCCGCCCTGGTCGATCGAGAAACCTTGCCCGGTGAACTTGCCGGCGGCGCCCGTGATCTTGAAGACAATGCGGAGTCCCGCGCCCCCGCGCGCGCCCGGCGGAGTGAGAGTCCCCTGCCAGGTCCCCGTAAGGTCCTGTCCGAATAGCGTAGCGCCGGCGCAGAGGAGTACGATGAACGCCGCGAGCAGCCTGTATTTCATGTGAGCCTCCTTGTGTGTCTAAAGCCTGTATACGGAATTTGCTACCGTTTGTTTCAGGGTAAATAGACCCTATCCGACTAGGGAACAATCTTTACAGGTGCCTGCCAGAAGGCGGCCTTCTGCGCCGAGGGATCGAGGACCGTAATCTGGCAAACGTACTCTCCTGCGGGTACACCCTCGAGCGGCAGCGAAACCTTGAGAGGGACGGCCTTCGATTTCGGGTCCATGCCGTCAGTGACGGTGAACGCGGGAGACTCGAAGACGACTTCCTCACCCTTAAGAAAAGTCACCACTGCAGCCAGCGGGTGCATGGTGACGGCATCCCGTTCATAGGCCTGCAGATATATATAAAGGTCGCGAGCCCGGCTGAACACCCGCGTGACGCTGGGAATCAGCTTCACGCCGTCTTCGATCAGAGGGTTTGCCGCCTGCGCACGCGCTTCCTTGGTTTTTCCCGCGTTGAAGAGCGCATCGGTCATCGCCACGCGTTGGCTGCTCAACACCACGGAACTCATGGGCAGGCGCGTCAGTTCCTTGTTCAGGTTCGGCACGACGAGATCCGACTGGAATGTGCCGATCCGTCCTGTTTCGGCATTCCGCGCCAGAAATTTGATCGTGTACTTTCCCGGGAACAGAGAGAATCCGGCATCGTACTGCACGGGGCTCGACGCCAGACGGCTGGCCGTCTCGCCCTTCAGCTTGATCTCGACCTTGTCCCGGAGATTCGTCACCGTGGCGCCGCTTTCGTCCTTAACTTCTCCGATAAAGTCGATGACGGTGCGTTCCGCGCCTTCCTTCTGCGCAAGGACCAGCTCGTTGCCTGGAATCTTCACTGCAAGCGGCACGAAATATTCGGCCTTGTTGAGCTGGAAGTAATTCAGCTCCATGGCGATGGTCAGCTCGGTGATCGGATCGCCCAGCATCAGCGCTTCTTCAAGCTGCCGTTCCTTGTCGGATTCGGAAAATCTGCTGAACTCCTTGTCGCTGTAATACGACTCGCGATAGGAAAGGCCGGCGCTGCGATTCTTGAGCGTGATTTTCACGCGCCGCAGCCTGCCGTCCTTCGCGGTATTTGTAGGATAGTAACCGAGAATGTAGTAACTCGCCGCCGCCTGCTGCGCGCGGACGATGCCTGCGGAAAGGTCATTGGAATCGAGGAGCGCCTTTCCGCCGGTATCCGCGGCGAGCGTGTAGAGCGCATCCTGAGAGCGCTGCAGGACGCGCATCGATGCCATCGCCGTCGCGCCTGTGTACATCCCGAGACCGCCCGGAGAGCTCTGGCTGGCATTTCCCATCGGCGCCGCGGCCACGAGACCTCGGGCATCGACCGGAAAGAACACCACGTTGGCGCGGCGCGCCGCATTGAGCGTGGCGCGAAGTTGAGCCTGATTGTCGACGCCACTGAGGTTCAGGCCGCTGGCGAAGTAGATAAGCGATTTCCTCTCTTTAAGGACACCGAGCATGTTGACGGTCGTCTGCAACGCCGCGAGCTGGCGATCGGTGTTGAAGAGGTTGAATTCGCTGTCGTTTTGGCCGAAGTCCGTACTCATGTCTTCGAGAGCATCGGCCTCTTTCGGATAGAGCAGCCGGAGTATCGCCTCCTGAAGACCTGCCCGATCGGACGTGAAGTCGAGGCGAACGCGCACGGCGCCGTTGGAGTAGGTGAACAGCGCCACCATGTCCGGGCCCTGCATCTCCTTCTCGATAAAGGTTTGGGCGGAGGTCAGCGCGCGGAACCTCTCGATGGCGTCCATGGCGGACAGGTCGAAGTAGAGCGCAAGCAATCGCCGGTCCTGGTAGCGAGCATCACCGTCGGGAACCGGAGTGATGCGCGTGTTCGCGGGCTGAAGTGCTTCGGCAAACACCGGCGCGGGCCGGGCTGTGAGTGCCGGCAGCGCGGTGTCTTCGAGTTTCTGGAATTCGAAGACACTGATGGTTTGGGGAACGTTGTCTTCGGTGAGCGTGAAGTCTTCGGCGGTGAGGCCTTCGACGGCTTTGCCGTCCTTGTCGGTGACGGAGACAGCCTGGACAACGAGGCGCGTGCTGACCTTCACGGTAAAAGGCGCGGGCTGGTCCTGGGCGAGGAAAGGGAGCGCCAAACACCACAGGATGAGAGCCGTCGCTCCCCGTCTCCAAATGCCCGATGTGAAATGTTTGACGTGCATCCCTAAAACCTCACCCTCACCGATGGCTGTAGCGAACGCATCGCGTTTGCTCGCGTCGGCAAGCCGAACTGCGAGCTTTTCACAATCGTGTTCCAGGCCGGGAACGTCACGTGGTTCAACACATTGCTCGCGTCAACCCGCAGATCCATATTCATCCGTTCCCTGAGCCGGAAAGTTCGCGTCAGCGACGCATTTAGACTGAACTGTCCGGGCCCGGTAATCGAGTTACGCCCCGCATTTCCCCACTGGCCGGCTACCGGAAGAGTGAAAGCGGCCGAGTTGAGAAATCCGCCCTCGCGCTGCAGATAGAGCGGCGCGCCGGTAACATCGGGCCGCAACGCGCCGGTGAATCCCGATCCCCTCACCGGCGCAATGAAGACCGGCGTCAGAGGCGATCCGCTCCCCGCGGTGAGCTGCGAGACCAGAGTCCATTCCCGGAAGAGCTTTCCGCGCCAGCCGTCAAAGAATCCTCCCACGCGGCTGAACGTCCCGGTGGTGTATTGGGCCTGCACTTCCACCCGATGCCGCTGATCGAAATTCGAGAGCGCTCGCTCAGCCCGCCGGTCGAGCCAGTTCTGGGCAATAGGGTTGCCGCCCAATCCCGCATCGTCAATCGCCTTCGCAAAAGTGTACTGCACGCTCGCCTGGAAGCCGTTGCGTTGCCGGCGGCGAATCTCGACCGTGCCCGCGTGGCGATTGCTGCTTCCTCCCGACATTAGATAAACAAACCCTGTTGGGCAATCCACACAATGTGCTGCGGCACCGGCAGGATAAGTATTCGGAAGAATGCGCTGCGGCACATGAGTTCCTTTGACGCCAAGATATGTGAGTGTGAGCTGCATGGCCTCGGGAAGATCCTGTTGGACCGAGAGGTTCCAGTTCTGCGCAGTGCCCACGTGGAAGTCCGGATCGATGGCGAACGTGACAGCCGTTACCGAAGGTGAGCCCTGGAAGCCATTGGCCAGGGTCAGAGGATTTGCCGGCGTGTTCTCGACGCTCAGGCTTCGCGACAACGGCGATTGTTGCGCCATCTGATCCGCGATCGAGCGATAGACGGACGTTTCGCGGTACAAGCCATAACCGGCACGTACGATCAGCGACGAAGTTGCTCGCGGCCTCCAGGCCATAGCCAGACGCGGCTCGACCCCCCCTTTGTCGGTCCGAATTAAGGACTTCGAAGCCGAACCCGCAACTGCGGGCGAGGCTGAGGCGAAACCGGGCGCGATCTGGAGATTCACCAGCCTGCCCTGCTTTTCCACGATCGGCGATTCGTACTCCCACCGCACGCCAAGCGTCAGGGTTAATGCCGCCCGTACGCGCCAGTCGTCACTAATGAAGGCATCGGTGAACGACTGCCGGAAATATTTATCCGCGTTGCCATAGGCGATGGCGCTCGCCGCAGGAATGCCCAGAAGAAAGTCGGCAAAGTCATTTCCCGTCGCAGCGCCCGTGAAGGTAAAACTTCCGCGGGGATCACGCTGCGAATACAGGTTGAATTGTTGCCGGCGGTAGTCGGCGCCGTAGGTGAAACCGTGCCGTCCGCGGATCCAGTTGCCATTGAAGAAAACGGCATGAGACAGGTTTCGATCAAACGAATAGTTCCCGGTCGACAGCGGCGCCATTCCACCGGAGAAGTTTAACCCCGGCGGCCCCCAGTTCCTCGGGTCGCGATCGTTGCCGGAGATTCCTGCAATGCCCGAGACATCGTTCCGATTGGCGAAATACGGCCGGTTGCTCGTGACCGATCGATTGAACTGATAGCGGATCGTCGCGGGAAGCCGCGGCCTGAGCCGAGTGTTCCATGTGACGCTGCCATTCACCGAAGACTCCCGTGCCGTGTCGCTGAAACCGAACAAGTCGGGATTGTCCGACCGGGTGCTCTGGTAGCCGAGGTTTCCGGCCAGGCGATTGGCGGCGTTCAGCGTGATGTTGTTCACAGCGCCCTGAACCCGGTCGCCATGGGTGACACCCACGATCGGGACTTGATAGTTGTAACCGCTTCCTCCGGCAAAGTTCGGCAGCGGGTATAGATCAAGTAATGCTCTCGCCTGGGAACTGATGTGCCCCGCGGGAATCTGGTTTCCCGCGAAGGCATTGCCGGACAGCGGATCCACGATCGGCGCCACCAGACGCGAAAAATCCCCGAGGCGTTCGGCGGTGGTGGGCATTTGCGCGGTCCGAATGTCGGCGTCGCGGTTCTGCGTCCGGTTGTAGCTCACCGAGAACGTTCCGTTTCGAAACAAGCCCGGAATCTGGAATGGACCGCCCACCGTCATGGCGCTCTGCAACCGGTTGTAGGCGGGCTTCGGGGTGTCCTGTCCGGTGAGGGAAAACGAACGCGCGTCGAAAAGCGCGTTGGATCCGACCACGGAAATGCTTCCGTTGTACGGCGCCCGCCCGCGATTCCGGTTGTTCCCGATCGCCCGCTGCAGTGCAAACGGAGTCGACGCGGCATTGCTGACGGTCCCATTAATAAGGAGGCGATTCGCCGTTTCTTCAGACGGGGAGGATGGCAGCAGCTCTGCCGAGGACGCTTTTGGGAATCCCTGGGTGGCCGTGCTCCGGGCAAGACCTTCCAGCGGAACCATCTTCATGTCCCAGCGCGACGGCGCCGCGTCCGGGGCGATCGCCACCTCGCGCTCCATGGCTTCAAACCCCGGCGCGGAGACCCGAATCGTCCACGTGCCTTGGCTGACGGAGGGAAGCGCATAGTGCCCTTCAAGATCCGTGACCGCATGGGCGGTGGCGGCTCCCTGTTTGGCCACGACCGCGGCCCCAGGCACCGGCGTTTCTCCGAATCGCACCTGTCCTTCATGGCCAGGCGCGCCATAAAGAATCAGACACGCGGTCCACACCATTGACACAAGCGAAGCGCCCACGACGGAGTTACGTCGAATTGCTCTCTTTGTTAACACCGATATCAGTCACCCTCCGAGACGGTGCGCCTGTAAACGAATTGCGGCAGCGGCAGGGTATAATGTCCCCAAAGATTAGCATTTCAGACTCAAGAAAAACACGCACATCCAGGTCGAACCGGGTTGTCAGGTCAACTCTTGCCGTAATAAACGCGTCTTTGTACGTAGAGCTAACGGCGGCAGACCAAAGGACGTCGAAGAATGACTATGAAAGCGCGAATACTCTCGGTCACGGTTGTGGTCGGTCTTGTGTATTGCATCGGTGTTGCCGCGGCACAAGTCCGGCAGCAACCAACAGGACAGAATCCTCAACAGCAAACGCAGGCCCCCAAAGCAACCATTGAAGGAAGCGTGACCCGCGCCGGTTCGGGCCAACCCTTGAAGGGCGCGCGCGTCACATTGATTCGGGCTAACGCAACCCAGAACCCATTGGGCCGCGGTATTGCCACAGGGGCAACCGACATTCAGGGCAGGCTGGGTGCATTGACTACCGCTCTTTCAGGAGCCGCTGTCAGCGTGACGACGGACGGTAATGGCAGATTCACGGTGACAGGCCTCGATCCCGGTCAATATAGAGTCTCGGCAGACCGCGCTGGCTTTATCCACGCGGAATATGGACAGCGGACCCCTACGGGCCGGGGAATTGACGTGTCCGCGGTCTCCAATCAGACCGTCACGATCACGCTTCCGATGCAGGCTGCCAGCGTAATCAGCGGACGGGTCCTTACCCCGGATGGCGAGGCCGCTGCGAACAATTCTGTTCAGGTATACACGTATCAATACACGAATGGTCAACGCACGCTGGCGCAAGTCGCAAACACGCGCACGAACGACCTCGGGGAATACCGCCTGTTTTGGCTGCAGCCCGGCGAGTACTTTGTCAGCGTCACCAACGATGCCGCAATCGACTCCGACGCGTCCCTTGGTGTCGCGGACGCAGCGAACCGCGGCGGAAACACCGGAGGAGGACAGGGGCAGCTGCGGGCCGTTTTGACCTCGGCGCTGGGGAACGGGGGAGGACAAGCCCTGCAACTGTTAGGCGGCGGTGTCACGCCTCCCGTCTACTATCCCGGCACGATCGACACGGAGGGAGCAACGCCGGTCACGGTTGCGGCATCAACAGAAGTTCGTGGAATCGATTTCAACCTCAGGCCTGTCAGAGCAGCAACTGTTAGCGGCCGGGTCGTGGCGCCATTTCCCCTGGGAGCGCAGGCGGGCGGCGGACGCGGCAACCGCGGAGGCGATGCCGGGGGCTTGGCCCAGGTGCTGCAGATCGGCGTCGCTCCCGTTCAACTTAGTCTCAGCCGTGTGGGCTCCGCGCGGCAGGGGCTCGGCGGTCTGGCGGGATTGGGGCTTGGCGGAACTCCGGTGAATCCCGACGGAAGTTTCGAGATCAAGTCCGTCGCACCCGGCGAATACAACCTCACCGCCACGGCTAACGACGCTTCAAACAACAACCAGGAATACACGGCCCGAACGCGGATCACCGTGGGTACCTCCGATATTAAGAATGTTGTGGTCGCCGTTCGGCCGGGGATGGAGGTCCGAGGAAAAATCACTGTGGAATCCGCGCCGCCACAGCAATTCAAAATGACGAGTCTCCGCGTCACCCTGGTTGCCGAAGAGGGTGGGTTGGCGGGCATCGCCAATTTGATCGTCGGCGCGGGGCAGGGACGAAGGGGACAGGCCGGCGGAGCTCAAGGAAACGCCGGCACGGTCGCCGAGGATGGCACTTTCACGCTTCAAAATGTAGGCGCCATGGAATACCGCGTTCGAGTGACCGGGCTTCCGCAGGGAGCTTTCGTCCAATCGGGCCGAATAGGCTCGATCGACGCGCTCAATGCGCCGTTTACTGTCGACAATCAGGGCACGGTAATCGATCTGAAGCTGGGCTTCTCTGCGGGCCGCGTTACAGGAATGATTGCCGATCAGAAGGGCGACGCTGTTCCCGGGGTTCAGGCGATACTTGTTCCTGACGAAGCCCGGCGTGGACGCACCGATGCGTACTTCACCGCGAATGCCGATGCCAACGGCCAGTTCATCATCAATAACGTACCGCCGGGATCGTACAAACTTTTCTCATGGGAAAACATTCCAGCGGGAGCGTATCAATATGCGGACTTTCTGCGGCGCTATGAAGATCGCGGCGTCGGGGTCACCGTGAATCCCAATGGAGCCGTTACTGCGAACGCTCGACTCATCCCGTCATCGTGATCCAGGCCGGCCCGAGTTCGGAGCCGTGCTACTCGATTACGTATTCGAACGTAATTTTAGGTAGATGCCGGAGCTTCCACCAGTAACGTCGTGGCTGTCCGTGTCATCGCTGCGATCCATCGTCATGCCCATGTTTTTGCGTCTGACAGGAATTAGCGCGGCTTCTTGACCTCATAGTTGGGCCAACCCGACGGCGTGTTCTCCGGCATGATATCTATGAATGCTTCGACCGCGTGAATCTGTCCGCCGTAGATTTTGAACGCTTCGAAAGTCGTGAGTGCATTGCCGGGTCCATAGCTGTTGGTATTTCCGAAATCGAGCCGGAACAGGACGATGCCCATCTCTTCATCCACGGCTGCCAACCGGTAAGTGACGTCGGGGTGAGGCATGACACGTCCCGTTCGAATATTCTCGCCGCCGGCGCGAGCGCCAACCCCGGCCGTAGTGGTGCCGTTTTCGATCCGATAAGCATCCGGTGCGAACGGTGCATTCACGGCATCGAAGTTCCCGCCGACTTTCAATCCCGCGGGGTAGTACTCCGCAATCCTGATCAATTCGGCGCGCGACATTCTCTGTGACGCATCGGGGACGACATTCATTCCCGCATGCGGCGTGGTCAACTTCTCGATGTCGAAGATGGCGCCCTCCGCCTTATTACGCGTGACCATCGTTTCGATCTCGGTAATCTTCCTGTCTGCGATCCTGAGCCGCAAGGCTAGCATCACCGGCATTCCATTCTCCTCGACGACAACGTGCGATGCCGCAACGCCTTCACGGACGTCGAGGAAATCCTGCCGGTAGGTACGAATCTTCGACGCGCCTTTCCACAATCCTTCGCCAAGGGGAAGGGTTTTCGTGTCTTCCGTAAAGCGCGCGGCTGTCGTGAGGGGCAACGCCTTGGGATTGTGTGCGACCATCGCGTCCAGATACTGCGAGATGAATCCGCGAAGGCATTCCCGATCGCAAGCGTTGGAAGGGGCAGTTCCGCGGTTCTGGGCATGAGCGATAATCGCCAGCAGGAAGATGCAAGCAAGGCTGAGAGCGCGTTTCATGTTTGATGTCCTCCGAGATGATCGCCGATTATAGCGCACCGAACTCTACGTTCTGGTTGGAAGAATCCTTACAGAGACAATGCCGGACTGCCTCGCACTATTCCGACGTGGTCTGCCCGTTTGATTTCGCCTAAGCTTATGTTTTCTCTGAAACTTGCTGCGAAAGGATCGACATGCTGTTCATCGTGCAATTTGAAGACAAGCCGGGAGTGGCCGAACTGCGCCAGAAACTTCTTGAAGAGCACTTCGCGTTTTTGGATAGCCGGAAAGACAAGGTGCTGGTCGCAGGATCAGTCCGCGAAATTCCATCGGACCGGCCACTCGGCGGACTCTGGATCGTCGAAGCGGAGAACGAGGCGGAGGTGCGCGACGTTTTCAAGGACGATCCGTTCTGGGTGAACGACCTGCGTGCCAGTGTTCGCATCAATCGCTGGGCCAAGGCATTTCCCGATCGCCAGACTCTCGTCTAAGGGCGAAGGTCGCGACCGTTATTGTTTTCCCGGACTCCCCGGTTCTCGTCGACTCCCCGCCTGCTTCAGTCCGGCACGTAGGCGATAAGCATGCTGCGGTAGGCGCCGTACAGGAACTTGGAAGCGTCGCCGAACTCGGCCTCGTATTTCTTAAGCGGGTTCTTCGCCGCGGCGTCTTCAGGGCCAAAACCCATGTTCATGTAGGCGATCATGGTGCGGAACAGTTCCTGGTAGATATCGCGCTGCCGCACGATGTCGCGGCCTGTAATCGGACGACCATTAGTGGGCACGACGCGGGTGTCGGGAGCGACAAGGTCCGCAAGCCGTTCGACTGCGCGGACGCGCGCTCCCAGCCAGGCGCCGTTAACGTAGTCGAGAATCGGCCACTCTTCTCCGGAAACCACGTTGCCAACGGCAAGCACGTTCAACCCTGGAAAGTGGATATAGAGATCGCCGTCGGTGTGCGCAGCAGGCAGGTAGCTGTAATCGATCTGCTGGCCGGCGAACATCAGCGAGCCGTCGGTGCGTGTCGTCTTGTTCGGTCGCGCGGCTTCGGGCAGCGGAGCGCGGCGGCCTTCGAACGTGACGGAACTCACCGTGTTGCTCAGGTACATTTTCGTCTTTTCGTGAGCGATGATTACGCCACCGTCGCGGCCCACAGCTTCGTTCGCACCGGTCTGTTCCGGATGCCAGTGTGTGTTGATCAGGGTGTTGATGCGATTGTTGCTTGTCGCTGCACGAACGGCAGTGAGCAGTGCATCCGCATTGGCGTGAAGCCCGCCGTCGATCATGAGCGCGCCGTCATCACCGTGCATAGCGATTACATTGCAGCCAGCGCCCTGCAGTAGTTTGAGACTGCTGAGATCCGTAGTCGATATTCGTGGAGAGGTTTGCGCGGCCGCGGCTGAATACGCCGGCAGCAGGGCAGTGCCGAGCGCAGCCGCACCGGCACATAAAAAGTGTCGCCGCGAAAACTGATTCTTAGTTGTTCGCGTGCGTGTAGAACGGCGCATGAACTGAAGGTTCTCCTACAGGCCAGATGTCTGGATCGACTCCCTGGGGCGGTCCCAGGACCGGCCACACGACGCTTCGCTTCACTTCTTCGGTCGCACCAAGCTCCTTCAGAAGTGTCGCCACGTCCGAGTACACAGGAGTCTGCAGGGCCATGAAGGGCATGAAGCCGCGTGACTGTGTGTAATCGAGCGCCGTCAGGCCATCCTGATCTTTTGCATTCATATCGACGCCATAGGATGCGAGTTCTTTGATCACATCTTTGAAGCGCTTGCGCACCGCGTAGTGCAGCGCCGTGCCGCCGCGAGTCTCCTCCCGATGGTTGACGAGAGCCACAACATTGATCTTCTCGCCGGCCGCATGAAGAACGCGGATCATTTCAAGTGCCTGCTTCTCGTTCGCACGGCCTGAGAGTACGGCCATTGTGGGAGTCTGGCGGTCGGCCATCAGCAGATTGACGTCGGCGCCGTGATCCAACAGCAGTTTGACGACTTCCATATCCGCGTTGGTTGCCGCGCGAATCAATGGCGTGGAGCCTCGCGTCACGGTCTTGCCGCTGAGGTTGGCCGGCCGGAAGAAAAGCTGCATGTTGGGATCGGCGTGGCGATCGAGCAGCATGCGAACGATCGTCATGCCGTCGGTTTCATTCGGGGCGTCGATCGACCCGTGTCCGCCATCGAGCTTGGTGTGCAGACCGATTGCCGTGAACAGCGGCGCTTCACCATACATGTCCCACTCATTGACGTCCGCGCCGCCCAGGATCAAATGCTTCGCGATATCCCAGTTCGCATTCATGATCGACAGAAGCAGCGGCGAGACCCCATCCGGATCGGGCAGGTTGATGTCCGCCCCCTTATCCAGCAATACTTTCACGCAGGCCATGCAGTTTTCGCGTGCGGCATACAGTAGAGGCGTCAGTCCGCCGGTGTCCAGATTCTTGGGACGCCCTTCGGCGGTCACATGCCGCTGATAGTCTCGATTGATCGAGCGGGCGTCGACGTTGGCACCCTTGGCAATCAGGAACTCCATCATCTTCGGATGGCGACGCGCGGATGCCCACATCAGCGCGGTCTGTCCGCCAAATTTTTCCATGGAGTCCACTGTTGCGCCGTGATCGATCAGGAGCTGTGCCGCTGCCACGTTACCCGTTCTCGCCACCGCCATCAGGGCTGTTTGTCCATCGGGATTGGGCGAATCGGCGTTGGCGCCGGCGTCGAGCAGCAGCTTCAGGATCTCCGCGTTCCCAACTTCGGCGGCAAGGCCCATCGGGCTGGCACCGTAGTTGTTGGCCAGAGACACATTGGCACCGGCCTTCAGCAGACGCCGGACCTCGGCAACATTTCCATCGTAGACCGCCCACTGCAGCGGTGTGCTGCCATCGGCGTTTCGATGGTTCACGTCGTTGTTCACAGCAGGGGCCGGCTTTTGAGCCGGCTGTTGAGGTTGTTGCATGGTCAGCAGCGCTACGGCGAAGACGATCGTCTGAAGCGTCATGGATTAAACCTCGCTAAGGGGGCCGGTGCTGTCGGCGAATTTCTGGAAATCTTCAGGAGGTATTCCGGCGCGATCCAGCATCGTGACGAGGATGTTCGAATGTGGAGTGTCCTGTTTGTAGTGCAGGTGCTGGTTCCCTTTGATGCCGCCACCGCGGCCGATCAACGCCTGGGGCAGAGGATCGTTGTTATGGGCGTCGCTGTTGGCCATGTTACTTCCGAACAGAATGATCGAATGGTCGAGCACCGACCCTTCGCCATCCTGCATGTCGTTGAGGCGCCGCGCAAACTTCGCGAAGATCGCGGTGTGATAGTTCTGGATCAGCCTCAGGTTGGCAACGCGTTCCGGATAGCCCCCCCAGTGGGACGTTGGGTGGAAGGCTTCGTGGACCCCCAGGTTCGGGTAGGTTCTCATGCTGGCTTCTTCGACCATTTTCATCGAAGCCACATTCGTGCGATTCGTCTGCCAGGCCAAAGCGATCATTTCGAACTGAACGCCGAGGAGTTCGCCGAAATCCTCCGGCGGGCCGATCGGGGCATTCGGCAGATCGGCCATCGACCTGGCGCTCTCCTCGAGCTTCTGCACTCGGACCTCGATCTCGCGAACCGAATCGAGATAATCGCTCACGCGGGCGCGGTCCGCGGCGTCGAGCTTGCGGTTCAGGCTGACCGTGGACTCCCTCACATAGTCGAGCAGACTGTCTGTCGTTTTCAAAATGGCCTGGCGTTGTTGCGCGGTATCGCCCTGTCCGAACATCGAATAGAAAACCTTGCGCGGATTGCTTTCCATCGGCAGTGCCTGGTCGGGGGTTCGATAAGAGATGACGCCACCTGGCTCACCGCAGAGCTCCATCGACTGCAGGGGTGTGTTCTTACCGAGGCGCCGCGCGGCAATCTGATCGACCGTCACGCCGACCCCTGTCTTGCTGCTGCGCTGACGCGGGCTGACGCAGTTCAGCCAGGTTTCCTCGATGATGCCGTGAGGACTGGAGCTTTCTCCGCCCTTATTGCGCAGACCGCTCACCACGGTCACATACTCGCGCAGGGGTTCGAGGGGTTTCAGAATGTAGGGAAACTCGAAATCCCGCCCAGCCTGCTTCGGTTGCCATTCATCTTGAAGCGCGCCATGCGGAAAGTACACAAAGCCCAGCCGCTGGCTCGGTTTTGCGGCGGTCTGGGCGAGCGCGGTACTGGCCGGGATCATGGCGTCCAGCAACGGCAGGGCGATCGACGCGCCGACGCCTTTCAGCAGTGTCCGGCGTGAAAGATGTTTTTTGGTCAGAAACATAACGGGCTTCTCCTGTTTACTGTACAGATGCCTGAGTCAAAGTCTGCTGGCCTTCCCGCTTGCGGAAAGCGTCGCTTGAAACAATGCTGAGAACGATGGATTCGAAACGGTACTTGTCCGTTGGCGCACGTCGCACCATGCTGCGCACGGTGGGCATGTCGCGATAGTCCACGCTGCGGCCCAGAGCATAGGTGAACAGATTTTCGGTGAATGCCTGAACGAACTTGTCGGGCTGAGCGACCAGCGCCTGCCGTAAGTCTTCAGGTCCTCCGATCGCCGTACCGTCCGGCAGCGTGCCCTTAGAGTTGACCGGAGCCTTCGTATCGGGGTCGTTGGCTCGGAACTGTCCCACTGCACTGAAGTTCTCCAACGCAAAGCCGAGCGGATCCATCACGCCGTGGCAGGCGAAACACGTCGGATTCGCGCGGTGCTGCTCCAGCCGCTCCCGCATTGTTTTCGCCGCCTGGCCAGGTCTGTTCTCCTGTAATGTCGGGACGTTGGGAGGCGGTGCGGGAGGAGGCGTGCCCAGAAGGTGTTCCAGTATCCAGGCGCCGCGCAGCACGGGCGACGTGCGATTGGGATAAGCGGTCAGCATCAGGATCGCGCCCTTACCCAAAAGGCCGTAACGCTTGGGGTCTTCAAGCGTGACCTGACGGAAGTGCGCTCCTTTGACGGTTTCGATGCCGTAGTGCATGGCCAGCCGCTCGTTGAGGAACGTGTAGTTCGCCGTCATCAGGTCGAGGATGCTGTGATCGCTGCGCAGCACGCTGTTGATGAACAGCCTCAGTTCTTCCTTCATCAAATCTCGGGGATCCAGAAGCCCGCTGGCTTGCGGGAACTGGCCCCGGTCCGGGGTAATTTCGTCCAGCTTGGCAAGGTGAAGCCATTGGAACGCGAAGTCGTCGACCAGTGATTTCGCTCGCGGGTCCGCCAGCATCCGGTGGACCTGCCTGGCCAACACGGTGGGTTCGCTGAGACGCGACGCGATAGCGAGATCGAGGAGTTCCTTATCCGGCAGGCTGCTCCACAGGAAGAACGAAAGGCGCGACGCCAGTTCCAGATCGTTGAGTGAACGCGTACTGCCCGCCTCGACTCCGGATTCCGCGCGATACAGGAAGTGCGGGCTCGCCAGGATGGCGCTGAGCGCATCGCGTACACCCTGGTCGAAGTTCTCTTTCGTTCGCCCAGCCTGATAGAACTTCATCAAACCGTCGAGATCCGCATCGTTCACGGGACGCCGGAACGCTCGCTCCGCGAGATTCGCGAGGATCTTGCGCGCACAAGGAGTCTCCTCGCTGTTTTTTGCCGGCTTACAGATGAAGATCATTTTGCGGCTGGGGGAATCGCTGATGCCGGTTACAGACAACGGTCCGCGGATCTCGAGGGCGTGCGCGGCCTGTATGCGCTCCTGGCCCCCTTCGAGCGCCGTGGTTCGAATGCGTTCGTCGCTTTCGGCGAAGCTGCGATGCACGAAAGTCACGGCCAGTTGATGCTGTCCCGCCGTCGTCTTGAACTTGATTTTCCGGAGCCGCCCGTTGATCTTTTCGACCGCCGGATCCAGCAACTGGTCGATCGCCTTGTGATCGGCCTCGCCCCCGATATTGGTGCGATAGAACTCCTTGCCATCCAGCAGAGCGATGACTTCGTTTTCGAATTCCATCCGTGGCACTTCCCGCGCGAGTGCCATGTCGCCGATCGTGAGCTCGTATTCGCCGTCCGCCGGAAAATCATGTTCAACCATGAAGCCCCCGCGCGTACCTAAAGGCATCCCTTCAATATGGTCCTTCTGCCTGCCTTCTCCTGCAGCGCCCGAGGGCGGCAGAGAAATCACCATGTTGGCGACGTCGCCATAGGTGGTTGTGACAGGAGGGGCTTCCAGGTTGCCAACCGCCTGGAGCGCGACGGCGCGCGCGGCGTTGATGTACTGGTCCACGAAACTGGGAGAGACCTGCAGCGCAGCCGCGTTGTTGTCGAAGTTGCCCTTTGTGTTATCGAGCGGCAGCAGCTTCGCGGCATCAATGTGGAGTCCGAGCAAGTCGTGTATCGCGTTGGCATACTCCCTGCGATTGAGGCGATGCAATGGCACTCGACCGGGTTCCGGTTTGGCAACAGCGGTGTCGATCTTGCTCTCGAGCCACGAAACCAGTTCCGTCACCGACTGCTTATCGGGGCGTTTGGCGCCAGCCGGCGGCATGAGACCTCCGCGCAGCTTGCGGATCGCCGCTTCCCACGTCTCCGCGTCATGGGCGATCTGGTCGGGGGACATCCCATCGAAGGCCCGGCCGCCTGCCTTGGCTTTGCTGTTGTGGCAGCCTACACAGTATTCCTTGATCACGCCCCATTGCGCCGGCTCCGGAGCGGTTTGCGGCGCAACGGCTGCGGCGCTGCCGAGCGCCGCGCAAACGACGAGTAATGCTACTTGTATTCTGCGCTGGACCAATTTTTAGTCTCCTCATTCGCAACACGGCATGGACGGGCTGCTTCACTTCCACACCCTTTAACATCTCAAGAAATCGTGGCTAATTATCCTGTGGCATCGAGCGTATGTCTAGTGTTTCCCGTGGGGTACGTAACCGATGCCCCGGAACCGCGACTTCAGTCACGAAGATTCAAACGGAGTCGCTGCCGGTGTTGCGCTAATCTGCCATGTGCCCTATCGCATCGACATTTCTTGTCCGTCCCACGACGCTCTTGATCGGCTCGTGCAGTTGGGCGCGCTCGATATCGAGCCGGTTCACGACGGGATTGCCGCCATCATTCCGGATGGTGTGACGCTGGACAGCGTGATTGGCGCACTGGGCGTTGCCAGCGTGGTCGCGTCGCCCGCCGTCGGGAGAGATGACGGGTCGGTTTGGCTGCTGAGTTCCCGTACCGTTCGTATCGGGAGCCTTGTGATTGTGCCGCCGGGAGTCGCCGCCCCGCCGGACACGCTGAGATTGTCCGATTCCACTGCCTTTGGAACAGGGCATCATCCCACCACGGCACTATGCATCGAGGCTCTCGAAGAGGCCCTGAGCGTCGGGGTTCCGGACGCTATCCTCGATGTTGGCACAGGATCCGGAGTTCTGGCGTTGACGGCGCTGATCAAAGGCGTACCGCGAGCCGTTGGCCTGGATATCGATGCCGATTCCCTGAGAATCGCGGCCGAACATGCGCGGCTGAACAATCTGGAGCACCGGCTGCAGCTTGTGCTCGGCGGACCCGATGCTGTGGACAGCGCGTGGCAGCTCGTCGTCGCAAACGTGCTCGCCGCTCCGCTGATCGAGATGGCTCCGGTCCTCGTGCGTCGGGTCGCGGGCCATGGCCGGCTCATCCTTTCCGGCATTCCCTGGTCCCTCGAATCGGAAGTGCTGCGGACCTACCAGCGCCTCGGGATGCGGCATATTCGCTCGGAGACCGCCGCCGGATGGACACTCCTGGTAGTTCAAGCCTCATGGTAGGGCATTGCCCAATCAAACATGTGGGCAATGCTACGTCGCGTCGTGATACCGCTTCGGCGTGAATCCCGTCGACTTGCGAAACGCCGCGATGATGGCGCTCGGAGAGTTGTAACCGGCGTCCAGCGCAGCCGACGTGACATGAAGGTAACGCCCGACCTTCTCCTATAGATATCTCCTGAAGTGTGGTAACGTCGCGCTTCCAGGAGATATCTATGCGAGATAACAGGAAGGATCAGCTTCAGGGAACTCTCGACCTGCTGGTTCTGCGGACACTCTCCACCGGCGGGGCGATGCACGGTTACTCCATCCTGGACCGGGTGGAGGAGATGTCGCGGGGAGTCCTTCGTATCGAGCCGGGATCGCTGTACCCAGCGTTGCATCGGATGGAGGAGGCCGGATGGATCCAGTCGGAATGGGATGTTTCCGACAGCAATCGCAAGGCGCGGTTTTACACGATAACTCCGAAAGGGCGGCGGCGCCTTGAGGAAGAGCAGGAACACTGGGCTGCTTTGACCGCGGCAGTCGCGCGCATATTGAGGCTCGCCTGACATGTCGATCTTCAGGCGTTTCCTCAACCTCTGGCGCGAAGATTCGCTGCAGCGCGAATTCAACGACGAACTGCGGTTTCATTTGGAAATACGTATTGAGGCCAACATGCGCTCCGGCATGAGCCGCGATGAAGCCGAAAGGGAAGCGCGGCAGCAACTCGGCAGTCTTGCAGGAGTAAGAGAAGGCATGCGCGAAGCCCGCCTCATTTCCTGGATCGATACGCTTGGCCGCGACCTTCGTCATGGCGCCCGCCTTCTCTTCCGCCAACCCGTGCTGGCCTCGCTGGCGGTGCTGACGCTTTCTCTCGGCATCGGCGCCAATACGACGATCTTCTCGCTTCTGAATGCAGCAGTGTTGAAGCCTCTGCCGTTTCCGGATGCAGATCGTCTTGTCGCTATCGTTGAGGGATTCCGGACAGACGGCTCGGTCGGGATTCCTCCCACAGTTCCGGAACTGATCGATGTCCGCAAGGCGAGCCGCACTCTTGAGGGGCTGTCGTTCTACGATACTCGGGACTACCAGATCAATGGCGGCAGCGAGCCGGAGCGCGTCTTTGCGGCGCGAGTCGAAGCATCGTTTCTGGCTTTGCTGGGAGCCAAGCCATCGTATGGCCGGCTTTTTCGGACTGACGAAAATCAGCCAGGCCGCGATCACGTCGTGATCCTGAGCGACACGTTGTGGCGCCGCAATTTCGGCAGCGATCCCTCTGTCATCGGCAAGTCGATCATTGTGAACGATGCCGCTGCCACAATCGTTGGTGTTTTGCCGCCGGCGTTTTCATTCGATTACCAGTCTTCCGAACGGATCGAGATGTACGTGCCTTTTCTAATGAGTGACACGTATACGTCACGCGATGCTCCTTTCGTCAACGTGCGGCACGTTTCAGCCTTGGCGCGGATCAAACCGCAATACACGGTGGAATCGGCGGCCGCGGAAATACAGACAATATCGAACAGTATTGCCATCGCATACCCTGCGCTGTACCGCCGGGGTTCGGACTCTCAAGACACCGGGTTTTTCATGACGGCGGTTTCTCTGCATCAGTCGCTCACGGGTTCGACGCGCGATGTCATGGCGTTGTTGTTCGCGGCAGTCGCGCTTGTATTGTTGATCGCGTGTGTGAACACCGCTCAATTCCTTCTCTCACGATCGATGGAACGTCAATCCGAGGTCGCGGTTCGCAATGCTCTGGGCGCAGGCCGCGGCCGTCTTGTGGCGCAGTTTCTGACGGAAGCCCTGATTCTCGGCGCGGCGGGCGGAGCACTGGGTCTGCTCGAAGCCTTCTGGTTGAACAAAGCGGTTCTCGCGATCCTCCCGGCTCGTGTGCCACTGGCACTCGTCGGGCAAATTCGCATCGACAGCGTTGTGCTGGCTTTCACGGTGGGGATGACCCTTCTCACGACGGTCGCATGCGGGTTGCTCCCCGCCCTCCGCTTCGGACACCGTGATCCTGCGCCGTCCCTGGTGGGCCGCGGGTTGGTTCCCGTACGAGCGCGGGGACGCCAGGTGCTCATTACCGTCGAGGTCGCTCTGTCGGCGATGCTCCTGGTCGTCGCCGGATTGCTAACGCAGAGTCTTCGCGTATTGCAGAACACTCCTCCTGGTTATTCCGCAGACGGCGTGGTCGTGATGCAGATGCGCATGGCTGATCGGGCTCTCGAAAGCCGCCCGCGATTTCTGGAACAGGTCGCTGCGATTCCCGGCGTGGAATCCGCCGCCCTTGCGGACTCGCCGCTGCCGCTTGGTACCAACACGGATTTCGCAATAGAGGGCGAGCCCAGTGATGCAGCAACTCTTTCGCGTCAAATTGCAAGCTATCGGATGGTCAGTCCGGGTTACTTTCACACCCTGCGCATTCCGTTTCGCGCAGGCCGCGCGTTCACCAACGAAGACGTCGCCGGTCGACCCGCCGTTGCAATTGTGAACGACGAAATGGTTCGTCGATTCTGGCCCGGACAAAGTGCAGTGGGTAGGAGAATCCGGGCCGGGCAGGGGCCCCGCAGCGCCATAGTGACCATCGTCGGTGTCGTGGGAAACGTACGGCCGGCTTTCCAGAGAACCGCAATCCCGCAAATCTATGTGCCGAACTTTCAGCAGACTGAACCCAACCAGACGATCCTCGTGCGCAGCGCGACGGCTGCGGCAGTCTCTTCTGAGGCGGTGAAGCAAGCCATTCGTTCGATCGTTCCCGAGCAGCCTTTGTTCAATACCCGGCCCCTCGCCGAGATCGCGACTTTACCTATGGCGGATCAAAGGACCATAGCAGTCCTCCTCGGGAGCTTTGCGTTACTCGCGCTCTTCATGTCGGTGACCGGAGTGTTTACTGTGGTTACTTATTTGACGTCGCGGCGCACCAAGGAAGTCGCGATCCGACTCGCGATCGGGGCGCGCTCTCGCAATGTGCTCGGGCTACTCGCGGGACAGACATTGCTTTGGACAACGGTCGGGTTGGCGCTCGGATTGGCGGGCGCCATTGAGGCGAGCAAGGCATTGCGCGGAGCGTTGCGTGGAGTGCTACAGCTGGATCCTTTCACCCTTGTTTTTGTCAGCGGGCTTTACCTGATTTTGGTCGCTGCCGCGATCTGTGTGCCGGCATTCAAGGCGTTGCGCGTTGACCCGGGCAGTATCCTGCGGGTTGATTGAGTCTTGCACGCGGAAGCCGCGAGGCGTGTCGCCGTGACAAAAAAATTGCAAACTTTGCAGCGGCGAGATATCCGCGTGAAGATCGCTGTCTCCGTTGTGTCTTATAGTTACTTCCAAGCCAGAGGTTTTTAGTCTTATCTAGCGGGGTGTGTGTGCGCATTGCGTCATCATTCGTAATTCTTGCTGTTATCGTCGCAGGTAGCTTTTCTATCGCGCAGAATCGATCCGTGTCATTCGAGGTTGCTTCTGTAAGGCCCTCGCCGACGAACCGGTTTGTCCCGCCTGTCGTCGATCCTCAATCATTCCGTATTGTCGATTCCCTCGCTGGCGCGATCCTTTGGGCATATGAGATTCACAAGTATCAATTGTCAGGTGGCCAGCCGTGGATAAATGGCGATTACTACCAGATCGAGGGCAGGACTCCGACGCCCGCCACGAAGAAAGAAATGCGAGTCATGCTTCAGAGGCTGCTCGCCGACCGGTTCAAGCTCAAGCTGCATCCGCAGGCTAAGGAGATATCCATTTTCGCCCTGATGGTTGGAAACTCCGGCCCGAAGTTACAAAGCTCGAAGGACACCTGTGGCGAAAACGGCTGCATCAACGTTGGTCCCGGCGAGTTTATCGCCATATCCGCGACGATGGACCCCATCGCCGCGACGCTAAGCGACATGGTAGACCGTCCCGTGCTGGATAAAACGGGCCTCTCGGGCCGTTACGATTTCCGGATTAAGTTCGATCCAGCCTCGGTAAAGCGATATGACGGCCAGCTAACCCCCGGCACCGCCACAGACGATCCATCGATCTTCGCCGCGTTCCAGGATCTCGGCCTTAAATTGGAACCGCGCCGTTCTACTGTCGAGACCCTCGTCATCGACAGCGCCGCCAAACCATCAGCGAATGAGTAACAGTACGGTGTCAGAGATTCGGGTCGGCAGCGCCGACCAGTTCCAGGTTCAGCCCGTTCGGATCCTTCACGAACACATTGCGGACTGTATCGCTCCACTCGACGAGCGCTTCGTCTTTAGAAAGGACGCGCCCGCCGCTTGCCTTGATTTTCGCCAGTAGGTCGCGGATGTGGCCGATGCGCAGGGCCATACCGCACGCCATGGGATCAGTGACGCGAAGGTCGAACGCTTTGCGCGGCACTCCTTTTATCTCGATGAATTCAAGCCGGGCCGGACTTCCCGAAATAACGCCGCTCGAGATGCGGTAAGAGGCGCCCTTCGGGAGCCCCATCAGGTCGAGCATCGCCTGGTCGTTGGCGAACGCCGTCGGTTGCGGCATCTCCATCGCCAGCACGCCGTTCCAGTACTTCAGGGTCTCGTCCATATCGCGCACAGTCACCCCCATGATCGCGCCAACGATCTGGCTCGGCTGACGAGGTGTGGCGTTACCCTGCCGTCCGCGTCCGCCCGCCGGCGGCAGCGCGTCGGTTGCGGCGATGAGGGCCGGTGTTGCTTGAATGGCTTCGATGAAGTACCCATCGGGATCGCGCATGATGATCGCCTTTGCTGTTCCGATCGGCGTTGGCGCCGTTACAGGCGCTCCGCCTTTCGTCACAATTGGCGCGTTGGCTTTCTTTGCATTCGCGACGACGGCGTCAAGATCGCGGACGAGCATCTTCATCATCGGCGCGCCGAAGTCCTGGATGTCCGGCTGCTTGGCGATCTGCCGTTCGAGATCGCTGAATTGCGTCAGTTCGAAGTTGAACGCGCCTGGGATATTCGTCATGGCCACACGTATCGTGGCGGTAGGTGAGTTCGTCAGGATCCGTGGGCCCTTCGGATCAAAGGGCTGCACCTGGCCATTCAGCGCGAATACGTTCTGATAGAACGGCAGTGTCTTCTCAATGTCGTTGGTCGAATGAATCCCGTGCATCAATCCGATGACACCGGTCTTATTGGTTGGATTCTGAACCTGCTGTCCCTGCGCCAATATGGCCGCCGCGAACAGCGCCGCCAGGATGAGAGTAGTGAGGTTTCGCATGCGCATATCTTACGCATGCTTCTCAAATTTGGAGAGCCAAAATAAGCGGGCTCGGTTCGTCTCGCTCCTGCGTCGTTACCTGCGAGACTTCGTCTTCCGTGAGGTGGTCGAGAAGTAACGAGAAGGAAATCCCCTGAGTTTCTTCAAAACGGTGTCGGTATGCCACAGTTCGACGTCTTCAACCTGCGCTGTGGCCGCAAGCAGTCGGTCTGCACGGTCTTTGTGCTTCCAGTCGAACAGTACAGATTGCCTCGCGATGGGGACGGTAATCGGTAAGATCGTCCACGAGGGGAGGGCCAGATCGAGCCAGGAGTCGGGATTGTCGGGTACTTCGCCTCGTTGCCAAAGGCGAAATAATTCGATTATGGAGACCGGTGAAAGAAAGCGTTCAGTACGAACGTCCGCCAGGGTTGTTTCGGCGCTCTTAGGTAACTCCAGGCGACGGCAGAATTTGATGAAGAGATTGGTGTCGGCGAGCACTTTCACTTCCAGGGCTCCAGGACGGGACTCTGCAGGTCGCCATAGCGCTTCGGATCGTCCGGTGTTTCAACACGCCATGGTGTGGGAGACGCGGGAACAGGAACAAGCAGCGCGGCCGGACGGCCATGCGTGGTGATGACTATGCTGATGCCCTTCCTGGCTTGATTGACGAGATCTCAGAGGTTTGTGCGGGCTACTCCGATGGGAACCGTCTTGGTGCTCATGGGCAAAGTTTGCAGAAATATCTGGAAGCGGCAAAGGCTTAAATAGAGCGATCCCTGAAACATAGCGAAACGTTGAATGATGGCATGCGTCCAACAGCGTCACGGTAAAAACCAAATCAACGAAGCAAAAGGTCATTTATCGCAGGGGATATCTGCAATGTCGGTGGAGTGATCGCTGAGATGAAGGGACTTGCGGCGCGAGTGAAACCTGTCGCTTTCAGATCAAAATTGCGGTCGCCGTCAACGACCGAGCATGACAGCGACACCCGATAGCAGCAGGTTGACTTTGGCATGGCGGAATGAGGTGAAGGTTACACATCGATAACGATCTTTCCCGCGGTCCTGCCGCTCATCGAGCGTTCCCAGGCGGCGCGCAGATCCGTGAGGGGATAGCGGCTGTCGATCACGACGCGGAGCTTGCCTGCCTCGACGAGGTGATCGAGCACACGCAAGTCCGCGGCGCTCGACTTCAACATCACCGTGTGCACCTTCTTGCCAGTCAGCGGGTTGATCATGCTCCGCAGGAACACGCCGGGGCCGGGCATGGGAGAGACATACCGTCCCCTGCTGCCGAGCAAGGCGATCCAGGGAAACGGGCTGCCTTCCACGCAGTCGAGCACGATGTCGAAGGGAGCCTGTCCGCGATATGGATCCGGCTTCTTGTAGTCGATGACCTCGTGCGCGCCGAGCGACGAAACAAGCGCGGCATTGCGCTCGCTGCATACGCCAACAACCGTCGCCCCCACTGCACGCGCGATCTGCACGCCGAAGTGGCCGACACCACCGGACGCGCCGACCACGAGCACCCTTTCGCGCGCGCCCTCGAGTGGCAGGCCCGCCCGATCGCGAAGACCCTGGAGCGCAGTAATACCTGCGAGCGGAAGCGCCGCTGCCTCGCCGGGATCCATGCCTGCGGGTGCTTTGGCCATTATAAAGTCGGCGGGAAGCAAGCCGAATGGTTACCGGATGAGCGCGAGCACTGCACTTACGGAGCCGCCTTGTCCGACATGCACGATGTGCGCCTTACCCTCGTACTTTCGGATGAATCCGGCATTCTGGTAGGCATTTGCCGGAGTGCTTTCCCAGGCGAACAATCGATAGTCGCCGGGACCGACGCCGCGGAATGTAAATCGCCCGGAAGAGTCCGATGTCGCATTTGCAAACAGAGCGCGATTCTCAAAGCGTTTCGATTCCGGCACAAGCGCGACGACAGCGCCCGCAACAGTCCTGGAGGGCCCGTCCTCGACGATGCCGTCAACAACCCCGGCTCCGCTGCTGACAACAATCTCGAGAGGATCGGGAGCTCCGCTGCCGATATCGAACCCCGAATCAAAGACGCTCATCGCATTCTGGCGAACATCGGCAATATAGAAGTCCGGCGGTAAACCTGAAATCGCACCGACGCGGAAACGGCCCGGCGGTACCGACGAAACGGCAAAGGAACCGTCTGCAGCTATGGGCGTTGCGCCTCGTGCCGCGACTAAAGTGTATAGCGCGACTCTTGTCGAGCCGCCCATCGGGGTTATCGCAACACGCAAATTGGGCGGCAAAGCCGCTCCACCAGCCGTCTTAACCGTTCCCTTCAACGTTGCCGGCGGAGTAATGGCGATGGCGACGTCACGCACATCGCGGTCGTCAACGTCGACAATCGCGCGGCCATACGAGAAAGCGCTGAGACCTGTGCCGGCGCCTGGATCCGCAACCCGCGCGAGCACTTCATACGAGCCCGGCGGGACATTGGACAACTCAAACGGTCCGCTGTTGAGCGCGAGAGAAATGTTGCCGGCATTGTTCGCTATTGCCGCGTCGTTGGGCGTTTCGAGATCGCGATTCGCCAAATGAAAGAAGACAGTGGAGGGCACAACATTGCCGTCCGGATTCACCTGGGTGGGTATGGAGTTGGCTACCGTTCCCGAAATCTTGAACAGCGCCGTCGGACGGATCGCGATATCCATGCCACGCAGGTCTTCTCCGCCGCGAATAGTAATCGGCATCGCGTCGTTCAAACGCGTCATGCCGGGGTAAAACGTTCGGGCGCCCGGTTGGAACGGGGTACCCGGACCGCCTGCTCGGGCCGGCGGCGTGGCGCCAAGGTAGTAATCGCCGGGCGGCAGCCAGAACAGCCGATATTCTCCGCGGTCGTCCGTCGTCTTCGGGGGGCCGCCGATCGCCGGCTGGAGCAGAGCGAAACCCGTTTGGTAGGCGGTGGAGTACGCCTGGACCTGGGCATTCAGGAGCGCCGCACAGGTTGTATCGTAGACTCGGCCGGCAATGATCGCTCCCTGCGCCAACGAAAGCGATACCTGCCTGGTTTCCTTTTCCGCCACGACGATGTCGCTCCAGGACGTCGGGGGATAGGTGCCGTTCACAGGCTTCCCGAAAAATCCCTCGCGTACGGCGCGGACCGTGTAACGCCCGGGCCGCACATCGGGAAATGCAAATCTTCCGTCTCTGTCGGTAAGGGCCATCGGCCACGTCTGAGTACCGACAGCGCGGGTGACGAGGTTCTGTATGCCGGGAGCCTGAATAGGCAGCCCTCGGGCCGCGGCCGTGGCGGTGAGCAACTGGGTCGTCTCCGAGAGCGATGCGCCCGCCGGCGGGTTGATCGCGATTCCGGCGCTGGCAGCCATCGTCAGCAGGGACTGCATCGCTTCAGGCGACACGGCGCCTTCCAACGAAACCTGGACTTCAGACAACGGTTCATTCGTTCCATTGCGCGTCACCGTTCCCTGAATGATGATGTTTTCGGATCGCGTCGTGTTCTGCGCTGCAAATGGAAAGGCCAGCGACAACACGAAGGCAAAGGAAAAAATGATTCGCTTCATTGTTTGCTCCATTCTCATTCCTGCCGAATGTCTTTGTTATTTAAGTGCTGTAAGTCTGAACGCGGCCATCTCCTCGCCGTTGCGCACGAGCAGGATGTCGTGGACCACAACCGGATGATTCCAGGTCTTGCCCTCGATCGCTTTGAACCGTGCGAGCTCTTTGAACTCGCCGGGTGTGGCGCTCACCAGCGCGAGCTCGCCTTCATCCGAGAGCACGAGCAGCAGATCCTGATCGGCGAGCAACAGGAGCTGGCCGCCGCCGTATCGTCCGCCTTTCCACTTTCGGCTGCCGTCAGCCAGATCGATGCACGACAGGATGCTGCCGTCGAAGCCGAAGGCATGACCGTTGTGAACGACAAAGTCGTTGAAGTAGGGTTTGAGTCCCGTCGAGGTCCAGCGCTCATTGACGGTCCATTTGCCGCTCTTCTGTGCGATTGCAAGTCGGCGGATACCTTCTCCTCCCATCCCGGTGGGCGCGACACCGCTGATCAGGATGTTGCCGTCCGCCAGGTTCGCCGGTTGTACGATGGCGCCGACGGACCACTCATGTCGCCACAACACCGCACCATTAGACGGCGCGAAACTCATTGCGCCCCCACCCAGTAGAACGATTTGCGGAACGTCATCGATCGTGATCAGATGCGGCGAGCTGTAGCTGAAGCCGCCATCCGGGCCGAACCACCGCGGTTTGCCGGTGACGATGTCGTAGGCTGCAAGTTTCCCTCCGGCGGCAACGACAACGATGTCGTTGATGACGAGTGGCGAGCTTGAAAAACCCCACATCGGAACTTTCATGCCACTGTCGGCCGACACGTTACGAGACCAGATGACCGCGCCAGTGCTGCCATTCAGAACGTTTAAAATTCCAGTCGCTCCGAAGGTGTAGACCCGGCCCTCGACGACTGTCGGTGTTCCGCGCGGACCGGCACCGCCATTCGATTCATAAAAACGCACCGCGTCGCGGTGTCTCCAGACCGGCTTGCCCGTGCTCAACCTGTAACTGGCGACGATTTCGTCGTTACCGCGCTGCTCCAGCGTGTAGAAAAGATCTCCGTCGACCGCGAAGGAGGACCAGCCCGGCCCTATGGGCTGGCGCCACAGTTCCACAGGCGGAGATTTCGACCAGTCCGTTTCGATTCGAACGTTGTGAACGATGTCGTCGCGATCCGCTCCGCGAAAGCCGGGCCAGTCTGCCGGCGGTCCTGGCGCTGGCGGAACGGGCGAGGCGGTGACGGGTTCTGTATTCGCCCTGGCCGCAGCGGGCACCTTTGAAACCGCATCGTCGTTCCCCGAAGCCAGCAGCCGCTCTTCGGGAGTTGGCGTCCATCTCCAGTGAAACTCGA
>Ga0134121_10000653_pt1 | contig 37704 bp, 31 predicted proteins | sample KB301_FD_96463 | JGI IMG/M metagenome (GOLD analysis project Ga0134121, IMG submission 96463) | Terrestrial soil microbial communities without Nitrogen fertilizer from Kellogg Biological Station, Michigan, USA - KB3-0-1 | ecosystem: Environmental > Terrestrial > Soil > Unclassified ...
CTCGAAGCGCGCCGGCTCGACCTTCGCCTCCAGACGCGGGTCGATCACGGTGACGTCGGCGTCGGCGCCCACCGCCAGGCTCCCCTTCTTCAGACCGAGGATGCGGGCCGGATTCACCGACATCACCTCGACCATCCGCCGCAGATCGAGGTGCCCCGGGCGGACCAGACGATCCATCACGAGCGGGACGGCGGTCTCGAGACCGACGATGCCGAACGGGGCGTCGTCGAATTCCTGCAGCTTCTCATCGGAGTGGTGCGGCGCGTGATCGGTGGCGATGGCGTCGATGGTGCCGTCCGCCAGCCCCTCGATGAGCGCCTGCCGGTCGTCCTCGCTGCGCAGCGGCGGGTTCATCTTGGTGTTCGGGTCGTACTGCGACTTCGCCACCTCGTCCTCGGTCAGGACCAGGTGATGCGGCGTCACCTCGCAGGTCACCCGCACCTCGCGGCGACGGGCGCGGCGCACTTCCTCGAGGCTCTGTCGCGTGCTGATGTGCGCCAGATGCAGGCGGCCCTCGGTCAGCTCGGCGAGCGCCAGGTCGCGCGACACGGCCACGCTCTCGGCCGCCGCCGGCATGCCGCGCAGCCCGAGCATGGTCGAGGCGGGGCCCTCGTTCATGACCCCGCCGGAGGTCAGGGCGCGATCCTCGCAGTGATCGATGACCGGGATCTCGAAGATGCGCGTGTACTCGAGGGCCATCCGCATCAGGTGGCTGTTGGACACCGGCGATCCGTCGTCGGAGACCGCGACGGCGCCGGCGCGCACCATGTCGCCGATCTCCGCCAGCTCCTCGCCACGCCCCCCCTTGCTGACGCAGCCGATCGGGAAGACGTTGACCACGCCGCGACGCTTCGCCTCGCCGACGATGTACTCGGTGACGGCCAGCCCGTCGTTGCGCGGCTCGGTGTTGGGCATGCAGGCGACCGAGGTGAAGCCGCCGGCCGCGGCGGCGCGCGTGCCGGTCTCGATGATCTCCTTGTGCTCCTGGCCCGGGTCGCGCAGGTGAACGTGCATGTCGACGAAGCCGGGGCAGACGAGCAGACCCGTGGCGTCGATCACCCGCGCGGCGCGAGCGCCCCCGGTGGCGCGGCGGGCCGGCCTGGGCGAGCGATCCGCACGCGACCCAGCCTTCGCCGGCGTGACCGAGGCGACCCGGCCGTCGACGATCAGGAGATCGAAGAGACCGTCCCGTCCGCCGGCCGGATCGATCAGCCGGCCCCCCTTAAGCAGCAAGCTCGCCAAGCGTCCCTCCCGCCAGAAGAAAGAGCACCGCCATGCGCACCGAGACGCCGTTCGCGACCTGCTCGAGGATCACCGACTCGGGGCCGTCCGCGACGCTGCTGTCGATCTCCACGCCGCGGTTCATCGGCCCGGGGTGCATGATGATGGCGTTCTTGCGCGCCAGCCGCACGCGCTCGCGCGTCAGGCCGTACAGGTTGAAGTACTCGCGCGCCGACGGGAAGGCGCCGCCCGTCTGTCGCTCGCGCTGGATGCGCAGCATCATGATCACGTCGGCGTCCTCGATCGCGGTCTCGATCCGGGTGTGCACCTTCGCGCCGAGCGCCGGCAGGCCGGCCGGCACCAGCGTCGGCGGTCCGCAGACGTTGACCTCCGCGCCCATGGTCCGCAGCAGGAACAGGTTGCTGCGCAGCACGCGGCTGTGCGCCAGGTCGCCGACGATCGCCACGCGCAGCCCCGCGATCCGGCCCTTCTTCTCGCGGATGGTGTAGGCGTCCAGAAGCGCCTGCGTCGGATGCTCGTGCGCGCCGTCGCCGGCGTTGATGATGTTGGAGCGGCAGTGACGCGCCAGGAAGTGCGGCGAGCCCGCGGCCCGGTGCCGGATGACGATCATGTCGGGCGCCATCGCCTCGAGGTTGCGCGCCGTGTCGAGGAGCGTCTCCCCCTTGCTGACGCTCGACTGCGAGGGCGAGAAGTTCAAGGTGTCGGCCGACAGCCGCTTCTCGGCGATCTCGAACGAGGAGCGCGTCCGGGTCGAGGCCTCCATGAAGAAGTTGACGATGGTCTTGCCGCGCAGCGCCGGCACCTTTTTGATGGCGCGCCGGCCGACCTCTTCGAAGGCGCGCGCGGTGTCGAGGATGAGGGTGATCTCCTCCGCCGCCAGCCCCTGGATGCCGAGGAGATGCCGTTGCGACAGCGTCGCCGGCGAAGCGGGCGCCGTCTCCCCCGCCGCGCGCGGCTCCTCGGCCGCGGCCGTCGCCGTCCGGCGCGACCGCCCGCGGGCCGGCACCCTCGGCGCCCGGCGCGATGCGCCGGCCCCGATTCCCGCCGCCTTGTCCGTCGTCGTCTCCATCGCCCTCACCTCGCCGGCCACGCGGCCCGCCGCGCGGCGCTTCGTCCGGCCGGGCGCGCGGGGGCGACCCGGGTTTTCTTCTCCGGGCGCGCCACGTGCATCGCCCGCTTCTGGAGGATCACCTCGTCCCGGCCGTCGATCTCCTGGAGCCGGACCGCGATCATCTCCTCGGGCCGCGTCGCCACCGCCCGGCCGACGTAGTCGGCGTGGATCGGCAGCTCGCGATGGCCGCGATCGATGAGGACCGCCAGCTGGATGCTGCGCGGCCGGCCGAAGTCGATGACCCCGTCGAGCGCGGCGCGGATCGTGCGGCCGGTGTAGAGCACGTCGTCCACCAGGATGATCCGGCGGCCGTCGATCGGGAAGGAGATACGCGTCTCCTTCAGCACCGCGTGCGGCCCGATGGTGGTCAGATCGTCGCGATAGAGGGTGATGTCGAGGATTCCGACCGGAACCTCGCGCTGCTCGGCGGCCGCGATGCGCCGGCGCAGCCGATCCGCCAGCGGCACGCCCCGGCTGCGGATGCCGACCAGCGCCAGCTCCCCCAGGTCGGCGTGGCGCTCCAGGATCTCGTGGGTGATCCGGTTCAGCGCCCGGTCGATGGCGGCGCCATCCATCAGGACGTTGTCGCGCGTCTCAGCCACGAGCCCCTCCCGCCGGCCGCCGCGCGCCGGCGCCGCGTCGAGGAAGCAAAAAAAATCCCGCGTCGCCGCGGGTTCGCCTGCTGGTTCCGGCGCCGGTCATGCTGGCCACCTCATCCGTCGCCCTCGAAGTTCGCTGCTCTGGCGGAATCCCGGGGAGCATAGCGGACGCGCGGCGGGGCTGTCAACCACGCCCTACCATGGATCCGCCCCGGGTCGCGCCAACGACGCGGCGCCCGGCGCCCACGGGTCCGGCGACGCTGCGCGTCGCCTCCCCTCGCCTCGCCCCGCGTCGTGGGCGCGCATCGCGGCTACTTCCGCGGTCCGCATGGCAACCGCACCTCCTCGCAATCTCGTGGCCCGCCCGAGCTCGAAGCCGAGAGGCGAGGACGCGACGCTCGTTCGGCGGGGCGTCCGAGACGGAGCGCCCGGGGCCCCATCGCGCCGGTCTGCGGCGCGATGGGCGGGCGCGCAGCGAGGCGAGGGGAGGCGACGCGCAGCGTCGCCGGACCCGTCCCCGCCGGGCGAGCGTCGCGCCCGCAGCCTGGCGGATTCGATTTAGGGCCGCGGCCCGTACGTGTCGATGACGATGGCCGGCCGCTCGAGGACCTCGCCGGCCCGCATGACCTGCTCGACGATGCTGCCGTCGAGGTCGCGCGCGATCGGCAGGCCGAGGACGTAGAGGGCGGTGGGGACGACGTCGGCGATCGAGGCGCGTCCGAACGGCTCGCCCGCATGGACGCCCGGACCGAGCGCGAACAGGAATCCGGGCGGCGCCTCGTCGTGGTACCCCGCGGTCGCCTCGCGGCCGACGAGGGCGGCGGCGATACGGCGACGCAGCGGGGCCGGCTCCATTCCGTACGCCGAGGCGACGAACAGCCAGCCGTCGTCGCCGCGCGCGTCGAGGGCGCGGCCGACGTAGGCGTCCAGCCGCGCGTAGTAGCGCTCCAGCACGTGCCCCCAGGTCTCGATCTCGGCAGCGCTGACGTTGCCGAACTCCTCCGGCCGCGCATAGCGCAGGAAGCGATGCGCGACGCGATCGATCCCCGGAAGGGCGACCGCCGTCACGCCCGGCTCCCGGCCGGGCCCGCCGAGGGCGCGGGCGACCGACTCGTCCGCCCCCACGGCCCGGCCCAGCTCGGCCAGCAGCTCTCCCGCCGCCTCGCCGTGAGGCGACTCCCCTTCCAGGAATTCGCTCACCAGGCGGCGTCGCAGGTCGCGGGACGGCGCGGGCGGCGGACCCGCCACGTCGAGGACGACGTTCCAGCCCGCCGCGATCGATCGGCCGCCCGCGATCGCGGCGATGTCCCAGATCGCGGGACCGCTGCGATCGTCGATGGTGAGCGGCCGCCGGGTCAGGAACGGCTCGAGGAGCAGGTCGAAGCCGATGCCGGCCGGCACGACCTGGATGGCGAGCGGCCGGCCGACCAGGTCGCGGGCCCAGGCGCCGCGCACGCCGCTGCGGTACGGCAGCCGGCCGGTGGCCAGCGTGGTGCGCGCCACGGCCCCGGCGCACGGGACGAAAGCCTGCAGCCGGCCGTACGACCCCTCGCGCCGCAGACGCGTGAAGGACGGGAGCTTCCCGGCCGACATGAGGGTCAGGATGTCCTCCAGGTCGGCGCCGTCGAGATCGAGCAGCACGAGACGCGACGTCATGCGCGGCGCCACCACCGTCTCCGCCGCCGCCGGCGGGAGGTCGGCCGGCGCGGGCGTGAGCATCGGGACGAGCAGCGCCGCCAGCGAGAGACCGGCCGCCGAGGCCTGGAATGCATGGCTGCGCTTCAGACGCGGGACGAACGAGACGAAGGCGGCGTAGACCCAGGCGCCCGCCACGCCGGCGCCCAGGATCTTCAGCTGCATCCCCGGAGCCGGGGCGATGACCTTGCGATCGCGCCACAGCGTGTCGAGCAGGGCCGCCAGGATGACCGCGCCGTTGGCGACGTGGAACGCCATGACGTAGCGCGCGCTCAGCCACGGCACGCGCAGCGAATGGCTGGCGAAGAAGCGCACCACACCGTAGAGGGCGGGCCAGATCAGGCCGGCGGCCAGCGTGTAGACCAGGACGACCGGGAGGAGCCCGGCGAGCCAGTCGGCCGGCTTCGGTCCCGGATGCAGCAGCCTCAGGAAGGCGGCGAGCAGGAGCGCCCCGTAGAGTCCGGCCACGGACGCGTTGAGCATCAGGCGGGGCGGGTTCACGCGCGCGGATCGTAGCACAGCGAATGCGCGCCTCCCGGCGCGTTGTTCGGGACCGGGCGATTTGCTATATTCCCCTTCCCCATGCCGGTCGACACAGAGGCGCGCATCCTCGCGCACGACGCGCTCGGCGCCGATCATTTCCTCATCACCCTCGAGGCGCCGCGTATCGCGCGCGCGGCGCTCCCCGGGCAGTTCGTCATGCTCCAGGTGGACGCCGGGACCGATCCGCTCCTGCGGCGCCCGATGAGCATCTGCCGCGTCCCCGACGCGGCGCGGCGCCGGATCCAGGTTCTCTACAAGATCGTCGGACGGGGCACGGCGCGGCTGGCGACACAGCCCCGCGGCGGCCGCCTGCGGACGCTCGGGCCGCTGGGGAACGGGTTCACCCTGCCGCCCGCGGCGCGGCGGGGCCGGCCCGTCCCGCCCGTCGTGATGGTCGCCGGCGGAATCGGGGTCGCCATCTTCCCGTTCCTGGCCGCGGCGCTGCGCGCCCGCGGCCACCGGCCGAGGCTGATCTTCGGGGCGCGCTCGTCGCGCGACCTGGTCCACCTGTCCGTCTTCCGCGCCCTCGGGGTGCCGATCGCGTGCGCCACCGAGGACGGCAGCCGCGGCGCGCGCGGCTACGTGACGCGACTGCTCGAGCCGCTCCTCGCGGCCCCGGCGCCGCGGCCGCGCCTGTACGCCTGCGGACCGACACCGATGCTGGCGGCGGTCGGATCGCTGGCGGTCGCGGCCGGCGCCGACTGCGAGCTGGCGCTGGAGTCGCAGATGCCGTGCGGGCTGGGCGTCTGCCTCGGGTGCGTCGTCCCCTGCCCCGGCGACGAGGACGGGCCGATCTTCCGTAAGATCTGCACCGAAGGACCGGTGGTGAAGGCCGGCGCGGTGATCCTGTGAGCCGCGGTCCGGCCGACACGGCGCGGCCGCCGCGCGCCGGCGTCGACCTGACGGTCCGCGTCGGGCCGCTCGCGCTGCGCAACCCGATCCTCGCGGCGAGCGGCACCTTCGGCTACGGCACCGAGCTCGACCCTTATTTCGACCTCGAGTCGATCGGCGGGTTCGTCACCAAGGGACTGTCGCAGTTTCCGCGGCGCGGCAACCCGCCGCCGCGCACCTGCGAGACGGCCGGCGGGATGCTCAACGCCATCGGTCTCTCGAATATCGGGGTCGACGCGTTCGTGGAGGAGAGGCTCCCCTTCCTGCGCGAGCGCAAGACGGTCATCATCGCCAACGTCTTCGGAGAGACGCAGGCCGAGTACGTCGCGGTGGCCCGCCGCCTCAACGGCGCGCGCGGCCTGCACGCCATCGAGCTGAACCTCTCCTGCCCGAACACCGAGCGCGGCGGACTGACGTTCGGCGTCTCGCCGCCGGTGATCCGCGAGGTGGTCGCCGCGGTGCGCCGCGCCGCGCCCGACCTGCCGCTGGTGGTCAAGCTGACGCCGAACATCACCGACGTCGCCGAGGCGGGGCGCGCGGCGCGCGATTCCGGCGCCGACATCCTGTCGCTGGTCAACACCTACCTCGGGATGGCCATCGATCTCGAAAAGCGCCGGCCGGTCCTGGCGAACGGGGTCGGCGGGCTCTCCGGCCCGGCGATCAAGCCGCTGGCGCTCTATCAGGTCCACAAGGTCCACCGCGAGGTCGGGCTGCCGGTCATCGGCATGGGCGGGATCGTCTCGGCCGAGGACGTCCTGGAGTTCATGGTGGCGGGGAGCAGCGCCGTGCAGGTGGGGACCGCCAACTTCTTCGATCCCGGCGTCACCGCCCGGCTGGTCGGAGGGATCGGGGCCTGGTGCCGCGCCCGGAAGGTGGGCGCGGTGCGCGACCTCATCGGCACCCTGAAGCCGGCGAAGGGAATGGACTAGAGGACCTTCGCGCCGTCCGCGGCGGGCTCGGACGGCTCCCCGTCCGGCTGGTCGGAGCCGATCGTCCCGGCGATGTCGAGCACCTCGCGCGCCGCATCGCCGAACAGCTTCGACAGCTCCGCGAAGACCGCGTCGCCCTCCGCGATCCGCTTGCCCTCGGGATCGAACAGCATGAGATGGGGCAGGGCCTCGATGCCGTACTGCTCGGCGACCGGCATCGTCCAGTCGACGATGTCGACCTTGCGCAGCGCCAGCCGGCTGGTCTCGTGCGCCGCCAGACGCTCGAGCACCGGGCTGAGGGCGCGACAGGGCGGGCACCAGGGAGCGTAGAAGTCGACGACGGTGTATTTCCCCTTCGCCAGGTGATCGGCCAGCTCGACCTTCTCGCCGTGCGTGATGATCTGCATGTCGGCGGCCGGCGCTCCCGCCTCGCGGCCGCCGCACCCGGCGCACGCGAGAACCAGGAAAGCCACCGCCGTCGCGACGCTGCGTGTCATGGTCTGCCGCCCCTCCCCGCCCGGCCGGTGACCGGCGCGGCGCACGATTATCCGGCGCGCTCCCGCTCCCGTCAAATCGGCCGTCACCGCGCACCGGTCGGGTCGCGCGACAGGCGCGTGGCGTCGGCCCGCGTTGTTGCAAACCCCGATCGCTTCTGTGAGAATCCGTCCCATGAACGCGGACGAGCGCCTCATCGTCGCACTCGACGTCAACACCCGTGAGGCAGCCCTCAAGCTGATCGCCACGCTCCGGCCGCGGGTGCGGCGCTACAAGGTCGGTCTCGAGCTGTTCACCGCCTGCGGGCCGGCGCTGGTGCGCGAGATCCCCGCCGGCGGCGGCCAGGTCTTCCTCGATTTGAAGCTGCACGACATCCCGAACACCGCCGCGCGCGCCGCGGTCGAGGCGGCCCGCATCGGAGTCGGCATGTTCACCATCCATCTCGCCGGCGGCCTGATGATGGCCCGGCGCGTCGCCGACGAGGTCGAGGCGCACTGCCAGATCTATCGCATGCCGCGGCCGCAGATCCTCGGGGTCACCGTCCTGACCAGCCTGGCCGCCGCCGACCTGGAGCAGGTCGGGGTCGCGCGTCCGATGGAGGAGCAGGTCGCCGGGCTCGCGGCCCTCGCGAAGCAGGCGGGTCTGGACGGGGTGGTGGCGTCGCCGCGCGAGGTGCGGCAGGTGCGCGAGGCGGTCGGACCGGACATGGTGATCGTCACGCCCGGCGTCCGCCCGGAAGGGGCCGACGCCGACGACCAGGCGCGGACCATGACGCCCGCCCAGGCGATGGAGGCCGGCGCCGACTACATCGTCGTCGGCCGCCCGATCACCGCCGCCCAGGATCCGCTCGAGGCGGCCGAATCGATCCTGCTGCAGATGGAAGGACGATGATCGCCCCGGCCGTCCGGCGCTCGCTGCCGGCGGTCGTCCTCGCCGCCTGCGCCGCGCTCGCGTCCCACGCAGCCTTCGCCGCGTCCCGGCCCGCGACGCCGTCCCCGCCGCCGCTGACCAACGAGGACGTGGTCCGGCTCGTCGTGCACGGCACCAAGGAGGACGTCATCCTGAAGGAGATCGCCGCGCGGCCGCCGGCCTTCGATCTCGATCCCGGCGTGGTCGTCGAGCTGCAGAACGTGGGGGTCTCCGCCGCCATCATCGACGCGATGCGCAAACGCCAGGGCGCGGTGGCGCGGCCGCAGCCGGCCGCGCCCGGTACTGCCGCCGCGAAGCCGTCCGACGAGACACCGCCGCCCGCGGCGCCTCCGACCGGCAGCCTCGAGATCGCCTTCGCCCCGTCGGCCGACGGCAAGCCGGTCGAGATCTTCGCCATCGCGACGCGGCCCAAGGGCGCCCCGCGCCCGGAGAAGGCGGAGATCGGCACGGTGAGCGACCTGGCGATCGCCATCCTCTGCACCAGCGGCGACCACGTCCCCGATCACTGGGACACGCTGACGCCGCTGGCCGGCGCGCCGCGCCACGAGCTGGTCCTGTTCCGGCCGGGCAGCCATCGCTACACCGAGAAGGGGTTCGAGCTCCTGGCGCTCGACCGGCTGCCGGTGGGTCCTGTGCCGCTCGCGCCCGGGCATCACGCGCTGATCGTCGGCCTGGCGGGGAAGCAGACCGGCACCGGCGACTGGCGGCTGATCGCCATGGCGACGATCAAGGTGGACATCGCGGGCGACAGGACGACCCGGCTGCTGCTCGACGCGCGCTCGACCCTCTCGGGGATACGGATGACCGGCTACCGCGTCGAGGAGATCTGGACGGTGCGCGAGCCGGAGGCGGAGAAGACGGCCCCCGTCCCGCCCGCGGGCACACCTCCATGAGCCCCTCCGCCGACGGCAAACCGATGACCCTGGTGCTGTGCGGCGGCGGGATCACCGGGGCGATGTACGAGTTCGGCGCGCTGCAGGCGCTCGACCACGCGTTCGGCGGCCGCTTCTCGGTGACCGACTTCGACATCTTCGTCGGCACCAGCGCCGGCGCCATCGTGGCCGCGCTCCTGGCGAACGGCATCCACCCGCGCGACGTCGGGCGTTCGATCGTCCTCAACGCCGACGACCCGCTCAATTTCCGGCAGGAGGACATCGCCCGGCTCGACTGGCGCGAGATCCGCGCCTCGCTGATGCGGGCGATCAAGATGCTCCCGGCCCTGTTCCGGTACCGGCGGCAGCATCGGAAGGAGTTCACCGTCGCCCACCTGCTCTATGCCCTGGAGGAGAACATGCCGCCCGGCATGTACAGCCTCGAGGGATACCGCGCCTACGTGCGCGCGCTGCTGACCCGGCCCGGCTGCAGCGACGACTTCGAGATGCTCGGGCGCGAGCTGTACATCCCGGCGATCCATCTCGACACCGGCGACCAGGTGCTGTTCGGCTCGGCGGGATGGCGCCGGCAGCCGATCTCCGACGCCATCGCGGCGTCGTCGGCGCTGCCGCTCTTCTTCCAGCCGTTCAGCCTGGGCGGGCTCGACTTCGTCGACGGCGGCGTCGGCCAGGTGGTGAACCTCGACCACCCGATCGAGCGCGGCTCGCGCTTCGCGGTGGTGCTCAACCCCGTCATCCCGATCCGCAACGACAAGGGGCTGATGCGGATTCCGACGTTCGCGGGGCACTGCGCGCGGCTGCGCGACAAAGGCGTCACCTTCATCGTCGACCAGGCGCAGCGCATCTCCTACCGCCAGCGGTTCCTGCTCGGGCTGGAGCGGGTGCGGGCCCGCTGCCCTGAGGCGCGTCTGCTGGTGATCGAGCCGCCGCTCGACGACTCCGCCCTGTTCATGGAGAACATCCTGAACTACGGCTCGCGGGTGGCGATGCTGGAATACGGCTATCGATCGACGGCGCATCTCCTGCGCTCGCGTTTCGAGGAGTTCCGCGACGGCTTCGCCTCCGCGGGGGTCGAGCTGTCGCTCGACGCGCTGCGCGAGGAGAATCCCTGGAGCGAGCCGCTGCCGCCGGCCTGAGACAGGGGGAAGGTCCGACGCGGGCGGACGCCGAGACTTCGCCCGGCGCCTACTCGAAGCGCAGCGGCAGGACCTTCGAGACGCCCGGCTCCTCCATGGTGATGCCGTAGAGGAGGTTGGCCGCTTCCATGCTCTTGCGGTTGTGGGTGATCAGGATGAACTGCGTCTCGCCCGTCAGGCCGCGCAGAAGCCCCGTGAAGCGCTCGACGTTCGCCTCGTCGAGGGGCGCGTCGACCTCGTCGAGAACGCAGAACGGCGACGGGCGGTAGCGGAACAAGGCGAACAGCAGGGCCACGGCGGTGAGAGCCTTCTCGCCGCCCGACATCAGGCTGAGCGCCTGCAGGCGCTTCCCCGGCGGCTGCGCGGCGATCTCGATGCCGGCCTCGAGCACGTCCTCCTCCCCGTCCTGCAGCCGCAGCTCGGCGCGGCCGCCGCCGAAGAGGGCGACGAAGCTCTCCTGGAACCCGGCGTGGATCGCCTCGAACGCGGTCATGAAGCGCTGCCGCGACTCGCGGTTGATGCGCCGGATGGTGTCCCGCAGCGACTCGATCGAATCCTCGAGGTCCTTCTTCTGCGCCGACAGGAACGTGAAGCGCTCCTCCAGCTCGGCGCACTGCTCGATCGCCATGAGGTTCACCGGGCCGATGGCCTCGAGCCCCTCACGCGCCCGCGCCACCTCGGCCTCCTCCTCCTCGAGGGTGCGCGACTCCTCGAGAACGGGCGGCGCCGCGCGCAGCGCCTCGAGCGTCAGGTTGAGGTCGTCGCGGCAGGTGGTCTCGAGATGTCCGAGATCGGACGCCAGACGCGCCTTGCGGATCTCCGTTTCCTGGAGCGCCTGGCGCAGGTCGGTGAGCCGGGACCGGCCGTCGCGCGCCGATTGCTCGCGGGCGTGCATCAGGCTGCGGTCGTACGCCAGACCCGCGAGCGCCGCCTCGTCCGCCTGGGCGGCCGCGGCCCGCGCCGTGCGCGTGGTGTCCAGCTCGCCTTTCAGGGCCGCGTCCTGCGAGCGCAGCGCCGCGGCGCGCGCCTCGATTTCGTGCTTCTCATCCGCGTTGCGCGCGATGCGCTGGCGGATCTCCCGCAACCCGTCCTCGACCGACTCGCGCTCGCGCGCCAGGGCGGCCAGACGCTGGTGCCCCGCCGCGACGGCGGCGCGAGCCTCGCCGGCACGCCGCTGCGCGGCGTCGAGCTGCTCGCGTTCGGCCGCGAGCCGCTCGGACGCCGACCTGATCTCCGCCTCGGCCGCGCGTCGCCCGTCCTCCTGGGATTGCAGACCGGCGGCGAGCGCCTCCGCCTCGGCGCCGCGCTCGAGATGCTCGCGACCGAGCCGCTCCCTCTCGGCGCCCAGGAGGGGCAGGGCTCCCTCCAGCCGGGCGAGCTCCGATTCCTTCTGCTGCAGGATCAGCTCGGCCTGGAACAGGTCGCGCTGGTCGGCCTGCACCGACCCCGCCGACGTCTCGAGCTCGGCCTGCAGCGCCGCCGCCGCGCTCCGGAGATCCGCGGTCCCGCTCTCGAGGGCGGCCAGGTCGCGCTCGATCACCTCGCGCTGACGCGCCAGGTCGGCCCGCTCCGCGCGCCGCGCCAGCAACCCATGCTGCAGCTCGGGGCCGTCGCCGCCGATCAGCACGCCGTCGGCCTCGATCAGATCCCCGTCGCGGGTGACGCAGCCGAACCCCGGGCTGGCGGAGTGCACCCGCAGCGCCGTCTCGAGATCCGCCACCAGGAGCACGCGCCGGAGCCGTCCGGCGACCGCGCCGTCCGGCTCGACCCCCTGCACCATCTCGGAGAGCAGTCCGAGCACGCCGTCCTGCGCGGCCTTCGCCGGCCCCGGCGGGAGCGCTGCGCCGGCTCCGGTCTCGGCCACGAACGCCACGCGCCCCTTCGGCTCGCGGCGCAGATGGGCGACCCCCTGGGCGGCCTCGCCGATCGACCCGACGACGACGGCATCCTGCAGCCTGCCGAGCGCCGCGGCCACGGCGCGCTCGAGCCCCGGCGGGACGTCGATCCGCTCGCCGACCACGCCGCGCGGCGCGAACCCGCCCGCGCCTCGGAGGATCTCGGCCACACCTTCGCCCAGCCCGGCGTGCTGGCGCTCGATGGCCTGCAGGCCCTCGAGCCGCTCGGCCAGCGCCGCGCCGCGGCCGCGCATCTCCTCGAGGTGGCGTTCGGCCGCCCCGAGGCGCGCCGCGGACGACTCCAGCCCCGCGGACAGCTCCTGGTGGCTCCGCGCGCGTCCCTCGAGCGCCGCGCGCATCGTGGCGCCGGCCGCGGAGAGTCCCTGGATGGCCGCGCGGATCGCGTCGCGTCCCCCGGCGGCCTCCGCCGCTTCCTTCTCGAGACGCTCCACACCGGCCGCCGCGGAGCGCGCCTGCTCCTCGAGCGCCGCCCGGCGACGTCCGATCTCGGCCAGCCGGTCGAGACGATCGACCAGCGTGCCGCGCAGCCGTTCGAGCTCCGCTTCCGCCGCGGCGATGGCGCCCGCTCGCGCATCGCGCCCGGCTTCCTCATGCTGATGCGCCGCTTCCGCCTCCGTGACGCGCGCGGCTTCCTCGGCGAGCGCGGCGGTCAGGCCGTCGCGCTGCGTCTCCTGGCCCGCGGCGCGGGCGGCGAGCGTTCCGGTCTCGGTTTCCGCCGACGCCGCGCGCTCGGTCAGCTCGCGCACCTGATCCTCGCCCGCCTTGAGCCGCTGCGACAGCCGGTCGGCCTCCAGATCGAGCGCATGGATCGCGTCGCGCCGCTGGCGGGCCTCCTCCTCGGCGCTCTCGAGCGCCAGTCGCAGCGCCTCGACCTCCGCCTCGCCTCGCGCCAGATCCGCGGTGGCGGCCGCCTCCTTCCCGCGCAGGTCGTCCAAAGCCGTCCGCACCTCCTCGAGACCGGCGTCGCAACCCAAAAGCCTGCGCCAGGCGACCACGGCGCGCTTCTCGCGCAGCGTCTCCATCAGACGGCGGTAGCGCCGCGCCTTGGCCGCCTGCCGGCGCAGCGACTGGATCTGCTTGTCGACCTCGCCGGTGATGTCGGCGATGCGCAGCAGGTTCGCCTGCGTCGCCTCGAGCTTCTGCTCCGTCTGGCGGCGCTTGTTCTTGTAGCCGAGGATCCCGGCCGCCTCCTCGATGATGGTGCGCCGTTCCTTCGGCTTGGCGAGGAGGATCTGGTCGATCTTCCCCTGCTCGATGGTGGTGTAGAGGCGGGTTCCGATCTCGGTCTTCGCGAGCAGGTCCTGCACGTCCCGCAGCCGGCACCGCCGTCCATTCAGGGCGTACTCGCTCTCCCCCGAGCGGTACAGGCGGCGCGTGACCACGACTTCCTCGGGGAGATCCTCCAGCGCGAACCGGGAGCCCGCGACGTCGGCCGCGTCGGCTGCGCCGCCCGCCTCGGCCGCGATGCCCGCGTCCGCCACGTCGATCCCGCCGGGCGCGACGGCGGCGAGTCCGGCATCCGGCGCGGCGATCTCGGCCACGACCGCGATCCCGGCCGCCACCTCGATGAGCGCCGCGGCGTCGCCGTGCCCGTTGCCGTTCCCGTTTCCTTCCGCCAGGACGGCGGGCGCGTCGACGGCCGTCACGGGACCCGCGAGGGCATCGTGATCGATCGTGCCGCACGCCGCATCGGCCACCGCGCGAACGTTCTTGAAGTGGAGCGACACCTCGGCCATGCCGAGCGGCTTGCGCCCCTGGCTGCCGTTGAAGATGACGTCCTCCATCTTGTCGCTGCGCAGCGAGCTGGCCTTCTGCTCGCCGAGGACCCAGGAGATGGCGTCGCCGATGTTGCTCTTGCCGCAGCCGTTCGGACCGACGACCGCGGTGATCCCCTCGGGGAACTCGAAGCGGGTCCGGGCATAGAACGACTTGAACCCGTGGATGTCCATGCGTTCGAGCTTGAGGAATCGGGCCATGCTCCCCCTGTGACGCCGCGGTGTGCGTCGATGCGGCGGATTCTAGCACAGCGTCGACGGAGGCGGGCCGCCGCCCCTACAGCATCTTGGGCGATCGGAAGGACGCCGCCCCACAATCTTGTGGGTCCGGACCCGGCGGCGGGGCCGCGTCAGTACTGCCGGGAGAGAACGAAGTCCGGGAGGGAGCGAAGCGCCTCCCGGGCCGGGGAGGGGTCGAAGACCTCGAGGGCCTGGTGGGCCCGGCGGGCATAGGCCAGGGCCACGTCGCGGGTGCGCTCGAGGGTCCTGCGCCGCCGCAGCAGCTCGACGATCTCCTCCGGCTTGACGGTCAGGAAATCGCCCTCGTCGAGGACCGTCTGGACCATCTCGCGCTCGACCGGGTCGGCCGCCTGCAGGAGATAGATGAGCGGCAGGGTCAGGGTCCCTTCCTTCAGATCGCTGGCCGCGGGCTTCCCGAGCGTGCGCGTGTCGGCGGTGAAATCGAGCAGGTCGTCGACGATCTGGAACGCCATCCCGAGGTTCATGCCGTACTCGGCGAGCGCCTCCACCTTCTCGGGTCCGACGCCGGAGAGGACGCCGGCGACGCGCCCGCACCCGGAGAAGAGGTACGCGGTCTTCCTCTGGATGATGTCGAGGTGCTCCTGCTCGGTCATCCGGATCCGGCCACGGCACCGGTCGGACACGATTTCGCCTTCGATCATCTTCAGCGTGATCTGCGCGAGGATCCGGATGACCCGGATGTCATCCGCCTCGAGCGCCATGTTCATCGACTTGATGTACAGATAGTCGCCCAGGAGCACGGTCAGACCGTTGCCCCAGCGCGCGTTCATCGTCCCCCGCCCGCGGCGCACCTCGGCCTGGTCGATGACGTCGTCGTGCACCAGCGTCGCGGTGTGGATGAACTCGAAGACGCTGGCGAACAGGACGTCGCGATCGCCGCGATAGCCGCACATCTGCGAGCAGAGCAGGAGCAGGATGGGACGGACCCGCTTGCCGCCGCCCTCGGCGAGGTACCGCCCGAGCTCGTCGACGGCGCCCACCTCGGAGCGGAGGTTGCGCCGGCACTCCTCCTCGACCTGGCGCAGCTTGTCGGCGACCAAGGCGACGATCGCGGGCAGATCGGGCGCCGAGCGCCGGACGTCGCCGCCGCCCGTGGCGACGACCGGGACGCGCAGACCGGGCGCCGGCTCGCTCACGGGTTGGTCACCTTCTCCGCCGGGACCGCGGTGTCGGGAGGCGTGGCGGGGGGGGCCGTGGGCGCGAAATGCCGCGTCTCGATCACGGCGTCCCCCTGCAGGATGTAGGACACCCCGGCCGCGTCGTAGACCCAGATCTCGCGATCTTCCCCTTCCGGGTTCTGGCTGGACGGCAGACCGAGATTGCGGATGATCTGCCCGCGCCGGCTGGCGGGACCGTACTGGTCGACGAGCGCCTTCACCTTCGGCCAGTCGGGCTGGATCTGCAACACGACGCCCACCTCCACGGCCGCGCTCCCCGCGAGACCGCGGCTGATCTCGACGTCCTGCGGGACCCGGTACTTGACCGCGTCGAACTCCTTCGGGTCGTAGAAGCGGACGTACCAGAACGGGAACTCGTTGTCGACCTTGAACTCGATGGAGAAATGCCCCTCGGCGTCGGTCTTGGTGCGGGCCTCCTCCACCTCCTGCGACGAGGAGCGCGGGGCGCTCAGCGCCCGCAGCTTCCTGGTCTTGAGGAGCCGCACGACGTGACCGGGCACCGCCGCCCCGCCGGCGTCGCTCACCATCCCCTTGACAGTGGCCACGCTCTCGCTCGCGCCCTGGACGAGACCCGCCGGGGCGCCGAAAAGCAGAGCCAGCGCGCACGCGATGGTCGTCCTGTTGGCCCACGCCGTCGTCATGGCCGGTCTCACCTGTAGTTGGTGAACTGCATGTCGAACTCGAGCGGACTGTCCCGCAGCAGATGGATGGCCGCCTGGAGGTCGTCCTTGTTCTTGCCCCGCACCCGCACCGAATCCCCCTGGATGGCCGGCTGAACCTTGATCCCGCTCGACTTCAGGAGGCGCACGATCTCCTTCGCCTGATCCTGGGGTATCCCCTGCTGCAGGGCGATCTCCTGCCTCAGGCTGCCGCCGATCGACGGGACCGGCTCCTTAAACGTGAGCGCTTTCGCGGGGACCTTCCGGCCCGACAGGCGCTCGGCCAGGATATCGATGACCGCGCGCAGCTTGAAGTCGTCCTCGGCGTGCAGGTGAATGGAGTGCACCTCGCGCCGGATCTCCACCTTCGTACCGCGGAAATCGTAGCGCTGGCCGATCTCCTTCAACGCCTGGTGGATCGCGTTGTCCACCTCCTGGAGATCGACCTTGGAGACGATGTCGAACGAACTCTCGGACGCCACGGCGACCTCCGGACAGGCCGGAAAGTCCGCATGCTAGCACCGCGCTTCGTCGATTGGCAAGAACGCGCCGGGACCGGAACCCAGCGGGCCGCCGCCTCTTCAGCGCCCCATTTCCTGCACGCTGACGCCGGCGGGCGGCGTGAACCGGAACAGCCCCGGATCGAGCGTGTCGACGAACTTCAGGTCGGAAAAGCGGTAGACGATACGGCCGCCGAGCGGGTCGAGGACCGTGAGCGCGACGGGGAACCCGCCCGCGTCGGTCTCGACCAGGATCCGATCGTAGGACGCGCCGGCGGAGCGCGGCGTGAGGGCGAGGATCGGGCGGTCGTCCGGGCCGCGCTCCCGGCTCCACGAAGGCTCGAACTCGGCGGTCAGGTCGGGCGTGGCGCGCATCAGGAGCGCGGCGCCCGAATCGGTGCCGTCGCCGAGCGGCGCCGAAATCGCCTGGTGATCCTCCGGCAGGTAGAGCCAGGTGCGCACGCCGTCCGCCAGCGCCAGCTTCCCCGGCGGGACGCTGTACTCCCAGCGCATCTTCCCGGGGCGCAGGAGATAGAGCGTCCCCTTCTCGACCTGCGGCGCCGGCAGCGACGCCGAATCGAGCGTCTGGGTGAAGCGCGCGGTCAGCCCGCGCAGCGCGGCGAGCCGGGCGCCGAGGGCGCGCGCGGCGGCCACCGCGCCTCCCGGGACGGCCCCCGGGATCGGCGCGGCGCCCTTCGCCGGCGCCGCCGGCGCGGCGAGCGCGAAGGCGCCCGCCACGGTCGCGAACAGGAGCGCGAAGGCCGCGAGCGGGCCGCCCGCCGCCGGGAGGATTCGTTGACACCGATCGGGGCGTGGGCTAAACTCCCGCCCCGTTTGCGCGCACCCGGGCCGCTCGTCCCCGTGTGCGGTCCGGACCGGAGATCTCCCGCGCATGCGCCGTCTCATCGTCGTCATCGCCCTTCTCGTCGTCGCATTCCTCTGCGTCACCTGGGTGGGAGGCGGCGAGGTGGTGGTGCGCGAGTCCATGGGCGGCGCCGCCGTCGTCCTCGCGCCCGGGATTCACCTGCGCGTGCCACTCTATCACCGGGTTTATCACTACAGCACGACGCCGGTCGCCCTCGACGAGCCGATGCCGATCGTCACGCGCGACAACGCCTCCTTCAAGCTGCCGTGCCGGATCGCGGTGCGCGTCTCGGCGGGCGACGTGCTCACGTTCCACCGTGGCCGCAGCGGCCGCGAGCTGGTCCCCTACCTCCAGGAGACGGCGCGCAACGCCATTCGCGACGCCGCCAAGGAGATGTCGTCGGACCAGATCCTCGTCGCCGGAGCGGGGGCGCTCCTCGGCCAGCGCGTCTCGGCGGATCTGATCGGACGCGGCATCTCGGACGACGGTCTGGTCCTCTCCCCCCCCGGACCCCAGGTCATCTTCAACGCGGTCGTCGACTACCTCAACCGCAAGCTGCCCGCCTCGGCGCGCCAGCTGGCCGAGGCGTCGCTCAAGACCGACCCGAACGTGGCGCTGCACCACGCGGCGATGGGCGCGGTGCTCGAAGCGGAGGGGAAGCCGAAGGAGGCCGAGGCGCAGTACCAGGAGGCGCTCTACCTCGACCCGTCCGCGCCCGAGCCGATGAGCCGCCTGTACATGCTCTACCAGACGAGCAAGGACCCCGAGGCGCTCGGCAAGCTGCAGCGGCTGCTGGAGGCGAGCATCGCCAAGAAGAAGGACACGCCGGTCAACCACGACTGGCTGGGCCAGGTCTACCTGCGCTCGGGGCAGCTCGACCGTGCCGAGATGGCGTTCAACACCGCCATCGCGCTGTCGCCCAAGACGCCCGAATTCCACGTCAGCCTCGGGACCCTGCGCGTCCGGCAGAAACGTCTCGACGACGCCCGCGCCGCCTACAACGACGCCCTGGCCCTGCGCCCCGACTTCCCCCTCGCGCTCTTCAACCTGGGGGTCACCTGGGCCGTGCAGGGCGACATCGACAAGGCGATTGAGGCGTTCGAGCGCGCGGAGAAGGCGGGGCCGCCCTCGGTCGCGCTTTTGAACTCCATGGCGCAGGCCTACGAGCAGAAGGGCGACAACGCCAAGGCGGCGAGCGCGCTGCGCCGCTCGCTGGCGCAGCGTCCCGACCAGCCCGATCGCGCGGCCGAGCTCAAGAAGCTCGAGGCGGCGAACCGGTCGAAGAAGTAGCCTGCCCCGCGGCGGCGTCCGCGCGGCGCCGGCTCCGGGCGCGCAGCAGGCTGAACCCCACGTAGATCGCGAACAGGATTCCGATCCCCCAGGCATAGCGGCTGAAGATCGCCTGCACCTCCTCCCAGGACGAGCCGAGCCGCGTGCCAGCCCAGGCGATCAGCGCCACCCAGAGCGCGTTGCTCAGGCTCGACCAGAGGAAGACCGGCCGCGCCGGCAGGCGTCCGATCCCCGCGCCGTAGAGAAAGACGCCGCGGATGCCGGGCAGGAACCGGTTGACCGCCAGGAGCCGCGGCCCGAATCGGGTCAGCCATCGCTCCAGCCGCTCCAGCTCCATGCGCGCCCAGGACGAGCGCAGGAAGAAGTACGACCGGCCCAGACGCACCCCGGCGGCGTAGGCCGTCATCGCGCCGAGGACGCTGCCCAGGAAGCAGACGCAGACCGTCGGGATCGGAGGCAGGACGCCCGCGCCGGCGAGGAAGCAGGCGAGGAGCATCGTGCTGTCGCCGGGGACCGGCGGGAAGACGTATTCCAGCCACGCCAGGAGCGCCACCAGGAGCAGACCGCCCCAGGGATGCGCGACCAGTGTCTGGTGGATCGCCTCGCTCACGGCGGGCGGCCGGTCAGATCCGCTCGACGAGATCGCCGAGGAACGGGATCGCCCAGCGCTCGCCGCGCATCGCCTTGATCATGCAGACCAGCGCCAGCGCCATGTAGAGGAAGACGAGATTGATGAGCGCGAAGGCGAACAGCCAGGCGAACACGCGGGTCACGGTCGCGAGAATGGCGCCGACGAAGATCACCCCGAAGAACGCCACACAGGCGACGCCGCAGAGGATGAGCCCCTGCTTGGCGTGCCAGCGGACGTACTCCCTGCGGGTCACCATGAACGGCACCAGGGCGAGCACCCACATGTACGAGAAGACGAGCATGACCTTGTCCTCGTCTTCCAGATCGTCGGGGGAGATCGGGGTCTCTTCGGCGGTGAGCGGGTCGGTCGTCATGGGATCATCCGCGCGCCCGGGCGGCGAGCCACGACTTATAATGGCCAACCCCGGCCCGAGTCAAGGAGAACGATGGACGCGCTGACCCCGATGCTCCGGCAGTACCGCCAGGTGAAGTCGGAGCATCCGGACGCCATCCTGATGTTCCGTCTCGGGGATTTCTACGAGATGTTCTATGACGACGCCCTGGTCGCGAGCCGCGCGCTGTCGCTGACCCTCACCGCGCGGGGACGCGGCACCAGCACCGAGGCGCCGATGTGCGGCGTCCCCTACCACGCCGCCGACGGCTACATCGCGCGCCTGGTCGGGCGCGGCTACCGGGTGGCGGTCTGCGACCAGGTCGAAGACGCGCGGCAGGCGAAAGGGATCGTGCGCCGCGCCGTGACCCGGGTGGTCTCCCCCGGCACCTTCACCGACCCGGCCCACCTGCCGGCGCGCGAGCCGAACTACATCGCCGCCGTCGTCTCGGAGGGCGACGTCGCCGGGCCCGCCGCGGCCTTCGGCTGCGCCGTGCTCGACCTGTCGACCGGCGACTTCCGCATCTCGGAGCATCGCGGGGCCGGCGCGCGCGGCGCGCTCGCCGAGCTGCTCGCAGGGTTCGGGCCGCGCGAGATCGTGCACCGCGAAGGCGCGGCCCCGGACGCGATCCTGCCGCACGAGCGGCTCGAGGGGCTGCTGCTGACCGCGGCGCCCTCCTGGCGCTTCGCCCGCGACACCGCCTACCGCACCCTCCTGGATCGCTTCGGCACCACGTCCCTCGAAGGGTTCGGCTGCGAGGGGAAGGACCTGGCCGTCGCCGCGGCGGGCGGGCTGCTCGCCCACCTCAAGGAGACGCAGAAGGCGGACCTGAGGCACGTCACCCGCGTCGCCTGGCAGGAGGCGTCCGAGGTGATGATGCTCGACGCGGCGACGCGGCGCACCCTCGAGATCGTCGAGAACGCGCGCGACGGTGGACGCGACGGCACGCTGCTCGCCGTGATCGACCAGAGCCGGACGGCGATGGGCGGGCGGCTCTTGCGCGACTGGCTGCTGCGCCCGCTCACCCTCCGCGAGCCGATCGAGGCGCGGCTCGAAGCCGTCGGTCTCCTGGCGGAGCGGCCGGCGGAGCGCACGACGCTCGCGGCGCTCCTCGACCAGGTGCACGACCTCGAGCGGCTGCTCGGACGCTGCGCGCTGGGCACCGCCAACGCCCGCGACCTGGTGGCCCTGCGCGATTCGCTGCGCGTCCTGCCGGCGATCGCCGGACGCTCGGTCGCGCTCGAGACGCCGTTGTTCGCGCGCCTCCTGACGGGCGTCGACGTGCTCGGCGATCTTCACGCGCGGCTCCACGAGGCCGTGGCCGACGACCCGCCGGCGACGCTGCGCGAGGGACGCATGATCCGGGACGGCTTTTCCGCCGAGCTCGACGAGCTGCGCGCGCTGCGGCGCGACAGCCAGGGGGTGCTCGCGGCCATCGAGACGCGTGAGCGGCAGCGCACCGGCATCGGCTCGCTCAAGGTGCGCTACAACAAGGTCTTCGGCTATTCGATCGAGGTGAGCAACGCCAACCGCGGCCTGGTCCCCGCCGATTACGTGCGCAAGCAGACGCTGGTGGGGGGCGAGCGCTACATCACGCCGGAGCTGAAGGACCTCGAGCATCGCGTCCTGACCGCCGAGGAGCGCATCATCGCACTGGAGCAGGAGATGTTCGTCGCGCTGCGCGAGGCGGTGGCGGCGCAGGCGGAGCGTCTGCGCGCCACGGCGGGCGCCATCGCGGCGCTCGACGCCCTGCTCGCGCTGGCGCTCGCCGCGGCCGATGGCGCCTGGGTCCGGCCGCGCATCGTCGAGGAGCCGCGTCTGACGATCCGCGAGGGGCGGCACCCGGTGGTCGAGCGCCTGCTGCGCGGCGAGCGCTTCGTCCCCAACGACTGCCTCGTCGACGCCGACGAGCGGCAGATCCTGATCCTCACCGGCCCGAACATGGGAGGGAAGTCGACCTACCTCCGGCAGGTGGCCCTCATCGCGCTTCTGGCGCAGGCCGGCTCGTTCGTGCCGGCCGCGGCGGCGGAGGTCGGCCTGGTCGACCGGATCTTCAGCCGCGTGGGCGCCTCGGACAACCTGGCGCGCGGCCAGAGCACCTTCCTGGTCGAGATGAACGAGACGGCCAACATCCTCAACAACGCCACGGCCCGCTCACTCATCCTGCTCGACGAGGTCGGACGCGGCACCTCCACCTTCGATGGTCTGTCGATCGCCTGGTCGGTGGCGGAGCACCTGCACGACACGCCGCAAGTCGCGGCGCGCACGCTGTTCGCCACCCACTACCACGAGCTGACCGAGCTGGCGCTCACCAAGAAACGGGTGGTGAACCTCAAGATGCTGGTGCGCGAGTGGAACGACTCGATCGTCTTCCTGCGCAAGGTGGTCGAAGGGAGCGCCGACCGCTCGTACGGCATCCAGGTCGCCCGCCTCGCCGGTCTCCCCCGCGAGGTTCTCGATCGGGCCCGCGAGGTCCTGGCCAACCTGGAGCGCGAGGAGCTGGCCCGTGACGGGCGGCCGAAGCTGGCGCGTCACGCCGGCGACGCCTCGGGCCCGGCCACGCACGAGCCGGCGCAGATCGGGCTGTTCGCGCCGCCGGAGGATCCGGTGATCGGGGCGCTGCGCGAGGCCTCGATCGAGACCATGACGCCGATCGAGGCGCTGAACTTCCTGGCCGGCCTGAAGGACAAGCTCGGGCGCTGAGGCGCCGCGTGGCTCAGAAGCTGTTGAGGGCGTCGGTCTCGTCGCGGAAGATCTCGAAAATCTCCTGCAGCCGGGTCAGGATGAGCAGGTCCTGGACCTTGCCGCCAGGATTGAGGAGCTTCAGCTTGGCGCCCTTCTCGGCGGCGCGCTTGTAGCACGCCACCAGCTCGCCGATCCCCGCGCTGTCCATGTAGGACACGCCCTTCAGGTTCAGGATCACGGCCTTGCGGCCCTCGTCGAGCAGGGCGTTCACCGCCTCGCGCAGCTTGATGTCGCCGTCCCCGATGGTGATCTTCCCCGACAGATCGACGATCGTGACCTTGCCCTGGTGCCTGACGCTCGCCTTCATCTCTTCGCCTCCGCCGAATGCGGGCCGCGGGCGGCCGGTTGCAGGTTCTTCTCCAGCAGGACCTCGGTCCCTTTCCCCTTGATCCTGTGGAACGAGACCTCGTCCACGAAATTCTTCATGAAAAAAATGCCCCGGCCGCTGGTGCGATCGAGATTGATCGCCTCACGCGGGTCGGCGGTGTGATTCCAGTCGAACCCCTGCCCCTGGTCGCGAATCCAGACGCGGAACCGGGACTCGTTGCGCTCGAATTCGACCTCGACGCTCTTGCTCTCATCCATCTGATTGCCGTGCTTGACGGCGTTGATATACGCCTCGCGCACCGCCAGCGCCAGATCGAGGGCCGCCGACTTGGCGAACCGGGCCCGGCGGGCGAGATCCTCCGTCATCTCGTGGACCAGGTCGACATAGACGATCCGGCTGTTGAGCCTGATCCTGACCCTGTTCCCCACTCGGCTCCCCGGACGGGCCCAGATCCGACGCACGGCGTCGGCGGTTCTGTGGCCGGTCATCCCCTTGTTGACGAAGCGGCGGGGTCATCCTAGTCAATCGCTCAGAGGGGTGTCAATCCAGAGCAGATCGCGGTCCGCCGGCCACGGGGCCGGTCGCCACGCATGTCGGGATCCCGAGGTCAGAAGTCGATTCAGAAGTCGATGGCGCCGCCGAGCCGGTGGTAGGTCGGGATGGCGAGCTCGAGCCCCGCCATGTGGTAGTACCCCCCCGCCCGGCCCGGCATCACGACGAACCTCATGTCCGCCCCGACCGCCCGCGCCTTGTGATAGGCCTCCGGCGCGGCCGTCGTGACGCTGTCGTCCGACAGGTGGGACCGGGTCAGGTCGATGACGACCCGCCGGGCCCCGCCGTTGAGCACGGAGGAAACCGCCTCCCGGAACAGGTGTTCCGGCTCCCCCGAGGCGAACTTCCCCCGGACCTCAAGTATTTTCCAATCCCCCAGTGTGCGGGTTTGGATCTGGCAGGGACCACGGCGCTTCAACCACGAAAGTGCTGTCATCGCTTCCCCCTCCTCGGAGAACCAGCCTCGACCTGCTCGAACCGACCGGACTGTTTTCCTGGAACACGGGACTCGTGAAGCAGCAAGTATCGAGACGTCTACACCTTAACTCGTACGGTCGTCAACCCCCCCTGCCCGGCCACGGACCAGCCGCGGCCGCCGGATCGCCCCCTGATCAAGGGGGTGGATCGGGACAGGGCGGATTTTCCACAGGATCAAGGGTCGCGATTCGATGCGCCCGGCCTCACCTCTTCCCCTCCCGGCCCGCGATCGAAGGCACGGTACTGCACGGCCTCCGCGACGTGCTCCACCCGTATGGAGTCGGAGCCGGCGAGGTCGGCGATCGTCCGGGCCACGCGCAGGATGCCGTCGTGCGCCCGGGCGGAGAGGCCGAGGCGCCGCAGGGCCAGGTCGAGGATGCGGCGTCCGTCCGGGCCGGGCACGGCGTGCCTGCGGATCAGCGCGCCGCCCATCGCGGCGTTGGTCCCCGGACCGGAGCCGGAGAAGCGCGCCGACTGGATGGCCCGTGCCGCCGCCACCCGGGGAGCCACGGCGGCGCTCGGCTCGCCGGCCGGGGCGCCGCCGAGCTCGCGCGCCGCCACCGGCGGGACGCTCACCTGGAGGTCGAACCGGTCGAGGAGCGGACCGGAGACGCGCTGGCGATAGTGGGCAATCATCGCCGGCGTGCAGCCGCAGGGCCGGTCGCTGCGCCCCAGGTTCCCGCACACGCACGGATTCATCGCGGCGACCAGGGTGACACGCGCCGGCATCCTCAACGTGCGGTTCTCGCGCGTGATCAGCACCTCCCCTTCCTCGAGCGGCTGGCGCAGGACGTCGAGGGTGGCGCGGCCGAACTCGGGGATCTCGTCGAGGAAGAGAACGCCGCGGTGCGCGAGCGTGACCTCCCCCGGGCGCGGTCCTCGTCCCCCGCCGACCAGGCCCATGCCGCTGATCGTGTGATGCGGAGCCCGGAACGGCCGCCGGCGCACCAGGGCGGCGCCGCGCAGCAATCCGGCGGCGCTGTGCACGCAGGTGACCTCGATGGCTTCGTTCGGAGCGAGCGGCGGGAGAATCCCGGGGAGCCGGCGCGCCAGCATCGTCTTGCCGCAGCCGGGCGGCCCCACGAACAGAAGATGATGCCCTCCGGCCGCCGCCACCTCGAGGGCCCGCCTCGCGTGCGACTGGCCTCTGACGTCGGACAGGTCGGGGCCGTCGCCCGGGCCCTCGGCCTCGGCGTCCGCGCCGGGCCGGATCGGCGAGCCCGCCCCCTGCAGGACCTGCGCGGCGCCCAGAAGCGTCGTCACCCCGTGCACCGCCGGTCCGGCGAGCGCGGCCGCCTCCCGGGCGTTGTCCGCCGGCAGGATCATGCCGGGGATTCCGAGCCGTCGCGCCAGAATCGCCCCCGGGAGCGCGCCGCGCATCGGGCGAACGGCGCCGTCGAGACCGAGCTCCCCCGCGATCATCAGGCCGTCGAGACGCCCCGACGGCAGTCGGCCGGACGCCGCCAGGATCCCGAGCGCGATCGGCAAGTCGAGCGCCGACCCCTGCTTGCGCAGGTCGGCCGGAGCCAGGCTGATGGTGATGCGCCGCGCCGGCAGCTCGAAGCCCGAGTTCCTCAGGGCCGAGCGGACCCGGTCGGCGCTCTCGCGGACCGCGGCGTCGGGCAGGCCGACGGTGTGGATGCCGGGCAGGCCGCCCGAGATGTCGCATTCAACTGTGAGGGGGATCGCTTCGATGCCAAGGAGGGTCAGGCTCCGGAGACGCGCGAGCATGTCGGGTCCACCATCCCGCTCCCCGAAAGGCGCGGGCCAGACGCCGGCTCTCCAGACGCGGGTCCGATCGTAGAGGAGCGCCGCCTTGCGGGTCAACGGAGAATCCCCGGACGACGCCTCATGAGGCGCGGCGGGTTCCTGGAACTCGGCGCACGCCTCCCCCGTATGCTAGGGCTGGAAGGCCCCGGAGGACGCCGTCCAACGGGGTATAATCCAGGCTCTCCGCAAGGCGAATCAACAGGCCGAACCGGCCAAACCGGGAGAACGAGTCATGACCGCCGCAACCACCCCTGCCCCTCGCCGCCGTCGCCGCCGTCCGCTGCTCTGGGTCGGCCTCCCGCTGCTGGTCGTGGGAGTCCTGGTGGCCGTCTTCTTCATCACCCGGGGGGATGCGAAGACGAACCGTGGCATCGCCTCGGACGACATCGACATCCGGATGGGCAAGTCGGAGATCGCCGACGTCCAGGTGGCGGTCAACGAGGTCGGGACGATCGAGCCGGTGGTCAAGGTGGACGTCAAGTCGACCCTGTCCGGGAAGATCACCGAGCTTCTGGTGCGGGAGGGAGACAAGGTCACGCGCGGCCAGGTCCTGGCGCGGGTCGAGCCCGACGTCAATCAGGCGCAGACCCTGTCGCAGGTGAAGTCGGCCATGAACATGGCGGCTCTGAACTCCGCCGACGCGCAGCGCAACTTCGACATGAACAAGCGGCTCCATGAAGAAGGTCTCCTCTCCGATCAGGGGCTGAAGGATTTCAAGCTCCACCTCGACACCGCCATGGAGGATCTCGAGGCCGCGAAGACGAAGATGCGGATCGTGGTGGAGAGCGGCGTGCCGATCGACAAGCCGATCTCGACCAACCAGAGCATCAACGTCGTCTCCCCGATGGACGGCTTCGTCATCAACAAGAACGTCGAGGTCGGGCAGACGGTGATGTCGGGCGTGTCGTCGTTCAACGAGGGGACCCTGCTCTACACCGTGGCCGACGTCGGCGACATGCAGATCAAAGCGTCGATCAACGAGGTCGACATCGGCCGGGTGCGCATGTCGGCGCCGGTCGTCATCACCGTCGACGCCTTCCCCTATCGCAAGTTCGACGGCACGGTGACCCACATCTCGCCGGCCGCCCATCTCAAGGACAAGATCAAGGTGTTCGACACCGAGATCACCCTCAAGTCGCAGATCCCGGAGTTCCGCGCCGGGATGACCGCCAACATCGAGATCCGCGGCGAGCGTGTCGATAAGGCGCTGTCCGTGCCGGTCGAGGCGATCTTCAAGAAGGAAGGGCGCGAGGTGATCTACGTCCTCAAGAGCACCTTCGACGAGGCGAAGCCGGGCGAGAAGCCGCCGCGCAAGACCAAGTCGGAGAAGTACGACATCTCCGGGGTCTGGCAGCGCTACTTCGAGGAGAGGACGGTCAAGGTCGGTCTGGTCAGCCTGGAGAGGGCGCAGATCCTCGACGGCATGAAGGACGGCCTGGAGGTCGCACTCGAGAACCCGACCCGCCCGCGCCAGGTCGACGACGAGTCGTAGGAGCGGTCGCCCATGACCCCCGCTCCGATCCCGGCCGGCACGCCCGTCATCCGCCTGACTCACGTGACCAAGGTCTACGACTCGGGCGACTCCGAGGTGAAGGCCCTGCGCGGCGTCAGCCTCGAGATCGAGGCGGGCGACTCGATCGCCATCATCGGTCCCTCGGGCTCCGGAAAGTCGACGTTGATGCACATCCTCGGCTGTCTGGACGTCCCGTCGGCCGGCGAGTACGAGCTGGCAGGCACGCCGGTCTCCCGGCTGTCGGATCGGGAGCTGGCGCGGGTCCGGAACCAGCGCATCGGATTCGTCTTCCAGGCCTACAACCTGCTGCCGCGCGCCTCCATCCTGCGCAACGTCGAGCTGCCGATGATGTACGCCGGCGCCGGCCGGGAGGAGCGCCGTGAGCGGGCCCTCGAGGCGCTGCGCCGCGTCGGGCTGGCGGAGAGGGCGAAGCACCTCCCCTCGCAGCTCTCCGGCGGCCAGCGGCAGCGCGTCGCCATCGCGCGGGCGCTGGTCAACCGCCCGTCGATCCTCCTGGCCGACGAGCCGACCGGCAACCTCGACACCCAGACCGGCCGCGAGATCATGACGCTGTTCAACGAGCTCGGGCAGCAGGGCCACACCGTCATCCTCGTCACCCACGACATGAGCGTCGCCGCGCACGCACGACGCATCGTCCGGATCGTCGACGGCCTGATCGCGGACGAGCCGGAGGCCGCGGCGGGAGAGCAGGCCTCGTGACCCTGCGCGAATCGATCGTCGACGCCCTGGTCGAGGTCAAGGCCAATCGCGGCCGGACCATCCTCCAGACCCTCGGGATCATCCTCGGCGTCGCCTCGCTGGTCGCGGTGCAGGGGTTGAGCGACGCCGGCCGGCGTCAGTCGCTCAAGTTCTTCGCCGAATTCGGCGGCCTGCGGAAGATCCTGGTCCTCAACCGTCCCCTCAAGCAGCGGGTCCTGTCGGCGAGTCAGCTCAAGAGCCAGGGGCTCACCTGGGGCGACGTCGAGGCGATCCGCCGCGAGGTGTCGTACGCCACCCAGGTCGACCCGATCGTCGAGGTCAATCTGATGGTGCGCACGCCGACCTACCTCAAGGAGCGCGAGATCGCCGGTGCCACGCCCGACTATCAGGCGGTCTACAAGTTCTTCCCGGCGCGCGGCCGCTTCCTGATCGACGACGACGTCAACAGCATGTCGCGCGTCGTGGTCCTCGGCGACACCGCCGCCCGGATGTACTTCGGCAACGAGGACCCGCTCGGCAAGACGCTGTTCATCGGCGACGTCGGCTTCCGCGTCGTCGGCGTCATGCGGCGCAAGGAGTTCTTCTTCAACGACGGCGACCGCAACGCGCTCGAATGGATGAACCGGATGACGATCATCCCGATCACCTCGGTGTTCACGCGCTTCAACGGCGACCCCGACCGCAAGGTCACCTACGTGAACGTCATGGTCGACAAGGTCGACAACAATCCCAAGGCGGCGGAGGCGGTGAAGAAGGTGCTGTTCCGGCGCCACGGCGGGGTGGAGGACTTCGAGGTCTACAACCGCGCCGAGCGGATGCGCCAGAGGCAGCAGCAGAACCAGGTCTTCGACGTCACCTTCATGGTGACCGGGCTGGTGTCGCTCATCGTGGGCGGGATCGTCATCATGAACATCATGCTCGCGTCGCTGCGGGACCGGATCCGCGAGGTCGGGGTGCGCAAGGCGATCGGCGCCCGCGGTCTCGACGTCGCCCTGCAGTTCCTGGTCGAGTCGGTGCTGGTGACCTCGATCGGCGGGCTCGCCGGCCTGCCGCTCGGCATCGTGTTCGCCAACGTCATCACGGCCCTTCTGGGCTCTCCGGCCGTCATCACCCCGCAGATGGCGATCGTCAGCGTGCTCGCGTCGGTGATCACCGGTCTGTTCTTCGGTCTCTACCCGGCGTTGAAGGCGGCCCGGCTGAATCCGGTCGACGCGCTGAGGTACGAATGACGAGCCTGAACCTCGGCGAGATCACCCGCACCGCCCTCTCCGAGATCTGGGGGCACAAGCTGCGCACGGCACTCACCCTCCTCGGAATCACGCTCGGGACGCTGTCGATCACCGTCATGACGTCGCTTCTGAGCGGCATCACCGACGCGGTCTGGCAGGGGTTCAACGACCTCGGCTTCGACGGCGTCATGTACGTCGTGAACCGCGCGCCCCGCGACCTGGCGGAGCAGGCGATCTTCACCCGCTCGAAGGGGCTGCAGCCCGAGGACACCGACGTCCTGCTCGATCGCGCCCGGGTGATCGACTCGGTCGCGCCGGCGCTGATCACCGAGTCGATCGTCCGCTCCGGCGACATCGAGCGCCGGGTGCGGGTCATGGGAGTGACCTCCGGGTACAACGTCGTGCGCGGCCGCTCCCTCTCGTCGGGCCGCTTCTTCAGCGACCTGGAGGAGTCCGACTTCGCGCCGGTCTGCGTGCTGGGATTCCGACTGAATCGGCGCCTGTTCGGCACGGAGAGCGCGCTCGGCCGGCAGGTCATGGTCGACTCGCGGCCGATGCGGGTCATCGGGGTCGGCAAGAAGCTCGGCAACCAGTTCGTGAACGACGACGATTTCATCGAGGAGATGGAAGGACTGTACGTTCCCCTCTCCACCCTGCGCGCCTTCACCGCGGGCAACGACGCGACCCTGTCGTTCATCGCGGTCAAGACCGGCGATCCGGACAAGCTCAGCGATCTGCGATCCGAGGCGACCGCGTCGCTGCAGCTGGCGCATCGCGGCGCCACCGACTTCCGCATCCAGAACATCGCCCAGGAGATGCTCAAGGTGCGCAAGGAGATCAAGACAGTCCTGGGGAACTGGTACATCGTGCTCGGGACGATCGCCGGCATCTCGCTTCTGGTCGGTGGCATCGGTCTGTTGTCGGTGATGCTGATCTCGATCGGCGAGCGGTTGTACGAGATCGGGCTGCGCAAGGCGATCGGCGCCACCGACACCCAGATTTTTCTGCAATTCCTGGCCGAGTCGGCCCTCCTGTCGCTCATCGGCGGCCTGGCGGGCGTCGGGGCCGGCGTGGCGATCAACATGATGGTGGCGCGTTTCTTCTCCGGCGGACTGCCGATCCACGTCCTCGGCATCCTCGCGGCGCTCGGCATCTCGATCGCGCTCGGCGTCCTGTACGGTCTCTACCCCGCGATCCGCGCCGCGCGGATGGCGCCGGTCGAGGCGCTGCGTTCCGCCGCCTGACGGCGCGCCCGGCCGCGGCAGTTGCCCCGCCGCTCGCAAGCAGGCTATAAATCGCCCGCCCGGTCCGCCGGGACCATCTCATGACGCCACGCGCGCTTATGCGCTCGACGAGGTTCGGAGCCCGGCGGGGCGGAGCCCGCCCGCCCGCCGTCGCGGGGTCCGCGCTCCTGCTCGTCCTCCTGTTCGTCCTCCTGGCGGCGTCGCTCGCGGCGGAGTGTCGCGCCGGCGAGACGGCGCCGCTGCGCTGGGCCACCGACGCCGAGGGCGGCGCGCCCTACACCTTCAAGGACCCGAAGAACCCGGAGCACGACATCGGCTTCGAGGTCGACATCATCAACGCGCTGGCGAAGGAGATCGGCCGGCCGATCGAGGCGCACCAGTACGGGTTCAGCAGCCTGATCCTCGGCGTCGAGCGGGGCGACTTCGACTTCGCCATGAACGGCCTGGAGATCACCCCCGACCGCAAGGCCAAGGTTCTCTTCAGCAGGCCGTACTACGTGTTCCGCGAGCAGCTCGTGGTGCGCGCCGACGAGAACCGCTTCGAGGACCTGGAGGGATGCCGGCGCACGAGCTGTCTGGTCGGCACGCTGGAGGACACCGCCGCCGATCGGCTGCTGCACGCCCAGGGGATCCCCGCCAAGATGTACGACGGGGTGGTGGAGCCGTATCGCGACCTGATGCTCGGCCGGGTCGACGCCGTGCTCCTCGACCTGCCGATCGCCATCTACTACGCCCGCCCGAACCCGGAGCTGCGCTTCACCGGCCCGCCGATCGCGCGCGGCTATTACGCCATCGCCTTCCGCAAGGACGAGACGGCGCTCAAGGCGACCATCGACGCCGCTCTCGACCGGCTGATCCGCGATGGACGGCTGCGCGCCATCCTCGAGACCTGGGGTCTCTGGGACGACGCGCAGGAGGCGCTCGCCGCCTCCACCGGCGACGACATCCTGACCGAGTCGCGCCGCTCCTGGACCTTCGATCGCTACGCGCCGCTCCTGCTCCAGGGCGCGGCGCTCACCGTGCTCATCGCCTTCCTCAGCTTCGGTCTCGCCATCGTCATCGCCCTGCCGATCGCGCTGGCGCGGCTCTACGGACCGCGTCCGCTGCGCTGGGGGGCGATCCTGTACGTCGAGTTCTTCCGCGGCATCCCGGTCCTGCTGCTGCTCTACGTCCTCTATTACGGGCTGGCCGATCTGTCGACCGTCTCCGGGCTCGGCGCGAGCCTCCGCCTGCAGCCGATCCAGGCGGCGGTCCTCGGTCTCGGCCTCAACTACGCCGCCTACGAGGCGGAGATCTACCGCGCCGGGATCTCGGCGGTCCCGCACGGCCAGTGGGAAGCGGCCGCCTGCCTCGGCATGAGCGGGTGGCTGGCGTTCCGCCGCATCATCCTGCCGCAGGCGGTGCGCACCATCCTGCCGCCGATGACCGGCGACTTCGTGGCCCTGTTCAAGGACACCAGCATCGTCAGCACCATCGCGGTGGTCGAGCTGAGCAAGCAGTACCAGATCCTGTCGAAATCGAGCATGAAGTACCTGGAGATCGGTCTGCTCACCGCGGCGCTCTATCTGCTGATGTCGGTGCCGCTCGGCCTGCTGTCGCGGCGCCTGGAGCGGATCTGGGGACGGGGCATCCTGTGAGCGCGGCGAACGAGACCGCGACCGCGGGCGTCGCGCTGTCCGTCACGGGGCTGCGCAAGAGCTTCGGCGGGCGGACGATCCTCGACGGGGTGGACCTTGCGGTCGCCCCGGGTCAGACCGTGGCGGTCATCGGTCCGAGCGGCGGCGGCAAGTCGACCCTGCTGCGCTGCCTGAACGGGCTCACCGATTTCGACGGCGGCCGGGTGGTCGTCGGTCCGCACGCGCTGGGGCCGGGACTCGGGAAGGGCCCGCATCGCGCCACGGCGCGGCAGATTCGCCGGATCCTCGGGATGATCTTCCAGGATTTCCAGCTCTTCCCGCACCTCACCGCGATCGAGAACGTCATCGAGGCGCCGCTGCGGGTGCTCGGCCGCCCGCGGGACGAGGCGCGGGCCACGGCCGCCCGGCTGCTCGACCGGGTCGGGCTCGCCGATCGGGGCGACGCGCTGCCGCGCCAGCTCTCGGGCGGGCAGAAGCAGCGCGTGGCGATCGCGCGCGCCCTCGCGATGTCGCCACGCGGTCTGCTGTGCGACGAGATCACCAGCGCCCTCGACCCCGAGCTGAAGGGGGAGGTCCTCGCGGTCCTCGAGACCCTGCGGCGCGACGGGATCACCCTCATGGTGGTCACCCACGAGATCGGCTTCGCGCGGCGCGCCGCCGACCGGGTCGTGGTCCTCGATCGCGGCACGATCATCGAGGACGGCCCGCCCGCCGACGTGCTGGAGCGGCCGAAGACCGCCCGCACCCGTCAGTTCCTCAGCCAGATCCTGCTGTGAGCGCAGGCGGATGGATCGCCGCCGCCGGGGTGCGCGGCGCCCTCATCGACCTCGACGGCACCCTGTGGAGCGACGACCGGCCGATCGCGGGGGCGGTGCGGGCCGTCGAGCGATTGCGCGACGCGGGGATCGACTTCCGGTTCCTGACCAACACCAGCCGCAGGAGCCGCGCCGCGATCGCCGCGGCGCTCGGCCGCGCCGGCTTCCCCGCCGATCCGGCCCTGGTGCTGACGCCGGCGGCGCTCGCCCGGCGCCTGGTCGAGCGCTCGCCGCGGCCGCGCGCGGCCTTCTTCGTCGCACCCGAGGCGCGCGCCGACTTCACCGGCCTCGCGGAGGACCGGCTCGATCCGGCCTGGGTGGTGATGGGCGACCTCGCCGACGGATTCACCTACGCCCTGCTCAACGAGGCGTTCCGCCTGGTGCGCGCCGGCGCGGAGCTGGTGGCGCTGCACCGCCAGCGTTTCTGGCGGCCCGCGGGCGGCGCCGAGGTGCTCGACGTCGGCCCCTTCGTCGCCGCGCTCGAATACGCCACCGGGCGCCCGTCGCATCTGGTGGGCAAGCCGTCCGCCGAGTTCTTCCGCCTGGCGCTCGAGGAGCTGCGTCTGTCGGCGGGCGAAGTGGTGATGATCGGGGACGACCCGGAGTCGGACGCTTCGGGAGCCAGGTCGGCGGGTCTGCGAACGGTTCTGGTGCGCACCGGGCGGCCACTGGAGCCCGGGGATCCGGGCGCGGCCGCGGCCGATCAGATCCTCGACTCGATCGCCGACCTCACCTGATCGCGGGCCCGCTCTTCGCCACCACCCCGCTCCCCTCCCTGATGGTCAGGAACTGGTCGGCGGCCTGCGGCCCGAGGGTCTCGACCTTGCGGTCCCGGGTCGGCCAGCGGATCTCGATGGCGTCGACCTTGGTGGCGGCGCCCAGGCCGAAGTGCAGGCGCATGTCGTTCTGGGACATGTAGGACGAGGCGCTGCGCACCTCGCGTATCTGGCGGCGCCCGCCCGTCGTGATCGTCACCACGGCGCCCAGCGCGTCGCGGTTCGAGCGCACCCCGACCAGCCGCAGCGTGATCCAGTGCCCCGCCGCCTGTCCCCCGTCGTTGCGCAGCAGCACCGCGGGCCGGTTGTTGGAGTTGATGGCCACGTCGAGATCGCCGTCGTTGTCGTAGTCGGCGATCGCCAGCCCGCGGCCGGTGTCCCGGGACGAGAAGTACGCGCCGCGCGCCGCCCCGACCTCGCTGAAGCGCCCCTTGCCGTCGTTGTCGTAGAGGTTCGGCCGCTGCGCGTAGGTCATCACGTCGCTGACCGACTCGATGTCGTCCATCGGATGGCCGTTGGTCACGATGATGTCGAGATCGCCGTCGTTGTCGTAGTCGAACATCGCGGTGCCCCATCCGGTCATCAGGAGGCTCGGCTCGGCGAGACCGGCGGCGTAGCTGACCACGGCGAACGGGCCCTTGCCGCCCAGGTTGCGGTACAGCTCGTTCGGCTGGTTGCTCAGGTTGGTGACGAAGAGATCCTGCCAGCCGTCGCCGTCGACGTCGCCGGCGTCGGTCCCCATCCCCGACTGCGGCTGCCCGTCCTCGCTGCAGCAGACGCCTGCGAGGAGGGTGATGTCGGTGAACTTCCCGTTGCCGTCGTTGCGGTAGAGCATGTCCGGGGTGGCGTCGTTGGCCAGATACAGGTCGTCGTCTCCGTCGCCGTCGAAGTCGACCCAGACGACGCCGAGCGTCTTGCCGTTCGGATCCCAGACGCCTGACGCGCGCGCGACCTCGCGGAACCGGCCGTTTCCCTCGTTGTGGTAGAGCACGTCGGGCAGTCCGGTGTAGGCGTCCGGGTGGCAGTACGAGCGGCGGCCGACCTTGATGTCGCCGCAGTACTTCTGGTCGTTCATGGTGAAGTCGACGTAGTTGGCGACGAAAAGATCGGGGCGGCCGTCGAGATCGTAGTCGGCCCACCCGGCGCTCGCCGCGTAGAGGCCGTTCTTCACGCCGGCCACGGCGGTGACGTCCGTGAAGGTGCCGTCCCCGTTGTTCCGGTACAGGACCGAAGGGCCGAAGTTGGTGACGTAGAGATCCTCGTCGCCGTCGTTGTCGTAGTCGGCGGCGGTGCAGCCGCTGCCGTAGCCCGCCGCGTTGGCCACCCCGGCGCGGGTGGTGACGTCCTCGAACGTTCCGTCGCCGCGATTGTGGTAGAGGCGCGAGTAGAGGGGGCCCGGCGGGCGCGGCGCGCCCGGCAGCGGCCCGCTCTGGACGATGTAGAGATCCTGGCGACCGTCCCCGTCGTAGTCGAGCCAGCAGAGCCCCGCGGCGGTGGTCTCGATGTAGTACTTGTGGCCGGTGCCGCCGTGATGGTGGACGAAATCGATCCCCGCGGCCCGGGTCACCTCGTTGAACAGCACGGCGGCCGGCGCTCCCGCGGACGCAGGAACCGGGGCCGGGACCGGATCCGCCGCGGATGCGGCCGCAAGGAGCAGCGCGGCCAGCGCCGGCGCGCAGCGTCTCAGTCTCGGGTCCATCAGTATCCCGACTTCCCTTCGGGGATCGTCTCGAGCGCCGCGAAGGTCGCCCGCTCGCGCGTGGCCGACGCGTCGTCACCCAGGTCGTGGTAGAGATTCGACAGCAGGTAGTGCGGCTCGCTCAGCTTCGGATCGAGCTCGACCGCGCGGCGCAGCGACGCGAGCGCGTCCTGGCGCTGCCCCAGCCTCAGCTGCACCCGCCCGATGTCGTTGTACAGCGGGGCGTAGTCGAGGTTGTCCTTCAGCAGCGCCTGATACTCCCGCAGCGCCTCGGGATACTGCTGCGCCATCAGGAACTGGACCGCCTTGAGGCTCTGCGCCTTGACCTGCGCGGAACGCTCCGCCTCGGCCTTGCTGCGGCCGCTGAGCTCGGCGTACGCCTTCTGCTCGCGCGCCGCCATCTCCATGCGCCCGGTGCGCGCCGCGGCGGCCGCGAGGTTGAAATGGGCGCCGACGTGCTTCGGGTCGATGGCGATCGCCCGCTCCAGCTCGGCGATCGCGTCGTCGGGCCGATCCATCGCGAGGTAGGTCAGTCCGAGCGTGTAATGCGCTTCGGGGTGATCGGGCCGCAACGCGAGGGTGGCCTTCAGCTGGGACAGCGCTTCGGGGAAATCGCGCTCGCGATAGGCGATGAATCCGAGGTTGTAGTGCGCCATCAGGTTGTCGGGATCGGAGACCAGGACTTTCTTGAGCTCGGCCGCCGCCCCCGGCAGGTCCGCCTGCCGCAGCAGGGCGCGCGCCAGGACCAGCCGCGCCGCGCCGTTCTCCGGGTGCCGCGTCAGATGGTCGCGGAGCAGCTCCTGCGCCTTGAGGACCTGGCGGGTCTTCAGCTCGCAGGTTCCCAGACCCGCGACGGCGACGGGATCGTCGGGACGGGCCTGGAGCGCCGCCTGGTACGCCACCGCCGCTTCGTCGTAGTCGCCCTCCTTGTAGGCTCCCTCGGCATGCTGCATCGCGGTGCCGTACGCCTCCGGCCCGGTGGCGGACTCGCCGTCCTGCTGCGAGCCGCCCCCGGCGCAGCCGACGAGCAGCGCGCCCGACAGGAGAACGCCGGATCGGAACGCGCCCACGGAGCGACGCCGGCGCGCGGGCGACCGGCCGGATGAAACGATCGGTGCGGGGCGCCGGAATGGGATCGCCATGGTCGGGAGGAATCGTAGCAAAGCGGGCCGGACGGTCGCTACGGGCGGATGCTCAGGACCTGCCCGGGGTAGATCAGGCCGTCGGCGCCGATCCCGTTCCAGTCGCGCACCTGGCGGACGGTCACGTCGTACATGCGGGCGATCTTGTGCAGGGTGTCGCCGCGCTGCACCTGATGCCTGATGGCCGACGACCCCGAGGAATGCGAAGACGACGCCGTGCCGTGGCGCACGGCGGGCGGCTGCGGCTGCTGGTCCCCCACCAGCAGCTTGTCACCCGGGTGGATGACGCTGTCGGTGTTGAGGTTGTTCCAGCGCAGCAGGTCGTCGACCCCGGCGCTGAACTTGCGGGCGATCGAGTTGAGCGTGTCCCCCTGCTGCACGCGGTACTCCAGGCGGCCACCGGCCACCGAGACGGCGGCGTCGGCGTCGGCCACCGGCCCGTCCCCCTTCTCGCCGTAATAGGCCACCAGCCGCTGGCCGGGGCGCAGCGCCGTGCCGGAGAGACTGTTCCAGCGCTGAAGGTTGGCGACCGTCGTGCGGTATTTGCCGGCCAGCGAGTGGAGGGTGTCGCCGCTGTGGACGCGATGCACCACCTTCTCGCCCTGGTCGTAGCTCGGACGATCCTCGGCCACGGCCGCGGCCTGGACCGGCATGCCGCTGACCAGCGGGACGTTGAGCAGCGAGCCGCGGGGCAGCCGCTTGCCGGCGTAGCGCGGGTTCGCGTCGACCAGCGTCTTCACGGGGACCTTGTACTTGCGGGCGATGGTGGAGAAGGTCTCGCCGGGACGCGACTCGTGCACGCTCCAGGAGACCCGCTTGTCGTCGGGTGTGGCGGCCAGCTTCGCCAGGATCGCCTCGCGCGTGCCGGTCGGGACGCGCGCCTTGTAGACGCCGCCGGGCGGCGTCACCAGCCCCCGCAGCTCGGGATTCAGCAGCTTGATCGCATCGAGCGTGGAGCCCGCCCCGTCGGCGATCACCTGGAGGTCGGTCGGCTTGTCGATGTCCGCCGTCTCCCAGCGCAGCGGCGGATCGATGTCGACGTCGAACCCGTAGTCACCCGGCGACTTGTCGATCAGGATCGACGCGAGGATCGCCGGCACGTACGACTTGGTCTCGGCGCGGATGTA
>Ga0134121_10000654_pt1 | contig 37696 bp, 23 predicted proteins | sample KB301_FD_96463 | JGI IMG/M metagenome (GOLD analysis project Ga0134121, IMG submission 96463) | Terrestrial soil microbial communities without Nitrogen fertilizer from Kellogg Biological Station, Michigan, USA - KB3-0-1 | ecosystem: Environmental > Terrestrial > Soil > Unclassified ...
ACGCGGAAGCCGTAGCCGTCGCGCGCGTCGGCCGATTCGTCGGCGATGAGATCGCGGAAGACGAGATGGTTCTTGCCGTTGGAATGGACGGGATCGACGCGCACGCAGGCGGTGTAGGCGCCGGGCTTGGTCTTGAGCACGCCGTCCGCCCAGCTCCAGGTCCCCGGCAGGAGGAACTCGTGGTTGGAGAGCAGGGCGGCAACGGGGGCCGCGACCTGCGCCGTGCCGTCGGGACCGACGGTGACGGCGTCGCTGCCCCAGAACTTCGGTTTGGCGCCGGTGCCGGTCGCGGCGTAGACGATCGGCTTCCCGGGAGCGCCGCTGGAACTCGCCTTCAGGCTCTCGCGCCATTCGCCGCCGCGCGCGAACAGGATCTGGTCGCCGGGGGCGAACGGCATCGCGCTCACCTTCGCCACCGTCTTCCACGCCTTCGCGGGTGAGCGGCCGTCGTTGGCATCATTGCCCTGCGGGCTGACGTAGTAGATGTCCGCGAGAAGCACGAGCAGCGTGGCGATCATGCGAGTCGCCCTGCCTTCACGATGCCGCCCTGGAGGACCGCGATGAACCGGCTGCGGTCCTCGAGGATCCTGATGTCGTGGAGCGGGTCGCCGTCGACGACCAGGACGTCGGCGAGCTTGCCCGCCTGAAGCGTGCCGAGCTCCTTGTCGCGGCCGAGGATCTCGGCGCCGGTCTTCGTGGCGCAGCGGAGCGTGTCGGCGGGGGAGAAGCCGATCTCGTTCACGAAGAAGGTGAGCTCCTTCGCGTAGTCGCCGTGGGGAGTCCAGGCGAAGCCGTAGTCGCCGCCCATGCCGAGCCGGCCGCCGGCTTTGAGGATCCGGCGCGCGCTTTCGGCGCCGCCCTCGAGGGTTTCCTTGTGGCCGTCGATGACCCACTGGGGCATGCCGAATTCCTTTCCTCGCTCGATGCTGGCCTTTTCGAAGTATAGGGCGGGAACGACCGGAACGTTGCGCTGGAGGAGCAGGTCGAGCGTCTCGGAGTCGATGAACGTCGCGTGCTCGATCGCGTCGAAGCCCGCGAGCAGCGCGTTCTTGATCCCCTGCGTCGCGCGGCAGTGGCCGGTGACCTTGAGCTTGAAGTTGTGGGCTTCGGCGACGGCGGCGTCGAGCTCCTCCCGCGTCATGCAGAGGCTGTGATGGTCGGCGTGCGGGCTCGCCGCGTCGCCGCTCGGATACGTCTTCACCCATTCGACGCCGTCCTTCGCGAGCTTTCGGACGGCGGCCCGCGTTTCGACAGGGCCGTTGACGAGAAGGATCAGACCCTCCATGCCGAGCTTGAGGTAGTCGGGATTCCAGTCCATGAGACCGCCCGAGCCGCAGATCTCGCGGCCGGCGGCGGCGAGTCGCGGTCCGGGGCAGAGGTCGTTCTCGATCGCCTTCTTCAGCCAGACGTCGATGTTGTGCAGGCTGCCGCAGCTGCGCGCGGCGGTGTACCCGCATTCGAGCGCGAGCTTGGCATTCGCGGCCGCGAGGAGCGTGACGTACTCGACGGGATACTTGATGTCCAGGTCGGCGAGCTCGGCGACGTTGAAGTAGGTGGCATGGAAGTGCGCTTCGACCAGGCCCGGGAGGATGGTGCCTTTCTGGGCGTCGATGACGGTAGCGTCGGGAGGCGCGGCCGGCGCCTGGGCGGCGGGGCCGGCATACTGAATCAGACCGTCTTTTATATGGAGGGCGGCCTGAGCAACCGGTGCAGCCCCGGTCCCGTCGAACAGGCTGCCGTTCCGGACGACGGTCCACCCCTTCGCCTTTTTCATCCCGGTTCTCCCTAGTGACCTTGACTTTCCTGACCTCAAACAGTATACTGCATACAGTACTCAGAATGCAATACCTGACAGATCGACTTCATTGATTTGTCGGTCACCGAAGGAGAAGCCATGCTGGCGCCGATGCCGAAACCGCTGTCGCGAACGTTCCTGGTCGAGGGGGCGTACGAAACCATTCTGGAGAATATCCTGTCCGGGGTGCTGCCGAGCGGCACCGTCGTCAGCGAAGTGTCCCTCGCGCAGGAACTGAACATCAGCCGCACCCCCGTTCACCAGGCGCTCGCCCGGCTGGCGAAGGAAGGGCTGATCGAGCACCGCTCCGGTCGCAAGCCGCGCATCGCCCGGTTCGGCCGCGACGACGTCCTCGAAATCTACGACATGCGCCTCCTCCTGGAGACCGCCGCGACCCAGCGGGCGACCAAGCGCATCGATCCCCGCTATCTCGCCGACCTCCACCGCGAAGCCGAACAACTCGCCGCCGCGCCCGACAGTGCCGACTGGACCCGGGCGGCGCTGGATTTCGACGTTCGGTTCCACGACGCGGTCGCCTCCGCCTCGGGCAACCGCCGCCTGCGCCAGGAGATCGCCAAGTATCGCCTTCAGGTCCGCGCGTTCTGTCGGATGACCGGCAGCACCGAGAACCTGCGCGACGCGCTCGCCGAACACCTGATCGTCCTGAAGGCGATGACGGAGCGCAACTCCGCCGCCGCGGGGCAGGCCATGGCGAAGCACGTCCAGAAACGTCTCGACGCCGTCCTGAATGCTTTGTATCCGGAGGCGAAATGAGATTGCTCGCGCTCGCGCTGATCCTGGCGTTCGTCCCGGCGGGGCAGCCCGACCGGGCGAAGAAGATCGTCCTCATCGCCGGTCCGCTCGACTCCCACCCGAAGGACAGCCACGAGTACGAGCGCAACATCATCCTCCTCAAGCACTGCATCGACGCGTCGCCGTCCTTCAAGGGCGCGCGCGTCGACGTTCACTTCAACGGATGGCCCGCCGATCCGGCGGCGCTTGACGACGCCGACACGATCTTCATCACGTCGGGCGGCTGCGACCGCCGGCTCGAGGACCATCCTCTCTACGTCGGCGACCACCTCCAGGTCCTCGAGCGCCAGATGAAGCGCGGCTGCGGCATCCTGTTCCACCACTGGTCGACGTTCCATCCCGCGAAGCACCACGACCTCATCACCGAGGCGGTCGGCGGCTACTTCGACTACGAGACCGGACCCGCGCCGAGGAAGTGGTTTTCGAAGATCGAGACGCGCGACTTCACCACGGCGATCGGCGCGCCCGACCATCCCGTCGCGCGCGGGGTGAAGCCCTTCAAGGTGAAGGAGGAGTTCTACTTCAACCTCAAGTTCCGCGACGAGGATCCCCGCCTCGCGTCGATCCTGCTCTGCCGCGACGGCGACGTCCGCGCAAACACGGTCGCCTGGGCCGTCGAGCGCAAGGACGGCGGCCGCGGTTTCGGCTTCACCGGCGGCCACTTCTACGCCAACTGGTGGCTGCCCGAGTTCCGCCGCCTCGTGCTGAATGCGATCGCGTGGACCGCGAAGATCGACGTGCCGGCCGGCGGCGTCGAATCGACGCTCGAGGATCCCGCGCGGGCGCTCATCCTCACCGGCCACAATCACCCGGCCCACGACTGGCGCGCGACGACCGCCGCGCTGATCCACGTCCTCGAGCAGGATCCGCGGATGAAGGTCGAGGTGACCGAAAGCCCCGAGGATCTCGCGAAGCTGGAGGGCGTCGACCTCCTCGTCCTCAACTACTGCAATTGGGACAAACCCGGACTTTCCGACGCGGCCAAGGCCGGTTTCCTGAAGCATCTCGAGCGCGGCGGCGGTCTCTCGGTGATCCACTTCGCCAACGGAGCGTGGAATCCCACGATCCCTGCGAAGGAGTCCGACTGGCCCGACTACCGCGCGAAGATCGTCCGCCGGGTCTGGATGCATCCCGACAGCGCCCACGATCCGTTCGGGCCCTTCTCCGTGACCGTCACCGGCGCGCCCCACGAGATCACGGCGGGACTGGCCCCGTTCGAGACGAAAGACGAACTCTACTTCAAGCAGGCGGGCGCGTTGCCTCTCACGCCGCTCGCGACGGCGAAATCGAAGGTCTCCGGTCAGGACGAGCCCATGGCGTGGGCCTATGAAGTCGAAAAGGCGCTCGTGTTCCAGACCGTTCTCGGACATTCGGCCGAGTCGATCCGGAAGTCGGGCGCGCTGATCCGCCGCGGATCGACGTGGGCCGCCCGGCGATCGCCTCTCGGATTCGATCCTCCCCTGGAGCGGCTGGAGAAGGCGACGTTCCGCCAGGGCAGCAAATGGACGGGGCAGGCGCCGCCGCCCCAGGAGCCGCCGAAACCGAAGGTGCTGCCGGCCGATCCCGGCCTCGAAGGCGGCAAGTTCGGCCACTGGGGCAAGGCGGGCGAGGCCGACTGGGCCGACGCGCGGTGGAACGCCGTCGACGTCGGACCCTTCATGACCTCCGCGCTCAAGGTCGGCGACGAGACTCTCCTCCGCGCCATCTCGATCAAAGCCGGCGACGGGGGCGTCGTGTTCGATCCCGACACGCTTTCGCTGCGCGCGGGATGGACGGGAAAATTTCTCCAGTTCAGCCCCGCCCGGTACGGCCTGATCGAAATGCCGCGGATCGCGGGGGACATCCAATGGACGGCGCCGGCCGGTCCGAAGGGAAAGTTTCTCGGGCTGACGCTGCGCGGGAACCTGGTCGGGATCTCCTACGAGCTCACCCGGGACGGCAAGAATCCGGCGCGGGTCTCCGAGTGGCCGGGCGCGGAGACGCACGACGGGATCACCGCGTTCTCCAGGATCTTCGTGGTCGACGGCTCCTCGAGTCTGAAACTGCAGATCGTCCAGCTGCCGGGAGCCACCGGGATGGAAGAGACCGTCGACGGGGCGTCGATGGCGGTGCTTCGCGCCGGCGACAAGGCCGCCGCCGCGGCGATCGTTTCGGATCGGGAACAACCCCGACGATTCGCCTGGAAGGTCGTGCAGGGCGGAATCGAATACCACATCGGCCCGTTCAGTGCCCCCTCGGCCCAGGAGAAGATCCTCGTCTGGTCGGGTGCTGCGGCGGACCTTGCGAAGTTCGCCGCGCTGGTGAAGCGAAGCCCGCCGCAGCCGGTGAACGTCCAGAAGGAAGAGCCCGAGAATCTCACGAAGGGACAACGTCCGCGGTGGCCGACGCCGATCGTCACCCAGGGGCTGATCAGCCGGGACAAGGGACCCTACGTCGTCGATACGCTGACCGTGCCCTACGAGAATCCGTGGAAGGCGCTGATGTTTCTCTCGGGCGTCGACTTCTTCAGGAACGGCGACGCCGCCGTGAGCACCATCCACGGCGACGTCTGGATCGTGAGCGGCATCGACGACAAGCTCGAGAAGCTCACGTGGAAGCGGTACGCGACGGGACTCTACCAGGCCCTCGGACTCCGGATCGTGGACGAGAAGGTCTACGTGATCGGCCGCGATCGCATCACGCGGCTCGTCGATCAGAACGGCGACGGCGAGGCGGACGTCTATGAGAACTTCTGCGGCGACCTGCCGACGACCGCCCGCGGTCACGACTACATCACCTGCCTGGAGACGGACGCGCAGGGGAACTTCTACTTCGTCAGCTGGACGGGGCTGTATCGCGTCTCTCCGGACGGGATGAAGACCGAGCTCGTCGCGACCGGGTTCCGAAATCCGAACGGCCTATCGATCGGACCCGACGGCACGATCACGGTGGCGCCGCAGGAAGGCGAGTGGACGCCCGCGTCGGCGATCATGATCGCCAAGGCCGGCGGCCACTACGGGTACGGCGGGCCGAAGGTGACCTCCGATCGGCCGCTGGGAGTCGATCCGCCGCTCTGCTGGATCCCGCGAGGGATCGACAACTCGACCGGCGGCCAGGCGTGGGTGACCGGCGACCGGTGGGGCCCGCTGCAGGGGGGGCTCCTCAACTTTTCCTTCGGCCAGAGCTCGATGATGCTCGTCCTGCGCGAGCAGGTCGACGGTCTGTGGCAGGGCGGCGTCGTCCCGATGAAGGTCGGCTTCGCCTCCGGCGCCCACCGCGCGCGATTCCGCCCGCAGGACGGCCAGCTCTACGTCGTCGGGACGAAGGGCTGGGTGTCGAACGCCACGCGCGACGGCTCGCTCCAGCGCGTCCGGTACACCGGCGCGAAGGTCCATCTGCCGGTCGAGATGCACGCCGTCGCGGGAGGCCTGAAGCTCCGGTTCCTCGAGCCGCTCGACAAGGAGATCGCGCAGGACGGCGACAGCTGGGCGGCGGAGCAGTGGAACTACATTTACTCGAAGGAGTACGGCTCGAAGGAATGGTCGGCGATGCAGTCGAACGTCGAAGGCCACGACGCCGTGGAGATCAAGGCGATCCGCCTCTCGGAGGACGGCCGCGGCGTGACGCTCGAAATCCCCGCGCTCCGGCCGGTGATGCAGCTGCGCTTGCGCTACAGCCTGCGCGCTGCCGACGGCGCTTCGGTGAAGGGCGAGATCGACTCCACGATCCACCGGCTCGGCAAATAGCCGCCATCGCCGGCGCGATCAAGACGCACGACAACCGGCAGCCGAGGGGCCGGTCGATCGCATCTGCAGGTCAGTTCTTCGCTCCCGTCTTCCTTTTCTGACGTCAGGCAGGAGTTCCCTTGGCCTTCGAGGTCTTCTGAGGTCTCCGCTGGCCGTCGCCGGTAGGCGGGCTCTCATGCTTGGGTTGATAAATCCCGAGCTTTCCTCCGCCGGGCAAGGTGATCTGGATCAAGGACCCCCAACGTTCTTCCTGAACGGGAGACGGGGGGAGCCGGGCTAGCGGTTGCGGAACAGGCGCACCGAGAAGTCGAGGAAGCGGATGGCCGCGTCCCCCTGGTCGTCGATGTTCAATCCCACCCAGGTTCCGTGCGAGACGCGCGTGTTGGCCGTGCCGACCAGCAGGTCGTCGCAGAAGTAGCTCACGCGGCTGCCGCGGACGACGATGCGCAGCTCGTGAGTCTGCCCCGGCCGCAGCATGGGCGTGATGTTCGTCGCGTTGATCAACTCCGTCCGGAGATTGCCGTCGCGAGCGGCCCACCGCTTCAGATTCTCCGGCGTGGCCAGCGGGCGGTCCCACACTTCGATCTCGTTCGAGCCCTTCTGCCACAGCATCCGGGCATTGATGCCGCCGACGTTGACGATGTTCCCCGGGCCCGACGCGCGGGCGTGGATCGCGCCGAACCAGTCGCCCGAGGACGGCGCGACGGGCGGAAGCTCGATCTTCGCGGTGATCTCGACGTCGTTGTGGCCGCAGTCGAGCCGCACGTACCCCGGCGCCTTCTTCAGCACCGCCGCGCCCTTCTCGATGGTCCACTCGCCCTGGCCGACCTTCCAGGCATGCGTTCCCCACTTCCATTTCGGGAGCCGGCCGTCCAGGGGCGTGCCGTCGGGCGCCTCGAAGTCGTCGCGCAGGAGGAGGTCGCCCTCCGCCCGCAGGTGGACCGGCGGGATCTTCGCGGCCAGCGCCGCGGGGATCTCCACCGTCGTCGGCCACGCGACCAGCTCGCGGAACGACGCGCCGCCGCGGGACAGGACGCCGATCTTCGCGCCGAGCGGATCGACCGGCGGCAGATCGGTGCCGTACGTCGCCATCGCGTCGTCGATCATCAGATTGACGGTCCGGTCCTCCATGCGGACGGCGAGCCGCACGGCCCGGTCCGGGACGAGCTTGGTCTCGCGCCATCCGGTGGCCGCGACCTCGACGTCCTTGCCGTCGGTGCGGCGGACGAGCCTCGAGCCGCTGGCCGTCAGCTCGAACCGGTAGTGGTTGTTCTCGTCGACGGCACGGACGAGAAGCGCCACCGACGTGGCCCCGGGGGCGGGCGTGACGGTGACTTCCCACTGTCCGTCCGACCCGGCCTCGACGAGCCGCCCCTCGGCGAACTCCGGATGGACGACCGTCGCCGGTCCGTACGGCTCGGCCCAGGCGCCGCCCAGGTCCGTCAGCGTGAGCGAGGCGAACCGCGCGTTCGCCTGGCCGCCGCTGACGGCGACGTGATAGGCGGGCGCGTCGCCGGTGTGGGAGACGTGCCAGAGCTTCGCCTTCGGCGGCGTGGCGGCGGGCTCGCCGCACGTCAGGTAGAACGCGCCCTTGGCCCGGAGCACCGTCATGAAGAGCGTGTCGATGTTGTCGTTCCGGATGGGGAAGTGCTTCATCCCGCTCTTCTCGAGCAGCGGCAGCGCGGTGTTCATGGTCCGGCCCATGTGGGTGCCCATCGTCCACCCCGGTCCCGCGTGGGCGCGGTCCTCGGGCCGGATCGACGTCGTGAACTGCACCGTGGGATTCTCATCCTTTGCGCCGCCGCGATGGACGTTGCCGAGATAGACCGACGCGAGGCAGAGCCCCGGCTTGCGATCGTACGTCCGCACGGAGGTGATCGAGGGCGCCGTCGCGACCGGCGCCTGGGGGAAGTAGAGATAGCCGGGCTCGAACTGCGCGCCGTCGAGACGCGCGTCCCATAGCCCCGGCGTGATCGCGCCGGACGAGAAGGCCTCGTCGATCAGGTGGTTCTCCGACGAGGCCGGGTAGAGCTGCCGCGCCGGGATCACTTCCTTCTTCTGCGACGGACTCGACCAGAGGAGCGAGACGCGGGCGGTGGCGACGACCTGGAAATACTCCAGCCGCAGGTCGTACCGGCGGCCGGCCTCGAGGGCGATCGTGCCGGTCCGCTCGCGCGAGCCGCGCACCGTCCAGTCCTCGACCAGCGGACGGCCGTCGACCCACAACCGCGCGCCGTCGTCGGAAAGCACATGGAACGTGTAGGTTTCGTTGTAGAGAGGCTCGATCTGGCCGCGCCACCGCACGGAGAAGTACTCCGGATCGATCGACGGATGGGGCGACCGGAGTCCCCACGAGAAGTCGACCGCCGGGTCGATCCTCGTCAGCTTGAGGTTCGTGAGATCCTCGTTGTCGAAGTACTCGCCGCGCAGGCCGCGGCCGCTGCCGAAGTCGGGCGGCACCGGCGGGACGGGCACGGGATCCTCCACCACGATCGCCTGTCCGACCTCCGCCGACGCGATCTGCCCGGTGCGGACCAGGACGGTCTCCTCGCCGCGGGCGAGCGCGACGCGGCCGTCCATGACTTCCAGCACGCCGGTCTGGAGCCGCGCGCGCGACGCGCTCTCCACTTCGAAGTGGGTGAGGCCGGAGAGAAGGACGCGGGAACCGTCGGGCATCTTGAGCGTGGCGCGACCGTCGGCGCCGGTCCGCACCACGCGGCCCTCGTCGCCGGGAAGGGCGTCGTGGTTGTCGATCTCGACGGAGCCGCGAAGGTCGAGGAGCATCGCCCGCGCGGCATCGGTCCGCGGGAAGAAGAGCACGATCAGGGCCGCCGCCGCGACGAGTCCGAGCAGCCAGGCGATCCCTCCGCGGCGGAGCGTGCTCGACGCCTCGGGGGCCGAGAGGCGGGCCGCGGCCTGCGCTTCCGTCACGCCCTCGGCGAGCAGCGCCTCGTGACGCGAGAACTCGATCATCCGGCGGGCGAGCGCAGGGTCGGCCTTGAGCCGTCCCGCGAGCGCCGCCTCCTCCTCGGGGGTGAGCTCGTTCTCCAGGGCGCGCGAGAGCAGGTCGTCGTCGCTCATGTCGCTCCCGTGAGGCGCCGGTCGATGCACTCGCGCAGCAGCTGCTTGGTCCGTTTCAGGATCGCGTAGCTCGCCTGCACCGTGCGGCCCACTTCGCGCGAGATCCGGGAGACGTCGGCCTTGTCGCCGTAGCGGAGCTCGAGGATGCGGCGAGCGTCCCCGCCGACCTTGCCGAGGCAGGAGCGGAGCGCATCGCGGCGGGGTTCGAGGGGCTGCTCGGCTTCCACGTCGACCGCGGCGGCATCGAGCGCTTCGAGCACCTCGGGCTCCAGGAGCGCGTGGCGGCGGCTCATGCGGCGACCGTAGTCGAGCACGCGCCGCCGGGCGATCTCGCGGGCCCACGCGAGGAACGGGGTGCCCGGACGGTACTGCGCCCACGACGTGCTCGCGGCGAGCGACACGTCCTGGAGCAGGTCCTCGGCGTCGTGGGCGTTGCGGACGGAGGCGATGAGGTAGGCCAGGAGCTCCGTGCGATGGCGCATCAGGAGGCTCGCGATCAGCGCCTGGCCCTCGGTCTGGGGGTCGCTCATGACAGAATGTTAGGTCCTCCCGTCGATACTTTGGGCGGAAAATTCGCCCGATCGGGCGCGTCTCTCACCTTATATATAGGCATGAGGAAGATCGCCCTGCTTCTGGTGCTCGGGGGCTGCGTCCCCCCGGGGGCGGTGAGGGTCGCCGCTCCCTGGCCCCGCGCGATGATCGTGCCGCAGCCCGACGACCAGGTCTCGTTCCAGGTCGACGGCCGCGAGTGGCTGCGGTATCACTACGGAGCTCAGACCCCGAAGCCCTATTTCTATCCGGTGATGGGCCCGGCGGGCGCGCCGGTGACGCGGCTCACCCATCCCCATGATCCCCACACCCACAACCACCACCTCAGTCTGTGGATCGGCCACGAGAAGATCGGCGGGACGAACTTCTGGGGCACGAACCCGTCGCGGATCGCGTTCGACCACATCCGGAAGATCGACGACGGCGACCGCGCGTCGCTCGCGATCCTGGGTCGATGGCTCGACGCCGAAAAGAAACCGCTGCTGCTCGAAGAGCGGATCTGGACGTTCACCCCGCGCGTCGACACGATCGGCCCGAACGGGTTCGGCGAGTACACGCTCGACCTCGAGCTCAGGCTGACGTCCGTCGCGCCGTCGATCACCATCGGCAAATCGCAGTTCGGATTCGCGGCGGTCCGCGTCGCCAAGATGATGGGCACGGCCGACGGGGGAGGCACGATCCGGAACAGCGAGGGGCAGGTGAACGAGGAGCAGCTGATGCCGCACCGCCGCGCCCGGTGGTGCGACTACTCGGGCACGCCGGTCCCCGACGCCGTCAACGGCGTGACCCTGCTGGATCATCCCTCCAACCCCAACCATCCCACCTATTTCCACGTCCGCCGCGACGGCTGGATGGGCGCGTCGTTCTCGGTCGAGGGCGACGTGACCGTGACGAAGGAGAAGCCGCTCGTCCTCCGGTACCGCTTCTTCGTTCACGCGGGCTCCGGCGATCCGGAGCGGCTCGACGCCGAATGGCGCCGGTTCTCGCAGAATTAGCACGATCCCCTCGCCGCGCGCCTCCGGCTCCCTTACCATGTCCCTATGGCCGAAGGGAGAAGCGACCTGGAGACCGTCGTCGCCGAAGTGCGGCGGGAGACGGCCGACGCGGTCACGATCCGGCTCGACCTGCAGGGCCGGCCGTTCCGGTACCGGGCCGGGCAGTCCCTCGAGATCGATCCGCACCAGTTCCGCGAGCTTGCCGACCGCCTGGCGGACGCCGAGGCGGCCAAGGGATTGCCCGAAAGCCCGCGCGGGTATTCGCTCTGCTCCGATCCGTCGGAGCCGGGCTTCGTCGAGATCAGCGTCAAGGAGGACCGGGGCGGGAAGTATCCCCCGGTGCTCTCGCCGTGGATCGTGCGCCGCGCGCGGGTCGGTCAGGCGATCCGCATCTCCGGCCCCTTCGGCGGCTATCACCTGCCGGACCTTCCGCCGCCCACGCGCTCCGGCTACCTGCACCTGTGCGCGGGCAGCGGCGTGGCGCCCAACCGAGGCATGATTCGCCACGCGCTGGGGCGAGGCTGGCCCCATCGCCACCTCCTGGTCCTCCAGAACCGGACGGAGTCGGACATCTTCTACCGCGACGAATGGCCGGAGCTGATGCGCCGCCATCCCGACCGCCTCAAGGTCTGCCACGTCTTCTCGGTCCCGACGGGGCAGCACGTCGACGTCGACCTGCTCCACCGGGAGATGGAAGGGTTCCTCGAGGGAAGCTCCGCCCAGGCGATGGTGTGCGGACCCAACCGCGCCCGGGAGTTCGTCGGCTCCAGGGGCACGCGGATCCGGTTCCCCGGGTTCTGCGAGCTCTGGTGCGGCAATCCCCGGCGCAACGCCGAGGGCCTCCTGCTTCAACTGGGATTCACGTCCGACCGGATTCTGACCGAGAGCTGGTAGCGTAATATAGGCGCGCGAAGCGCCGTTTCCGCTATTACCCCCTCGGAGGAACCACCCGCCATGCTGAGCATCGTCGCCGCCGCCGTCCTTCTTCTCGCGCAGGAACCCCCGCCGAAGGGCCCGCCCGACTGGAAGGTCGAGGTCGTCGCGAAGTATCCCGACCTGAAGTTCCCCTCGGTCCACTGCTTCGCGCCCGACGGGCGGCTGTTCATCGGCGAAGACCCGATGGACATGGACGGGCCGGTGAACAAGCCGATCGACCGGATCCTCTGCATCCATCCCGACGGCAAGATCACCGTCTTCGCGGAGGGCCTCTACGCGGTCTTCGGCATCCAGTACCTCGACGGCAAGGTCTACGTCCACCACACGCCGCGGTTCAGCGTCTTCACCGACGACAACGGCGTCGGGAAGGACCGCGTCGACCTCATCGAGTGCACGAACCCGCGTCCCGTGCCCGGCTTCAACGACCACATCCCATCGAACTGCCGCATCGCGATGGACGGGTATCTCTACATCAGCACGGGCGACAAGGGCATCTACGGCGCGGTGGGAAAGGACGGGAAGACCGCGGAGATCTTCGGCGGCGGCCTCGCCCGGATGCGGCCCGACGGCACCGACCTCGAGGTCTACAGCACCGGAACGCGCAACCATCTCGACGTCGCGGTGACGTCGGAGGACGAGCTCTTCACGTACGACAACACCGACGACGGCCACGGCTGGTGGACGCGCGTCACCCACATGGTCGACGGCGGCTTCTACGGCTATCCGTGGGACTACAAGCCGCGGCGCCCCTACACGCTCTGGATGATGGGCGACTACGGCGGCGGCTCCGGCTGCGCGTCGATCGCGTACAACGAGGACGCGCTGCCGCAGAAGTACCGCGGGAACCTCTTCCTCTCCGACTGGGCGCGCAAGGAGGTCCTCCGGCTCGAGATCGTTCGCGACGGCGCGACGTGGAAGACCGTCTCGACGGAGAAGTTCCTCGTCGGCGCGGGCAGCGAGTTCCGTCCGCTCGGCCTGGCGGTGTCGCCGGACGGGATGTCGATCTACGTCTGCGACTGGAACTTCGGCGGCTGGACGGCGAAGGGGAAGCAGACGGGCCGGCTGATCAAGGCGACCTATACGGGCGGCGCGAGCCTGGCGGCGCCGAAGCCCGCGTGGTTTATCCCCGCGGCGACGGCGATGCCGTTCGAGGCGACGAACGACGACCTGGTGAAGGGGCTCTCCCACCCCTCGCGCGACGTCCGCCTCACGGCGCAGCGGCGTCTCGCCGACCGCAAGGCGGCGAAGGAGCTCGAAGCGGTCCTGGCGTCGGGCACGGCGCCCGCGAAGTGGCACGCGATCTGGGCGCTCGACGCCTTCCAGCCGAGCAGTCCGTCGATCGTCGCCGCGCTGAAGGATGCGGACGCCTCCGTGCGGCGCCAGGCCGCCCGCCAGCTGGGCACCCGGAAGACGAAGGACAGCGCGGTGACCCTCGTTCCGCTGCTCCGGGACGCGGACGCGTCGGTCCGGTTCCAGGCGGCGACGGCGCTGGGGCGGTGCGGCGACCCGTGCGCCGTCGATCACCTCCAGGCGGCGCTGACGGAGAAGGACCTCTTCGCCCGGTACGCCGTCTTCACGGCGATCAACCGGATCGGCCGGGCCAAGCCCTTCCTCTGGCCCCTGCTGATCAAAGGGCTGGAAAGCACGGATCCGGCGATCCGGGAGGGGACGCTGTTCGCGATCCGCGAGACCTACGACGAGCAGCTCGTGAAGGCGCTGGCGGCGATGACCCGGACGCCCGAGACGATCGCCGCGCTCGCGGAGATGCACCGCCACCCCGCACCCTGGAAGGGCGACTGGAGGGGCACGCAGCCCGTCGCGCGTCCCCGTCCGCCGAAGGTCGTCGAGTACGCGGGGACGAAGCTCGTCCTCGAGACGCTGCGCACGGCGCTCCGCGACACGGCCCCCGCGGTGCGACGCGCCGCCGTCGAGAGCGTGATCGTGACGAAAGACGCCCAGGCGGCCGAGACGCTGCGCGAGCTGTTCGCCCGGGAAGCGGACGTCGACGTCCGGAAGAGCATCCTGCGCTCGCTCGGCGCGATCAAGGATGCGGCCGCGGCGGAGCTCGTGGCCTCCGCGTTCAAGGACCCCGCGCTGCTGATCGAGGCGGCCGCGGCGGCCGAGCAGATCGGCGGACCGAAGCTGATCCAGCTGCTCGCCGACCTGGCCGACGGCGCGACGGCGCCGGAGGTCCTCGTCCCGGCCCTCGGGGCGCTCGGCCGGCTGAAGGCGGGCGCGCCGACCGCCGCGAAGCATGCCGCCCACGCCGATGCGAAGATCGCGCTCGCCGCCGTCACGGCGCTCGGCCAGATCGGCGGCGACGCCGCGATCCAGGCGCTCACGGCCGCGGTCGAGGATCCGCGTCTCGACGTCCGCAAGGCCGCCGTCGCGTCGCTCGGAACCCTCGCGGCGAAGCCCGCGGTCCCCGCGCTCCTCAAGGCGTTCCTCGACAAGTCGACCCGGTTCGAGGCGATCTCGGCGCTCGCCCAGACGCCCGACCTGCGGGCGCTCGACGCCTACCTCGAGGGGCTCGGCGGGAAGAACGCGACCGTGCGCGATCAGTGCCGGAAGGCGGTCGCGACCCTCAGCACGGCGGCGCTGCCGCTGATCGAGTCCAAGATGGAGGCGACGCTGCTCTCGAACGACGTGGTCGTCGAGCTGCAGCGCCTCTACAACAAACCCGCCGCGATCACCGACTGGATGATCCTCGGATCGTTCGCGAACCCGTGCCCCGAGCCGTTCCCGGCGGACGCGCCGGCGATGTCCGGGCAGTTCAAGGATCCCCAGGGGCGCCCCATCGCGTGGAAGAAGGCGAAGGTTTCCAACGAGCAGGGGATGGTGAACCTGCGCAACCAGATGACGATCCTCGACGAGTCGACCGCGTATGCGGTCACCGAGCTGGACTCGCCGTCGGAGCGGACGGTGGAGTTCGTCGGCGGCAGCGACGACACGATGACCGTCTGGCTCAACGGGAAGAAGATCTTCGAGGACCTGGGGAACCACGGCTGGAAGTGGGACGCCTATCATTTCCGCGGGACGCTCCGGACGGGGAAGAACCTGATCCTGGTGAAGTGCTCCAACGCCGGCGGCGGATGGGAGTTCTCGCTGGCCTATCCGGCGCCCCGATCGGGGCGGCTGTTCGAGGCGAAGCCGCAGAAGCTCGACCCGAAGGCGTACGCCGAGTTCGCGAAGAAGTCGTCCGGCGACGCCGCCCGCGGACGGGCGCTCTTCGCCGATCCGAAGGGCGTGGCGTGCATCAAGTGCCACAAGATCGGCGGCGAGGGCGGCGACGTGGGGCCGGACCTGACCGGCGTCGGCGTGAAATACGGCAAGGACCACTTCATCGAGTCGGTGCTCTATCCCTCGGCGAAGATCCTGGACGGCTACAAGCAGACCCTGGTGCTGACGCGGAGCGGCGTCGTCGTGGCCGGGCGATTCCTGGGCGAGACGGCCGAGGAGCTGACGCTGATGGACGCCGAGGGGAAGCGCCACGCGATGCGCAAGCCGGAGATCGAGCAGCGCAAGGAGAGCGAGCTCTCGCTGATGCCGGAGGGGTTGAACACGGGCCTCTCGCTGCAGGACTTCGCGGACATCGTGAGCTACCTGGAGTCGCTCAAAGAGGCGCCGAAGAAGTGATCAGGGCGCCGCGCGGTACTCGATCGACAGCACGCGGATGGTGCCGCTGACGGCGTTGAACTGGAGGCAGCCCCGCTTGCTCGGCTCCACCTTGGTGAACGACACCGCCTTGCCGTCGAGCGCCGCCGTGACCCGATCGCCCTGGCAGAGGAACACGACATCGTGGGGGCGACCTTCCATCGACTTGCACTGGTTCTTGTCGAGGAGGAGATTGTAGCCGCCGCGGTCGCTCTGGCGGATCACGAAGTAGAGCGAACCGAGATCCTTCCCTTCGAATCGGATCCGGAGCTCTCCGTTCTCGAACTCCTGGAGCGTCTGGGCGGCATTCGCTTCGTCGGGTTCGTTGACGACCGCGCCGCGCTCCACTTTCCATCCGCGGCTCAGGCGCAGGAAGTCCGTCGTGCGGCCGTCGAAGATCGGCGTCCAGCTCTCGCGCGCGCTCTTCAGGAAGTCGGCGGCCGGCTGATCGTTGATCGTCTTCAAGGTCCGGATCGACTTGAGCGGCGAGAACTCGCTCGTCCCGATGCGATCGCATTCCAGGTGGGCGAGGGGGAGCTTGAGCAGCGGCGTCAGGTCGCGCACCGGCGTCCCGGAGATCTGGAGCCGGAGGAGCGGCATGCCCGCGAGCGGGGTCAGATCGGCCGCCCGGGTCTTCGCGAGGCCGAGCTCCTGCAGCTTGAGGCCCTTCAGGAACGTGATGTCGTAGAGGACGCTCGAGTCGCTCTCGAGGTTGAGCCTTCTCAGCTGCTGGAGCGCGCGGATCGGCCACCCGTCGACGATCCGGTCCGTCTTCACCTCAAACTCGACGACCGCGTTGCCCTCGACTTTCATGTTGTACTCGCCGTCGTAGAGGGGGTTGAGTTCGCGGAGCTTGTCGGCGACCTTCTTCAGCTGATCCTGAGCCCCCACCGAGGCGACGGTGCGCAGGAAGGCGGCGTCGATCGGCGTCGTCAGCGTGGTCCGGATTCGGCCCTTGCCGGTGACCTCGCGCACCTGCACCGTCTCGAAGGTCGTGTTCGACTCGCAGTTGCCGAGGCCGAGCAGGTTCGGGAGGTCCAGGCAGAAGTTGTCGTCGGTGGAGATCTCGCCCATCGAGGGGACCCACTCGGCGACCTTCTTGTCGTCCATGAGCGCGGTGACGCGGTCGCGGCGGACCTGGACGATCATCGTGAGCTTCACGCCGTCCTTCGGGACGAAGTTGCCGTGCGTCGGGTTGTCCTTGGACCCCTTGCCGCCGACGAGCGCGAACCCCGAGAAGTTGTTTCCGTAGCCGCCCACCTCGAAGTAGAAGCTGCGGCCGTCGCGGACGAGGAACTGCGCGGTGCAGCATTCGCCGCTCGCGCGGGTGAACACCGTCTTGAAGTCATACTCCGGCGGCGGCTCGTAGGGGATCCGGAGGCACGAGTTCTCGCCGAACTCGCTGACGAGTTTTCCGTTCTGCTTTCTCCAGGCGCCCTTTACCGCGTCGCGCGCCGGATCGACGATCGCGATCAGGTCGACCGCGTTCTTCCACGGCCCGGCCTGGACCGGAGCGGGCGGCGGCTTGGCGACCGGAGGAGGAACCGGCGCCGGCTTCACGCCCGGCTTGAGGAAGTCGGCGACCGGGGCGCCGTTGAGCCATTGAAGGAGCTTGAGATCGTTCACCAGGGTCCGGTCCTTCTGGGGATCGAGGTCGGCGAGCAGATTCCGGAGCTGCAGCGACTTGAGCACGCTGAAATCGCTCGCCCCCGTGCTGATGCACCGCATCTCCGCGATCGGCATCCCCTCGAGGGGAGACAGGTCCTTCACCAGGGTGTAGCTCAGGCCCAGCCTCTTCAGCGCCATGCCCTTGAGCGGGGCGAGATCGCGGACGCCGGAACTGTCGGCGTCGAGCGTCTCGAGCTTCATGCCGCGGAGCGGCTCGAGGTCCGCGACGGAAGTGTGGTGGACCCGGAGCGACTCGAGCTTGAGGCCCCGGAGCGGCGAAAGATCCTTGAGCGCGCTCCGGTACTCCTTCTTCTCCGCCGGATCCCAGTAGCCCGACACGTCGAGCCGCCGGAGCCCGGTCAGCCCCCGGAGCGGCGAGAGGTCGGTCACGCCGAGCGCGGAGATCGTGAGCTCCACGATCGCTCCGCCCTCGACCTTGGCGTCCGACTGGCCGTCGAAGTCCGGGTTTGCCTGCTTGAGCCGCTCGACCACCGGACGGGCCGGGTCCTCAGGGGCCGGCGCCGGGGTCGGAGGGGGCACGGCGACGACTCGCGACTCCGATCCCTTGTCCTTCTTCCAGAAGACGTCGACGGGCATCTCGTTGATCCGCTCGAGATCGGCCGCGACTCTTAGCGCCTCCGTGTCGCGCCCGGCGTCGAAATCGCAGAGGAGCTCGCGCAGCTTCATCCGGCCGACCGGCGCGAGGTCGGGAACCGAGGTCCCCCGCAGATTGAGCTGCCACAGCTCCATGCCTTCGAGGGGCGCGAGGTCCTTCACGGGCGACGACTTCAGCGAGAGGATCTTCAGCTCCTTGAGGGCCTTGAGAGAACGGAGATCGATGCCCTTCGTGCCCACGCAGGAGAGCGAGATCAGCTTCAGGTCGCGAAGCGGCGAGAGATCCGTGACGCTCGTTCCCGTGAGGTCGAGCTGGGTGAGGCGGGGGAGGGCCCGCAGCGGCGACAGGTCGCGCAGCGCGACGTGGCTCAGTTCGAGTCTCGAGATGCGCCCGTGGCCCGCCTCGTGGCGTTCCGATCCGTCGTAGCCGGGATTGAGCTCCCGGAGTCGCGCCACGACGGCGCGGATCTGCGCCTCGGGCGAGAGCTCCGCGACGGATTTCTCCCACGTGGCGACGTCGAACGCCGGGGCGGGCGCGTCGGCCGCCTTCCCGACGACCGGCGGCTTCACGGGAGGCGTCGGGCGCATCGGCGATTCCACCGGCGTGCCGCCGCCGGAGATGGCGACGCCGAGGACGACGACCGCCGCCGCCGCGACGGCGATCCCCGCGAACAGCGGCGTCTTGTTCGTGCGGGCCGCCGTCATGCGCCGGATCGTGGCCGGGCGCTTCTTGGAGTGGAGAGCTTTCTTCGAGGGGGCGATCGTCGTCAGCGCGGCCGACAGCACGGCGGTCTTCGGCGTGCGCCCCGAGGTGACCTCCTCGAGGTCGGCGATCAGCTGGGCGCAGTCCGGGTAGCGGTCGCGGGGCTCCTTCGCCATCATCCGGAGGAGGACGTGGACCGCGTTGTCGGGGATGTCCTCGCGCAGGTCCTGGGGATTGGGGAGCACCGTGTTCACGTGCTTGGAGAGGATCTCGAGCGCCGTCGCGCCGTCGAACGGCACCTGCCCCGTCACGAGGTGATAGAGCGTCGCGCCGAGCGAGTAGATGTCGGTGCGGCCGTCGACGTTCTTCTCGCCCTGCGCCTGCTCGGGCGAGATGTAATGGGGGGTGCCGAGCACCGCGCCCGTCACGGTCTTGAACGAGACGGTCGATTCCTCGAGGTTCTTCGACAGGCCGAGGTCGAGGATCTTCGCGGTCCCGTCGACCGTCATGATGATATTCGACGGCTTGACGTCGCGGTGAATGATCCCCGAATCGTGCGCGTACTTCAGGCCGCGCGCCGCCTGGAGGGTGATGGAGAGCGCCTGGGCGACGGGCAGCCGCTTCTCGACCGCGAGGATGGAGTCGAGCGGCTTACCCTCGCAGTACTCCATGACGTAGAAGTGGTAGCCGAGGTCCTCGCCGGCGGCGAAGGCGCCGATGATGTTGGCGTGCTTCAGCTTCGTCGCCGCCTCGGCCTCCCGCTTGAACCGCTTCACGAACTCGGCGTTGGTCCCGAGGTGGCGGGGGAGCACCTTGACGGCCACATGGCGCTGCCCGGAAGGGTCGAGCGCGAGGTAGACGGCGCCCATGCCGCCCTCGCCGAGCTTCTTCATCAGCTTGTAAGGGCCCAGCTGCTGGACGCCGGCCTGCTGCTCCCGGACCTTCTTCTCGAGCGTGTCGCGCTGCGACGCCGTCAGCAGCCCCAGCTGCACGAACGCTTCGGAGACGGAGATCGGCTTGCCCAGCTGGGTGCTCTTCGACTGGGCCTGGAGGGCGGCATTGACCTGTTCGGGGGTGATGAGCCCGATCTGGCGGACGTGCTGGGCGAAGGCAAGGTCGAGAGCGTCGTTGGACATGGCTCAACTGCGGCTCGCACACCCTCCCAGTGATGACCTGTAATAGTGTAGGGCCTCGGAAGGGAGAATCAACTCGACCGCGGGATTTACTTCGGGGGCCAGAGCCGGCGACCCTGTCCCGCGACTTCGAACAGGCGGATCTTTTGGAACTCGACCGGACCTGCGGAGATGCCGAGCCCCGGCACCCCCTCGTGCCGCAGCTGCCGGTCGCCCACCTCCGCCTTCCAGTCCGCCACCTGGCGATTGTCGAGGTGCACCGTCACCCGATCCTTCCGCACCTCGACGGTCGACGTGTGCACACGGCCTGGATCCGGGGTCGCAATCCGGCAGACGAAGGGCTTTCCGCCCCGGAAAAGAAGGAGCTGGACGGTCCCGGCCTCAGCCCGTGGGACGAATTCGAGGGTGAAGCTGTACTCCTCCGGCAGGAGAACCGGAAGCTCCAGCCAGCTCGCGGCGCCGTCGTCGGAGACGAGCCGGCCGTTCTCCATCGTCCACGTGCCCTTCACGGCGTCGCGGGACGGATCGACCATCGCCAGCAGGTCGATCTCCGGCCTCCCCGGGAGCGGCGCGACGGGCGTCGATCTCGGCTCGGGCGCGCGGGCGTCGAGAAGCACGACTGCCGCGATGCCGGCGGCGAAGACGGCGAGGAAGACGCCGACCAGGAAGTGTTTCCGCACGTCTACTTGGAGACTTTCCAGATCTCGACGCCCGAGACGTTGGCGTCGCCGCCGTTCGTCTTGAAGTCCAGCGTGCCCGTTTCGGTGAACGTGACCGCGAACGGCCCCAGCTTGTCCCAGTGGCCCGCGGTCCCGCTGTGGTGCCCCTTGACCACTTCCTTCCCCTGCAGGGCGACGTCGTAGACCTGGTCGAAGTTGTCCTCCCAGACGTAATAGTAGACCAGGTAGTTTCCCGCGGGCATCTGATAGACCTTCACCGCCGTGCCGCCCGGGCTGAAGGCGGACGAGCGGATCATCGCCGCCTTCGCGTCGTCGGTCGGGGGAGTGAGCGGGACCGACGGGTTGTCGAACGCTCCTTCGCCCGAGTACGCCAGATCCTTCGAGGTCTTCCCTTCCCAGCGCCGCCCGTCGATCACCGTCGCGGGGCCGTTGATGTTGTAGCCGCGGAAGAAGAGGGCGCCCGAAGGTCCCGCCGACGCCGGCGCCGCGCCCCACGGCGAGAGGCGCGTCCCGGGGATCGGCTTCTCGTCGGTGCCGTCGGGAAGCGTCCAGCCGACGGAGACGTGATCGTCGCCGCCGCCCTCCTTCTGAAGCGCTTCGACGTAGTACCGCTTGCCGGCGGTGAGCACCACCGGCGCCGATTTCTGTGTCGGCAATTTTGTCCAATCCCGGAAACCGCTGGCTCCCGCGAGCGAGCAGACGACCCGCTTCCGTGCCGGAGAGTCGTCGGCGCTGAGCGAGAACTCGCCCTGGTCGTCGCTCGAGAGCCAGAACACGTACGCGCCGGTCACCGGCGGGTGGATATACCCCCGCATCCGCGAGCCGTACCGGTCTGCGAACTTGACGGCCCCTTCGAAGGAATCCCGCATGCCCGTGCTGGTCGGCTTTCCGGCGTAGGCCGGATTCTTCACCAGGCTTTCGATGGTGTCGCCGTCGATGTTCTCCCAGAACTCCTGGACGATGTAGCCCAGAGGCCCGGTGTTCGTCGCCTTGCGGACCCCGAAGCGCGCCTTCTCGAGCTCCTTCATTTCCGCGTCCTTGGGCGTCTCGCGGCGGATCGCGCTGACGACGATCGCGCCGACCGAGAAGCCCTGCTGCGCCGTGAGGACCCGCAGCTTCCGGGGGCCGGGCGTCTCGTATTTCGGCAGCGTGACCGGGACCCATTCCCAGCGGGCGGGCTCCTTGGGTCCGCCGTGCTGGGCGTGCCACTTTTTGATCGAGATCGACGGGAGCTTCGCGGTGAGGGCGTTCTCCGCGCCGGGCTCGCACGAGAACGGCTCCTTCGAGTTCTTCGGGTTCGGCGCCGTGAACTCCGTTCCCTGGATCAGGAATTCGAACGTCTCGAGGCAGCAGGCGCCGACCCAGACCCATGCCTTGTAGGTCGCGCCGGGGAGGACGTGGAACTCGGCCTCGACGTAGTTTTCGCGGGCCTTGCTCGGGGCGCTGTCGGCGGTCGAAACCCATCCGACGTCCAGCTTCGTGCCGGCGAGCTGCGCGAAGGATCCGGCGGCGGAAAGGTCGTCGGCCAGGAGGACGGTGTCCTTCGCGGCCTCGAGCCGCGCCGTCACGTAGGGACGCAGGCGGGCGACGAACGGCGCGGGCTCGCCGGCGAGGAACGCGGTGAACTTCTCGATCGCGGCGGATCTCCGGCGCGGGGAGAGGAACTCCGCCTCGGCCGTCCAGAACTGGCGGCGCGCGGCGATCTCGGCCGGGGAGCGCTCCTTGCCTTCTCCCTCGAAGGACGCGAACGCGGCCGCCGCCTTGGCATCGGTCGGCTTCTTGTCGACGCGCGACTTGAAGAGATCCACCAGGGACCCCGGAGCGATCTCCGCGATCGGGACGTCGAACGTGCCGGACTCCCGCTGGACCGTGAGGCGCACCGGATCGACGGTGAGGACGGCGCCTTCCACCGTCTCGCGCTCGCCCGCGCCATTCAGGACGTCGATCTTGATCTTCTGCCCCTTGGTCCACTTCTCGATGATCTTGGCCGCTTCGGCCGGGACCTGCGCGGCGAGTTTGACCAGCTCGGGATCGGCCGCCGGCTCCGCCTTCACCGGTCGAGGATCCGCTCCGGCGGGAGCTCCCCGGAGGAAGGCGATGCTGTCGAGGTAGATCAGCGGCGTCGTGCCGGTCTTGAAGGCCTGGATCTGGAAGCCGGTGATCTTCTGCCCTCCCGTGGTGTTGAGCTTCTCCACCGGGACGACATACCGGCGCCACTCGCGGATCTTGAAGTCGGGGATGAGCTGCTGGAGGTACGCCGGGCTGTTCGTGTTCTTGTCCATGTAGATCGAGCACGTCGGGTTGACGCCGTCCTCGACCACGTACGCGGCGAACGTGACGAACCGATACTGGGCCGGGTCGAGTCCCTCGTCGGTGTGGAGGTAGACGCCGGCGGCCTCCTTCTGCGGCGTGAACGCGATGGACTTGCCGCCCTCGAAGACCGGATTGGTCGCCGCGTAGTCGACGATGCCGCTCCACGACCAGTTCTTCCAGCCCGGCGCGATCGCGTCGTCGTACACGACGAGCGGCGGCTCGGCGGACGGCGGAGGAGGCGGCGGCATCGCGGTGCCCGCGGGGGCCGTTTTCAGGAACGAGATGCTGTCGAGGTAGACCAGCGGCTGGGTGCCGGTCGCGAACACCTGGACGACGAAGCCCGTGACTTTCTGGGGGGCGGCGTTGAGCGCGGCGACCGGAACGACGAACTTCTTCCATTCGCGCGGCGCCGGATAGCCGCCCAGATGCTCGAGGCCCAACGGAGCCACGGGCTTCCAGTCCTTGTAGAGCGCGACGCCGACGCCCTGGTGCTCGGGGAGATAGACGGCGAACGTCACGAACGGGTATTCGCCCGGATCGACCGGCTGATCGAGGGCGATGTACACGCCGCCCGCCGTCTTTTCGGGCGTGAATGCGATCGAGTGCTTTCCTTCGAAGACTTGCGCCGTGGCGGCGAAGTCGACGACGCCGCTCCACGACGTGTTTCGGCACGCGGGGCCGAGGGCGTCGGCATAGACGATCCGCGCGTCGCCGGGCGGGGGGTCGACGGGCGGAGGCGGCGGCGCGACCGGAGCCGCGAGGGCCTTGTCGAATTCGTCGACGATCGACGGGAAGCCCCAGGCGGCGATCTTGTCGCGAAGCCGCTTCACTTCGGCCGCGTCGTTCCGCTTCTGCGCCTCTGCGGCCTTGTCGCGGAGGCCGACCGACGACCGTCGGGCGCGCGCCTCGACCTGCGGGATGCGAAGGTCGATCTCGCTCAGCCATTCGGGGGTCGCCCGCCGCTTGCGCGCTTCGGCGAGGAGATCGACGACGGACTTGAACTCGTCGTTCGCGAGCGCGGTGCGCATCTTGTCGTCGATCTCGCGGAGCTCCCCGGCGAAGCCCGACGTGGAGGGCGGGATCGCGATGGGCGGCGGATCCGGCGGACGGACGATCGGCGGCGCCGGCGGCGGGTCGGGATCGCGGCGGACGGTCGGGCCGGACCCGGACTTCATCGCCATGGCGACGAGGATCAGGAGGACGGCGGCGCCGATCACGATGCCGACGATCAGGCCGTTCTTCGACTTTCCGGCATCGGGGGCGGGCCCGGGCGCGGTGCGGGCCGTGATGGGTTTGAGCTTTCCGGAGGAGTCGGAGCCGGCGACGGGGATGCGGTTGGACGAGCTGATTCTCAGGGGGCCTTCGGACTTGGGCGGGGGCGGCGGGACGGAGCCGAGGAGGTCCTTGACGCAAACGGCGCAGGCGGCCTGGCCGCCGACCTTGAACGCCTTGCCCTTCTCGAATTCAGACCCGAGGAGACGGGTCTGGCACTTGTAGCAATAGAGGATTTCCTGGCCCATGCTTGTCGCCGGTAGCCCCGATCGGCCCCTGGTGTCCTTCTACTCCCATAGAACCGTTCTATGCTTCCACAATGGTACACCGCCGCGGGGCGGGGGCGGGCCGAAAAAATACATAATTCATGGTCCCGCGGACTGGAACTGACGACGGAACTCCCGGGGGTTCATGCCCTTCAGTTCCAGGAACTTGCGGTTGAAGTTGGACAGGTTGTTGAAGCCCGAGTCGAAGGCGATGTCCGAAATCGACCGATCCGTCTCGATCAGCTCCCGGCACGCGAGCCCCGTGCGCAGCTCGTTCAGGTAGGCCACCAGCGTCCGGCCCGTGCGGCGGCGGAAGAACCGGCTGAACGCCGGCACGCTCAGGTGCGCGGCGGCGGCCGCCTCGGCCAGGCGGATCCGCCCCGTGCACCGCTCGTTGAGGAACCGGCAGACGCGGTCGATGCGGTCGGCGTCGGCCGGACGAGGGGACGGCGCGAACTCGGGGCTCGACAGAGGCCGCACCTCGCGCGATCCGGCAAGCGCGTGGAGCACCTCGAGGAGCGCCGCGAGCCGGGCCAGGCCCTGGAGCCGCTCCATCCCGTCCATGCGCCGGGCGACGGCCTTCTGGGTCCGGCCGGTAAAGCGCAGTCCCTGCGCCGCGCGGACGAGCAGCCGCCGCGCGGCCGCCATCTCGGGCGCGCGGAGGAAATCGGGGCCCAGGAACGACTCGGAGAACTGGCAGAAGACGGCCTCGTGCGGCCCCTTCCGCCGCGCATCGGAATCCCACGTGTGGGGAAGGTTCGGTCCGAGGAGGACGAGGTCGCCCTCCTCGTACGGCTCGATCGAGTCGCCGACGAACCTCCGCCCGCGGCTGCGGACGATCAGCGTGAGCTCGATCTCGGGATGGACGTGCCAGTAGAACCCGAAGCGCGGATCGGTGCGGCGGCGGCAGATGAACGACGCCGCGCCGCCCGGCGACACCCGTTCGACCTTCGCCTTCATGGTACGAATGTATCACGCAAACGGCCGAGCGTCCGGATACGATGATTAAAAAGTATCAGAAATGGATCATCGGGACGTAGCGGGGAAGGGCCCCGGCGGGACATACTTGGGGCAGTTGAGAAGGAGCCCGCTCATGACCGTCGCGATCGCCGCCGAAAGCCGCGTCGACCTGGACAGCCCGTTCGCGCTGACCGGGGCGCAGATCCGCTTCTTCCGCGAGAACGGCTTCATCAAGCTGAAGAACGTCTTCAGCGCCGCAACGCTCGCCAAGTACGGGCCGACGATCACGCGCCGCGTCCACGAACTCAACACGCTCCACCTGCCGATGGAGGAGCGGACCACCTACCAGAAGGCCTTCCTCCAGGTGATGAACATCTGGACGACGTGCGACGTCGTGAAGGAGTTCGTCTTCTCGAAGCGGCTCGCGCGGATCGCGGCGGAGCTGATGGGCACCGCGGGCGTGCGGATGTACCACGACCAGGCGCTCTACAAGGAAGGGAAGGGCGGCTTCACCCCGTGGCATGCCGACCAGTACTACTGGCCGCTCGCGTCGACCCACTCGATCACCGCGTGGATCCCGCTCCAGAAGACGCCGATGGAGATGGGGCCGCTCGCGTTCGCGCCGAAGAGCCACACGTTCGACCTGGGCCGCGACCTCGAGATCAGCGACAAGAGCCAGCAGCAGATCGAGAAGAAGCTCCTCGCCCACAACCTCGGGCAGTTCGAGGAGCCGTTCGACCTCGGCGAAGTGAGCTTCCACGCCGGCTGGACGTTCCACCGCGCCGGCCGCAACCTGACCGACCTCCCGCGCGAAGTCATGACGGTGATCTACATGGACGAGGACATGCGCCTCGCCGCGCCGCGCAACGAGAACCAGCAGGCCGACTGGGACGGCTGGTGCCCCGGCGCGAAGGTGGGAGAACGGATTCAGACGCCGATCAATCCGGTGATCTGGAGCTCGCGGAGCTGAGAGAAGATCTACCCCAGAGACACCGAGTTCACGGAGTCTTCTTCTGTTCTGACCCCCAGAAGGGAATCCTCTGTGGTCTCCGTGTCTCTGTGGGGACTTCGGCTACTTCTTCGATCCGCCGGCGAACTTTCCGCGGACGTAGAGGCCGGTGAGCAGGCCGAGTCCGGCGGGGGGCAGCACGGCCCAGCTCAGCAGGAACTTCTGGAGCTTGTCCCAGTCGATCTTCGGCGCCGACGCCGTGGCGGCGCTCACCGCCGATCCGAAGATGCCCTTGGCGGTGAACCATTCGATGGCCGCCGCGAGGCCGGAGAACGCGCCCGAGAACACCGCGACGCCGAGCAGGGTGCCCAGGAGCATCATCACCCAGTTGTTCGCGCCCCACTTGGCGAACCGGCTCAGGAGCGCCGACGTGGTCCAGCCGGCGAACGCGGCGCTGAAGCAGGCCGAGATCGTCGCCCAGAGCGCGTCCTCGGTGATGAACCAGCAGACGGCCCACTGGCCGCCCGCCCAGATCAGCGCGGCGCCCCACTTGTAGCCTCCGCCGCCGCTTCCGCCGTTCTTCTTCTTGTCGGATTTCTTGTCCGAACCCATATCCATACTTTATCACCCAGGACGAGCCGGGGAGCGACTTTGTTGCCAGGATTCCGCCGCGGGAGTACGATGGCCGCGATGAAAACCCTCGCGGCGGCCGCGCTCCTCTCGATGCTGCTCTCCTGCTCCGGCGCGAAACCCGCCCGCGTGCCTCCCCAGGTCCGGGTCGATCCCCACCTGACCGCGGACCTGGCCATCCATCTGGAAGCCCCCGACGCGAAGGTCGTCGCGGTCGCCGTCCCGCAGTCGGCGGGCCGCATCGTCCACTACGGCCTCGACGGCCGGAACGTCCTCTGGAACCCGGAGAAGAACGGGCAGCTCCAGGCGGCCGGCGGCTACGGCCTCGATCTCGGCCCCGAGCGCACCATCGCGCGCCATCCGGTGATCTGGGAGCAGAAGCACCTGTGGGCGAAGCTCGGCACGAACATCGTGACGATGACGAGCGAGCGCGACCCGGCCGTCGGGATGCGCGTCGCGAAGCAGCTGGCGATGGACGGCGCGACCGGCGCGCTCGACATCGTCCAGCGGATGACGAACGTCTCCGACCACGAGCAGTCCTACTGCTTCTGGGACCGGACGCTCTGCCGCGCCGGCGGGTTCACGATCATCCCGCTCAACGCGAAGAGCCGGTTCCCGGCGAAGTGGGTGATCGGAAAGCGCAAGGTGGTCGACGGCAAGGTCGACCCCTACTGGTGGGAGTACAACGGCAACGATCCGTCCCATCCCGGCATTCGCGTGATCGACGGCATGGTCGTGGCGAAGTCGATCGGACCGGAACAGAAGATCGGCGCGGACTCGGACGCCGGCTGGATCGCCTACGTCCACGACCGGATGCTCTTCGTGAAGTACTACGCGTATGATCCCGCCGGCAAGTACGTCGACAACGGCCTTTCGGTCGCCCACTACTTCAACGAGCGGCTGGCCGAGCTCGAGCCGCTGAGCCCCGAGGCGACGCTCCGCCCCGAGGGCGAGTACCTCTTCCCCGAGCGATGGACGCTGAAGCGCCTCGACCTCGACATCACGACGCACGAGGCGGCGCGGGCGATCGCCTCGATGATTCCTCCCTCTCCCTTCGCCCGCTAGCCATAAACGCAACCGTTTGGTTTATGGCGCGAGCCGTTTGTGGGATGGTCCAGATCCCCCGCGCGTTGTCGGAGTAGATGAACTGGATCTTCGACCCCACCCTGTTGCTGTTCATGATCCCGCCCATGATCCTGGGGCTCTGGGCCCAGGCCCGCGTGAAATCGGCTTACGCCCGCGCGTCGAAAGTCCGCAGCCGGCGCGGCCTCACCGGTGTCGACACGGCCCGAACGCTCCTCGACCTCGAGGGCGTGAACGGCGTCCGCATCGAGTCCACGCCGGGCTTCCTCGCCGACCACTACCATCCGATGCAGCGACGGCTCCGGCTGTCCGAGGCGGTCTACTCCGAGGATTCTCTCGCGGCCGTCGGCGTGGCGGCCCACGAGGCCGGACACGCGATCCAGCATGCGCGCCGCTACGTCCCGATGTACCTCCGCACCGCGCTCGTACCGCTGACGACCGTGGGCTCCGTCCTCGGACAGATCGCCCTCGGCTTCGGCGCCCTGCTGGCGATTCTGGGGTTCGCGCTGGGACAGTGGATGGTCCTGGCCGGCATCGCCGGCTTCGCCGTCGTCTTCCTCTTCTCGCTCGTGACGCTGCCGGTGGAGTTCAACGCGTCGCGGCGCGCCCGGGCGGCCCTCGTGGAGCACGGGCTGGTCGATCCGGATGAAATGACCGAAGTGAAGAGCGTACTCGACGCGGCGGCCCTCACCTATGTCGCGTCGACGGTCGCCGTCCTCGGCGTCCTGCTCCAGCTGCTCTACATCTACAACCGGAGCAGGGACTAAGCCGCCTTTCGGAAGCTCGCCAGCGACGGCAGGCCGCGCTTCGGCGTTCCGCTCACCTCCGCGCGCGCCATCGCCGACGGCGCCGCGTGCGTCTCGGGTTCCGCGAGCGCTTCCATCTCTTCGAGCGCCGCCTGGAGGCAGCCCTTCGCGACGGACCGCATCGGCTCCCGCGCCATGCGGATGAACTCGATCCTCACCGGGAACCCGCGCGACTTCTCGAGCTCTTCCTTGAACATCTCGAGGAACCCGGGGATCTGCGAGGCGCCGCCGGCGCAGACGATCGGCACCGCCTTCGAGAACGACGGCATGTTCTGCGCGTCGCTCAGCCGCTGCCGCATGGTCTCGACGGTGTACTCCAGCAGGTGGCGGTAGTAGATCGCGATCGCCCCCTGGATCCGGCCCTCGGGCTTCCGCAGGTCCATGCTCTCCTTGAGGTCCCGCACCCGCTCGACCGGCTCGCCCAGCGCCTGGGCCACGCTGTCGTCGACCCAGTCGCCGCCGCGCGACGTCGAAAAGTTGACCGCCGGCACGCCCTTGTAGGCGACGCCGACGTTGAACATGCCGGCGCCGCACGAGACGCCGATGCCGCTGTAGTCCTGGTCCTTGAGCTCCGACGAGACGATCAGGTGGCTTTCCACCATCGGCCGGGGCGTGTAGCCGAGGCTCTTCAGCGCCGACTCCAGCGCGCCTCGGTGGTAGATGTAGTTGCGGTCGCTGTCGACCGGATCCGCGGGGACGGAGTAGACGCAGATCTCCCCCTGCTTCCGGGGGAAGCCGAGCAGCTGCCGGATCAGGAGGCTGAGGATGAAGAGCGACGCGGGCTCGTCCGGCGAGAGCGTGCCGTTCTTCATCGGCCGGCGCGGCGGCTTGCCGAAGATGCGGCCCAGCCCGAGCGCCGCTTCGCCGACGATGTAGCCGTTCTCGCCCTGGGAGATGTAGCCGAGATTCAGCTGTCGCATCAGCTTCCGGGTCGACTCGTCGGCGAGCACGTCCAGGAAGGCGTTCCGTTCGGAGACGTAGACCAGGTCGCCCATGCCCTGGGTCTTCGCGGCCGCGACGAGGTTGACGGTCCCGACGTGCAGTCCGCGGCCGTACTCCAGCTGCATGTTGTCGAAGGTCAGCTCCGGTCGCGGGTTGCCGGTGACGATCTCGAACGGCTTCTGGGACCCCTCGCCGTCCTGGGCCGACCGCAGATACTGCGCGAGGAGGCTGTCGAACTCCTGGCGGGCTTCGGCGGCGATCTGCGTCTGAGGGACCTTGCCCGACGAAAAATCGATAACGCGGTACTTGTCGACGATGGTCCGGACGGCCCGGTTGATCAGCTGGTCGATCTTGTCGCGCGAGAGGAGATTGACCGCCTTCCGTCCCCACCGGGCGAGCCGGCCCAGGGGGACGCGCGTCGACGCCTGGCAGATCATGCCGCTGATGTCGATCACCTGGCTTCCGCGGGCGGCGATGACCGGATCGTCTTCCGCAATCAGGGGATGGGCGTCGAACGGCTGTTCTTTCCGGCCGAATAAGGACGACAGAAAGCGAAACATGTCCTAGGCCCGCCTAACCGTCAATGGACTTCCCACCTAGGCATGAGAGCCCGACCGCGGGCGAGTGGTACGGCGTTTCTCGAAAACGGGCGGCTCGTAACGAACAATATGTAAGCGGATCATTCGCGCGAGAGGTGACGACATGAGCTCGGGTCACTGCAGTCGGTGCGGAGCGAAGTCGACGATCTGGCTTCCCACGTGCGTATTCTGCGGCAGTTCGCTCGCGGACGGTGCTCCGGCGGGGGACGCGCGTCCGAAGCCGACGGCGCGGGGCGAGCGGAGGGAGGAGTCGCCGGGATTCTTCCGGTCGTTCTGGGCGCGGCTGACCGCTATTCGCCGGTGATCTCCTTCAGCTTCGCGAAGAAGCCCTTCTTGAGATCGGTGTTGAGGTCCCATCGGACCGGCGGCGACTGGTAGCCGTCCTTGTAGTTGTTCTTCCCCGGATCGAAGTAGCCCCACCCGCAGTACTCGCCCACGGCCGCGACGAAGTTGTTCGCCGGCTGGTCGAAGTCGAAGTGGTCGTCCTCGTTGAAGAGGATGGGCATCGGCCGGTAGCCGGGAACGGCGCGGCACTTGCGGACCATGTCGGCGATCTTCTCCGGATCCTTCACGCCGTTGCCGTGGAGGAGCAGGAAATCCGACGCGCGGACGACGTTCTCCTTCGGGATCGTGCCGCCGCCGTAGCTCGTGCCGGCGAGGAAGCCGCGCTGGCGGGTCCGCGAGAGGAGCTCGTGGATCCGCTCGGGCTTGAGGATCGCGTGGTCGTACCGCACGTTGCACTCGTTGTTCACTTCGATGACGACGTTCCGGTACTTCTTCGCATGGATCCAGTCGAGGGCGTTGTCCAGGCCGCGGATCACGGCGGCTTCGTCCTTCAGCCGCTCGTCCTGGCCGAAGTAGAAGATGCCGAGGATGACGACCATGCCGAGCTCGTCGGCGCGGTCGAGGATCCGCTCGAACCGCGCGAGATAGTCGGGCCGCAGGCCGCCGGTCTCGGTGAGGGCGGAGTTGATCCACGGCTGCTCCTTCGAGTAGCCCTCGGGGCTGCCGCCCTGCAGGTTCATCGTGATCGCGAGGAGTCCGTGGCGGCGCCAGTCGCCCATCGCGGCGAGGAACTCGCGGGTGTTCCGCTCGGGGTCCCACGCCTTCGTATCGGGATAGGCCCATTGTCCGACGGTCGCGGGATTGAGGTCGTCGAACGTTCCCTGGACCATGCGGGAATTGAGCAGCAGGCCTTCGATCTTCTTGCCCTGCCAAGTGCGCCCTGCGTACGTGGGCTTGCCGTTCAGGTGGAACGCGTCGCCGCGGATCGAGACCTCGGTCCGGCGCGCCGGGGCGGCAGGGGTGGACGAACAACCGAGGAGCAGGACGATCAGCGGAACGGCTCTCACTTCTTTTTTTTCTTCGGGGACTTCTTCGCGGCTTTGGGCGTCTTTTTCTTCTTCGTGATCCGGATCTGAAACGCGCCGCCCGCGCCGGGGACCTGGTCGGACTCCGTGACGGTGATCTGTTCCTCGAGGTTGAGGACCCGCTTCAAGTTCACGGCGCGGAGGCCTTTCGGGTCCTGGATCGTATCGAACTCGAGGCGGTCGCCCTGTTTCAGCGTGTCGAACAGGCCGGGGGGGAGGTCCCGGTGAAGAAGGAAGACCTGCTCGACCCCGCCGTCGACGGCGATCATGCCGAACCCGCCCTGCTTCTGGAGCATGAACAGGATGCCGGCCTTCATGCGCAGTACCCGCCGTCGACGATGAGCGCGGAGCCAGTGGCGAAGCCGGCCTCGTCGGAGGCGAGGTAGAGGATGCCGGCGGTCATCTCCTCCGCGGTGCCCAGGCGGCCCATGGGCTGGCGGGCGACGAGGGTCGCGAGCGCGGCCTTCGGGTCGGCGGCTTCCTTGAGCCGCTTGTCGATCCACGGGGTCATGGTGGTGCCGGGGCAGATGCAGTTGACGCGGACGCCGTCCTTCACGTGGTCGACGGCCATGGCGCGGGTGAGGCCGACGATGGCGTGCTTCGAGGCGGTGTAGGCGCAGCGGTCGAAGATGCCGCGCAGTCCGGCGGTCGAGGCGGTGTTGACGATGACGCCCTTCTTCTTCGGGAGGAAGACCTTCGCCAGCGCTTCCTTCGAGAGGAGGAAGGTGCCTTTCACGTTGACGCGCATGATGTCGTCGAACTGCTGCTCGCTGGTGGTGACGGCGTTGCCGGCGACGCCGATGCCGGCGTTGTTGCAGAGGATGTCGAGGCCGCCGAAGAGCTTGACGGCGCCGGCGATCATCCGCTCGCAGTCCTCGGCGCGCGAGACGTCGCCCGCGAGGGCGGCGGCCTTGCCCTTGGCCTTCTTGACGAGCTTGACGGTTTCGTCGGCGGCCTTCGGGGAGATGTCGGCGACGGCGATCCGGGCGCCTTCGCGGGCGAACGCGAGGGCGGCCGCCTGTCCGATGCCCGACCCGGCGCCGGTGATGAGGACGACCTTGTTCTTGAATCGAGGTTGCATGGCGGATGATCTTCGCCGGAGGGCGGAGGGTCGTCAAGAAATTGGCGCGGGCTACTTCCGGCGCTGGGCCTCGGCCTTCAACTTCTCCGCAAACTCCCGTCCGTTCCAGTTCAGCGGCGCCATCTCGAGGGCCCGGGTGCAGTCCCGGACCACGCCCGCGTCGTCCTTCCGGAACTCGGCGATCTGCGCGCGCTGGAGGAGGTACCAGTACGCCTCCGGCTCCAGCTCGATCGACTTGGCGTTGTCGGTCGTCGCGCCGGCGACGTCGCCCTTCGCAAGCCGGGCCCGGCCGCGGGTGTGCCAGGCCTCGGGACTCCCGGGGGACCGGGCGATCACGTCCGAGGCATCGCGAAGGGCCTGGTCGAGGTTCCCTTTCAGGATCCAGGCCTCCGCCCGATGGACCAGGACCGCGGTTCGGCGTGGATCGAGTTCGAGCGCTCGATTGGCATCCGCGATCGCGCCGTCCGCGTCGCCCCCTCTCACGCGAGAGTTGGCCCGATGATCGTACGCGAGGGCGAGCTTCGGGTTGATCTCGATGGCCCGCGTGAGGTCGTCGATCGCCTTCTGCCGCTCGCCCATCACCTGATAGACGATGCTTCGGTTCACGTAGGGCATCTCCCAATGGGGGGCCAGCGAGATCGCCTGGCCCATCCAGTCGGCTGCCCGCGTCGCCTCGCCCGACCAGTTGCCGATGAAGTTGCAATACTCCGCCGCAGGGTTGCCCTGGTGCGCCTTTTCGAGGCGGGCCCTCGCGGCCTCCATGTTGCCGTCGACGTAGCGGATCTTCAGGGCCTGCAGCAGGTTCTCCTGGATCGCGTCCTCCGGCGTCCAGGACAGGCCCCACTGTTCCAGGGCCGGCTTGCCGAACCCGCCGGTGCACCGTCGCAACGCGCTCTCGGCCTCGCGCAAGATCGGCTCGGCCTCCTGTCGCCGCGCGACCCGTTCGCGGTTGGACCAGGCGTAGAGATGTTCGACATACGCCTCCAGCTTCACCCGCGCCAGGAGGGCCCAGCCGGGCGTGAACTCGGGATGGCGCTCGAGGAGCGGGGCCAGGTCCGCTTGGGCGGCCTGCGGATCTCCCGCCGAGAAGGAGGCGCGCGCCCGCACGTAGGTCGCCTGGGGAAGGTCCGGCGAGTCGGCGATCAATGCCGAGACCTCCCGGAGGATGTCCTCCAGCTCGCGGCGGATCTCCGCCGGCTTCCGAGCCGGCTGCTTCTTCCATTCGTGGACGGCCATCGTTCGACCCCAGATCGTGCTCAGCCGCCGGAGCGAATTCTCCCGCGCCCGCGAGGATTCGAGGGACGACGTCGACGCGAGGCGAAGCCGTTCCTCCGCGGCCGCCCGGTCCTTGACCCATTCCTCTTCTAGCGCCCGGGCGCGGCGCTGACCTGCGACGGCGACGCCGGCGACCAGAAGGAGGGCAACCGCTCCCGCGGCGACGGCCGTTCGATGCCGTTTGACCTGCCGGTAGATCCGGTAAGCCGTGGAAGTGGCGCGGGCCTCGACCGGCCTTCCTTCCAGGAATCTCGCGAGGTCGTCGGCGAAGAGTCCGGCGTCGGCGTAGCGGCGCGCGGGCTCCTTGTCGAGCGCCTTGAGCGCGATCGCGTCGAGCTCGGGCGCGATGCCGGGATGGGCCTGGCGCGGAGGGACGGCCTCGTCGCGGGCGATTTTCCCGTACAGCTCCACGATGGAGTCGCCCACATGGGGCGGCCGGCCGACGAGCATCTCGTAGAGCATGGCGCCGAGCGCATAGACGTCGGTGCGGGGAGTGATGTCCTTCACGCGGCCTTCGACCTGCTCGGGCGACATGTAGATGGGGGTGCCGAGCGCGGCGCCGGTCCGGGTCAGATGCTGCGTGGAATCGAGCAGGTGGGCCAGCCCGAAGTCGGCGACCTTCGGTTCGCCGGACGCGGTGACGAGGATGTTGGAGGGCTTCAGGTCGCGGTGGACGATGCCCTTCTCATGGGCGGCGGCCACGCCGCGCGCGGCCTTTTCCAGGAGGTGAAGCAGATCCCTTTGATCGACGAGGCCCGGGGTCAGGAGGTCCGCGAGGGGCTGGCCGTCGATGACTTCCATGACCAGATAATGCTGCCCCTCGGCCTCGCCGGCGTCGTAGACCTGGACGACGTTCGGGTGGGAGAGGCCGGCGGCCGCCTGGGCTTCGCGTCGGAACCGCTGCCGGGCGAGGTCGCTCATGGACATGGCGGCTCGCTGGACTTTGAGCGCCACGATCCGGTGGAGCTCGCGGTCCTGCGCGCGAAACACGACGGCGGCCGCTCCCTCGCCCAGCCGGTCGAGGATCTCGAACCGCGGGATCTTCGGGGCGTCCGGCGAATGCGGCATGATTCGAGAGGAATGATACCACTCTTTCATGGAAGGACTTGACCCGGAGCGGGACCCGTGGTTTAATCGCCCTCCCTCGACAGGCGGGCGTAGTTCAGTGGCTAGAACGTCTCGTTGCCAACGAGAAGGTCGCCAGTTCAAATCTGGTCGCCCGCTCCACTAGAAGGATAACCGACCCCCTCCTCGCACCGGCTCGTCATCAGAATGATGGGGGATCTTTCAAATTGATCAAGGAGGCGATTATCGTACCGACTTCCTGAAAGCTGGATAGGACGACTCCGAGCCCGTATCTCTGGGACGGACCAAAGCCACAGCGGCCAACCCCGAATGTCAGTCCGGGTCAATCTCCGTATTGCATCTCCACCACACCCTTGCTCGCGGCAAGTTCCTCGATCAGCGAGACCAGCCGACCGAGGCTCACCGGCTTCCCGATGAGCCGTTCGGCGCCGGCTTTGCGCGCTTCATCGTAGGAATTCCATTCGGGATAAGCGGTGATCAGAACGACGCGCGGCGGGCGGCGCAGGCTCTTAAGTCTGCGGGTCACCTCGATGCCGTCCATTTCGGGCATGCGGAGATCGCTCACCACGATGTCGTAGTGCTCACGTCGGGCCATTTTCACGGCCTCCGCCCCATTCTCCGCCGTGTTCACCGCGAAGCCTCGCATGAGGAACACCTCGCGAATCGCCCGGCGCAGATCGACATCATCATCGACCACCAGGACCCTGAGACCGCCTTCAAGCCGGCTGCTGACGGGGGCGAGCTCCGTTTCGACCACAGTTGCGGTACTCATGTGCTGCTCCTTCATCTTGGGGAGAGGATCGAGGATGCCCCATTCCCGAAGCCCCGCAGTTCCAGAACGGAGGGTTCACGGGGCGAACCCTGAGGGGCACCGTTCCCTTGCCCTGATGGTTGCTGCGAGCTTCGCACCTGCAATACCGCAATCCATCGGCCAAGGAACCGGCAGGCACGGCGAGGGAAGCCGTCTCATTTTTCGCGCATCTGCGAATCCTCCGACACAGACCCGCGAATTCCTCCGCAAGCCGAACGTCACCCCGATGGGGGAAAAGAGTAGGTACTGCAGCAGCATCGCAGTGCCTTGCAGCCAGGAGGGGCAGATGCCTCGCATTCTGTTTGCGGAAGACGACGGGGGATACCGGGCCGCCGTGGTCAGGGCGCTTCGGGACGTTGCAGGATACGAGGTGACCGAGTGCTCCACGGCGGACGAAGCCTTGGATCGTCTGCGCCGGGAGTCCTTCGACGTGGTCCTGACCGACTTGCGCATGCCGGGGACAAGCGGACTGGAGCTGATGAAGCAGGCCGCGGCGCGCATGCCGGATTGCGTCCTGATCGTCCTGACGGCCTATGCGTCGATCGATACGACGATCGAAGCCATGAGAGTCGGAGTGCACGACTTCCTGGTCAAACCGGTCCGCGTGGAGGCCCTGCTCTGCAAGATCGAGTTGCTTCTCAAGCATCAGGCGGCCCTGGCCGAGAACCGCTTCTGGCGCAGCCGCGTTGGAAGTGAGGTGCCGGTCACAGGGATCGTCGGCGTCAGCGATGCGATCCGTCAAGTCCACAAGCTGATCGCGCGCGTCGCGCCTTCCGAAGCGACGGTGCTCATCACCGGCGAGACCGGCGCCGGAAAGGAGTTGGTGGCGCGGGCGATTCATCACGGGAGCCCCCGCCGGGATCTTCCGTTTGTGACGATCAATTGCGGGTCGATTCCGGAGACCTTGCTCGAAGGCGAACTCTTCGGCCACGTGCGTGGGGCGTTCACCGGGGCGGACCGGGACAAGAAGGGGCTTTTCGAGGTAGCGGATTCCGGGACCATCTTCCTGGACGAAATCGGGGAATTGCCTTTGTCGCTTCAGCCCAAGCTGCTCCGGGCGCTGGAAGGCCGGGAGATCCTGCGGGTCGGATCGACCAGCCCCATCCGGCTCGACGCCCGCATCCTGGCGGCGACCCATCGCCATCTATCCAGGATGGTCGAGGCCGGACAATTCCGGGCGGACCTGTACTTCCGGCTGAATGTCTTCCAACTTCCGTTGCCGCCACTTCGGGGCCGGCCGGAAGACATCGGCCCCCTCGCTCTTCACCTGCTGGAGCGTCTCTGCGCACGAGCACATCGGCCGTTGGCGGCCTTGACGCCGGACGCGCTGATTGCCCTGGAAGGATATGCCTGGCCGGGAAACGTCCGAGAACTCGCCAACGTCCTGGAGCGAGCTCTGATCCTGACGGATTCTCCACGAGTGAGCCCGACCGAACTGCCGGCGGAGATCACGGGGGATTCGACGGCGAACGAGGAGAATCTTCGATCCGCCCGAGAGAACTTCGAGCGCCTTCATGTCCGTCGCGGGATCCGCAATCACGGAGGCGACAAGAGGCGCGCCGCTGAAGCCCTCGGGATCGATCTCGCCACCCTGTACCGCAAGCTCGAAGCATGACCGGCCGCGATCCTCGGCGAACCGACGCCGGCCCTGTCAGGTGCCTCGGACCGAAGACACCGGGGATGGAGGATGCCCCTCCGTCGTCAGCGAACGGGGAAGTTCGACCGTGAAGATGCAGCCTTTTCCGGGCAGGTTCCGCACTCGGACCTCGCCGCCGAGCGCCTTGACCGAGCGTGCAACGATCGCGAGCCCAAGACCGACGCCCGGCTTCCGCTGAGTCCGTCGGACGAAGGGGTGGAAGAGCTCTTCGGGGTTGCCCGGGGGCAAGCCTCCGCATTGGTCCTCCAC
>Ga0134121_10000655_pt1 | contig 37684 bp, 52 predicted proteins | sample KB301_FD_96463 | JGI IMG/M metagenome (GOLD analysis project Ga0134121, IMG submission 96463) | Terrestrial soil microbial communities without Nitrogen fertilizer from Kellogg Biological Station, Michigan, USA - KB3-0-1 | ecosystem: Environmental > Terrestrial > Soil > Unclassified ...
CCTCTCATACAGATCGATTGACTGTTGGGCCTCCTTGGAGTCTGTTTTCCAGTTGTCACACATCATATGAAGAGTAGCGAAAAGAGCCCCGAGCATGATTTCTTGCCGTAACAGATTGTCTAAAAGAACTTGGTAATTTTGGCTTTCTTTTCTTTCCGGATCGTACTCACAAGCCTCGTTATACGCATCGGTATACTTCTGTATGAGGTTATGGACCGGCTTAGCCACACGATCTACTTCACATAAACAGAATACTGGATAGGCTTGGACTATTCTTTCAATGGACCGATCGTAAGCTCGTTGGGATATCTCCTGTGCTTCTACGTCATATCCACGTTTCCAAGAGAGCAACTTATACTTCATGCGCTTCATTAATGTCTTCATCTCATCTCCGGTAAATCATCCCTAAATACTGCGGGCATATTATAATTACTTCCATACACAGTCTGCATATACCTCTTATCAAGCTCATCTGCTGTTCGTTGGTCAGACACTTTTGGCAAACTGATACATAGATATCGCATAGCATCAGCGAAATGTGAAGACCAGTCATGCAACGGATGTGCGGCATAGACCTTGCGCTTATGGTCGTATTCCTGGCGATAGTTCTCAAGAGCTTTGATGAGTGGAGCACAAGCCTTGTCATCTATCCAGAATTTGCCCAGAGACGAACGAACTGACTCTATGCCGTCCTCTACACTCACCTGGGGCGCAATCGTGAACTGTATGCCCAATTCTTTCGCCTTTTCCCAACGTGTCATGCCGGAGCCAAACTCCTTCACGCGTATATCATGAGGAGCTATATGCTTACCCCATAAGTATGGCTTTTGTTTGATGACATTGGCGTAATGCTCCAAGCCAACCTTTGAGTTCTCGTAGCAGTCTATGATGCGAATGGACATCCCGATGATCTGAAACATGATGATGGAGGTATTATCTCTGACTCCAATATCCCATGCAGAATGGACGGGGAATCCATTTTCCCATGATACAACGCTTATCTGACCCTTGGTTCTCATTCTGTCTATGTAACGAGCGTAATAGCTTCCTTCCACACCAAGATCCCAGCTGGTGTAATACTCCTGCTGGATCATATCCTCACTCATTTCACCCAGATGCTTTTCACGTTCAATCTCGTGCAGGTTGATATGTCCGGTGTCTAAGACAGTGAGCTTCTGACAGAACCAATCGTCTGAGTTAGAAGCGACCTGAAAGAGGTCATAGAGATGGTTACGTCCGCGTGGAGTGGACAGAAATACGGCAATACCGTCATTGGCGGTAAGGATTGGACGGATATATTGGTAGGCTCTTGGATCTTGGAGTGCGTACTCAGAGAAGATACAAAGCTGTGGATTGGTTCCCATAAGGGAATCATAATTGTCTGAACCAACAACTTGGATTATAGACCCATTAAGCAGCTTGATCTTGAGTTCTTGGTGGTTAGTAGATGCTATAAGGGTAGACGGAATAAAGTCCAGGATCCGTTCTCCGGTATTCGTGATACTGTCAAACAGTACTTTTCTTCCCTGATTATACGTGGGAAAGATATAATAGATTACCTGTACTTTCTTCAGTGCTGCCCGTATTGCAAGATTAAAGGCTGCAATATCTTTTCCTGCTCGTCGAGGCCAGATAAGAAGCACACGCCTATAGCCTTTGTTCTCCACTGCATCAAAGAACGGAAGTTGGTACGGCCTTGGCTTGAAGCGGTTGAGAAGAATCTGTTCTGCTACCTTCACTACTCTCCTTTAAGAGCTGCTCAGCCTTTTTAATTCTGAGTCGCTCACGTTGTACAGATCTCATCAAGAAGAACTGGTCTGTGGAATCTATCCAAACTGAATATGGGGTTCTGTGTATAGTAGACCGCATTATTCTACGTCTGCCCATTACTACGCTCCATTAACAATGGGTATTAGTCATACACTCTTCACATTCCCTTTTATGAACTACCCAGTTGTCATCTACATCTTGCCTATCTTTAGGGCAAAGCTGATCGTAGGTGAGCTGTTCATCAAGAATCATACTCTGCAAGAACCCCGTTAAATCATCAGTCCTTTTTAGCTCGTCTAACGCAGCAGCAGCTGTAGTTTCAACAGGACTAAAGAACGCATACCATCTAAAATGCGGGCATACGTGACAGGGCTTTTTCAGCTCGCCGAGCAATCGATCCATCTCTCGATTCATCTCTTTGTATCCTTACTTTTCCATTCGAAACATCTCAATATCATCAGCACCGCTCCTGATAAACGTCATAGGAGCATCCAAGTCTTTCTCGTGGTAGATAAACCCAATAAGCTCGTCTTTCTCTACTTTCTTGTACACATCGAATACGCCCTGAGCATCACGGCAAGCGATGAAGTTAGACTCTTTGTCTTTGTAAAAGGCTACGATTGGTGATTCCATTACTCCTCCTTTTTCTCTTTCACTTCTTTACTATCTGGCATCTTCTCAATCACTACTATTCTCTGCTGGTTATCCTGTATCTCTTTAGAAAGCTCTGCTTCAAACTTACGAGCCTTGCGATACTCAGGGTCAAAGGCTGCCTGGGTCCTAGCAGCCCAAGAGGCATCAAACTTCTTAGTCAATGCTCCTTGGTCTCTGCGTATAGCTATACGCTGTAAGGCGCTCTCATGCGCCTCCTTTAGCTCTTCACAACGATCCACAAAGCGATAGTAATCAAGTTGGCGTATACCATTATCCAAGTAGAATGATTCTATGCGCAGGGAAGTATCCTTGAGAGACCATGCAAGAAGAGTTTCAGAAAGACGAACTAAGAAAGAGTAAGGGAATGGTCGCATCTTGAAAGTCTGAAGGTCGTAGTACGTATCAAAGACACTGCCTTTCCTCTTTGTTTCCCTCTCAGGTAGATGTTTTACTATAGGATCACCATTAGTCATTCTTCGCTTTGGTTTCTTCCCGTTCATAAATCTCTCCAATGGTTATCTCGGTCTGCGGATGAGCACTAAAAACTTTGATTGCATACAATTCAGCAATCTGTCCATCATCCTGGAATATAACACCGGTTTGCTTCATCGCATCAAGAATGTATTTGACATAATTATCGATATCAGGCTTAAAGAAGTGATAGTACTTACCATCTATGGGTGATGGGCGTTTACGGGTTACCTGCCTACAGTGATCTGCTCGTGTAGGGATAGAAAAGATAAAGTGGATACGCAGTGGTCCAAAGAGCCTACGTTCGTCTGCATGCTGTTTGACAAGCTCTATACCCGTGACCAACTTTTCCTGCTTTTGTTGGTCAAAGATGACACGTCTATTAAAGTTCGCTCCGCACCTCTTCCAAGGGATCGGTTCCCACGGGAGGATGTAGCGCTTGATCAGTGGGATGTTGTGTGGCGTCATTACTACTGCTTCCTTCTTCTAACAAAGTTTTCATTAACCGAAGGCCTTCCTGAAGCTCGCCTGTAAGGGCACGTGGACTTGTTGGTCCCATTTCAATTTCCCGTTTTAGGTCCTTATACCAAGGGTTCCAATGATTCTGCATGGTTTCCAGAAAGGAAAGAGACCACGCAATAATTTCTGTATCTTCCTGCTTCCACTCTGCTTTGTTCCATTCTTCACTCAAACCCCATCTTCGCTTTGCTTCCTCAATCTTATTCTCCAACGTAATTATCATGAGCTTTTCAAACTCATTCAAATTTGACTTCAGGCGTAAGTTTTGCAAAGTATCGAAGTTTCTGTCAAGGGTTTCTTTTTCTTTCGGTGTAATGGATCCTAGTTGCTCTACAACCACATTGGCAGCAATATCAAAGCTCTCTATAGCCTCTATTGCCTGCTGAGCAGTCTTTGCGTTACGTCTGAAGTATTCGCTGTAAGGGATAAACCTGTTCCATCCTCCATCAGGTCTTCCCAATCCAAGCCAAAACTTATACGCCTTATCCTTCAAACCGCAATACGCTTTGTCTATGTCCGTTAACTCTTGTTTCGTAAACTCTCCGCTAGAAGTCTTGGCTTTTGCTGCCATGCTTGTTAAACCAGCGTGAGCTAAATCCAATCCATCCACTCCAGTTGCCGACGGACTGTCGACATCTTGTCGGCGTTCGATGTATTGCTTGTCATCGGGAGCGTTGTGAGCTCTGTATAACTCTTGGACCAGGGATTGGTTTGGAGTCTCACCAAGACGGGAACTCTCTTTCAAGCAGGTGGACACAAAGAACGAGAATGGATCCTTCAGCTTCTTCACATCCGTTGCCTTCATGAGATTGTCCGCATACCGAATCACCCGGTCTGAGAATGCTTGTAAGCGAATCTTACCCCACTGGGTGAGTTTGAGCGATTTCACGTCGTTTATTGACTGTCTGTCCTGCATACTACACTGCCTTTTTTGAAGCTGTTGTTTGTAACTCTCTCTAACAGAAGGAGTTTGGATAACTTGGATAAGGGATGGACTTGGATTTTTAGATAAATATTGGGTTGGAAAGTAACAATCCCTAGTCTCTTCTCCTTTTAACTTTAATAGTGTGACACTACTGGACTCCAGGGAAAGAAGAAGTCGTATAGAAAAGAAAATATTAGTTGCTAAAGCGTATGCTTCTACGATATAGGGCTTCATATAGCGACCAGTATCGGTAATGGCATAGTGGCACTTTCTATCACTATAGACTTTGGCGATGAGTCCATCCTGCTCAAGTTGTCCAGTAGCTCGAGAAATGGTGGTTGGGCAGACGCCAACAACTGATCCTAGCGTAGGACGAGACTTGAACATCTTCTTATAACGGCCACACTCGTTATAAAGAAGCAAAAAGACCTTATTAATCGTGTTTGTATAGTTAGGAAAGTCTTGCAATATCTGACAAGATTGGTAGGATTTGTTTATTAACAAAACGAAATCCTCCGGTTATTGATCGGTGATTTCTTTGAATCCTCCGTGATTTTTCTATTTATCCGTTGGTTCATTTGTTAACTTTCAGTTTGTTAGATACAGAGCACCCTGCGAAAGTTCACTGTGTCTAATAGGTGATAAAAAAACATGAGTAACTATAAATGTTCGCCACAAAACTGGCAAGGCATTTATACAATGTAAGCAAAATTCCTTTATTTTAGGGCCATCAACTTCACAAGAGCTGGTGGCTTCTGTCTTTCTAGAACACATCAGACAACGAGGACCTCCGGGTCCTTTTTTACTTCTTAAAACCTTCAGAAAATAGTATACTTATAACAGTGAAAAAGTTTCTTTTTTCAAAGGGGAGAGAGTGAAGACACGAGAAGCGTACAAAGCTCTATTTGAAGATATAGAGCCCACGAAACGAATGCGCAAGAATCCTTTCAGGATCGCATTTGACATGCCAGAGATACCGTACAAGAAGTTTAAGATACTCGCCATAGCCAAAGGAGAGACCATCCAGCGATTAGCCTTGCAAGCCCTAGAAGAGAAGATCGAGCGAGAAATAGAAAAGATCCCCTAACGAAAGAAGTTCATGGAACACAACGATATAACCAAGATGTTACAGGCTGTCGGCGACCTGTGGAACAGTAAACTCAGTGCCGAAATCACCAACAAACTCAAGCCAGCAGTCCTTGATGACCCCTACCAGAGCACCCAGATTTCTGATATTGCAGCCGCCTTCTCCAAAGCTCAGGGAGAGTTTCCTGCCATTGGACACAATAGAGACAACACCTTCTTTAAAAGCAGCTACGCAGACCTGCATGCTATTGTGAGCGTCATACGTCCAGTATTATCCAAGAATGGGCTCTCATATACCCAGTTCACGGTCATCAAAGAAGCTGGAGAGATCGTTCTTCATACCAGATTGATGCACACCAGCGGTCAATGGATAGAAACAAGAAGCAGAATAATACCGGAGAAGGGTGATGTTCAGTCTTATGGTCGTGCCGTATCCTATCACAAACGTTATGCCCTTATGGGTCTACTTGGGCTTACTGCTAGCAACGATAGTAGCGATGATGACGCTGAGGGTTTGATGGAAAAGCACAGAACCCTCGCTCCAAGTGCACCCCATCACTACGATCCTAAAAAGCAATCACCAACCACCATCACTCCAGAACAGTTGGAAGAGTTGGAGATGGAATTGGATGGATTCCCAGACTTGGCTAAAGCATTCCTCCATGCTATGAAAATAGAACAACTTTGTGATCTTCCTCAGAGCATGTATCATGATGCCCGAAGAAAGATATTGGAGAGAAAAAAGACGATCACTAATCCTTCAAAGTAAAGAGGCTCTATGCAGAACCGTATAGAAAAGTACTCAGCTCCTACACGGTTAGATAAAGAGCCACAAGGATCGATTTGGACGCACAAAAAAGATTCTGATCTGGACATTACTCTCTATGTGCAGACATCGGACAACCAGGAGGCCCCTGAGTGGATAACACTCGGGGATCTGCTGTCTAAGACCATGAAAGAAAAGGCGTTCGAGCCCAAGTTCATCAAGGGACAGATAGAAGCGTATCAACAAGTGAAAGAGTAGTATGGCAAAAAAGCATCTTATTCCTAAAAAGTATCTCAAGCCCTTACTAGAAGAGCTCCTAAAAGACAGAGAAAGAAAAGAGCAGCTGTTCCAAGATCTAAAAGCGGTTGCAGAACCGATCGACCTCCTTAAACATCACCTAATGCGTATGAGTCAGAGGTTGGAAGAACTCCAAGAATACGCCAAGGATGATGAGTATATCCGTATCACCAGAAGTATCGGTATCTATGCTTATTTTGGATGGTTGGTGGTTGGATTAAAAGCAATCTTGGAGCAGTTTAAGGAGATAGAACATGAGGACGAATTTATACTCATAGCCGACACTCTTGTCGAGATACTCCGAAAACAGGGATATACTGAAGAAGAAGTACAGTCATAACTCCAAGGAGAAGTCCCCTTGAATAGATATATTCTTTTATTGTGCATGGCAGTTGCTACCTGTAATGCTGCTGAGAAGGTTACTATTGTCAGCTGTTACAGCAGTATGACCAGCAAACACCAAAGGCACGAGATCACCTTGAGTAACGGAAACTTCATTACTATCCAGACATCATTGCAAAACGCCACCGATATAAAGGTGAACGTCTCTCAAAAGAAACTACCCATTCCTGTCCACAAATAAGGAAAGCCTATGAAATGGTATTGGATCCTTTTGATAACCGTTGTCTGTTGTGGCTCTGACCGCCCTGCTCATTATCCACCACCTGCTCCACATCCTACCGTTATAGCAGCCCATGAAGCCGCTAAGAAGCAGCAAGCGGAGAACAGCAAGAGGAAAAGCGTTTTTTCAGTATTCACCAAAAAGCAAAGCATCAAGAAATAACCTTGTGCGGGGAGAAGCAGGCCCCGCACAAGTAACAAAGGAGTGAGAATGAAAGAAGCCAAGATTAAACCACACCAAAAAGTCTAAACGTCCCACTAAATAAAAGTGTCGGAGCCAATCTGTTTTGTGCAATACGAATAGCATTCACCACTGACGTACTACCAATACCCGTTGTTGCTCCTAAAAGCTGCTCTCTGTTGATCGCATCATTAGAAAGATCAGTACCAGAAAATACTGCCTGCTTAGACATCGCTACACCGAATCCATAGAGCTTCATAATACCGTATCCAGTAGCGGGATGTATGGTTCCCTGAAATCCATTTATCAATGCATCTCGAGTAGAAGAAGTGATCCCTAAAGCCCTAAATACTGCAAAGTCACTCTCGTTAGATTGAATAAACTGATTGTAGGTAAAAGTATTCCAGCTGGCGCCACCATTAATAGAAAATCCTACCGAAAGCGCCTGGTTGTCATTAGTAGTAAAAAAGTACCCCAGACATTCTAACACATAATACGAGTACCCCGTGATCCCGCTAACGAAATCAACATTGGTTACCCCTGAAACAGTCTGTGTTTGGATAAGTACTCTCGATCCAGAACCTGCAGGCTGAAAGCTCGGAGCTGTTCCTGCCGTATTGGCAGTAAGAAGATATCCGGGCGTTCCCGTCACACTAGAAACTCGTCCGGCGGAACTAGTAACCAGTGCACCTTCAGTAAATGCAGGTATATTAATTCCGCCTGATCCTGATTGTATATTTGTGGTAGAAGTTGTATTGGTACTTCCTAGATTGAGCGTCTTATTGCCTGAACCCGTGGCAACAAGAATGGTAGAGGCAAAAGCATCTGTTGAGACGCTAATGGTATTATTCCCTGAATTAAGCGTTATAGCACTATTGGCAGCTGCTATCTGGTTATTCCAACTATTAGTCGTTGACATAGCGCTCCTATATAATACCAAATAGCCTGAATGTTCCTACCGATATATTCCCTGAGGAGAACTTCAAACGGATACCATCAGTAGCTGCACCACCAATGCCACATCTGCCTGCCGATAAGCACTGAAGCGTATCTAAAGAGGTCGATGCCGTTGATACAAGGCTTGCCGTAACTTGGGGATTGCTCGCAGCAAAAGCAAAAAGTTGTGCTATTCCATTCAGTCCATAACTTGCATCATTGCTGGTACCAGGAGCAAGAACATATTGACTAGTTCCACCTGCACCACTTACCACCGCACTAAACGTAGAAGCTCCTGAATCGGTATTAGTAGTGAAATATTGATACGCCGTACCTGCTGTCCACGAGACGCCAGCAGTGTTTGAGAACTGCATCTGAAGATCTGTATTGTCGGTGGCAGGAACTACACCAAGAAACTCGAGTTCGTAGTAGGTATACCCAGTTATGCCTGTCGTGAAATCTATCGTAGCAGAACCACTAGCAGTCTGGCTTTGGATTAATACTCTACTTCCCGTTCCTCCACCTGGAGCAGGTTGGAAACTTGGAGCCGTACCGGCTAGATTGGCTGTTAGTACATAGCCAGCAGTTCCCGTAACAGATGTCACGTTGCCAACCGAGCTTGTAATAAGAGCCCCTTCAATAAACTGAGGAATATTAATCCCACCTGATCCTGATTGGATATTGGTAGTGGAAGTAGTATTGGTACTTCCCAGCGTAAGAGTCTTCGCTCCGGCTCCTCCTGCGGCTACGTTGATCGTAGTTGCAAAAGCATCCGTTGAGACTGCTACCCCATTCGTGCCCGAGTTTAAAGTGATAACGCTGTTTGCGGCTAATATCCGATTATTCCAACTATTATTCGTTGACATGGTGCTCCTTTATACGACAGACCAGTTTCCAACCATAGAGACCACGCGCCAGATAGTGTTGGGTGTATAGCAGACCATCTTTAAGGTGTCTCCAACAGCAGAAGAGGTAAGAGTTCCACCAACACCAAGAGTCGTATTGGAACTACCTATGAGAACCTGCTGTCCTGCTGCTTGTGTAATCTGAATTCCCAGAGCAGTGTTTTCATTGGAGACTTCTATAATGTCTCCCGTTATCGATACTGCAGGCAGAGCAAGAGCAAGCGTTCCCGCTTTATTGCAGAAATATCCATTATTGACCGCTGCTGTTTGATTGACTGTTATAATAGACCAGGTATCAACAGATCCAGAAGTAGAGATGGTAAGTGTGCTGGTTCCAGGATTGCCTGTAACAGTAATACTACCTGACCCCACGATATTGATATTACCTCCTGTGGGAAATACTGCTCCTCCTGAGTTACCGGTAAGGGAAGATATGATTCCAGTTCCTATAGCAGAAATGGTAAGCGTTGATGTGCCAGGATTACCAGCCACGGTAATGGTTGTCCCATCGCCTACGACATTAATATTATTCGCAGTCGGAGGAACTGGCCCTCCTGTATTACCTGTTAAAAATTCAGCAGCCCCTCCTGATAAAGGAACCCAGGTTGCCACGCTTCCTGCAAGTGATACAAGCACATACAGATCATTGGCAGTCGGAGGAGTATTAGCAGCAGTATCGAGCCAGAAACATCCAATCTGAAAGTTCTTGAAGTCAGCTGGAGTTGGAGGGAATGGATGTTGAACAAAGTTTGGAGGGGTTCTTGGATTGACTCCAAGATAGGCCAATGGATACAGTCCATTGAGCGCATTATTATTGGTTGAATCTGCCACTTTATTCTCCTTCGTTTGGACTTGGAGGATAGGCAAATGCATTGGATTCTGGATCATATACGTGACCAGCATCACACTTGTCATGTCTAACGACATAATGGCCAGCTGGTGGCTGCCACTTCGTTTCTCCGTCCCAGATGATAACAGTGATGACTTTGTGGTTTTTATCGCAGACGGCGTATCTATACATAGCTTCTCCTTTATTTGTATTCAAATACCCAGATCTCACCTCGGCCACCAGTACCACCAGCTCCAGAGAGGGTACCATTGAGCGATCCGCCGCCACCTCCGCCACCGCCTCCAGGAGCTCCGCCAGTGCCTCCAGTGCCCGCTGCGCCACCAGTCTTTTGACCACCGCCGCCACCACCACCAGTACCACCCATTAAAAAATCTATATTGGCAGTAGCAATACCGCTATTACCAGCGGCACCATTAAGGGTTCCGCTTTCAATGCCTCCTGCGCCACCACTTACAAGGCTAGTAACACCATCAGCTTGTGTTAAAGCTCCTCCAGCACCACCGGCGCGAGCAGTACCGCTATCAGCACCACCACCACCACCACCACCAGTAACGGCCATAGTGTTGGTTGCAGAATTACCAGCAGTACCAGCGACGACGTCCCCGGCGCCTCCTGCTCCAGAAGAAGCAACAACTGCCATAATCACAACAGACTGTGCTGATCCTCCACCAGTAGCTGAGTTTGTACCGCCAAAACCTAGTCCACCACCACCAAGCGCTACTAAATTGCCCAATGAGCTTGAATTGCCATTGGATCCGGCAATACCATTTGTTGTATTAGTAGTTTGACCTGCGCCTCCACCGCCTCCTGCGCCTATAGTGACCGTTTCTCCTGCAGCATTAAAAGCAGTTGCTGGAGCCCTAAAGTAGGCACGTCCACCTCCAGCTCCACCGCCTCCTCCTCCAGAAGTAGTACTAGTGGCACGCCTTCCAGAGCCTCCACCTGCTCCACTACCCCATATATACACATCAACCCATTTAGTAGATGCGTTGATGGTAAAGGTTCCTGAAGAAGTGAACTTTGTGAGAATGGTGCTGCTGCCAGCTGAAACTGCCTGATACGTAGGAGCCACGCCAGCGCCGTTAGAAGTTAATACCTGACCTGAAGTTCCTGCTGTAGTAGTGACCAACCGAGTTCCATCATAGTAGATAACACCATCGGTGGTGGTCATAGAGGTAGCGTTAGTACCGCCATTAGCAATAGCTAAAGTTCCCCCAAGCGTCTCAGTTGAACCGGCTCCAGCAAAGGTCAATCCAGTTGTTCCTCCTGTAAAGGTGAACGCATTTCCTGTTAAAGCACCGCCACTGTTACCCGTAATACTGATTGAACTTGCAGCAGGAGCGGCCCATACTGGATCTGAACCCGTCACTCCGGTAAGAACTTGTCCTGTGGTTCCAACTGCCGTTGGCGTTATCGCTGATGTTCCTTCTCCAATAAGTACACCGTGGGCTGTAAGTGTTATAGCTCCTGTGCCGCCCTCAGCAACAGGTTGTGGTGATATTCTTTTATATGCCATCAAAACACCTCATAAGCTGAGCCATCAAAAATCACACTTATCGACTCATACGCCGTATTCATCACAAAACTTGTCGCTCCGTCGATATTTACTGCACCACCGACCGTTGTGACGGTTATGTTGCTAGCAGCAGCTGTACCATTTGAGTCTTTGATGTAATAGACTCGACCTGTGGCAGGAGCATTAGGAAGTCGTATAGTGACCGCTCCTCCTGAAGTATTTACTGCAAGAAATTCATCTGTGGTAAGCACTGTGTAAGGCGATGCCGCATTGTTAACTGAAGTAACGGTAAGTGTTGTTGTTCCGGTAGCTGATACAGTTATAGTATTAGCACCTGCTGAGACCGAAATGCCTGTTCCCCCGGTGATAGTAGCAGTCCCAAGCTGATCACTTGCCATCGTTACTACTTTAGCAACTGAGCCAACATTGACCCCGTCTATACCAACAATGAAGGCAGCCGTCTGAGTTCCATTAGTACCAATACGGATCTTAGCGCTTTCACCCAACACGCCCAAAGAGCCAACCAGAATATTATTTGATTCTGCTCCTGCATAATTGCTACCTGCTCCGGTTCCTACGGCAGTATTTCCACTACCACTAAGAAGAGCAGTTAAAGCTGAAGCTCCGAACGCCGTATTTGTTAAGGCTGAGGTTGATGACCCCATAGCATTGGTGCCAACGATGGTATTATTGATACCACCAAGCAATGATGCGCCGGCATTGAAGCCAACAGCTACGTTACCACTAGCGGTAGTAACAGCATTCAGGCTTGATACTCCCAGTCCAGTATTTGCTACCGCAACAGCAGGTGTATGGGTTGTTTTGAAAGCCGTAGCGCCAAGCACAGTATTAAAATCTGAATCGCTAAAAGTAAGAGTTTCAGTCGTTCCTCCACCAGCAAATAGAGCTGTACCATTTGTGGTACCACCGGTGAAGGTGAATGCATTTCCTACTAAAGCACCACCACTATCTCCAGTGATAGAAATCGATGACGCAACGCCTGATCCATCTACTTGTATCTGGTTAGGGCTTACGTTTATAGCGATACCACCAGCACCAGTAATAGTAGCGGTACCAAGCTGATCAGAGACCTCTGTTACTACATTTGCCGTAGACAAATCTACAGCATCAATACCAGCAATAAAACACGTAGTTTGGTTTCCCAAGGAACCAATTCTGGTAACTCCATTTTCTGAGTTCTGTCCTGTATTTCCAATAACTATATTGAATGACTCAGATCCGTTGTAGGCATTTCCTGCATCAAATCCAATAGCAATATTGCTACTTCCGGAGGTAAGAGCTATTAAAGCACTATGCCCAACTGCTGTATTATCTGTTGTACCGGTAGTGAGATTTGAAAGCGAATTTGCTCCTATCGCTACGTTCTCGCTGTTTCCCGTTGTTGCAGAAGCAAGGGCATTGTCTCCGATGGCAACGTTACTGTCACCATCAACAAGATTAGTTCCTGCATTAAATCCAATGAGTACGTTGGCAACAGATGAAGTAATCGAAAGACCAGCATTAAACCCTACCGCAACGTTCTCATCCCCTGTTGTAAGAGGAGGAACTACTCCTAAAAAAAGATTCCTAAGACCAAAATCTAACGTTATCGTACCAGCTGCACCAGCAAATATGGGAGTTGAATTAGCCGTAACAAGATGTATTGCTCCCGTCTGTGCTGGTCCGGTATTACCTGTGATAGAGGTAACGCTACCTGCTGAAGGATTAAAGCCTAAAATACCCGCCTGTGACATAGTTTCTCCTTAACCGTTAGTTCCATACCACACCGATAGATACACAGAACTGACGGTAGGAGCACCTTTCACATAGATACGGGTACCAGCCCCGATATAGGCAGCTCCACCATAGGTAGTCATATTCGCTGTAAGATCGAGCAGGATGAACGATGACGCAGGAACGACAAAGTAGTCGCTGATCCCATCAATACTAAATGTCAGTAGAACGTCGGTGCCGTTATAGATATGCATGATACGAACTGGATAGGTAAAGGGAGTTCCTATACCCGCATAGGTGCCAGATATAGATCCAAAAGCCAATGTCCGTAAGGTATCCGGAACGATACGTATTGCAGAACTAAGTGTTGCCATATCAGTTCCTTAAGGGTTATAAGGTTGATAATAGGCAGACGCAGCTACAATCCCAGCATTGGCGACATTAACCGGAGCTTTGACATAGATAGAAGTTCCTGCCGGTATAAAACAGTTATAATTGCCAGCCTGATTTAAGGATCCGACTGGTAGGTTGAACTGCGTGAGGGTAGGAACAAAATCATGGTCATGTGTTCCATCAAAGCTGACACCCACGTTCGTGTTAGAACCGTTTACGATACGCAGAAAGCTTGCTGGATGAGTCAGAGTCAAAACCAATTGATACGCTCCTGTGAAAGTCGCTGAATCAATAGTTCCTATGACCATTGGCAATAATTTGTTTGAAATAGATGAGCCCATTACTACTCTCCTTTTTCAGAATAGTTAGACGATTACGCTACTTCTACTTCATGCACCACTTGTTCTTGGCGCTCTTTTTCTTGGGCTTTTGCGGTCTTTTCTAGGTCAGCAATAGCCACCTTAAAGTCATCGCAGACACTAATAGCATCTTCCCATTTGGTACCAAGCGGTATCATAAGCTGGTAGCGAATCTTATTTTCGTTTTTATAGATCTCAATACTCACCATACCTAGGTGATAGATTGATGATTTGTTCTCTTCCATGCTTCTTCTCCTTTATAGGTTTGTGGGGGCATATTTCAGCCCCCGATTATTGTTTTATAGAACGTATTGTCCATTCCAGATTGTTCCGTTGAAGAACAGATTGAGTGACGCATAGTTGGCAGCTATGGTCGCCGTAGCCGCTGAAACTCCAGAAACGGATATATTGATACCGTTACCATTGACTGTGATAGCATTAGCGCCTGCGTTTCCTTTGGCATCACAGATGATCAAATATCTTCCTATAGCTGCAGGAACTGCTGGAAGCGTTACGGTAATTGCTGAACCTGTTGTATCCACAGCCAAATACTGATCAGTTCCAAGAAGGACATAAGGTGTTGTTGAAACATTGGTAACTGAAATGTAGATAGCACCCTTTAAAGACAGACCACTTGTTCCTGATTGGATAGTAGTACCTGCGGTTGTGTTCGTGCTACCTATAATCACCGTGTTAGCAACGGCTCCGTTAGCAATATTGACAAACCCAGCTCTTCCGCCAGAAGCCATAAGACTGAAAGTAGGCGCACCTGCCGTCATAACACCGTTTAAGACGTTAACGATACTATTAGCCGCACCATTTCCACTTGCGATATTGATGGTCTGACTACCAGTATTTATCGCATTACCGATATCTATCCGTTGTCCTGCAGTTGATGCACCAACAATGATAGGTCCGGTCATCGTTGCTAATCCGAGTTGAATAAACGCACTACCACTTGTTGAAGTTGCAAGCGTGATGCCATTAACTCCGCCCAAAATCGTTGTTCCTGCTCCACCGGTAGCGCTACCTACAGAAACTGTGTTGGCAGCAGCATCACTTCCGAAACTTATAGAATTACCATTTCCATTGACTGCTACACCACCAGAACCTGAGTTGATAGTGACAGCTGCCGTATTAGATGAGTTTCCGATAGTTACTGCACCATTACCTACTGTTGAAAGATTTGTTGGTCCTGGGTTGACGGTTAGCGACGTGAACACACCTGCACCACCAACAAGATTGATCCAGTTAGCCGAATTACTCACAATGGACGTGAGAATAAAGGCAGCATTGGCCGACTTGTTTATCCATACAGTACCAATCTGAGCAAAATTGGAGGTGGTTGGATTGGCTGATGGAGAGACGATGGGAACGGGAAAGACGTTAATCAACGCCTGGGACAGACCATATGCGGTCTGCGTAAACTGTATAGATGACATACTATCTCCTTTTTAAAAGACTTTTCATCACCAGGTATAACCACGTATATTCAGGGAACAAAAATATTGGTATGGATATATATCGCAGGAGGGATTGGATGGATAAGCGTATAAGAAGTTACCGAAAGAGATTGATACTCAACATAGACCCGGCAATACACCGAGCGCTGGTTGAAGCTGCGCGCATAAAAGAGATCACCATCACCAAGTATGTGTTACAGGCGCTAGCAGAACAGATTGTGAAAGATAAATCGCATGAATAAAGCCCAGGAAAGCGAGGCCGTCCTGGGCTGAAAGAAAAGTGATGAAGTAGTCATTTTCACCACACTAAGGATCTGCAAAAAGACTATACCCGATTTGCGCTCTTAGAGCTACTATTGGAAGAGATTTTCTGTGTGTAATAATACTATTTAAAATCAGCTCTTGACAAGCTTTTTAGATTCCTTACATTGGATTATGGATGTATAAGAGCGTAAGGAACTCGTCCGAATAGTACAGTCAATTATTCTAGACACTTGTCACGTCTATAAGACCTCCTTGCGTTCATATACCATAGAAAGAAAAGTATCGTTCTAACCTAAGGAGTCTCTATGAATATCAAGAGTCTTATTCTTACTGCCCTTTTAGTTCCTTCTTTCTGCCTAGCGCAGACCAAAGAAGAAAAGAAACAACAACTTTCAGCCGATATGAATGCGCTCATCCTGAAGATGGTAGCAGCTGACCACCTCATGATATTAAATCTGTGGAGAGAATATCTCGCCGTAGACAAGGAAGGAGCGGAAAAAGCGCACCAATATTCACTGAAGATATACGAAGAAGCAGAAGCGCTATTAGACCAAATGGAAGAATTACAAAGTCATGAATAAGTACCCATTATCACTCTTAATTATAGTTTCGACAGCAACTATAACAGCAAGCGAAAAAGACAAAAAGGCGTTTGACCTATTGAAGGATAAGTGGGGCGCAGTTACTGCTAACCAGTACAAACAGACCGCAGAAAACGCAAATGAGGCAGTTAAAACTGCAGCAACAGCATTGAGTCCGGAAGTTCTAGGTGAGTCAGGAAAGGCTCTCACCAAAGGCCTTCTGGCTGGATTGGATGATAAAGAACTTGCTGCTAAAGCAGATGCACTAGGAAAGAACTTGGGTGAAGCAGCAGGAGCCGGACTTGTTGTCGGTATGGCTGGGGCAGTAAAGTCAGGATTAGTGGCCGCTCCTGGAGCAATAAAAGCAGGTGCAATTGTCTATGGACCTCCTCTAGCGGCAGGAACAGCGGCAGTAGGATTTACGGGATACATGGGCTATGTAGCGTGGGTATGCCACAGAGAGAACGGTTTCAATAGATGCCTGAGTAGACACTTTGATAACGAGAATGTTAACGAGCGCGGATTTCCAAGGCGCTGCGATTCTCCAGAAAGACGCCTGCGTTATTGGACCAACAGCGTGGCAGAAACATACATAGAACGTTTTAAAGCCATGAAGAAGAGAGGAGTGCGGCCAGAAGGGAAATGGCTTGGCCACCAAGGAATCGAAGATCAGAAAGACGGCAAGTAAGTATTGTATTTAATCACACCTAAGGAACCATATGTCATCAGTTATATCCAGAATTATGATTGCACCAGTTTTGTTCTCAACTCTATTGGGAGCATCCGAGATTAGAAAAGAAAATATATTCCACGACCGAGGAGACGTTGTAACGCACGGAAAGAGTGGGTTCAAGGTAAACGGTCAGAAAGTAAATAGCTTTGATCTGAGTGGAGATTTGAGGGGTGTTTCTTCTAAGAGAGACCTGAAGAATATCTTTGCTACAGGAAAAGCTCTTAGAGTGTCTAGAATAGGCAACAATTATGCTCTTGATACGCAAAGTCGTGTAAAAGGTGGCGGACCTATCTCTGGGTACATAGCTTACTGGGCAACAAAGGCATTGTGCTATGGTGGTCTAGCTGGCGCAGCAGGTGCAGGAATAGCAGCAGGTGCCGCTGTTGTCCTTCCAGCGGGAGCCGTAGGAACTATCGCTGCTAGTAGTATTGGTGCTGCTACCGTAGCAGGAGGAGCAAACGCTGCGGTTGGAATTACTGCTGCAGCTGCTATGGGTACTCCTGGAGCAGTACTAGTCGCAACCGCTGTTGGCAGTAATGTTGCTGCCGCTACAGGCGTTGCTCTGGTAGCTGGAGAAGTTGCTTCAACAGCAGCAGCAACGGGTGGAATTATTGCATCAATAGAAGCGGCATCTTTGACCACAGGCCTATTCTTTAGCAGTATTCCGTTTCTTCCTTAATAGTAAATAATCAGGGTGAGGGTAACTTCTCACCCTCCTTCAAAAGGAGTAGTGATGATACAAGATGTATGGGATATATTCACGAGTAAGTTTCAGCACTATGTTAACATGGGAGCGACATGGAGCTTCTCTTATGGTGTGTTCCATCTCCTACAAGTTAAATGGGGATGGAAGGAAGCAGGATGCGTATTTGGAGCCCACGGATTAGGGGGATTCCTCATAAGCATCAGCATATTTATTATATTGTCATCGATTCTTAGTACGTATCAAGAGTACAAGAAAGAGAAAACTTCTTAAGAGGTCTTGATAAAACTAGACACTGCTTACTAGGGGAGGCCAAGTGATGGCTTGCCTCCCCGCTAACAAAGGAATAACTATGAAATGGTATTGGCGAATCGTCAGAATATGGCTGACAGTCTTCTTTGCAGTCGTACTCTTAGCCAGACTTGCGATTATATTTGACAAATGGCTCTGGGATAGAGACTTAACTTCCGATTAAACCCCACCGTGTCCAAGAATTGATCCAGCCGCTTTCAATAAGGTTCCAGGAAATCCAACCACACTTCCAAGTACTGAACCAAGCGCTGTTGCTAGTTTAGGTGAAGAGCGTGGAACAGGTTTTTCTAGATCAGCTTTGAACTTCTGCGATATCTTATCCAGTTTAGAATCTATCCTATCATCAATCTGTTCTGTCAGATCGTACGGCGGAATGCCTTCGTTCTCTTTGGTGACCTCTTTGAGGGCCTCAGCATATGCCAAGTTTCCTCGTTGAAGGTATTTGAGATTGGCAATAACCCGCTTTCTGCCTTCAGGACTTTGAGAAAGAGAAGGAATAGTCTTTAGGAACTGTTCTATTTCATAGTTACTTACACGAGATCCAAAGACACTCTTGGCATCACGCAAGAATCCTGCAGCCAATTTTTGAAACTCTTCGCTTTCTGGGTTCATTAAGGCAGGAATATCAATACCAGACCGCTTTAGAAATTCCACATAGCCAGGAGTATCCAGCTTTCCTGTCTTTTCTAATTCTTCGAGCCTATCAAGATCATGAAGTTGCTGACGAGCAGATTTAGCCTTATCAGCAATCTCTTTTCTTTCTGTGGCAGTAATCTTAAACCGTTCAGCCTTCTCTTTTTGTGCCAGTTTTCGTTCTTCCCGCTCTTCTTGTCTGCGTTTTCTCTTTTCTTCTGGAGAAGTGAAGATATCAGAAACAAGATTGGCTTGGTTGGAAGCAGCGCCTTTAGGAAGTCCTGTTTCAACAGGAGCAGATGCGGGCTGTACAGGGGTTTTACCTAATGCCTGAGCAATCAATGGACTAACCTGGTTCAAGCCTTGTTGGTTTGGATTGGATAATAGTTCAGATAGGTTTTGGATACCGGGTTGGTTAGCCTGCTGAGGTTGGATATGTTGAGCAGCTTGAGGCCCCAGGGCTTGTCCCAACTGCATCAATGATCCTAAATTTTGTAGCGGATACTTGCGTTCTTCTGGAGAAAGAGCGGCTAAGAAATCGGCAATCTCAGAAGTAACGCCGGGAAGCTTCTGAAAAGCTTGGCTTGCCTGTTGCATCTGCTGTTTTTGCACGAGTTGATTCAGCTTCATGTTAGCAAGCGACTGCAAGGTAGATCCAAGGCCTTGACCAAGACCTGTTCCAAACTGCTCTCCAAATCCAGGATGATCTTGTAATACTGAAGGAAGTGCCATGATCTCTCCTTATAAGAGTCCTAAATATTTGAGTGAAGCAAGCGAACCGAACGACCCTAATCCTTGCCCAAGCGCTCCCCCTGCAGATCCAAAGAGGCCCGATTTACCAGGTACATAAGAGCTTTCAAACTGAGGCATAAGAGCAAGGCGTAGAAGATTAAGAAGATAGCTCTGATCCAACTGCTGTTGTTGCTGTCCAAATTGAGCCCCCATTCCTGCCAATTCACTTTCCAATCCAGCACCAGCCTGCCCTAACGCTCCTTGAAAGGCAGAAGAGTTTTGTCCTCCACCAAGAGCGGTGAAACGTTCTGCAAGGGAGGGAATGGTTTGGGTATTGAACTGATTACGAGCGTTCTGAGCAATAGGAGCAAACGCTTGCTGATACTGCTGCGGCCCCTGCATTCCTGGTTGGAGCATCTGCATAAGGTTCTGTATGTTCAGACCTTGAAGCTGCTGCTGTTGTGGATTGAGCAGTGGCGATAAGGCAAGTTGACCCTGACTTCCAAAGAGGCCCTCTTTAATTTTTGTGCCAAACCCTTTTTTCTGTTGAGCAAACGGCATCATGGTTGGCATCATCATCTGTGCCGGTAGGTTATTATTGACTGCCATACTTATTCTCCCTTTTTAATTTTGTAAATATTCTAAAACAATATACGTCGTTGTATAGGCAGAATAGTTGGCGCCAGTTATCACGTTTACGTTTGTCGTGTCTACATTCACCTCTATATTATGGGCTACATCTGTGGCAGAAACAAAGGGCAATGGAATGTATGACGTCGATGGGTCTGTTGCAGCTCCGTAGATCCTGGTGAACGTGGTAGAGGAAGTACAGGTTATGTGGTGTGGCACACTCTTGGTAGCAGCGTTAGGAAGAGCCCCAAAGTTGATAACGGTCCTGTAGACAGTTCGGAACTCGGGTGTCTGTGCCGTGCCAGAATTCAGGGCTGGATTTGCAAAATATTGATTCGATGTCACAAACTCTTGCAGATTATTGTAGATGCCTGTCTCTTTGGTATTAACCGCCAGATTGATACGGTTCACAATAAGCGCCAAGCGGACAATAAGTTCCTTAAATTGATCGCTTTTGGGATCAGTGGAGGATAATTCAGCTATTACCTGCCAGATCTCGGTCGAAGGAACAAATTCACCAAGATACTGAAATAGATTATCTGCTGCCATTACTGCAACCTATCGCTTGATTTGTTGGTATGAAGTATGAGACCATCAAGTTCAAAGTCTGAGAACGCTATAGCAAGCGTGGTGATTTGGGTTGGATTCATATACATAAGGATTTGGATGCATTCTCCGGTGGTTTGGAAATAGAGAGGATGCCAAAGTCTGTTTTGGACCTGCTCTAATGGATAATAGAGTGGATCATATGGTCGAGTCTCCAATACTCCTGTTCCCATGTTAGCGCCGGTTCCTAGTGGCCCTCCTGCATTCAACATAGACAGATCGGTAGCTGACGGGAAATAGTCCACCGTCATTTCACCGCTTGTGGTCTTTTCTAAACCGAAATCTATCCTTTGCAGGAATACGTTACGGCCTTCTGCAAGATAAGGATTCCACTGCTTAGAGGCTATGCTGATATTAGAAACACGAGAAACGGTTCCTCCTCCAGTATAGGTTCCTGTAAGGGTAACTGACGGTATAACAAACTCGTTCTGTTTATCGGTACCTAAGGCATAGACAGGAAAGATGTTATTCGGATACAAAGATGCAGGAATGCTGGTCAGAGTAGCCCCTTGGAAGTTCTCCAAGATAACATAGTCTCCATCTGTCGGATCGCTCGAGTTAACAGGAGCAAGCGTATGGTCAATACAGGTCACGATAACGTTACTGCCTGATTGAGCCATATTGGTGATCTGCATAGCGCGAGCATTTCTGCTTTCATCAGGGTCACAGATGAATGTGTATCCTTGTTGGTTACCTGCAATAACCTGACGGAAGTTGGCATCAAGTGAGCCGCTTTGCCACTGCATGCCGGCTTCTTGCCACGTAAGCGTTGTTGCAGCCCACGTTATAGAGTTGTTCTGATCCTGCTGCTCAAAGTACCCAAAGGCAGTAATACAGTCAGTATTGAGTGCCCATGAATCGTTTCGGTAGTTGTATACAAGGATCTGAGTAGGGTAGACTGAAGCTCCAGAGGCTGCTTCTTCATCAGTTGCAGGAAACGTCCAGTAAACCAACTCGGTAAAGTAGTCTCTAATGCCATAGACGCGCTGTACGCCAAGATTTCTGTTTTGGATGTTGAATACCTGATCGGGAATTTTCGTGTCTATACGTTCAACGTTGGAGCCTGAGCATGCATGTACTCCTGTGGTGCCCATGGTCAGGATAACCGTATCAAACGGAACTGTTGAGAACTGAGCTTCTGATCCAAGTTCTGTGTTAATCTTTTGCCACACAAAAGGGATCACGTAGTTACCTGTGTAGGCTAATTCCCAGGTGCTGCGCTCAAAGTAGACAACGAGTCGGTCTTTTATAAATTCTGCACTAATAATCTGTTCTTCAGTGGTCGCATCAATAAATCCTGCGCCTGCACCGTTTAAGGTTCCATCGGTAGTATTCGGTTCGTACCAGGCGTTTGCTGCAAAGGGAGAACCATTCCAAGAATATCTACAGCGGTTAGTATAGGCCGTATTGGTTCCTAAGCCACCGCCATTATCGTTTTCTATGGTGCTTAAAAGAAGCAGCCTATTCTTGAACGATACGATAAGGCGCGAAGTGACGACGAACGGTCCTGTTGTTGGCGCTCCTGTAGGAGCAAAATAGAACTTAGCAGTAGTCCAGGTAGATCCATTCTGGGTATACCAGATAGGGTCATCGGTAGCTGTTCCAGCACCGTTTGGATTGACGACATGGTAATTGGTTATAAAAAGGCTTGGAACGCCGCCTGGAGAAACGTTTCTATAGTTGTCTGTCCATACAAAATTTATGTTAGTACCATGAAGCAGTACTGTACCAGATCTCTGCCATGCTCCACCAGTAAATATATAGGCAAACTGAGTATCAAAGCCATAAGAAGGCTGATTATTGATGGGTCCGTTTTCATAATTGCATAATCCCATGACCGGTTCGCCAGGGTAGAAATAGATAGGTGTTCCGGCGGCTAAACCAGTAGCTGCTAAAGCGAAAGCTCCTGTAACGGTGCTATACGTACCGGTTCCTGGACCGGTTGCGAGCATTGCAGCAGGATTACCCGTCTGATAGACCGTAAAGATCTGATCTCCTGCTGAAAACATCTGTCCTACTTTAAAGACTGCTCCTGGAACAGGACTAACCGGAGCTCCTATGGTTCCTACTTGTATTCTAAAACGAGAGAAGAGTGGTTCCGTGACAGCACTATCCCATCCGGTTCCCATAAGACGTTCACCAAACCGTTTCCTTACACGACCACGAAACACGTATGCATTCTGTAACTGCTCAAAGGCATCATCACTGATGAGGAAAGGGCGCAGGTTCTGTTGCAAACCGGTCTGTAGAGGTCCTATAAAAAAACGATCGAACGGCATGTTAGTTCCCTATAGCTAAGAATTGAAACCCTACAGGTCCAAAGGCTCCAGTTGATGTTCTATGTGAGCCGTACACCGTGAACTGTGTCCAAGGGGCTAAGAAGTTATTTAACCTCACAAATCCATCACCATCAGAAGCATTAACATAGGCCGTAGTAAGTATGATGGTAAATATATTGCTGAATGCCGGTATAGTTGCTCCTGCAGGAAAAGTTATTGTACTCAATCCTGTTGCGCTACTGTTTCCCCACTTAAGAAGAACTCCTGAAGGAAGATAGGCCCATCCTGGGCTTCCCGCTACCTGTTGTGATTCAGTCAGCGGAACGGTTCCTCCAGTAGAGTTAATGAGATACAACTCATCTTTGGCTGTCTTAGTAGAAAGAGCATTATAAAGCCCTATTTCTCCTGCATTGATGGCAGGAGCAGCGCCCTGAACAGGAAAGGTTACGAACTTATGTTTTCCCTGATCCGCAGATGCAAAATCTACGTGGTTCACATCAATAAGCGTTTGAATAGCTGCAAAGTTATTAAGAATATCTGACTGTGATTGTGACAATGCATCAGTCGGTTGAGGAATATTATTCTGATACGCCATTACTTTCTCCGATAATACATAACTGTTCCTATAAAACCGACCACGACCGTAATCAGCAGAACACTGAACACAAAAATGCAGAGTTCCTGCTGTTTACACATGACCTCCTGCCTATTATTGAGTGCGTGCAGGATACTAAATAGACCGAACAATAGTTCATCTCTGTCCATTAGAACGGTCCTCCTGACCAACCCCAGAATCCAGATCCTGAATAGCCAGTAGTCTGTTCGGTATAGATGGTAGCAGTTCGTTCGTTGGTGTTCTGTACAATAGTTCTACGCAGGCATAACTGCTCCTGCTTTTGGTATTCAGGTAGGATCAAAGCCACACTGTCCAAGTCCATGCGGTCTTCAAATATCTTCTTTGCTGCGCCATAAGCGATATACTGCCACCATTCTTCAAGTTGAGGAGTCTGGTTGGTAGCCATCAAAAACGTAGGACGCATATAGGCTTCAAACTGTATCCTATACGGTTGATCAGGTACCGGACGTACAAAGAACGTATTGTCATAGAACAATAGTGCTTGAGGTAACGACAGGACCTGGAATACCGTTTGAGAATTGATTGGTTGGCCAGCTCCAGGCGCTGTCGTAAAGTTGATATTAAATTGTCCCGTATTGTAGTTAATATATCCAGTTCCTGGCAACAGAGGCCCTAGGAAAGGAACAGTTGGAGGAGTAGCTAAGGCAGCTTGGTATAATGAACTATTAGGGTCGTACAGGTTACCAATCTCGGTATTGTTACCTGTTAAGGTACTGACTACTGGTACATCAACAAGAGTGACACCCAGACCATTAGAATCTATGGAATCAAAAAGCACTTCCCATTGGAGAATGCCGGCAGCTTGGTTGGATTGGCCTGGAACTAAACTAGATTGGGCCGTATTAACTACACCACTAAATATCGTGGAAACACCATTTCCGGTAGCTCCTGTTGCAGCAATGCTATTCGTCTTTGGATAGATGCCAAAAAACTGCTCTCGTGATTGGGTGAAAAACGAGTTATAGCCTGCCATATACACAGGGGAATGGATGGATATAAAATTGTTCTGGAAGTTATAGAGTGGATTGGTTATCACTCCGGCAAAGGAGACTTCGTCTGTTGGATAACGATCTTGGCCTGGATTGGTATAAAACGTATAGGTGGTCCGGTTATTGAACATCCGGAGATGCTCAGGGAAATCATAGACCACAAACGTATTAATATAATTCTGTAAGTCACTATCACTCAACTGAGAGGTAGAAGGACTTCTGGTAAGCCGTCTAACCTTGGTCTGTATCGCCTGCAAAGTAGCAGAAGGCGCAGTTATAGCCATTACTTACATCTCCTTTTTTAAAAGATGTTTATGTTGGATTCAGGGCATTCACTACGGCTGCGGTCAGTATGCTGTTGTCCTCACCAATAGGAACCACTTGGGAATCATTATAGGCTGGTGGCCACACGGAAGGAACAGTAAATGTATCGTAATAGGTCGTGTTGATATCGATGGTGAAAGTCGTTGGTGTTGGCACTGAAAGAATCGTTCCCACCTTCTGGTTTGCCTGCAGCATTCCTCCTGTTGAAGCTATGTCCAGACGAACAATAGTTCCTACCAGATAGCCATGATCAACCGTGGTAGTGACCGTTGCTACGGGAGCATTAGTGATGCCGGCTATCACACGCATAGCCGGCTTATACACTGGGTTCCTAAAAGAATAAGACGGGACATAGGCTGTCATCTTATCCTCCAACACCATATTCTATGGTAGCAAGAGGAGTTCCTTCAGGAGTAAGGTCGTCGATATCTACAAACTCCAAGCTCTGAAATCCAAATCTGCGGTGCTTGGTTCCAATAACGGCTATGGATTTGCCGTACTCGTCAACGACATGCTTGTGTTCTGGATACCATCCGTTTTTGTTCAAGTGTTTGGCAACGCCAAGAGGGATGGAGTAGACTTTACCATCTTCAAAATCAAAACGCTCAGTGGAATCGCCTTTATAAATAGGACCGTATACAAAAGAAAAAGTTCCTCCCGGTACTTCGTAGTACTTGAAGATGCCTCTAACTTTCTCTTTGTCTTTTTCTCGTGCGTGTTGGGCATTGATGTTCGTTTTTTTTTCAGCAGCCTTTTTGGCTGATGTACTTGTTTCTGTTTCTGCTATCATTTCACTTCCTTTTTTTTCTGTTATAATGAAACGCGCTTCATGAGACCATTCGTTAGGGGTGGGAAAGGCAGTGGATAAGTAGCGAGCCAAAAGCCAGCCAAATCTCCACTGCCATTTTTATTACAGTCCGCCGTAGGTAGATTTACCAGCAAGCCAATACATAGTATCGCCTGTAGCTACGTTACCAGCGCTCCAAGAAATAGAACCTGAAGGCCCTAAGACTGGGGTAGTAAGCACCGTACCATTGCCACCATTTCCAAGAATCATTCCAAGGAAACCTGTGTTGACTGTAGAGTCAGCAAGTATCTGTGTATTGGTATTGTAGATTTGTACTCCACCAATAGTTGGAACTTGAGCTGAAACTGAAGACAACGATGTCGCTGTATCTTCACCTACAGGGTTAACTTGAGGGAATGAGCTTGGTTGTTGTGCAATAGTTGGATACGTAAATGCAGTGAATCCAGTCGTGTTAATATTGACGGTAAAGTTATAATCATCAACAACAGACAGGATTATTGCAGGCTGATAGTTATTCTGTGTAGTACCATTCAACTGCACCATTCCAGAGACATCAGGAATGCGGAAGCGTACTTCTTGGCCAACGGTAAATCCGTGAGGCATTGAAGTAGATACCTGTGCATTCACTGCTTGTGTGATGTTCACCACAACACGAGATCGTGGATAGAAGAGTGGATTGTAGTTCACAATTCTATAGAATCCAGCACCACCAACTGCTCCAGGAGCTGTTGCCAATGGGTTGGTTGCTGTCATCAAAGTAAAGCTTGTGTTTGCCACAACAGCACCGACTACGAAATCAACACCATTGATGTCATTTTGGGCAGTATTGCTTAAACGAACAATGCTTCCTACTGCTAATCCAGCAGTGTTTGCTGTACTTACAACCGGCCTTGTTGCGTTTGTTGAAGCAGTTGTTGCTACTGCTGTACCAAGCAATGGAAGTGCATTTTGGTCTTGTCCAGATGGATCATAGAGTGTAAATGCCCCAGATACAAAAGTGTCACCGCTGACAGCTTGAGATCCGTTTGCGTAGTATCTCACCATCCCTGTGCCAGGAGCCATGCCGCGCTGCCAATAGAACTCTACGCCGACAAATGAGTTGGCAGTTCCATTGAAGTAAGCACCGCTTGAACCAGCTGCGCCAGATTTGGTGTAGTTACGTACTGAAATCCAGTCAACACCAGAAGGTATAACAATAACCGCTGCGTTGGCTTGACCAATAGTCGCGTTTCCTGGGTTGGGATTTGCAAGTCCTAAGGAAGAGGCAACAAATGTACCTTGTCCTATAATAGTTCCGTCCATGAATTCTCCTTAACTTGCTAGAGTTGCACGAAGGTTGATGACCCATAGGTCATTTGTAATACGTGGGACCTCAGCAAACTTGTAGCCAACAGAAGCGTTAAGCGCCAATGGGCCATCATATATTGGTGGTCGATAGATAAAGCTTGCGCTGTATCCGTCTTGCTCTATGCATGCATATGCTTCCATACCTACACAGAAGATGTTGTAGACCGTGTTGCCTAAGCTAGAAGAGTTAGCAACTTGTGATCCGATTGAGGATATGAGGAAACGTAGGTTGCCTGCTGCACCCCATTCTGAGCGAAGAGCGTTCATAGGAGCTGGATACTGGTTCTTTTGTACAAAGCCAGCGATGTTATCCAAGTTTCCTGTAAGGTTAGTGCTGCAAAGAGCAAAGTAAGCATCACGTACAGGAGCTGTACCGAACTTATCTTCACCTTCGATGTTGTCCATGATGGTGTATGCGTTGTTGTTCAACAAGGCACGAACCACGGTATCAACGTCTGAGCGGGTTATTTCCGTGGGGACGTCGCCATCGACTCCGCCAACACAGTTAATGAAGGATGCGGTAGCAGCCAACATATCACGGGTTAATTGGTCTTCTGTTTGACGAAGAGACACGCCAAGACGTGCTGCACATTCGTTTAATACAGGATCTTGATTTTGACTAATAGAAACTTAATTCTATTATTCTGTTACTTTTATGACCAATATAATTGGCGGTAGGTCTTGTTATTCCCTACTCCCAGTCTTTCGAAAGGGTTCAGACTATCGCATATACCATTACTGGTATCCAAAGGGCTTAGTCGTTGCGGCTGTCCATCCGTTATGTTATTCTGTATTGTAGTGTTACATTCATTAACAACGGAGTCGTCATGAACGAACGATTGCAATACAAACGTAAAGAATACAAAACAACTGATCTTGCTTATTTGGCCGGTATAATAGACGGAGAAGGTAGTATCTATATTGGAAACTTTAGCTGTAATCCACACACCAAACTTCCATATTATCAAACCAGCATGCAGGTCACCAATACTGATGAAGCCCTTATTAGATGGCTTCAAGAAACTTTTGGTGGCCTTGTTAATGGCAAGTCTAAAGAGAATACCGATCGTCCCCGAAGAACAGCCTTTGTTTGGACTGCTACCGGAGAAAGACTCACGCATTTGTGTGAGCTCTTGATGCCGTATCTTATCTGTAAGAAGCGACAAGCAGAAATCATGCTCAAAATGCGCGCCACATTTACCAAAAATGGTGCCACAAAAGGTCGCCAAGGAGTTCCAATACTTCCTGAAGAAGTCAGAATTCTTAGGCAAACTCTTATGGACGAAATGCGCGGTCTCCATATTCGTATTCATTCCTATAAAAATCACGGACACTTGCCTCGGGTTGCCATGCCTCCATTGCTAGAAGAGGTTTAGGTTTTCCCAGTAATCACCTTCGGTTTATTCACGCCTCAAAACCAAGCGTGACCTGCTCATTCAATTGGACATAGGTACCATAGAAACTAATCTTAGCGTCAATATCCACTGCAGTAAGGTTTTGTGCAGGGGGAGTAACGCCTGAGTTTCCTAGTGGAACCATAGCTGTATTTAACGCGTTATACCGTCTCATACGTAAAGTTGTACCACCATTGCGTGGCATATTTTTACGCATTGCTGGGATCTTATGAATCATATTGGGGACTGGTACGCTCAGAAGTTTATAACTGAAACTTTGCTGCACTGGTGCAGGTAGCGTACTAGTAGTAGTGATTGCCATAGCAATCTCCTTTTTAAAAGACACTACTAATGTTTAAGAGAGGGCGATTCTCACATACGCCTGGGTTGGCGAGTCCCGTACGCCGATTCCATTTCGCTCTTGGCCAAAAAGCTACTTAGGATAGAGGTGGAGATGCGAGCTCCGATACGCAGTAAGATCAGAATAATAGAAGAAAATTGTGGGAACAAAAAGATTATTTTGTCACGGTACCGCACCCAACCGTGACACAAAAGACTATCCTCACCTACCGGAAGCGTAACCGGTAAGTGAGGAGGAGCTAGAAGATGAGGGAGTAAGCAGTAACTTAATATCTATTCTTCATGGCTTGGAACATCTCTTGTCGAAGCTGTTTAGCCAGATCATCCGTAAGACCATCAGCGAATGCGTTGGCACGAGATAACGGTGTATCCCCTTGTGTTGGGGCAATGCTGGTTAGTGGTCGTGGTTTAACTGAATTCTGAGCAGCAATCACCTTATCCTTCTGAAAATCATCGGTATAGATGCCAAGGTTCTTGATAACCGTATACGCGGTAACGGCCTTACTATACAAGTCTTGAGAATCTCCAATAGTTTTAGCAACATCAGGATACATCTCCGAGAGAGAGGCAATATTGGACGCAGAGACAACTTTATCAAAGTCTGGGTATTGATGCTTTAAGCGAGCTTCTGTGCTCCAGGATTGCGTCTGTTGTTTGCTCTGAGTGATCTGCTCTTCAAGGTTACGGATCTTTTTCTGTAATTTGGTTAAGTGCTTACCCTCTACCAAATCATCAGCACCAATAGAAAGGTCTTCTGTCTCTTGGCTGGCTTGGGTTTGGTTTTGGATTGGTTTTTGTTGATAGGACTGGAGTTGGCGCATTAATTCTTCGCGCTCAGCCTCTGCCTTACGAGCACGTTCACGCAACAGAGCCATATTCTCTTCTTTGGAATAGGCGCTTGGCTTGGGAGCTGGGGCTGGTGCTGGTTCAGGTTGAGCGGCTTCAACTGTCTCCTGTTCTTGAGCTTCTTGCTCAACTACCGGCTCTTCTACCGGTGCATCTGGCACAACACCGAAATTCTTCTGCGCTTCTTTATTCATAAGGTCTATTTGCTGCTGCGACACGGGCGGCAGGGAATGCATTGACATACTGCTCCTTTTTTAAAAAGCTATGCTTCTAGTAGTGGAGAATGCTCCATCTCCTGGTTCAATTTCTTTGCAAGTTTGAAGAGGGTCCCATCTGAGAACGACAAAACAAATCCAAGGAGCACCCTTTCTTCTGGAGCTACCTGTAAGGCGTTCAGGGTCAGATGTTCACAAGTATCCTTGGAAGGGATAACCCACAGAAACTCAATCTCTTCAAATGAGGATTCGTAACGGTAGACTGTTTGATCCCAGTCCGGGGTAGGACAACTCGTCCTGGAAAAAAAGTAGTTACGAAAGACGTTGGGCATCAGCCGCTCACGCTTGGTAATCACTACCACGTAAAAACTCTTTCCGTGCATCTTCTTGCCGGTTTCGATACAAGACATCAGATTAGCTTCATAATCCGTATGCATCTCCCGTTCAAGTTCGATAGGAGAACGTGTCGGAGACTCCTGTAGAAGGAGTTCCGACGATAGCTTTCCTACTGTCTCCCTTTTTTCTTCCATGCTTCACTCTCCTTTTTATTTCTTCTTCTTAGAGCCCTTTTTCTTAGGCTTTACTTCTTCTCCAGCCTTACGGGCTTCTGAAAGAGCGATAGCAACGGCCTGTTTGCGAGATTTCACTTCAGGTCCTTTTTTAGAGCCAGAGTGAAGTTCGCCTTCTTTGTACTCGTGCATCACTTTTTCAACTTTGTCTTCTTTCTTGGCACGTTTAACCATCTTTTTGACCACGCGTCCTGCTTTTTTACCAGCACGCTTCATCTTTTTTGTTGCCATTATCTCTCCTTTTTATGAAGGGACGTCCCGAAGGACGCCCCGTTTTAATTGTTATTAGCACATACCAGAATCACATGGCTTTGGCGCACCAGGAACTGGTGGTACCAACGGCTGACATGGATTAGTTACCGCACTACAAGGGATATTTACCAGCGGACATACTTTACAAGCGGTGCCTGTAGAGCTGCTAGAAAGAGCTGACATGAATATGATCTTGAATAGAGAGTTACCGTCTTCTATACCAGCACCTACAATATCTACGGTTCCTGTTACAGCAACGCCATTTCCGCCCAAGATGTCATACTTCATGGTAACCACATCACCTTGTTGTAAAGTGATCAAGCTACTCAGAATTACTCTTTGATCATTAAGGAAGCTTAAGAACGGCGAGAATGATTCTCGAACCAAGATAGCGTTTACGTATATCTCAACATTAGCTATAGGGGTTCCCAAGATTGGACCATTAGTAGGCTGAACATTGGTTACATTGACCTTAAACGTCATCATGTAGTAACCAGCGGAAGGAGCTGTATAGCTCGTGTTAGGAGAAAGAGAGACGTTGTTATTAGGGTCATCGACTATGTTATTAAAGTTTAAGAAGGATCCTAAGGTGTAAGTCGTGTTTGTGCTGTAATTGACTGTCGCTCTAAACTTTGTGAACGGTTGCAGATTACTCACGGTGAGATCATCAACACAAAGCTTGTTAATGGTTCCTTCCTTTACACACAGGCTATTAGCACCGAGCATGTCTGCTGATACTTGAGATGCCTGGAGAGCAACGGGAACACAAAGGTTATTAATGACTGCGCTTTCAGCATTGAGGTTCTTTGCTGAAACGAGTTGAGAACAGATATTATCAGCTACTATTTGTTGAAGTTTACCGCAATCTGCTTTTAAGCATTTTGCACAGATACAATCAACATTCATACAATTAGAAGAACATAACGACGCCATTAGGCACCTCTTAGTAATACGGGAAACTCTCAAATAACAACCAGCACTCAACCCTCCCTTTTTAGTTGTTTCTCTTTACACATGAAACCATTGCACCGAGAATGAAGATCCATCAGGAGACAAAGCAGAGACAATCGACTTTTTAGTTCCGTCTGGAGCAACCATATTCATGGCCTCATGGGACCATGCAGGGTTATTAATTACGCCCACAATACCTGTTATCTCAGCTGAACATTCTGACATATAAATCTTTCCAAAATCTGACAACGGAAGCGTCTGATTAAGCCAAGGAGCTTCCACTATCCACTCAGCACAGACGCGTTCAAGAATAGCAGGGCTAATACGAGGAATAACGCTGTATACCTTCTTGGTATGGTTCATAATCTCTAGTATGAAAAGACCATTAGCGATAGGAATAACGCCGTTTAAGGTGCTATAACTGACTGAAGCCGTGATAAAGTCACCAACTTCAACAGGGAATCCTACAATCTCATTACTTCCGGCAGGAAACATCTCATACCATGCATAATGTGTCTCGTATCCATCGGTCCAATCATGCTCGGTACCAAGCTGTTCTACAGAATAGCTGCCAGCTCCGTCTATACCGACCCATATTGAACAGGAAGTATTCACGGTTGCTGCAACTATGTTAGGAACTACCCATGATCCAGTCACTTGGGTAACGGTGTAGAATGTAGGCCTTAAAAGATTGGGAGCTGCGACATACCCGCTCCAGTTGCCACTACTTACGGTGGTGTCAAGATGGCTACGAGAAGCTCTGATACGCGGCTTTAGATCGCAAGAAAGGTGGGTATACCCTTCATGACAATCAACAACGAAACCCAGCAAGAGAAGAATGACTAAAAAGATCATAGGTCTCCTTCAGTGTCGAATAATTGGTTGGTTGCAAACCCGTATGAGTTCAATGAACGCCTTGGATATTCGGTGTGGATTGGTGTTCCAGAAAGATTGGCCATGGCTCTGGTGTCTTCTTTGACCATGCCGCCTTCAGCCATTTCAATACGACGTCTTGGATCTACGCCTCTCCAGAAATAATCTGAAACTTGTTGTGCTCTTTGGAAAGAAAGTTCGTCCGTACGACGCTCATATTTTCCCATAGTGCCATATTCCTGCTCAGATCCTGGACGGGACATAGCTTTTCTGTTTTTCATTGCTTTCCTTTCAACCCGTGACATTTTGTCACGACCTGGATAGATCAGCAAGGGGAGGGACAGGTATGTATTACGATCATTCCCTCCCCCTACCGAATGTCTTAACGGACGCGAACTGTCTCTTCAAACAACAGGCGTTGATTAACACGCTTTTGTTGTTTAGTACGCTTAGATTGTATGTTGGCAGGCACTCCTAATATCGCGTAGGCAATTCTTTTTGCCCTACCTGACATTCTTGGAATAACTGGCATCATTACACCTTTTTCGGATAGAAGTTCATTGCGCGTTTACCATCGTCATAGTCCATTTGGCGATCAACACCTGCAATAGTGTCATCAAGCCCTTCTGGCATGTATGGTCCGGGTTTTGGATATTCTTTGATCATCACGTTTTGAGGCAAGTTGGCAATTGCTCGGTGATCTTCATGGATCATGCCAGCATCTTCCATCTCTTGGCGTCTGCGTGGTTCCATTCCTGCATACGGCTCATACCCTACTTTGAAGCTGTGCGGTTCTGCACCACGACGAGCTTTTTTGTAGTGTTCTGAATCCCCTTTGCCACCATGAGACTCATTAAGGCTTATGCTGCCTCCGCCATCACCACGGTGAAATCTTTTCTTTGCCATTATCGTTCCTTTTTTGGTAGAAACTGTCACGCCATAGCCTTGTGCGACGGCGGACAACGTTATACGTCTAACTACCTGAAACAGAACCATTCTGCTCAGGGCGTATTTCTCTCACATTTTGACTAACATTAGCCTGGGAACCAACTGTTTCTTTCTCCTTCAAAAGATGGGAAAGACTCACGAGTTTCTCAACGTGTGCTAGATCAATTCCTTCAATCTCTTTGAGCGCTTTGACCAAGTTGAGTAGACCAATCTCTTGATCCTTCACTGCAGCCGCACGACGTTCAACGGCAAGCGCCTGATTCTCTTGTACCCGACTCGTACGTTCAACACCAAGTCCACGATCAGCCTCAGCCCGAGCTTGTGCAAGTTCTGTACGAGCTGCCTGCTCTTGAAGAGCTGCCTGCATCTGTTGCTGTTGCATCTCAGCCTGTTGTTGTTGAGCCTTCTGCATGTTCTCGATGATACGTTTCTTATTCTGCACAGTAGAGACTTCAAGAAGATCTTCGCTAGTGATAGCAACGCCCGCTTCACGAAGCATGAGCATCTGCGCCATCTGCATCTGTTGTTGGGTAGAAGTATTAAGACCTTCTTCAACGACAGCGTGGTATTTTCCAAACGCCTTGGAGTAAAACTGTGGCTGTGGTTCTTCACCTTCAAGAATCTTTTTCACTTTGCCTGGCACGAAATTAGCCTGTATCAGATCGATCATTTTACGACCCAGCAGCTTTTGTGACTTATCTAGAAGATCAAAGACGCATTGCAGCGTGGTAGTAGAAGCTGATTGTTTAAGCATAGAGTGATAGCCGGAAAGCGTGTCTTTGTTATCAAAGCCAAGAAGCTCATCAGATACGCCTGCAACCTCTTGGATCTCTTTGGCTAAAAGTTCAGACAATTGGATCATGGATGGTGGAATCTGTGGTGCTTCTATCTTGATCACATCGGTCATGTTGGCATCAGACTTGAGCGCAAGCCCTTTACCCTGTCCTGAAAGGAATACATCTCGAGGATTCACGAGAGCATTCTCTTTGTATATGTAGCCACTATTGATCTGTGACTCTAGGATATCGAGTTCAACAATACGTCTACGGTTGTAGAGATATTGAGCATCACGCAATCCACGAACCATCCCTTGGACACGGAATGGCCAGTATGGACTTTCTGGATGATAATACGTGAGTACTGGAACGAATGGATAAGAGTCTATACCTATTGGCTGTGGACCATCAAACATAACTTTGTTTTGGACAACGATTGCAAGACGGACGGTTGGAATCTCTTGGTCTATAACCGTAACGGATGGATAGGTTTGGAGGAACTTCTTCAAGCGCTCATCGTTGGTGCTCTTCCATTCCATGGTCTCACCGGTTTGGGTATCGACCAGCATCTTTTGGGTTCTATAATCACGGTAATAATATTCGTCATACGTAAGAAGATTCTTGAGTCCGTAATTGTAAGATTCTGGCATGTACTGGAACTTACCGTCACGGTTATCATGCCCCCATAAAGAAAGGATCTCGTCAGTGTATTCAGGAAGAAGAGCGATGCATTCACGCTTGGTTAGATAAGAACGTTTCCAGATATAGTTGCAGTCCGACATATCCTGCTTGCGCATATAGGGATCGACAAGGAAAGAGTTATAGGCGCAGTTATCAACTTTGATATTGCCGGATATAGGATCTTCACGGTAATCCATCCAGACCTGCAAGAAGTTCATACCGGTGATAAGTGAACCCTGGAATGCTTCTGAGATGGTGTCTAGAACGCCTTCCTGATTGTTAATCCACATAAGTATCTTGGTGAACTGGTCAGCTGTCTGCGCATCTCCATTTTCAACCGGGGTACAGACGGTGGATTTACGATTTCGGCGCTGATGTCCAGAAACCATGTCGACAACCCGGCGAATTCTATTGAAATTGAAGTTCCTACGTCGATTGGCAGGCAGGTTCCCATAAAGATCGTTCCACATGGTCTGATCGCCAGTATAAAAGCGAAGATCAGTGTCAGCTTCAGCCCATTGTGATTGGTTAATGGTGATAGATTCAGCATACGCGGCTTCCATACGCGACAAGATACCCTTGTGGCGTTCGTCATAATATTGTGGACCCAACTGAGGGAAAAGCATGTAATACCCTCCAAGATATTTTCTTTAATAACAGCAAGAAAATTCTAGGAAGATATGTGTAGGGAACAAAATAATAGAAAACCCCGAGGTGCGAGACTCGGGGAATAAACAAAAAAGAAACTGAGGGCTCATGGTAGGCCACAAGCAGGATACTAGTCCTTATTCTTCGAAATGTGAAGATACTTTCTTATCCAGATTAGCCAGCGACTTACGTATCTCTTCCATAAGATCAATGTTGTCACACGAAGCCTTTTCCGTAAACGACATGCTGTAATCTTCATCCTTGGTTATCCGGCAGGTAATGTTGTACTTGTAGCCGTATAGATTCTCCATCACTTCTTCCTTCTTATTTGTCATCCGTCGATTTGTCTTCGCCATTCAGATCTTCAAGATACATATAGACAATGGTACGGTCGTCGATGCTCATCTTCTCCAAGAGATTGCATACATACGACAACCAGACACGTCGTTGCGAATTGGTTACACCGGCTAGATCGAGCGTCTGTTCAAGGGTGATTGCCTGCATTGAACCAAAACAGAGCAATAAGCCTAGTATGAGCTTTTTCACTTTATATCCCTTTCTCCATTGTACTTCCTTTTTTGCTTATCAAACTCATCTTGGGACGCTTTATTTATCTGTATTTGAGAATCTAAACTGGCTATAGCTATCGACTCCGATAAACGCTTAAGCTCATCTATCTTTTGAGATAAATACTTACCCGCTTCTCTTGCCCTTCTCAGTTGTTCTTCCTTATCGTCCATCCAACCGTCAGTAAGGGAACTAAAAAGATCATTAGCGAGTAATTCGAATTCTTCTGTTGCTTTATCTACTCTCTCTTTGTATTCGCAACAAAACCACATTCTATCCATCACCTATTTTCCTCTAAGATGAGCTTCCTTCAATCTGCTAACGATTTCCATTGCTATTTCAAGAAAGTATTCAGCCTGGCCAAGCAACTTAATATCAGCTTCGTCCAGCTGACTCTGCTGCTTTACAGGTTCCTCTGGGGGCAACGAAGCAAGAGAGAGTTGTCCATCAGGAGCAACTTTTTCTTCTTCGAACTGTAGAAAGTCTTTGTCATCCCATTCTTCAGCCTTATTCTTGTTTCTTTGTTCTTTGCCGAGCTTCCACGTCTCTTTTTTGGCTTCATTAGAGCATAAAACACACTGTGAACTCTCCTTCAAGGCATAAGGAGCCATCCATTGTACGGTTCTTTTACAGTCGCATTCCACGAGCCACATGGTACGTCGGTCTCTCTTCTCAGCTACCTTAAAATTCCATTTGCCCATTCCTGCTTTTATGGGCTCCTTTTTCAATCTTCTTCCTCTAGTCATTCTCACTTCTCCCCCTGTAAGCACTATTAAAAGAAAAGATCATCTTCATCGTCTTCTAGATCTTTTTTCTGTTCAACTCTCTCCTTGCGGGCGTAGTACCGGTCCTTAGCTCTTTCCTTTCTTCTCTTGTATCCTTCTGTCTCTTGAAAACGTCCCCATTTACAGTTCTCTTTGTAAAAGTCTTTCTTAGGATCAAGACGCACAAGATGGGTGTTTATCGGCTTATCTTCTCCCATATCCTCGCAAAAGGATTGGAATGACTTCCAGCGATCGCAGACCTTGATGCCTACAGCACCATAATACTTATAACCTGGATGTAAGGGATTGATACAGGGACGTCGCATAGCCATCCAATCATGCCAAAGAGGATGACCCATCCTATACTTACCCAGCCTTGCAGAAAAAGTTCTTCTGTTTTCTTTTGCTTGTATAAAGCAGCCATAGCAGCGACTGGTCTGGTTGTTTCTTAAAAGGTAACCAAGAGCTATATGGTCATTGCCACACTCACACTTGCATAGATAATAACGAGCGCCTTTCTGCTTGCTTCTAGCCACATCCAAGGAGATTACGGTAAGCTTTCCAAACTCTTTTCCAATCATATATTCTGGTGGATACTTATTTCGTTTATCTGCCATACTCTCTCCCTTGTGGTTTTTCCTACTTGTGACACGAGTCCGCTTTGCGTCCACTCTTCTTGTAAGCCTTATAATACCTCTCATACAGATCGATTGACTGTTGGGCCTCCTTGGAGTCTGTTTTCCAGTTGTCACACATCATATGAAGAGTAGCGAAAAGAGCCCCGAGCATGATTTCTTGCCGTAACAGATTGTCTAA
>Ga0134121_10000656_pt1 | contig 37673 bp, 32 predicted proteins | sample KB301_FD_96463 | JGI IMG/M metagenome (GOLD analysis project Ga0134121, IMG submission 96463) | Terrestrial soil microbial communities without Nitrogen fertilizer from Kellogg Biological Station, Michigan, USA - KB3-0-1 | ecosystem: Environmental > Terrestrial > Soil > Unclassified ...
AGGGAGCTATCTGCCGGCACAAATCGCAATCGATACAGGTGTCATCGACGAAAAAATTGCCGGACACGTTTTCGGCATAAGCATTCTTTGGATTGGCCATCCTTAAATATTAGACTGCATTCGATGATTTTGACGAAACGAAGGGCGTTGGAATGGGCGCTGGGTGCCCTGGCACTGGCCCTGACGTTAACAGCGCAGGAGGCGCCGAAGAGTTCCGTCATCAATAGCGGGCAACTGCTGAGCGACCTCAAGGTCCTGTCCAGCGACGCAATGGAAGGACGTGAGCCGGGAACCGCCGGCGGCGATAAGGCTCGCGCCTTTGTCATCGAGCGTTTCAAAGCTTCGGGAATCGCCCCCTTTGGCGCGTCGTATGAGCAGGGGTTCAGTTTTGCCGTCCGTGGCAGCAACTCGGCGAGGCGTGGTGTCAATGTTGTCGGGCATGTAGACGGCAGCCGCCAGTCCCGCCGATACATTGTCATCAGCGCTCATTACGATCATCTTGGAGTGCGTAATGGGCAAATCTTCAATGGCGCCGACGATAACGCATCCGGTACCGCTGCACTCTTCGCCATCGCGAAGCACTTCACCGAACATCCAACAGTACATTCCCTGATCTTTGCGGCCTTCGACGCTGAAGAGAGCGGATTGCGAGGGTCGCAGGCCTTTCTGAAGAAGCCGCCTGTGGACCCCGGACTTCTGTCCCTCGACTTGAACGCGGACATGATTGGGCGTGCGCCCGACGACAAACTCTTTGTTGTCGGTACCGCACGGCAGCCGTTTCTCCGACCTTATATCGAAGTTGTCGCAGCAAAGGCGCCAGTAAAGCTCCTGCTCGGACATGAGGACCCGAAACAACCCGAGGACTGGACTCGCGATTCAGACCACTATTCATTTATTCAGGCGAAGATTCCGGCCCTCTACTTCGGCGTTGAGGACTTCGCTCAACACCACAAGGCGACGGACGATTACGAGACCATTACCTACGGCTTTTATATCCGCGCGGTCGAAACGCTTGTTCAGATTGTTGAGGAATTCGACACCAATTTGGATGCCATCGATAAGGCAAATAGATGAGCGGCTGCGAATGTGAGCCCGATAGGGCGAAACCATCAAGTAATGCGAGCCCGAGGGAATCGTGAGCGCGATTTCGCGAAACCTTGAAAGATAGGGTGCAGCCATCAAGTACATGAAATCTTCTTGTTTGATTGTTGCCGTTATTGCCGTTTGCCTGCTGGGGGGGCCGCTCCCGGCGCAGGATGAAGCTCGTGAACTTCAGGCAATGCTGGGCCGGGCTGCGGATTACGTCGCCCTCTATGAAGATCGTCAGTTGGGCAATGTGCTGGCTGCTGAAACCTATTTTCAGACCGTCTCCTCTTATCTTGCCCGGGGAATCGCTTTGCCGAGGCAGCAGCGGCGCACGGAGTCCGACTTCCTCATCGTCCTGGTCGGCGCCGATCGTATGGGAATAAGACGAGTCAATCGGCTTAACGGCGACCCTGTAAAGAGCACAGAAGTAAACCTGGAAGCCTTGATGGATGATTCGCCGGAAGGCGTGCGAAATCGGATCGCCGCACTCAGGGAAGAGAGTACGCGGTATAACATCGGCCCTGTTCTTCGGCAGATCAATCTTCCGACCTTCGCCTTGAAGGTCGTCCGCCGCGAAGAGGCTCCCCGTTTTTCATTCGTTCAACACGGAACAGGTAAAGTGAATGGCATTCAGGGAATCGAGGTGAGATTTCAGGAACTGCGTGCGCCGACACTCGTTCATGGCGCAGGTGGCGAATCTCTCACGTCTTCAGGCACGCTGTGGATCGAACCCACCACGAGACGTATTCTGAAAACGGAGTTCAATGTTGAAAACCCTTATGCAAAAGCAAAAGGCCGGGTCACGGTCACGTACTCCGCAAACAAGGCCCTCGGGATTCTCGTACCTGACGAGATGAAAGAGCATTACGAAACCGATGGCGGAGTTGTCGATTGCACGGCCAGTTACTCCAGGTTTCGCTCTTTCAATGTGGATTTGAAGTCCGAAATCCAGGCACCCGCAAAGCGATAGCGGCTGACGCGAAGGGGGTTCCCTGGCTCCCTGGCGGGTATCCTGCCTTAGGAAACCCTCTTCTGTTAAAATCGGACGCGTCATGAGGAGACTACGATGAAATTCTTTTTGGATACCGCTAATCTCGACGAGATTCGCGACGTTGCAGGCACGGGGATTCTTGACGGCATCACGACCAACCCCACGCTGATTTCAAAAGAAGGGAATCCCTTCGAAGAGCAGCTTCTGAAAATCTGCGCGCTGGTTGACGGCCCGGTCAGCGCGGAGACCGTGAGTCTGGATGCGAAGGGTATGGTTGACGAAGGGCGCAATCTCGCCAGGCTTCACAAGAACATCGTCGTCAAGTGCCCGATGACGCGCGAGGGCCTTAAGGCCACGAAGATGCTTTCGGATGAGGGCATCCGCGTGAACGTCACGCTGATCTTCTCCGCGCCGCAGGCCCTCATGGCTGCGAAGGCCGGCGCCACGTACGTCAGCCCGTTCGTCGGCCGGCTCGACGATATCGGGCAGGACGGCATGGGCCTGATCAAAGAGATCGTTGGCATCTTTGGTAATTACGACTTCAAGACAGAAGTTCTCGTGGCTTCCGTTCGCGGCCCGGCACACGTTGTGCAGGCGGGCCTCCTCGGAGCGGACGTTTGCACGCTGCCGGCAAAGGTCTTCGAGATGATGCTCAAGCATCCGCTCACCGATCGCGGTGTCGAGCAGTTCCTCAAAGACTGGGAGAAAGTGCCTTCGTCAAGCGTTGCCAAATGATGAGCGGCTGCGAATGCAAGCCCGCGCGAAGCGTGAGGGCAATAGCGCGAAATCTTAAGAACAACGCGCAGGCATCAAGACAATGAAGGCCGAAGGGAAGCTGACGGCGCGGGGGCGTATCGAGCTCCTGCTCGACAAGGATTCCTTCGAAGAGTTCGACAAGCTCGTCAAGCATCGCCGCCTCGATTTCGGGATGGCCGAACAGAGAGTGCCCGGTGACGGTGTCGTTGCAGGGCATGGCCGCATCGATGGCCGGCTCGTCTACGTATTCGCCCAGGACTTTTCAGTTTTCGGCGGCTCCCTCAGCGAGACCAACGCGGAAAAAATCTGCAAGATCATGGACCTCGCCATGAAGATGGGTGCGCCTGTAATCGGGTTGAACGATTCCGGCGGTGCGCGCATTCAGGAAGGCGTCGTGTCGTTGGGCGGTTACGCGGATATCTTTCTGCGCAACACGCTGGCGTCAGGCGTCATCCCTCAGCTCTCCGCCATCATGGGACCCTGCGCTGGCGGAGCCGTTTACTCGCCAGCGATCACCGACTTCATCGTCATGGTGGACAAGACGAGCTACATGTTCGTGACAGGTCCGGACGTGATCAAGACGGTGACACACGAGGAAGTCACAAAGGATCAACTCGGCGGCGCCCTGACGCACAACAGCACGAGCGGCGTTGCGCACTTCATGGCGCACACTGATGAAGAGTGCCTGCTGCTTCTGCGCGAACTGCTCTCGTTCCTGCCGTCGAACAATATGGACGACCCCCCACATCGCCCCACCAATGATCCAGCGAACCGACTTGAACCGAAACTCAATGCGATTGTGCCTGCGGAATCCAACCAGCCTTACGACATCAAAGACGTGATCCAGGCGGTGGCGGACGAAAACTATTTCTTCGAAGTTCATGAGCATTACGCGAAGAACATCGTTGTCGGTTTCGTGCGGATGGACGGAAAGCCGGTGGGTATCGTCGCGAATCAGCCCGCCGTCCTGGCCGGTTGTCTTGATATTGCGGCGTCTTTGAAGGGCGCGCGATTCGTTCGCTTCTGCGATGCCTTCAATATTCCGCTGATCACCTTCGAAGATGTGCCCGGCTTTCTTCCGGGCACGACCCAGGAGCTTGGCGGCATCATCAAGCACGGCGCGAAGCTGCTATACGCGTTTGCTGAGGCGACCGTGCCCAAGATTACCGTCATTACGCGGAAGGCTTACGGTGGCGCGTACTGCGTCATGTCGAGCAAGCACATCCGCACGGATGTGAACTTCGCGTGGCCCACAGCGGAAATCGCTGTCATAGGAGCCGAAGGTGCCGTGAATATCGTCTATCGCCGCGAACTGGCGGCTTCAAAAGACAAGGAATCGCTACGCCGGGAGAAGGCGGCCGAATACCGCGAGAAGTTCGCAAATCCGTATATCGCCGCGGAGCGCGGATTCATTGATGAGATCATCGAGCCTCAGTACACCCGCCCCAAACTCATTAGCGCCCTGCGGATGCTCGAGACGAAGAAGGATACGAACCCCCCGAAGAAGCACGGCAACATTCCGCTGTGAACTGGTGATGGCTTTCCGGCGAAGGTGTCCCCTCCTAAGTTAGGAGGGGTGGCTGCGACATCAAGAAAATATCCGAAGATCCTTTGATGGAGCAGACGGGGTGGTTCCTGAGCGACCATTTCTCGAAATGTATTTTTGAAACCTCTCGGCTCGGGAACCACCCCGTCTGCGCCGCTAAGGAACTTGAAATTTTCCTACTGGCGCAGCCACCCCCCCTGACTCAGGAGAACACGCCCGCTCAAAGTCGCGGCCTAGCCCTGCTAAAAGCTGTATCGGATTCCCCCGTTGATCGCACGGCCGTCGATCGGCGCCCAGGCATCGACCGAGCGGCGGCCATCCGGAAGCGCTTGCGGCAGCACGAGCGGGTCGTGTTTTGTCTGACGGAAGTCGCCGATGTCCTCGGCATTGATGAAGGCGCGAAGCGGGCCGAACCGGCGTTCGACGAGAAGTCCGAAGACCACATACGGAATGCTTGACGATCGATAGGGATTGTCCTCGAGTCGTTGCCTGCCGGTGTAGTACGCCTCGAATCCCACGCGACCCTTGTCTTTGTTCTCCCACATGGCGTCGAACCCGGCGGTGTGACGCGGTGTCAGGGCAACGCTATCGCGGATGCCGGAGTTGCGGTCGAGCTCTGTCGAACGCGTGTAGGTATGCGTTGCCACAAAATTGAAATGGCCGCGCCGGTATCGCGCCAGCAGTTCCGTCCCCATGGTTCGCGTGGGTCCCGCGAGGTTGACGATATCGACATTGCGCAGCACGACGGGATGCCGGATTACGGAGCCGAAGACGGTTGCGTTCCACTCGAAACCTTCCGACTTCCACCCAAGATCTCCCGAGGCGCTCCACGCCCGCTCCGCCTGCACACCGGAAAGCGGGTGAATGCGGGACAAACCCGTCGCTTCAGTTTCCTCTGTGAAAGGAGTCGGCGCAAAGATTCCCGTTCCAGACGAGATCCTTGTCGTGAAGCCAAGTGGCAAGTGAATGAGCGCGGAGACTCGCGGACTGAAAAACGTTCCGTAACGATTGTGAAAGTCCAGTCGGCCGCTGCCTGAAAAGGTGACTCGCGTGTTCGGCGAGTATTCATCCTGAGCGAAGAGCGACGGCGTCGTGTAGGTGTAGTCGAATCCACTCACGTCGCGATTCCGATAGCGATCTGCCTGCAGGGCCGAACCCATGGTCCAGTTATGACCGCTGCCCGATCCGCTCAAGGCCGCTTCGCTAAAGAATGTTCCCTGCGTGTCGCGCTCGGTGACGCTGCCGAATTGACGGCGGTGTAGCCCGCTCATCGCCGACGCGCGAATTGAAAACAGCTTCTTGCCTACGGCAAAGCGGCCAACGGCGCCTCCGTCGAAGCGCCGCGTGCGGAGTTCTTCGGGAAATCCGCTCGACCCTCCTGCCCGGTCCTCGGACATCGAGCCGACGGTGACGAACACGGATTTGCCTTTGCCGTCCTCCCAGAAGACTCGAGGGCGAAAAACGCCGCGTTGGTATTCCGGCAGGTCGGCGTATCCGTCGCGGTCGATGTCCGAGCGGCCCTGAAAATGAGCACCGCCGAGCAATGTATAGCTCCAGGGGCTGCTCTTCTTTTTCGGCTCCGCCAGAAAGAACACGCTATCGGAGCCTTTGCGGGACGTGACGTTCTGCAGGAACTCGCGGTGAGACTCCGTCGGCCGGCGCGACACAAGGTTGATGACGCCACCCAGCGCTGACGATCCATACAGGGCCGACGCGACGCCCTTGATTACTTCCACCTGACCGAGGTCGAGAGGCGGAATCTGGAGGATGCCGATCGACCCGGTCTGTCCATAGAGCGGCAGGCCGTCGGCGAGCAATTGCGTGTAGCGCCCGCGCAGTCCCTGAACGCGCACGTTCGCCGCGCCAAGAGAGGGTGAAGTGACTTGAACGCGCAAGCCGCTGGTCTCGTTAAGAAGCATCGCGATATCGCCAGGTGTCATGACGGACTTTTCGTCCACTTCTTCCTGATCCACAACCTCGACGCGAAGAGGTTCGTCCTCAATGCGAATGTTCGCGCGCGTGGCCGTGACGAGGACCTGTTCCTCGATCACAGACTCTTCCTTCAGTTCCACGTTGAGCCGAACGGTCTGGCCCGCGACCACGGTGGCCCGAACGGTTTTTGCCGTAAACCCCACTCGCCGAAACTGGACTTCGAGATCGCCTGCCGGTAATTCCAGAGTTGCTTTGCCGAGGTTGTCCGTCAGCGCGACCTGCCCGCCTGCCTGAACTTCAACCTGTTGAGCCGGTCCGGCTTCGCTGCGGACGTCAAAAGCAAGGGTTCCGGTGGGTTGTTGTGCACAAAGCGGGATTGCGAGGAGCAGAACGGACAGCAAAAGGCATGGACGGATGCGACGCACGCTAGCCGATCAACACCTGATGTAAGCGGTCGAGGAATGCGAATTCACTCTTCTTCGCCGAGATTCGGCTATTGTCTTCCTGTCGTTGATCACGGTCATAGCCGTGATTGGCCTGCACCTCTCCGCTGAAGAATGGCTTGGGATTGGACGAAGTCTCGATTTCCTGCCGGAGCGCTTCCTGCCACACCGGAATCCGCTCCATGAGATGGGCCACGTCGCCGGGCTTGTAATCTTCCTCGAGTTGGAGCAACCGAACGGCGTCGCCGGGTTGGTAGACGCTGCTCCGTCCAGCCGCAGTGAGATAGGTCGTGAGAATGTTGCGGCGTGCATCGTTTTCCCAAACGGCTCGGCGGGCGACGGCCTTGAGCGTCGGGCGTTCCGCAGTGAAAGCCGCCTGCTCCAGCAGGCTTAAGAGCGATTCGGAAATTTCACCATCCAGGCGGAGCCGGTGGACATACCGTTCAAGAATGACATCGCGCAGGGTGACGGTATGACGCTGGTTGTCGCTTGTGACGAGTCGCGCTTGCGTCGGGCGCGCCGCCAGTTGTTGAATCAACGCGGGCCATTGGGCTTTCGGAACGGACTCCTTGCCTAGCAATTCCGCGAACAGCGCCTGGTCGGCGAGTTTCGGCGTAAACAACGGCGAAAGGATCAAGTCGTGTTCATAATCTTCGAGGCTTGGCAGCCTGGCGTCGAGAAAGTCTCCTACGTCGTCGCGATCGATCTCATAGGTTCCCCAGATGTGATCCACAACCTGCCCGGTCACCTCGCGCGGACGCTCGAGCTCTTCAGCTAAAGTTTCAATTAATTTTGACACCTCAAGAGTATATCCGCTTCCGATCGATTATCGATTTCGCGCGGCATTCTCGCGGATAGCGGCCACGAAAAATGGTGTGAGTCCGTCGCCGTGCTTGTCGATGTTCTCTGCGAAACGGCTGTCACTCTCATACAGAAACGCGAGACCGCGGTGCGCGTCAGTGCTGCAGGGATAATACCAGCGGTCGATGGAGAGCCGATGGCGCTCGGCGATATCCATCGCCTCCACGTCGGAAGGCTTCCTGCCTGCCTTCATCGCTGCGAACGCGTCCTTATAAATAGCCGCCTGCTCGGCCTGAATGGTTTTCCAATCGTCGGCCGTGTATCGCCTGGTGCGCTTCGCGGATTCCCTGTAAGCCTCGGTGTTTCCCCAGCGTTCTCGCGCCTCTTTTTCGTACTTCGAAGGGTCGAAGCCGCCGAAGATTTCTTTCATGTCCATATCTTCTCCTTTGGTTTTGCCGTCGAGGACGGCAATGGCCGCATCCACAGCTCGGATCATCGCCTCTGTCTGATGGGCGCGTTTCTTCAGTTGTTCTCTTTGCGCTATTAGGGACTGTTTGGGGTCAAAGCGGGGATCGTCCAGGGAGCGGCGGATGTCCTCAAGCGACAATCCCAGTTCGCGACCGATCAGGATTTGCTGCAGGCGAAGCAGATCATCGTCGTTGTAAAGGCGGTATCCTGCTTGCGTGCGCGTCCTGGGTACGAGGAGTTTGATCTCGTCATAGTGGTGCAAGGTGCGGATCGAAACTCCAGCGATTCGAGCCACGTCCTTTACCTGGTATGTGCGTCGCACTTTCACAAGGAAGAGTCTGCCGCCTCACGTTGCGAGAGGGTCAAGAAGAACCTCACCCCGAAGGGGTGTCAGCAATCTAGCCAGGGGTTAAGCGCAGCGCAACCCCTGGTCAGTACGCCTTCCACGGCCGCACGCTGAGAGCGTGCGAGGATTCCTCGCGCTTTTTCAGGGCACGTTTCGTACATGTCTGGCTATCTTCCTGGCACCGCTCGGGGCAACAAACGGCTAAACGAACTGGGTTTCACGGCAGAAACTAGTGTAGTCCGCCATAAATATTGAAACTAATGAGACACTGCTTCGTATACGTTGTATGCGAAGAGCGCCCTCCATTGTTTTGAACACCGAGACTCGCGAGGAATTGGAGCAATTGGCTCGGAGTCGGAGCCAACCTCACCGGTTAACCCAACGCGCGCAAATCGTTTTGCGTGCGGCAGCGGGTATGGATAACGACGCGATTGGTGCCGAGTTGAATATCTCGCGGCAGAAAGCCGGCCGGTGGCGAAGCCGATTTGCGGAACGGGGTATGGACGGAATTCTTAAGGAAGAGCCCGGTAGAGGGCGTCCCCACGTGTTTGGTTCGCGGAAGCGTGAGGCAATCGTTCGAAAGACGTTGGAGGATAAGCCTGCCAATGCAACGCAGTGGAGTCGCACCTTGATGTCGGCAGAAGCCGGTGCGAGTCCCTCGACGATAGGACGTATCTGGAAAGAGCATGGGCTGAAGCCCCATCTGATCAGAACCTTCAAGCTTTCCAACGACAAACGATTTGCCGAAAAACTGGAAGATGTCGTTGGCCTTTATTTGAACCCGCCCGAGAATGCGATCGTGCTGTCCTGCGATGAGAAGAGCCAAATGCAGGCACTGGACCGTACTCAGCCCGGACTTCCTATGAAGAAAGGGCGTTGCGGCACCATGACGCACGATTACAAACGCAACGGCACAACCACACTGTTCGCGGCTCTCAACACGCTCGATGGATCGGTTCTGCAAACCTGCATGCCCAGGCACCGTCATCAGGAGTGGATCCGGTTTTTGAATCTGATCAAGCGCAACACGCCTTCAGATAAAGAGATTCACGTCATCTGCGACAACTACGCGACACACAAGCATCCGAAGGTTAAAGCGTGGATGAAAAGAAACAAACGTTTCCATGTCCACTTCACGCCCACCAGCGCTTCCTGGCTCAATATGGTCGAACGATTCTTTCGCGACATTTCCGAACGCAGTCTTCGTCACGGAGTCTTTCGTTCTGTTGAGGAACTCGTCACCGCTGTTACCGACTACGTTGCCCATCACAACAAAGACCCCAAGCCCTTCATCTGGACGGCCAATGCCACCGACATCTTGGAAAAAGTCAAACGCGCTCGCAAAAAGGTGGATACGTTACGGTCTTTATGACGGACTACACTAGCTTCCGAGGAGCTGCTTTTCGGAAAACTTCTCGTGGGGCATCGGACGGACACGGCTCATCAACGCGCCAAACTTGATCGACGCTTCGTAAAGGGTGCCTGCGCGGAGGCCGCCGGGCAGGCGATGGGCACCGAGGGCTTCCAGCCCTGCTGTGGCCATACATCCGCATTGCGAGCAGTCCGGTGTGCCGCCAAACTGGCAGGGCGTTACGCGGTGCTTCAGGTTTGCCGTGATCGTCGTTGTTGTGCGCGCGAAGATGCAATGCTCCGGATCGGACGGCGGTGTCAGGAATGCTCGGAGTGCGGCCTTCGGCATTGCGAGTTTCGGGAATTCGTCGCGCAGCACGATCAGTTCGTCGATGACACGTTTGCGCACATCCGCTGGCAGAATCTCATAGCTGGTCTCGCCCATCTGCGGCGTAAACAAACTGATCCAGACTTTTTGTGTTTCCGGCTGCGCGCTCCAGAACGACAAGAAGTCACGCAGATAATTTGGCTTCTCCGTCATCTGCCGCGTGATCGTGCAGTGCACCGTAATGTGGTGCTCCTTGATGTGTTGCAGAATGCGATCGTAGGTTGCGGGTTTTCGACGGACATCGTGTTCAGCGGGTAATCCGTCGATGGAGACACACAAATCCATCTTCTTGATCCTGGCCCACTCGATGGGAATCGGCCGCACAGCGCTGGTCACAACCTGGATGTACATATTGCGAGCTTCGATCTGCGGAAGAATCTCGCTCACTTCCTTGAATCGAACGAGAGGCTCGCCGCCGACCAGCGAGACGTGCACAGGGCGATAGGCATCCACCAGGCCCATCACGCCGTCGACTAATTCCTTTCCGCGGAAATCGCTAACCTGGCGCAAGACGGCGCCGCCGCCGAGATGCTCGTCACCGTAGGCGTAGCACCCGGGACAACTCAAGGGACATTCTTTCGTGATTTCAATGGAGAGAAAAGGCGTCCGGCCCGCTAAGATAGTCTTCCAGCCGCGAAGAACATCGTTCATTCTCATTGAGCTAATTAGACCATGAAGTTGGAGTCAGGCCCATGTACAAACTTGCGCTGATCGGACTGGGAGGGCTTCTGGGAACGCTTTCCCGCTATTGGATTTCCCTGTGGGTAGACGCACGCAGTCAGTCTGCGTTTCCATACGGGACAATGGCCGTGAATCTTGCCGGATGTTTTGCTGCGGGATTCCTGTTTCAACTCCTGGAACAATCCGCAATTTCCCCCGGTTTGCGCCTCGCGATCTTTACGGGATTCCTGGGCGGCTTCACAACCTTTTCTGCGTATGGCCTGCAGACCTTCGTGCTCGCGCGCGGCGGCATGTTGTCAATGGCGGCTGTGAATGCGATTGCCTCGAACGTGTTCGGATTGGCAATGGTCTGGATTGGTGCTGGTGCCTCGCGGCTGCTCGTCCCGTCCTCTTAAGAAGGGGATATAATCTATGGCCATGCGTATCCGCTTCAGGCTCGTGTGCGCCGTATTGTTGTTTGCCTTCAGTGCGCCGGCGCAGGCTGCGGACCCGGCTTGGATTCAGGTCAATTCGCGAAACTTCACTTTGTTTACCGACACGACGGAAGCCAAGGGACGCCGTCTCCTCGAAGATTTTGAATCCCGGCTGGCTGCCCTGAGCAGTGTGCTGGGCGGGATCCCTCAGCGGCAATTTCCGGTTGAAGTTTTCCTCTTCAGCAAGCGTGAGGAGTTTCTCGAAACTGCGCCGAAACCGGTCGGCCCCGACGCTCCGCCGGAGTTCGACAAATCTGCATATCTTCTGAGAGGACCGGACCGGGTTTTCGTCGTTGCGCGCGACAAGGCGCCCGCCGACATTGCCGACGACGTCGGCCATGCACTCGGTCATGTATTTTTCGAGCGCCTCGTCATGTGGCGTCCATTCTGGATGGCTGAGGGTGCTTCCGAGTACTTTCGCAAGGTGGGGCGAGCTCCCGATACCACCCGGATTGCCGAAAAAGACGGCTACACCGTCGCAGACTTGCTCGAGATCGTGGCGAGCAAGGACTATCAAGACGATGCGCGCCCAACGGCGTTCAGGGTTGAGGCCCACAGGTTATTTCGAGTGACGATCGCAGAACACGGCGCCGCATTTCGCGACTATCTTGCGAGTCTCAGGACTGAAGAGGGCCGGGAAACGAAGTTGAAGGTCGATACCGACGCCTTGCAGACCCGCTTTGATGCTTACGTCGAAACGCGCATCGCTGCCGCCAGCGGCGCATACGATATCAAGCTTCAGCCCTCTTCGGATGCTATTGCCACCCATCGCGGGGACTTGCTGCTGGCTGCCAAGAAAACCTCAGAAGCCGCAGAGTGGTACAAAGGCGACAGCAGAGAGGCCGGGGCCGGACGTGCAATCCTTGCGCGCTATTCGCGGAGCAGCAACGAAGCGATTCGTGTTCTCGATCGTGCATTTCGCGAATTGCCGGATGCCGGGCTTGTTGCGTTTCACCTCGGTAGTATCGAAACGAAGACTCCCGCCGACGTCGAGTTGCAAGTTCGGGCCCTGGAACGTGCGGCGGAAATGCTCCCGCGTCTGGGGCGCGCGCGGGGGCAGCTCGCACGTGTGTACACGCTTGCCGGAAACGGACAGGAAGCCTTGACTCAGGTCGATCGGGCTCTTGAGCTTGAACCGGAGTATGCGGACGAATTCTATGCGATTCGCTCCGAGGCTCTTCTTGGGCTGGCGCGCTACGGCGACGCTAACAAAGCGATACAAACCGCTGCCGTCCTGCCGCATGGGGATGCGTCGCAGAACTACAATCTCAAGGCATCCGAGATGGAGCGCCGTGTCGAGCAGACTCGGCGGGATGCCGATAACAAACGGCTGGAGGAGATTCGCGCGGAAGTGGCAGCCAGGGTTGCGGAGAGGGAGCCCCCTCCTCCGCCACCCCCTCCTCCGCCACCCGAACGGTTTGGGAGCATTCAGTACACGATGCAGTCGACTCGGCAAACTGCAATCGTCAATGCGCCTCTTCCGGTCTTTGCCGGCGCTCTCGTGCAGAAGGGTGTTGCCGGAAACATCACGATACAGGTCACGATTGGCGCTGATGGCAAGGTCGCTCAAGCCACCATTGCGGATTCGCAGGTGCCGGAAATGAATGCTGTAACTCTGGAATCCGTGAAGAAGTGGACGTTCGCTCCAGTGCCATCAGCACCGGCAGGCCGCGGGTCCGCCGCCTTCGATGCCAGGATTGTCATTCGCTTTAGCGTTCAATGAGCAGAGCGAATGCAAGCCCGATAGGGCGAAACCATCAAGTATGCAAGCCCGGGCGAAGCGTGAGCGCGATAGCGCGAAACATTGAGCGATAAGGCGCAGCGATCAAGGGAATGAACTGTCCGGTCTGTCTCAATCCTTCGACGTTCCCCGCCAACCTGACCGGCGGCGATGTCCTTTTTGAAACTACAACCAAGACGTTCCACCTTAGCCATTGTGCCGCGTGCCGCTGCCTATTCATCGATCCACTTCCGGGAGATCAGGAGCTTGCCGGCTTCTACCCGGCGCAGTATTGGTGGAAAGCGTCGTCCGGCATTTTGAAGTCGCTCGAAGCGGTCTACCGGAAGACGGCGCTCCACGATCATGTCGCCTTCATTTCGAGAGCTGCGCAGGGCAGTGCCCGGCATCTCCTGGACGTGGGGTGCGGCAGCGGGACGCTTCTCGGACTCCTCAAGCAGCGCGGCTTTCAGGTACGCGGATTCGATTCTTCGGCTGAGGCGGCAGCGATCGCAAAATCGGAAAACGGCGTTGATGTTGTCGTTGGCTCGCGCCTGCAGGATGCCGGCTTTGTCGATGGGTCGTTCGATCTTGTGACGCTTTTTCATGTGATGGAGCACGTCACCGATCCACGACGCTTGCTCGCCGAGGTTCGCCGCCTTCTTCGTCCGGAGGGGCGGCTTGTGCTTCAGGTTCCGAATATCGAGAGCTGGCAGTTTCGGCTATTCGGGGTTCGCTGGTACGGGCTCGATGTTCCACGCCACGTCATCAACTACTCAAATCAGGCGATACAGCGTTTGCTCGGCGAATCTGGATTCACGGTTCGCCGCACGCGTCACTTCAATCTTCGGGACAATGCTCCCGCCCTCGCGTCAAGTCTGTTTCCTTCTTTGGATCCCGTAAGCCGAAACGTCCGCCAGCGCCGCCGGAATCATGCGGAGCCGGCTCCCCTGGCATGGCTCAGACACGCCCTCTATCTGGGTGTTGTTTTAGTGGCCACTCCGTTTGCGCTTGCCGAATCGGCGGCGGGTAAGGGCGCCACAATCATGATCGAAGCGGTCAGAACTTGAGAACTATCAGGGTGCTGTCGTCGTTGGGCAGGCGTTCGCCAATGAACTCCTGGAGCGAGGCACGAATGGCGGTATGAATCTCGGCGGCGCTCTCGGTGTGGTGCATCGAAACAATCGCGCCCAACCGGTCCGTTCCGAATTGCTCTTCGGTCATATCTTCCGCTTCGGTCACACCGTCTGTGTAAATCACAATGGTGGAGCCACGGGAAATCTCGTAGATCTCCCTCGAAAACTTGATATTGGCAAACAGGCCTACGGGAGGGCTGCCGCCGCGTTCGAGCCACTGGGATTCTCCACCGGCATTCACAACCAGTGGAGGATTGTGTCCCGCGCAGACGCAGTGTAAGCGCCCGCCCACCGGATCGACGAGGACTGCGATCAGCGTCACGAATGTCTGGACGCGCGTGGTCTCCACAAGCGTTTCATTGAGGATCAGCGCGATGCGCTCGAGGGAGTGGACGTGGCGTAACAGCGCCCGACAGGTCGAGTGCAAAGACGTCATCACGAGCGCCGCGCCGATACCCTTCCCGGCAACGTCGCCGAGCATGACGATGAAGCGGCCATCGGAGAGCGGATAGTAATCCAGGTAGTCGCCGCCAACGGCTTCGCACATCGTGCTCGATGCGCTGAGCTGCACGCCGCCGATGGTTTCCGGCAGATTCGGATAAAAGTTTTGCTGGATCTCGCGGGCGAGGACTAGTTCCTGCTCGATCTTTTTCTTCTCGATAAGCTGTCTGTGGAACCACGCGTTTTCAAGGGCCAGCCCGATATGCACGGACACATCACGAAGAAACTCCATGTCGTCTTCCTGGAACTCCGCTGCCCGGTTGAGAAGTTCGAGAACGCCGACGATTTGAGCGTCGCGGTTAATGATCGGCATGCAGAAGATGTCCCGCGTCCGGTATTGCAGGGAAGCATCGAATGTCGGGTTGAAACGGCTGTCGGCGTAGGCGTCGGGAATGTCGATGATGCCCCCTGTGGCGGCAACCGTTCCCGCTATGCCGTCTCCAAGCCGTACGCGTATCTCGGTCCCTTCCACTCCCTGCGCGACGACCGAGCGAAGCTCGTTGTGCTCACGGTCCACGACAAAAACGCTGCCACGATCCACACCGACTTCTTCGCGGACGATCTTAAGAATGATGGCGGTGAGCTGAGCCAGATCGATCGTGGAGTTCAGCAGCTTGGCCGCTTCCAGGATTCTTCGGAGGCGTCCGACATTGCGGACCGCTTCAAGATGACTCATCTCGGGCTTGGAATTGGGCATATGAATGGAGTAGCGATTGAATTAGACACGGCCCAAGGGGCGCGTTCAAGAAGAATTAGGCATACAATTCCGTCGTGCCGATCATCCGTGCCGAGAAGGTTTCCAAGTGCTTTCGTATTTATCGCCGCCCTTCGGATCATGTCCGCGAGCTTTTGAGCTTCGGCCGCCGCCGCTTTCATGAACCTTTTTGGGCGGTAAAGGACGTCCATCTTGCCGTCGAACGCGGATGTTGCCTCGGCATTATCGGCGAAAACGGATCCGGGAAAAGCACGCTTCTCCGAATTATCGCCGGCGTTATTCACCCCACGTCGGGCGGGGTTGCCGTGCAGGGCCGCGTCTCGGCGCTGCTGGAGCTTGGCGCGGGGTTCAATCCGGAGTTTTCGGGACGTGAAAACATCTCTCTCAACGCCGCCATCCTGGGTTTTACGGAAGTTCAGACACGCGAACGCGTCCCTTCGATCGAGAAGTTTGCCGAGATCGGTGAATTTATCGATCGTCCCGTGAAGACCTACTCCAGCGGCATGTTTGTCCGGTTGGCTTTCGCGGTGGCGATTCACATGGACCCCGACATTCTCATTGTCGATGAGGCGTTGTCGGTCGGCGACTACTATTTCAAGCAGCGCTGCATGCGAAAGATCCTGCAGATGAAGAGCCGAGGCGTCACGATCGTATTCGTGTCGCACGATCTGGAGGCCGTCCGGACGCTGGCCGATCGCGCGATCTGGATGGACCATGGACGCGTTAACCTGGAAGGAAAGACCGACGAGGTCGTTTCGAAATACCTGGCGGCCATGGTGGGCCGCGGCAGCAAGGAGGTGATGGAGGAGGAAGCCATCGGCAAACCTCTGGTTGCGGCTTCCGCCGATCTGGATCTTTCGCCGGAAGCCCTGGCGAGGATACCCGCATTCCTTTCCGTCATTCCGAATGTCGATCATCGCTACGGAAACGGGAAGGCGCGCATTGAAGGCATCGCAGTTTTCGGAGCGCAGGGGAATCCGGCAGGCACAGCGTCTCAGGGAGATCGCGTTTGCGTGCGGATATCCGTGGAGTTTCTCGGGGATGTGAAGCATCCGAACGTGGGATTCATGCTGCGCAATCGTCTTGGGCAGGACGTTACGGGAACGAACGTCATGTTCGAGGGCGAGCGCCTGCAGGCGGCCCGGGCCGGAGACAGGCTGTCTGTGGACTTCGTGATGGATCTTCCGTTCCTGCACTCCGGCTTCTACTACTTCTCGCCTGCCGTGGCCGATGGCGAATTGAACCAATACGAGATGTGCGACTGGATTGACAATGCCTGCGCGATTGAGCTCGCGGAACGCGCAACCACCTACGGGCACCTTCGCATTCCGGTGCGGGTACGCGCAATGCCGCTTCAGGAACGCGCGACCTTGTAAAGCCGGATGGTATCTCCGTTGGGCAGTACGAAGCGTTCCATCAGCAGGAACGTTTCGGGATGCTGTGCGATGTAATTGGTGATGTCCAGCAACGCGGGAGGGAAGTAAGCTCCAGGCTCCAGCTTCAGTGGGCCCTCCGGCGCGAGGATATAGTCGTTGTCTCTTATTGCTTCCTGGGTTGGTATTACAAGGCGGTCGATTGTTACGGGAAGCCTGCGGAGCGTAATGTAGAAGCGAAACGCCAGCGTGTCGAATCGGGGTATGTCGGGCACGAGACCGAGATGGACTAGAGCCCCTCCTGTTGTCGTGACCGCCTCCAGTACGTGCTCAATTTCCCAGTCTTCCCGCGCTGGCGGTCCCCAACCAAAGTAGTGCTGCGTATAGACATTCCAATCGTAAGAAATGGTGCCATTGCCTCCTTTTGCCAGGATCATGGCAGCCGGAAGCCGAGGAATGCCGAACGAAACCAGATAGTGTTGAAAGACCAAGACTGGGATAAGAATGCCGATCAGGAACTTCTTCCTTTGAAAAACCATACCTGTCACGAGCGCAACAGCCGGCAGGAGCGGCGACGTGTAGCGCGGATCCTTGTTTTGAAATAGCAACAACCCTAGCCAACCCCCAGCAATCCACAGAACGACCGGCGTCCAGCGGCGTTCGAAATTGGCCAGAAGAAGGGCGAACCCCACAATGAACGCCACGAACAGAGGCAGAAACAATTGGGAGCCTTCGAGCGCTCTGACGTAGAAAACAAGAGCTTCAAGGCTGAAACGATCGGGGTCGCCTTCAAATACAGACTGCGCGGTGTTGAACTTCAACAGGTTTGATAGAGAACCGGCGGCCGGAATATACCAGTAGGCCGCCATAGACGCCGCGATTACGGCGGCAAGGGCGGCGTTCTTGAAATTCTTTGTGGCAAACCAAAATGCCGGAGGTCCGACAAAAAACAGGAAGGTCCACTTTGTGAGCATACCCATCCCGCACGCAATGCCGAACAGAACGCTCCAATGGCGTTTGGAAAACTCCTTTGTCTCAAGCAGGACCCAGATCGCGAATGCCACGAAGGCCGTGAGCCAATAGTCGATCATCGTTTCGTGCGAGAGCCACAGCATCATGGGATAGAAGCTGGCGGTTACGGCTGCGGCCGCCGCTGCGATCGGCTTGAGCACGGTCTTGCCTATTCCATAGGTCGCAACAAGCAGAAGTGCCATCGCCGGTAGATTGGCCCATTGCGCGGCATCGATTGTTCTTCCACCGATTCGATAGAAGAGCGCAACGATCGTGTGATAAGCGGGCGGATACGCGCCGGTCAGAAACGGGACGCGAGTGACGGCCCGGATACCCGTGTTGTGGAAAGCGTCGGCAATCTGCAGCGCACTTGTTGCGTGACCGGCACTATCCCAGTAGGGCGGGCGCGTGTCCCGGGCGATCCAGATCAGGTTTGCAATCGCGAGATACAGGAACGACGCGGCGAGCAATACGTGGCTCCGATGGCTCATAGAGGCGTCGTTGCTTTGCTAACCATTCGGCTTCTCAACGCTTCTACGCAGGATCTGCTCCACCTTCTTCTCAAACGCCTCAGGTGAGCACTCAGCGGATACGCGTTCCAGCGCGGCATTGCGCAGGCTCGCCCATCGCCCGACGTCGTTATAGACAGCAATGCATTGTTGGGCGAAAGCGGCAGCGCCTTCGGCGATGGCGAGTTCATGTTCAGTCCAGCCCAGTTGCTTCGCCAGCAGCGGTGTGGTCACGACCGGGAGGCCGTGCGCGGCAGCCTCATGAATTTTGTGGGGGATTCCGGCGGCATAGCGCGTCGGCGCGATGAACAACTTATTGAGGCCGTAGAAATCTTTCAGCGAGGGAATTGGGCCTGTAACGCGGATGGGAGGTTTCGCAAGCCTGCGAACGCGTTCGGATTGATTGACCCCTGCAATCGTGACCGGTATGTCTCCAAGCGCAGCACGGATCAGCGGGAACACTTCCTCGATAAACCAGATCAAGGAGTCGCCGTTCGGGCTCGCCTCTTCATGAACCGCCCCGACAAAGAGCAGGCCGGATCTGCTTTCGAATCCTTGAGACAAAGGTGAAGGCTCGAGGCTATGGCCCAGGATTTCTACGCCTTGAACCCCGTGGCTCGCAAACGATCTGCGTTCGTTTTCAGAAACCGCCACGACCTGGTTCGCCAGGCTGCTGAGGGCGATCTCTTCCGCAAATGTTTTGCGCACCTCGTCCTCTGTCATGGCGTTGCCCGACAGTTCTCGAAGTGCGACTGTTCGAGACGCAAAAAGCGCCTCCGCGTCGTAAATGATCTTCACCTGATCGAACCATTGAGGATGATGGGTGTGGATCGGAGCGAGGAGTTCCATATTGTGAGGGCGGCTGACAATGACGGTGGAGTAATAGCCTCGCCGGGTGCGTAAAAACGACTCCAACATTGGCCGGCCCCATCCATTCATGACTTCGATTTCTCGTGGAAGATCTGAATAGACGACATCCCAGGACTCATCAAGTCCTGCCAGCGGATACAGCGTTACGAAACAGTCGTGACTCAGCAACGCCCGGAGCAGAGCGTGCGCCCGTGGAAACCCGGACCCGAGCCAGAGATGGGGAACCCGATCGTCGAGAAACAGGACGCGCTGTTGACTGTCCCGTGATCGCGCCGTGAGCAATCGACCGGCATCTGGTTTGCTGCGATTTTCGAGGACGCCGCGGTGCCGCTTTTCGAAAAGTACCTGATGCTGCGCCTGAAGGCTGACGGCGCTTTCTGTCGAGTCGGCGCTGGCGAACTCGTAATGAACGATCGCAGCGCTGGGTTCATAGACAACGCGCAGTCCATGCTGCCAGAGGCGCATGCAATAGTCGGTCTCCTCGTAGTAGGCCGGCTTGAAGGCTTCATCGAAGCCGCCCAGGTCTTCCCAGATCTTTCGTTTGGTGAGAAGGAACGCGCCGGAGCAATAGTCCACGTCGCGCCGGAAGCTGTACATCGGCGCGAAGGGATTGTCGCCTCGTCCGTAGCCGGTGCAGGAACCGTCCTGCCAGACGATGCTGCCCGCTTCCTGCAACGTGCCATCGAGAAGAATGATTTTCCCTCCGACGCCGCCGATACCCGTAGAAGTCTGTATCGCTGCGAGAGCATTGTGTAGCGCGCCGGGCAGCAATTGGGCATCGTTGTTTAACAGAAGAACGTATTCGCCGCGGCATTCGCGCACTGCCTGGTTCACGCCAAGAAGAAAGTGGCGATTCTCGCTATTGCGAAGGATGTGTGCTCCATTTACTCGTTCGAGGAGCCGGGAAGTTGAATCTGACGACGCGTTGTCGACGATTACGATTTCGATGTCTTCAGCGCGGTTTTCGGTTATCGATCGCAGGCAAGCCAGGGTGAGTTCAGCCCTATTGAACAGCACGAGCACGATGGAGATGCGGGGCTTCTCTGAGTGAGGCACCTCGAGAGTCACACCAGAGTTGAGGAAGCTGTCGAGGGTGACGCGGCACAGGGAAGCAAAACCAGTCTTGAGATCGATGGCTGATTCCGGCTCCAGTTCCGGCGTCCCTATTCCTTCGTCCAGGGGTATATCGGAAACAGTCGCGGAGTTCGCAGGCGAGTGGCCGTTGCGGAGGGCGCGAATGCGGTTGACGACCCACCGTATCGGGGCGGTCCAGCGCCAGGACGGCGACAGGAGGAATTGTTCAAAGACCCATTTCTGATCTGCGAGTTCTTTTTCTTTTGCCGAAAGCTCCGCGCGGAGTGCGCGCAACAACTCGCTTTGATTCTTCATTACTTACTGTCCACCCACTGGAGCGGTGTGAATCGGAGCCGTCGCCATTCGATGGTCGTTCCACTCTTGTTGATGAGCTTCAGCCCACCCGGCGTTGTTTCCGCGGCACCTGCTCCCCCTCCGAGTTCATATTGTATTTGGATGCCGCGCGGAATCCGCATCGGGACGAAACGTTCTCCCTGCGAGAGTTTGAATATCGGTTGCCCGATGCCGCCGAATACCGGCGCCTGGCCGGGATCGGTCGATGTCTGGGGCAGATGTTGTACGAGTGGATTGATCTGGTTCGCCCTGATCAGGTCGTAGGGCTCTGAAGACAGGACGAAAGGCACGAGCCCGAAATGGCTGTCCCAGAAACCGGCATGGGACTTCGCGCCAATTGTGCGAATGGGAAAGGGGCCTTCCAGCGGGAAGCTCTTCAGCTCTGTCAGCATCACTTCTATATCAGCGCCCAGACTGTAGCCGAACATGTCGTGTCGGATGATGAGATCTGAGCCCACGGGCCTTCGGTCGTCGACGACGAGCGTGTCCGCCCCGGCGCGCTCGAGATAGAAGCGCAACCCGGATTCTGCGGCGCCATAGACTCGGAAACCCTGTTCCTCCAGTTTGGGGATTGAATCTGCAACCCAGGTTCGGTACGAATTCACAAACGACATGTCGGCATAGGCAAGAACAATAGATAAAACGAGAGTGGGAACGAGTGTCGCGATGAGATCCCCCCGCCCGCTTTCTCGAAAAATGATTAAGTAGATTGCAGGAAGTGCGAGCAGCAAATAGCGCGCCGTGACCATCTCGCCGACGAAAAGAAAGAAGATCAGCACGGCGGGGACCCAGAGTATCAAAACCGGCTCTCCCCCGTTGGCCCCTGATCGAATTGTTTGTGCCGCCGCGCCCGCAAAAGCCGCCAGCAGCATAATGCCGCACGCCGCCAGCGCGACGAACCAAAGCCGATAGAGCAGCGACGGCATCATTCCTGACGGCGCGAGGAAACTCAGCAGGAACGCGAGTCCGCCGGCGATCATGAGGGATCTTTTGCTCTTGAGTCGGATCGTGCCCGGGAATACCAGGACGCCCCCAAGGAAACTCAGCGTGGCCAGGAGGTTTGACGCCAGCAATCGCGCGCGATCCTGGATCAGTTGTCCCGTTGATTTAGGAGCGAAGCCATTGAGCGCGAGATACGAGAATGTTTCCGCCAGCGGAAACTTGCCGAAGTGAATCGTCATTGCCACAAGCCACAGCCCCAAAACAATGGGAGCCGCCGCGACGCAGGCAACTTCTTTTAGCGGCCTCCGTGAGAGGAGCATCGTAAGGCCCAGGCAGGCAAGCGGCACGAGGGCGGCATAGCCCGCGCCAACGGCGAGAGTGAAGCAGATCGCTGCGCCGGCCAGCGAGCCGCGAAAGTAGAACGCCAAGCCCGCCAGCAACAGGGCAACGATCGGCACATCCATCATGAACGTGGGTGCAAGGACAAAGAACGCCGGGCTAACCGCAAACAGCGCGGTGACAAAGAACGGCTCGGAGGTGAACCGCCTCGCGAGCGAATAAAAGGCCAGTACAGCGATGGCAGGGAAGAAGGAGAACAACAGCCTGAACGGGATTTCGCTGAATTGTCCCAAGAGCGCATAGACAGCCGCCAGATAATATTCGCCCACCGGTGGATGCGTATGTCCGGCGGAATCCGGGCGGAGGGTCCCGAAAAACAACAGCGGAGTATCCGCGGGGAAAAGGGGCCTTTGCAGCGCAGATTTCGCGAGATTCAAATAGATGTGTTCGTCGGCAAAAACAGCCCTGTTGGAAAAAGGTGCGATGGCCGCAAGGACCAGCAGCACGAGGATCGCGGCTTCAGCTCGAATTCCATGTCGCATAGCGATTCGGGCGTTGATAATAACAGGTCCTATATGTTGCGCACGCGTGACGACGTCTATCAGCCGGGGTTTCCCGCCAAGCCCGGCGAGCACTATGGCGCGTTCGTTCGTTTCGCAGCCAAACACGCCGGAGAGTCTGTGCTCGATTTGGGGTGTGGTTACGGCGCGTACAGTCTTGCGCTTGCTACAAGTGGACGGCGCTGCGTCGGTTGTGACGTTAATCTCCAGTATCTGAAGCCGGCTTTGTCTTCGGGGTTGCCTGTTGTCGCCGTCGATACCACGCTTCCTTTTCCGGACAGAGCGTTCGACACGGTCTTACTTTTCGAAGTGATCGAGCATGTACCCGGGATTGCAGCCATTCTCAAGGAAGCCTTTCGTGTCGCACGGAAAAACGTGCTTATTACCGTCCCCAATGCGGAAGACCTCGAGCTGCTGAAGGGGAATGACGTAACGTATTCGCACATGCTGTCCTCCGATCACGTTCATTTTTTCGATCCTGAAGGTCTCACAGGACTGCTCCAGGGGTTTGACGCAAAAGTCCAGGTGGAGAGAGGCGATCCGATCTATCCTTTTTGGTTCCTGAGCCGGTCCGCAGCGTACTATGCCCTGCGCGTCTTCTATCGCGCCGGCTTGCTGAAGCCGCGATTCTTCACTCGACTTTATGCAGTTGCGAGCGTTCGCCAAGATTAATCTCGATTTGCGTGTATTGGGCAGACGTGATGACGATTATCACGAGGTCCGCACGATCCTTCAAACCATCGACTGGTTTGACGAACTCTCCATCGAACCAGCCGATCGGTTCGAGTTTGTCGCGCACGGAGTGGGCGGCGGCGACGACAACCTGGTGGTCAAGGCTGTCCGTGCATTCGAGACGCTGACGAAGGAGACGGTACGCGCCCGAGTCGAGTTGATCAAGCATGTCCCGATGGGCGCGGGTCTTGGTGGAGGTAGCGCCGATGCCGCGGTAACCTTCCTCGGTCTTCAGGAGTTCTGCCGGCTTGTGATCCCCGAAAAGGAACTGTTTGAAGCACTTGGCCGTTTGGGATCCGACGTTCCCTTCTTCGCGATTGGGGGCCGGGCTCTGGGAGTTGGCCGCGGGAACGAGATCGCGGCGCTGGAGGATGACGTAGGCTATGGCCTCCTGGTGGTTCACCCAGGCATCTCCATATCCACGAGGGAAGCCTATTCCTGGTTGACGGTCTCCGATAAACCCAGTAGCATTAGGGGTTTCTGCGCGCAGTTTGTTTCCGGTAGTGGAGAAGACGAACCCAGGAATGACTTCGAGAGCGTAGTTTTTGCCCGTCACCCCCTCTTGAGCGAAATCAAGAGCGAAATGCTAAGGGCGGGCGCAGTCCGAGCTGCGCTTTCCGGAAGCGGCAGCGCGATCTTCGGGATATTCGGCAGCGAAGAACAGGCAGTAAAGGCTTTGCCGCGTTTATCGCATTTTGGAACGGTGAAGGCCACCAGACCCTTATCGCGGCCGGAGTATTTGCGAAGTCTTTGGGGCGTGGCCAAGTGGTAAGGCACAGGTCTTTGAATCCTGTATTCGAAGGTTCGATCCCTTCCGCCCCAGTGAATCGAGTGATGTCCGAGAAAGTCGGGTGAGGCTGATTTGAGTAATGCACTGAAATTATTTTCCGGGAGCGCCAACGCCGAACTGGCTTGCGAAATGTGCGAGTACTTGGACTGCGAGCTCGGGAAGTCGCTGTTGACCCGGTTCAGCGACGGCGAGATCTATTTTCAGATCGACGAAAACGTTCGAGGCGCCGATGTTTTTATCGTCCAGCCCAGTTGTACCCCGGTCGATACGAACCTGATGGAACTGTTTTTGATGATCGATGCGTTCAAGCGGGCGTCGGCGCGGCGAATCACCGCGGTGATGCCGTACTTCGGTTACGCGCGGCAGGATCGCAAGGACAAGCCCCGCGTTCCGATTTCGTCGAAAGTGGTTTCGGATCTGCTGGTGGCTTCCGGAACGCATCGCCTTCTGGCGATGGACTTACATGCGCCGCAGATTCAGGGATTTTTCAGCATTCCGGTGGACCATCTGTTTGCGGCCCCTGTCCTGGTGGAGTACTTTCAGAAGCTCGCTTTGCCGAAGTTGACGGTCGTTTCGCCGGATGCCGGCGGCGTCGAACGGGCCCGGGCATTCGCAAAACGATTGAAAGCCGAGCTCGCGATGGTCAACAAGCGCCGCCTGGAAGCGAATGTCGCGCAAGTGATGAACGTGATCGGCGATGTCGAAGGTCAGACCTGTCTGGTCGTGGACGACATGATCGACACCGCGGGTACGCTCGTAAAGACCGTGGAGGCGCTGAAGGAAAAAGGGGCGATGAAAGTTTATGCGTGCGCGACGCACGGCGTGCTGTCCGGGCCGGCCGTGGAGCGCATCGAAGAATCGCAGCTGGAAGAACTGGTGATGACCAACACCATTCCACTGACTGCTGAAAAGCGGAAGTGCAAAAAGATTCGGACGCTCAGTGTGGGCAAGCTTCTGGCCGAAGCGGTCCAGTCGATCCACGATGAGACGTCCGTCAGTGCTTTATTCATTTAGGAGTTTGTTATGGCAGAGATCGTAGTAAGTGCTCAGAGTCGCGAGGATCGCGGCAAGAATAACGCCCGCCGCCTGCGCGCCAAGGGATTAATCCCGGCTGTCGTGTACGGCGGAAAAGGCGACGCGCAGTCCGTCGCGGTGGATCCCAAGACCCTGCTCAGGGTTTTGCGCTCGGAGTCAGGACGAAACACAATTCTGAATCTTGATTTTGGCGATGGCGGAAAGACTTCGGCCATCCTGAAAAGCTGGCAGGTCGATCCCGTCAAGGAACACTTCCTCCACGCCGATTTCTACCGGATCGCCATGGATGTTGCCATCCGGGTGACCGTTCCGATCATGGCCCGCGGCGAAGCTCGCGGCGTCAAGGTGGACGGAGGCATTCTCGAACTCATCATGCGTACTGTGGAAGTCGAGTGTCTGCCAGGCGATATTCCGGAGCGCATCGAAGTGGATGTGACCGATCTCGGTATCCACGATGCGATTCGCGTTTCCGGCCTTCCTGTGAACGAAAAGGTGAAGGTTATGGACGATGCGGCGCAGGTTGTGGTCCATGTCATCGCCGTCAAGGAAGAAGCAGCGCCTGCAGCTGCCGCCGTTGCGGAAGGCGAAGCTGCCGCAGCCGGTACGCCAGCCGAGCCCGAAGTTGTCAAGAAGGGCAAGAAAGAAGAAGAGCCCGCGGAAAAAAAGTAGATGAGCGGCTGCGAATGCAAGCCCGGGCGAAGCGTGAGCGCGATAGCGCGAAACATTGAGCGACGGGCGCAGCCATCAAGAAAATAATGTGGCTTATTGTCGGCCTTGGAAATCCCGGGTCGGAATACGCCGATACCTATCACAACGTGGGATTCCGTGTTGTGGAGGCGATGGCAGGACGGTTTGGAGTTCGGGTCAATATCAACTGCGGCCCGGCGCTGATTTCGAACCGGATTACAGCCGGAGGCCGGGATGCAATCCTGGTCCTTCCGCAAACGTTCATGAACCTCGTCGGTTCGGCTTTGCCGAAACTTTTCGAGCGTTTTGAGACGACCCGGGAAAGCGTGATCGCCGTGTACGACGACATCGCGTTACCACTGGGGAAGTTGCGAATCCGGCAAAAAGGTTCGGCGGGCGGGCACAATGGGGTAAAATCCCTGATTTCGTCCTGCGCCTCGGACGAGTTCTTGAGAGTGCGGGTCGGAATCCTGCCGGAGCGGCCGGTCGCCAGCCTTCACGATTTTGTTCTTTCGAGAGTCGCCAAAGGCGACCGCGATTTGATGACGCGCGCCGAAACGGCGGCGTCCGAGGCGGTTGAGTCGTTGCTCCGGGAAGGCCCGGCGAAGGCGATGGCAACGTTCAATAGGTTGGATTTGCGGGAAGCAAAGGAAGAGTAAATGCCAAATTATGAAATCATGTTTATCCTGAACCCGACGACGGTTGAGGAAGAAGTCGACAAGATCAACGGCCAGATCGAGGGCGTGGTCACCGCGGGTGGCGGCAAGGTCGGCAAGATCGAGAAGATGGGGAAGCGACGATTGGCTTACCTCGTGAAGAAGTTTCGCGAAGGCTCTTACGTGTTGTTCACTATCGAAGGCGATGGCGCCATCGTTCGCGAAGTCGAACGCCGGTTGCGCGTCATGGATCAGGTTATCAAGTACCTGACCGTTCGTATGGACGAAGACATGAAGAGACTCGACAAGATCAAGGCCCATCGCGATAAACGCGCCGTGCGCCGTGGCCGTTCACGCGCTGAAGGCGGCGGAGATCGCCGAAGTCATGGCCAGGCCGACCAGATGGCTGAGGAGTAGAAATCATGGCAATGCAAAAGCAATATTACCGGCGTAAGAAGGTCTGCAAGTTTTGCGTGGAGCGGATCGACAACATTAACTACAAGGACGTGAAGCTGCTCTCCCAGTTCGTTCCCGAACGGGCGAAGATCATGCCCCGACGTATTTCCGGCGTATGCACGCCCCATCAGCGCTTGCTGAGCGCCGCCATCAAGAAGGCACGGAGCATCGCTCTCCTGCCCTTCGCAACGGAGTAGAGGAGCCGATCATGGAAATCATTCTGCGTGAAACTATCGACACGCTCGGCCGCGCCGGGCAAGTGGTGAAGGTTGCCGATGGCTATGCCCGGAACTATCTCCTGCCTCGGAAGCTTGCGTATCTCGCGACCTTGGGTAACCTGAAGGTCATCGAATTCGAGCGCCAGTCGCTTATTCGCAAGGATGCCAAACAGTCGGACGAGGCCACAAAGCTCAAGGAAATGCTCGAAAAGGTCGAAGTAGTCATTCGACGCAAGGTCGGAGAGAACGACACGCTGTTCGGTTCCGTGACCAACTCCGATGTGGCCGATGAACTCGAGAGGAAGGGCTTCACGATCGAGAAGCGCAAGATCCACATGGAAGACCACATCAAGAAGCTCGGCGAATTCGAGATCCCTGTTCGGCTCTTCAAAGACGTCAACGCGACCATCAAAGTGAAGGTCGAAGCCGAACCCTCATAGCCACAATTCTCAATTTTTGAAAGAAGAGCCCCGCAAGGGGCTTTTCTGTTATTAGGGGCAAGAGCGACAGAATCGACACGGAAGACTCCTGTGAGTTTGTGAAACGCTCAATTCTGTCGCTCTTGCCAGTTCATGCGCGGACCATACCTTTCCGATCAGCGGTCTTCCTGGCTTGCAGGCATGCTCAACCTGATTTTCCCGTGCGTCCTCCGCTCCCCGCGAGTAATCTTTCGGGATGGAATTTAGACAACTTGGGGGATTGACGGTCCCCGTCCTGAGTCTCGGCACGGGAACCTTCGGCGGGGCTAACGAAGTCTTCAAGGCGTGGGGTGACAGCGACGTGGCGGAGGCGACAAGGCTCGTCGACATCTGTCTGGACGCGGGCGTCAGCATGTTCGACTCGGCGGATATCTACTCGGCGGGCATGTCGGAAGAGATTCTCGGGCAGGCCCTAAAAGGGCGCCGCGACAAGGTTCTCATCTCTACAAAGGGCACGTTCCGATCCGGCCGGGGCATCAATGAAATCGGATCCTCGCGGCAGCATTTGGTTGCAGCGGTGGAAGCCAGCCTACGGCGGTTGGGAACGGACTACATCGATCTATATCAGCTTCACGGCTTCGACGCACTGACGCCTGTTGAGGAGACTCTCGGCACGCTCAACGACCTCGTTCGCGCCGGCAAGATTCGCTACATCGGGTGCTCGAACTTTTCCGGCTGGCATTTGATGAAGTCGCTGGCCGTATCCGATCGCTACGGTTGGCCGCGCTACGTGGCGCATCAGGCGTACTACTCGTTGATTGGCCGCGAGTATGAATGGGAGTTGATGCCGCTGGCGCTCGACCAGAAAGTTGGAGCTGTCGTGTGGAGTCCGCTTGGTTGGGGACGCCTGACCGGCAAGATCCGCCGCGGTCAGCCGTTGCCCCAGGTCAGCCGCCTGCACAATAAGATCGTCGTTGATATTGGCCCCCCGGTCGAGGATGAGTATCTCTATCGAGTCATCGATGTCCTCGAGAAGGTCGCGGGGGAGGCAGGGAAGACAGTCCCACAAGTCGCACTCAACTGGCTTTCGCAGCGGCTGTCGGTGAGTACCATCATCATAGGCGCGAGAAACGAAGAGCAACTTCGACAGAATCTCGGCGCAATCGGATGGTCACTCACGAAAGAGCAGATCGCCGTGCTCGATGCCTCCAGCGCCAGGACTCTTGCTTATCCCTACTGGCATCAGCGGTTCTTTGCGGATCGAAATCCGCCGCCGGTATAAGGCACCTAGACTTGCTCCATTCGATGGCAGGTGCAGTTGTTCCACCGGTAGAGATGGAGTTTGTGAAGCAGGTGCTTCGTCTCGGAAGGGGCGCCGCCGAGAACGATCTCTGCCGGGGTCAGGCCGAACACACCCAGACTGATTGACGGCTCCAGCGACACGACGGCGTGCCAGTTGCGCCGCGGTATGAACAAAGCATCTCCGGCTTCCACTCGGGCATAGAATCCGTGAGCCCGGGCAAATTCCTCTTTTTCTCTCGGCCGCGCTTCGAGGTTGGAAATATTGATGTCGCTCAGGGTAGCTCCCCAATCGTATTTGAGGGACTTGCACATATGGCTCGTCTGGCTCGGCGGGAAAATGATGACTTCTTTCGTGCCGTGAACCTGACAGAACCAGTTGTTGGGGAAATCGTAGTGCACGCCCGTAACTGTGTTGGCAGGGCCGATAAAAACAAATTCCCATGTCCAGCGCCAGCCCGGCCAGAGTTGACGGATCGCGAAGTCCTTCCGCATGGCGGGGAACTCTTCGAGGATGTTCCACTGCGCCAGATAGACCTGATCGGCTATAAACGAATTCATGTGCGACCAGTCGAGATGGAACTTTTCACCTGGGCGAATCTGCTTCCAGCGATTGTGCGACAGCAGGCCTCGGTCTTGCCGTCCTAGCGCACGTTTGGCCGCCGCGCTTTCTCGCCCCAGTCCTGCGATATAGGGGCCAATGGCCAGATCCAACGGTGGTTTCGTGACGCCCTGCTCCACCAGTCCGTTCTGAAATCGAAATACGACATCCGATCCATCCGGCCGGCGAAGCGCTGCGAGCCGTTCGAATGTCCAGCGTTCATAGGCAGGCCATTCGCGGACGGCGCCCTTTACCAGGAGTGGTGACGTTCGCGGACCGAAACCACCAGCGCGGACAACATCCTGCCATTCTGCGGCTTCGGCCAGCTCAAACGTTGGTCCGCGATAGGGATCAGGCATGTCCCGTTCCTTTGGCCCCATTTGCTCCGCGGATTCCGAAATGAGCCAGCAGGATAGCTCCGACAACCGAGACCAGGACGTCGTCGAGCCGCATCAGAATCGCATAGGCGGCTCCGTCCGAGACGCTCCATCCATGCAAATGAAAAATCCCGACGATGCCGCCTTCGTAGACCCCCAAACCCGCCGGAGTCGTCGGCAGCATCAGCAACAGTTCCACGAGAACGAAGAACGAAGCCAGCTGCGTTGCGCTAGGCTGGGTCACGCTTCCGCCGGCCGTTCGTAGAAACCAGAAAAACACCGCTGGTTGGAGGAAACTCGCCACTGGCGAGACGAATATAGACAGCTGCGCTATGAGGAAAGGTAATTTGTGCCGAACCAGGAGGCCGCGTACGGTTTCTTCCATATCCGCGGCTGCATCGCGCACCGACGCGAGGCGGTTCGGAAAGATACCCCAACGCATCAGCAATCCGATCGTCCTGGCAAGGATCCGGAGATCCAGCAGCAGCGCCGATAAGATCAGTGCGACGAGAACTACGAGCGATAGCGTCGCCAGAATCATCCACGAGATCGGCAGCGCGTGAGCCGCACTGCCACCGACGATGACAATCATCGCTGCAACAATGCTTGCGCTAAACCCTGTCAGGAGCTGAAATTCGGCACCGAGAATCGTGGCCAACACACGGCGGGCCGGGGTGCCCGTGATTCGGGCGACGTGCATAGTGCGAAGACCTTCGCCGCCAAAATACATCAATGGGCTGATGAGATTGACCGCGCGGCCCATCAACCCGGACACCAACGTTGTGCCGAACCCGATACGGATTCCCTCGACCCGCATCAGCAGGTGCCACGCCAGAATGGGACTCATGATCGACAGCGTCATTCCGCCAAGGATGACGGCGGTCCCCAGGACTCCCACACGCCGAAGTTGAGTCAGCGTTGACGCCCAGTCAATATACGTGAAAAGGACGACCAGGATGACGATCGCAATCCCCAGCGTCACAACGAGAAAGAATCGCTTCATTTACGCTCGAACAACGTGACACCACCGGGGTCGGAATTCAAAATGTCCTCATTTGGCAAAAGCTTTACCACTGGCGAACCTGCACCTGTCACGAATCCTCGGAGCAGAGCCCGCCTTGCGTCGTTAGGGGTTGACCGCCGCGGCCAGAGGATCCACACACTCCAGGAAGGACAGAGTTCTCTTCAAATATTGACTTGCAGGCTCCGGAGCTTCGATATCCGTATCCGCCAGCAATCTGGCGTTATCGAATCGCTGATTCAGGTCCATGAACTTCCAGTAGGCTTCGAGTCCCGAAAGCAGGAGACGGACTTCTCTCAAACCGACGGACTCCTTCAAATACTCCAGATGTTGTCTAAAGGGACGCAATCGCGCGTCTGGAGGACCGCCACGAAGCCACTTCTTCAGCGCCGCGAGATCAGGCTTCGTCGCGAAGACGAGCGGCGGCGCGCCCTCCCATGAGGAAATTGTTGCTTTCCCGAGTTCGCCCAGAGTGCTCGCAGACTGCCCCGCGCTGACGTGGTACATCAGATAGTGTCGCTCGGCGAGCAGGAGCTTCACGATGGCCCGCGCCGCATAGTCGACCGGAAGAATGTCGCAGGCCGCGTCCGGACTACTGAAATTCATCCGAAGTCGCTGGCTTGCCGCGATGATCCATGCGATGTCGTACGACCGTGGCACGACGCATCGCGAGTCGCCCAGAAGAATCGATGGACGGATGACGAGAAGCTTTTCCCGTGGCACTCGGGAGCGGACTTCCATTTCAGCCAGCATCTTCGACCGCGTGTAGCCCACGAGGTGTTCCGCCGAGCAGTCCAGATCGTCCGTTTCGAGAATCGTGCGTCCGACAACATCGGGACTGCATCCCACCATTGTTGCGGTGCCGACGTATGCAAATGTGGCGAGCTTATCGAGGTTCAACGCCCAGTCCAGGAGCCGGCCGGTACCGAAGACGTTGGTGGCTTCGATCGCGGTTTGCTTCTGGGCCAGGAACGAAGTGTTTGCCGCTGCGTGGATTATCACGTTGATATCGCGCAGACGGGAATCGCGAAGCAGATCGTAACTGAGGCGGGAGTCGAGCAGGTCTGCCGCGAGCGGGAGCACTTTTTTACTGTCGTAGGGGTCGTTGTGGAGGGCGAAGACACGTTCCAGGCGGCGGCCCGCGTCACCTTCATTAGGTGCGCGGACCAGGCAGACAATTTTTTCAACGCAACTGACCTTCGACAGTTCCACGAGCAGTTCACCGCCCAGGAATCCCGTCGCTCCCGTAAGTAATACCTTGTACATTCAAACCCTCCTCTGAAGACTCTCACTGCATCAGAAACGAAGCGCGATGCACTGCGGAGGTGCACCGTGTCGAGAATCTAGAGAGAGGGAGGCCCCCGAAGAGGAAGATTGGAAGACGGTCCGCTGAAGGGAACCTCGCGCGATTCCCGCGAAAGGCCAGCCCCCGCCTTAATGACGGTCGGGAGCAAATAATGAGGGACGAGGGCATCGGGACCAGGCTCGTCCAGGCTGCCCGGACCTTCATCTGTATTGAAAGAAGCAAGCCGCGCCAGGTGTGCTCCGGAGTTTCGCTGGAAGCCGGCGGCAAGCCAGGGTCGTTCCGTGCGGAATCCTCTTGCTCCTTCGTTGAGCCACAACCCAGAAGGTCGAAAGGGGTTCAAGCCCAGCAGAACGATGTCCCTGTCCTGATCGCCGTCCACATCCATCGATGCAATGCCAATGACGGCTTCGTTTGTAGAGTAAGCGTGAACGTGGATCCAGGTTCGCTTGCTGGACAATTTGACGCTGAGCGCGTATTGCGAGCCATGTTGACGAACCAGGGCAGTATCAGGAAGCTGGTCGCCATCAAGATCGGCTTGGACCCTCAGATTCGGAAACTGTGGCTCCAGGCGAGATTCGGCAGCAAAAGCCACGGAAGAACAAAGCACAGCAAACAGGCACGAAAGCAGTACTCGAAATGCGTTCCTGATACTCATCGAAAGCAGATCATATTAGACCCGAATGATGCAAAAGTGTTGCGACAAGTTGGGAGCTTCGGCCCGAGAAGGTGGAATGGTATACCGTTGCGTCAGAATTCCAGCACAACTCCTGCAGACGGCAAGATAGGAAACATGCTGTAGAAGGTCGGAAAGGTGCGGTGCGATACCGTGTCGTATGGTCCAGGTGTATCGAAATCCCGGTTTTTGTGATCGGTTAAATTAACGATCTCTCCATACAAGGTTGTCTTTACCTTACTGTGTACATAAGCCTTGTTTAATCGGAAATCCGTCCGTTCATAGGCAGGCGCTCGCACTCCGTTTCGTTCTTCGGAAATCGCATAGCCTCCGGATACGACCTGATAGAAGCCTGGCAGGGGCATACCGCTGCCATAGGACAGGCGGGCGCTCACGTTAACGGAGGGGCGGAGCCGGCGGCTGATGAAGACGTTAACCGTATGGCGCTGATCGTAGTCTGACGGGAATTTCACCCGGAGTACGCCGTCGCTTAAGATAGCCCGGCCGTAAGCATAAGAGATCCAACCCGTGAATCCATTGGCAGACCGGCGCTGTACGAAAACCTCGAAGCCGCGTGCATAGCCTCGCTCGGAGTTGATCCAGGCGGCGGACGGCATCGCCTGAAACACGGAGCCGTCGTCAAGGAGTCGCGGGAACAGATCCGGGCGCGCCAGAATGTCGCGATCCTGCCTGTCGTACATTTCCAGCCGCACGCGGATTCGATCATTCACGCGTTGCTCGATTGCCGCCTGATAGTGGGTCGCTCGCTCAGGCAGAAGACGGCCAGGAGTAAAGGTCGAAAAGATCTGGTTCAATTCCGGAAACTGACTGTACTGACCCCAGGATAGTTCCAGTCGTGTACCCTTCCAAGGTTGAAACGCGAGACTGGCGTGCGGCGAAGCGATCGCTTCATTGGCAGTGCTGTATCCGTCTTTGCGGACTCCGGCAGTGAGATGAATCCGGTTGGAAGCCAGATCCAGCGATTCTTGCACGTAGGCTCCCTCTTCATTACCCTTGCCGCGAAAAACATCCAGGGCCGAAACCAGAACGGGTGTGTAAACGAGTTCGTGTTGAGAGCCATTCTCATGCACGCTGCGGAACTGCCCACCGAACTCCAGAGTGCTGTGCTTCCTCCACATGAAGCTGCCGTCGCCATGCCACGTCCATTCCGTGTAGTTCTCGCTCGACAGAGGTGCACGATCGCGATTGGCCGTATTCCCGCGCTCGCGCGACCAGGAGAAATGATTGGTCATCAGCACATGTTCATTCGGCGCGTAACGTGATCCCGCGTTAAGCAAGGTGAAGCGGAATGCGCTCGTCATGATCGTGTTCGGGCCGAGTTCGTCGTGGAAGCGCACGCGGTCGACGTTTGATGTCCCATCGAGGTAGTTGATGCTGACCGTGTGTTTCGAAGAAAGATCGTAAGAAACGCGGGCCTGCCCGTCGGTAAAGCCGAAAGCGATCGGGGCCTGGTCTCCGAAGTCGATACGATTCAGGATGTATTGGAGGTAACTTTTTCGAAACGACGCTACCCATGATCCGCGTTTCTTCGTGCCGATAGGGCCTTCCAGAATGAGTCCCGCGTTTGAAGCGCTGGCGCTGGCTTGTCCCTCGATGTCTTCGCGGCTGCCATCCCGGCTTTCAACGGCCACGATTCCGGCCGTGCGATCCGAATACCGCACGGGCCATGATCCCTGATAGAGCGTCATATCCTGCGTGAGGTCGCCGTTGAATATGGTCAGCGAACCATTGTCCGCCTGCCCGTCTGTCGTGTGCACAGGGGCATGCAAAAGCACGCCGTCCAGGTAGAGCCCGACGCGGTCGAATGGAGCGCCACGAACGGAGAACTCCGAAGAGAAGTCATTGTTGGATGTCACGCCGGGAAGGCCCTGAACGGCTCTTAACGGGTCGTCTGCGAGCACGCTCGCGAGGTTCTTACGTTCGTTCCCTTCGAGGGTGAATCCCGTGACGTCATTTTCTGCGTTTATCTGAAAAGGATCCGCCACCACGTCCACGGTGTTGGTCAGCGTCGAATTGGTGGCCGCGAGAATGACGTCGAAATTCTTTGTTCCACCTGCGGCAAGAACGAAATCCTCCCGCAGCACGTAATACCCGACTGTGGAAGCCTGCAGCACATAGTTGCCTGGTGGCACATCCGTGATTCGGAACTTTCCATCGTCGTCGGTAGTGGCGCGAAACGAAGTGCCTTGAAGTTGTATCTGGACAAGAGATAACGGCTCATTATCTCGTGAACTGACCACTCGTCCGGCGACCTCGCCGTTCTGCTGGGCGGCAAGGGGAATCGCAGTCAGGAAGAAGAGGAACAGGCACAACGCTACGGTCCAACGCGATTGCATAAGAACATTATCCTCAATTCAAGCGTGAACACCGCCGATTTCCTGCAGCCGGCACTCCGTCAAGTCGAAAAGTCCGACCGAAACAGTGGTGTGTTCTGGGACGCAGCTTTACGATCAAGGAGGGTTTCGAAACCGGGTGTACAGTGTCGCTTCGTTATGTCACGCCAGGTACTTGAACGCTCTCTTCCCAGTAATGTTGACGCCGAACGTTCCCTGCTCGGTTCAGTCTTCGTCAACAACGAAAACTACTACCGGATCGTCGAATTCCTGCGCCCAGAGGACTTCTATCTCGACGCCCATCGAGTGATCTTCCGGACCATGCTTGCCCTGATGGAGAAATCCCGGGCCATCGATTTGATCACCCTTCAGGACGAGCTCCTGCGCGGTTCGTCGCTGGAAAGCGCGGGCGGCATCGGCTACCTGTCGGGTCTCATGGACGGCATTCCTCATCTCCTGAATATCGAGCACTACATCGAGATTATTCGAGACCGGTCACTCCTGCGGCAGATGATCGGCTCGGCGAGCAAGATGATGGGCGACTGCTTCGACCAGGCTGAGGCGGCAGACGCGATTCTCGACAAGGCCGAACAGTCCTTATTCAATTTGTCGGAACACCGGACCAAAGCAGGATTTGTTTCCGTCGGGTCCATGCACGACGAAGCAACCCAGCTTCTGACGCGCCTGTACGAAGACAAGGAAATGATCACGGGCATTCCGACGGGGTTCACGGATCTCGATCGTAATACATCGGGATTTCAACCCGGAGATCTCGTGATTCTCGCCGCCCGGCCCTCGATGGGCAAGACGGCGCTGGCCTTGAACATTGCGCAGCACGTCGCCGTGAAGAAGGGTTTGCCGGTCGGCATCTTCAGCCTGGAAATGTCGAGGCAGCAGCTCCTCATGCGTTTTCTTTGCGCGCAGTCCATGGTCGACGCCCACAAGGTGCGCACGGGGTACATCGCCAGGGACGACTTCCAGCAATTGATCGATGCGCTCGCAACCGTGACTCAAGCGTCTCTGCACATCGATGATTCGTCGTCGCTCACCATTATGGAAATGCGCGCGAAGGCGCGGCGCTTGAAAGCAGAACACGGCCTCAAACTTCTCATCGTGGATTACCTTCAGTTGATGTCATCGTATGGGCGCGTGGAGAATCGCGTTCAGGAGATCTCGGGAATCTCGCGAGGACTGAAGGCCCTGGCGAAGGAACTCGAAGTTCCTGTGATCGCGCTCTCGCAGTTAAGCCGCGCGCCGGAGCAGCGGCAGGGCGATCACCGTCCGCAACTCTCCGACCTGCGCGAGTCCGGTTCCATCGAACAGGACGCCGACGTTGTCCTATTCATCTATCGTGAAGAGGTCTACAAGCAGGACGAAGAGAACCAGGGCAAAGCGGACCTCATCATATCCAAACAGCGTAACGGGCCGATTGGGACCGTGAAGCTCGCATTCCTCAAGCAATACACGAAATTCGAAAACCTGATGGAAGGGTACTGACCTTGAAGGACAGAACCCAGTATGCGTGTCAGCAGTGCGGTTACGTCTCTCCGAAATGGATCGGCCGGTGCCCGTCGTGCAGCGGATGGAACTCGCTGGTTGAGGAGCGGGCTTCCACGGGCAGCGGCCCATCCGGCACATCCGGCGACGGAGACCGGCTGCGTTCCTGGGATTCCACGCCCGTTGCCTTTGAAGAAATCGCCGGCGCGGACGTGCCGCGAACGCCGACCGGGATTGCCGAATTCGATCGCGTTCTCGGCGGCGGCGTCGTTCCCGGAGCGCTGATATTACTGGGCGGCGATCCCGGAGTCGGCAAGTCCACGCTAATGCTGGATGTCGCGTCGCGCCTGTCGGGCACTGTGCGCGTGCTGTACGCTTCGGGCGAGGAATCCGCTCAACAGATCAAGCTGCGCGGGAGCCGCATGAACATCCCTGCGGGCGACCTGCAGATCTATGCCGAGATGTCCGTGGAGAAGATTCTCGCGGCGGCGGAAGCGCTGCAGGCCGGGATCGTGATCATCGATTCCATCCAAACCACCTTCAGCGAGAAACTGGAAATGGCGCCCGGGAGTATCGGTCAGGTGCGGGAGGTGGCGTCTCAACTTTTGTTTTGGACGAAGAAAACGCACGTGCCTGCTTTTCTAATCGGCCACGTTACAAAAGATGGCTCGCTTGCGGGGCCAAAGGCGCTCGAGCACATTGTCGATACCGTTCTCTACTTCGAAGGCCCGCGACAGCATCCGCATCGTATTGTCCGAACGATCAAGAATCGTTTCGGACCGGCGAACGAACTGGGGATTTTCGAAATGGCGGGTTCGGGCCTGCGGCCAGTAGACAAGCCTTCAGGACTATTCCTATCGCAATCGGAGACCATGAAGCCGGGCTCGGCCGTGGTGTCGTGTGTTGAAGGTTCGCGGCCCTTGCTTGTCGAGATTCAGGCACTGGTGTCCCGTACGCATTTCGGATCGCCGCGGCGTCTGGCGACCGGCGTGGATCCACAGCGTCTGGCGCTGCTGTCCGCTGTGCTGGAGAAACGTCTCGGCGTGAATCTGTGGGATCAGGATATTTACCTCAATGTAGTCGGCGGCCTGGAAGTTTCCGAACCCGCAGCGGATCTCGCCATTGTCGCCGCAATCCTGTCGAGTCTGTTCAACAAGCCTTTGATGGCGTCGACGGTGGTTTTTGGCGAA
>Ga0134121_10000657_pt1 | contig 37654 bp, 24 predicted proteins | sample KB301_FD_96463 | JGI IMG/M metagenome (GOLD analysis project Ga0134121, IMG submission 96463) | Terrestrial soil microbial communities without Nitrogen fertilizer from Kellogg Biological Station, Michigan, USA - KB3-0-1 | ecosystem: Environmental > Terrestrial > Soil > Unclassified ...
CCTCCTCCATCTCCGCCAGGTTGTACGCCATCTCGTAGTAAGCGATGGACTTGGTGAAGTTCGAGTTGCCGTCGCCCAGGAGCCGCTCGCCGATGCGGTTGCCCTCGCGGAACTTCCCCTGGCTGCGCATCGCCTCGATCAAGGCGGCATAGGCCGTGGCCTTCAGCGTCTCGCCAGGATTCAGGTCGAGCACCTTGCGGGTCACCGCCTCGATCTCCTGGCTGCGGTTCATGTGCAGGCAGACCAGGGCGTAGGACATCAGCAGCGTGGGGTTCTCCGGATCGAGCGAGAGCGCCCGCCGGTAGCAGGTGTGCGCCTGCTTCAGATTCTCCCGGGAGCGGAAGTCCTCGCCCTTGCGGAACCAGACCTCCGCCTCGCCGCCCACCTGGGGCAACGGGCTGCCGGCGTGGCCGGAGAGATAGCGCACCAGATCCTGGTACTGGAGCTTTTTCGGGTTGAGCCGCTGCGCCTGGCGGAACGATTCCAGCGCTTTGCGCGTCCAGTGGCGGTCCAGGTAGGCGAGCCCCAGGAGATGGTGAGCCTCCTCGAAAGCCGGATCGTGCCGTACTGATTCCTGCAGGAAGTGCACCGCCGAGGAGAGCTTGCCCATCTCGTAGAAGCAGCTCCCGAGCAGGAACAGGGCCTGGGGGACGGGGTCCACCTCCACCGCCCGCTCCAGGAAGAGGACGGCCTTGGCCAGGTTCCCCTGCCCGGCGTAGACGGCGCCCAGGCTGAAGTGCGGCAGGAAGCTGTCGGGATAGATCGCCACCGCCCGCTTCAGGAACTCCTCGGCCCGGTTGTGGTCCCCCCGCTCGTAGAGGATGACGCCGCTGTAGACCAGCCCCTCATAATGATCGTGCTTGACCTCCAGGACGCGGGAGAAGTAGATGAGGGCCTGCTCCGTGTCCCCCTCGTTGAAGTGGGTCTCGCCCAGGAAGTAGGCCAGCTCGTAGTTGTCGCGGTCGAGCTTGTAGGCCGATTCCAGCGCCGCCACCGCGCGCTCGATGTCGAAGGCGAAAAGAGCGTACTCGGCGTCCTCCAGATGCTGGAGGAAGAGCTTCCGCTTATCGCCATGATGGAGGGCGGCGATGCGCTCCTTGATGGCGAGGAATCGCTCGCGCTTCTCCAGCGCCAGCAACTGGTAGTCCATCTTGGACTCCCAGAGATCGCTCCACTCGTCCCCGGCGATGACCTTCTTCGTCTCCAGCAACTCGCGCAAAGCGGAGAGGCCGGTCTGATTGATGAGCATGTTCTTTTCCTGCTTGTGCAGGGCGCCCAGAAGCTGGCGGACGGTCTCGGCGGTGCGCTTGACCGCCTCCTCCAGAATTGAAATTCGCTCCAGCAGGTGCTCGTCGAACGAGAAGCTCTCCTCCGTCGACTCCTCATAGGAGTCGTCGTCCTCCCGCAGAGAGCCCGAGAGCACCAGCAGCTTCTGGTGGCAACGGACGCAATACTCGTGGTCGTCCCGGTTGGGAGCGCCACAGACTTGGCAATACATTCTTCTTCCCTGTCCTCCGCCCTCAGCTCCGGTTGTAATCGTAGAACCCTTTCCCTGATTTGCGGCCCAAATGCCCGGCGTCGACCATCTTCACCAACAACGGGCACGGCCGATATTTGGGATCACCAAACCCCTCTTGAAGCACCCGCAGGATATCGACACACACATCCAGGCCGATCAGGTCGGCCAAGGCGAGGGGTCCCATGGGATGATTCATCCCGAGCTTCATAACCTCGTCGATGGCCTCCGCCTTCCCGACTCCCTCGTAAAGGCAAAAAATCGCCTCGTTGATCATCGGCATCAGCACCCGGTTGGATACGAAGCCGGGAGCGTCGTGGACCTCCACCGGCGTCTTGCCCATCCGCCGCGACGCCGCTTCGACCGCCTCCCAGGTCTCCTGGCTGGTGGCGAGGCCGCGAATGACCTCGACCAGCTGCATGACCGGCACCGGATTCATGAAATGCATGCCGATCACCTTGGCCGGCCGAGTCGTGGCCGCGGCCAGCTTGGTGATGGAGATGGAGCTGGTGTTGGTGGCCAGGAGCGTGTGGCTCTGGCACAGGCGGTCGAGCTCGGAGAGGACCCCCCGCTTGGCGTCGAGCCGCTCGACGATGGCCTCGACCACCAGGTCGGCCGCGCCAAGCGCCGCCAGATCGCCGGCCGTCGTCAGCCTTCCCAGCGACTCGTCGCGCTGCTCGGCGGAAAGCTTCCCCTTGCCGACCAGGCGCTCCAGCCCCTTGCCGATCTGCGCCCGGCCCCGCTCCAGGGCCTCCGGCACGGCGTCCACCAGGATCACCTCGTAGCCGCTCTGCGCCGCCACCTGGGCGATGCCGTGTCCCATCGTGCCCGCGCCAACCACTCCAATCGTCTTGATGGGCTCCATTCGATAAACCTCTCCCGTCGCCGCAAGAATCAGGCGGAACTCACAGCGTATGAGATCAGGCGCCGGGGGGTCAACTTTCAGGGTGTTTGGAGAAATTCGGTGGCGTCGCTCACCTCCGCCCGGGCATAAATACCCGGGCTAGGCACGACGCCGGATGAATCCGGCTTAAAGCCCCCTTCAGGGGGCGCCGTACATAGCCCTGGCATTCATGCCCGGGCGGAGGTGGACTGTCGAGACACCCGCTCACAACCCCGCCGCCAGCTTCGACGGCGCGGCGGCCAGAAAATCGTCCAGATCCTTTCCCGCCTTCTTCGCCAGCGGGCTCCCCGCCTGGCTGTAGCACTGGTAGCGGTCGGTGAGGGAAAGCTCGTCCCAGGGGACGTGCGGCTCCAGCGCCGTGATGGCTTCGGCGCATCCCGCACGGGCGCCGGCCTCGCGCGTCAACCAGACTCGGGTGATCCGCCGCTGGCCGTCGAACATCCGGACGGCGAAGGGCTGCCCCAGGGCCGCGAAAAACCGGGGGGCAAGGTTCCGGTCCGCTCGCGTCAACGGCAGCACGAGGCGGAACGTGCGATCCATCAGGGGCCGGTAGACCCATGGATCGGCCCGGTAGGCCTGGAACGCCGCCAGCAGGCGCTCCCCCGCGTCCCTTGGCCGCCCCGACGCCAAATGCCAGCGGGCCAGGACCAGATCCGCCTCGATGGGCTGCTCGCGAGCCAGCTCGGCGGCGACCGCCGGGGTGCGGGAATCGCCGCCGTCGGCCAGGCACTCGCCGGCGAGCAGCAGATCCGCATGAATGCGGGGAGGCTCCGGCTGCTCGAACCAGCGGGCGCAGGCTTCGGCGCCGCGGCCAAGCCCCGCGGCACGGCGGGCGGCGACGCGCCGAGCCGCCGCGGGATCCCCCAGCGGCACCGCCTCCGGAGCGTCGTCCTCCCAGTAGACGGACCGCGCCGCTCGCATCTCCTCCACCCGCGACCAATCCAGAGGCGCGCCGCGCGTCGCGGGCCGGTTCTCTTTCCGCGCCGCCGCCAGCTTCATGAGATCGACGATGCGGAACAGGCCGAAGCGTCCGAGATTGCGGGCGAAACCGAATTCGAGGATCGAACGGTCGTCGGTGTTGAGGGCGTTTCCTTCAAGCTTGCGCACCGCCCGGGCGAACGCGGGGGAAGCCAGATACCCAGAGTAGAGCCCCTCGACTCCCGCCACTCCCCAGGTGCGGGCGAGCGCCGTGCGGTAGGGCTCGGTGCCGACCCGCGCGCGGATGCGGTCGAGATCGTGCACCACCGGCTGCGCGCTGCCCATCAGCATCAGGTCGCCGCGCTGAATCCGCCAGCTCTCGACCGCCGGGAACTCGGAGGCCATCGTAGCGATAGCCGTCCGCACCACCTGGGCGTCGAGCTCATAGCCCTGAAGCCATTGCAGGAAGAGGCCGCCCGGCCGCAGCCGGCGGCGCACCGAGCGGTAGAAATCGGCGCTGAACAGGCTCGCCACGCCAGCCCGGTAGGGATTTGAGGGCTCGGAGAAGATGATGTCGTAGCTCTCCGGCGTGGTGAGAAGAACCTCGCGGCCGTCGCCGATCACCAGGTGCACCTTGGGATTGGACAGCACGTCCCGATTGATCTTCGAGAGAGTCCTGGCAACGTGCACGATCGCCGGCTCCAGCTCCACCACGTCCACCCGCTCGATGGTCGGCACTTGCGCCAGCCAGCCGGCCGTGCTGCCGGTGCCCAGGCCGACCACCAGCACCCGCCGGGCGCCGGAGTGCACCAGGGCCCCCACGAGTCCGCTCATCACCTGGGTGGGAGCGTCGGCCAAAGCGCTGCCATCGGACTTGCCGTTGACGACGAAGGAATACTCGTTCGACAGGTCGAGGGCGACGCTGCTCTCCACGCCATCGGCCTGCCAGACGATGCGCTGGCGTGCTCCCTCCAGGGCGTTGTGGATCTCGTTGGGCCCGATCCAGGTGGCCGTCGGCACCCGTCCGGCGCCGATGGGCGAATGACGCCAGAACGCCGTCGGGCCGGTGGCAAAGCAGCCGAGGAGCCCCAGCACGCCGGCCGCGACCGGGAAGAGAATCGCCCGCCGGGGAGCTCCGGCGCGCAGGTCCTCCCGCACCTCTAGAAAGATCGCCGCCGCGGCCAGGCCGAGGAGCAGCAGCACCACCAGCCGCCATACCCCCGGCGCGCTGAGCCAGGGGATGAGCCCGAAGCCGCCGGCGATCGAGCCGGCGATCGCTCCCAGCGTGTTGGCGGCGTAGGTGATTCCCACCTCGCGCCCCACCCGCCGGCGGCCGGCGCCGAGAAGGGCGATGAGAAGTGGAAACTGGTAGCCGGCGACCACCGCGGCGGGCAGCACGACGATGGCCGTCACCAACGTCCAGGCGCCCACCAGGGCGAGGAATCCCGCCCCGGCCAGCGGGCGCAGCAGCGCCGCCAGCACCGCCAGCCGGTCGCCGAGGACAAAGGGAAAGATCAGAAGGAGTGCCTCCAGCGAGCAGGTGCCGGCGAACGCCAGCAGGCTCGGCCGGCGACCACCCTCTCCGGCGCCATAGAGCAATCCTCCGGCGCCGATTCCCAGCAGGGCCACCGCCAGAATGAGGCCGAAGGTGTAGGAGGAGCCGCCCAGCAGCGGCCCGAGCATGCGGTACCAGACCAGCTCCATGAGCAGAAAGGAGAAGCCCACGACCGCCGCCGCCACCGTCACCAACCGGCCCACTCCGCGCTTTTCCGGCGCTTCCTCGGGCACGACGGGAGCGTCCGGGATCGCCGGCTTCGCCGCGGCCGTCATCTCCCGCGCCAGGCTGCGCGCCGCCAGCACCACCACGAGGTTGAGCAAGGCCGCGATCCAGATCGACTTGCGGACGCCGAGCACCTCCAGGGAGAAAAAGGTGGTCGCGAGCGTGCCCAGCACCGCGCCCAAGGTGTTCACCGCGTAGAGAAGGCCCACCACCCGGCGGCCGGAGTCGGCGGTGCGTTCTACCGCCCGCGCCACCGCGGGCAGCGTGCCGCCCATGAGAAAGGTCGGAACGGCGAGCACCAGGGTCGAGAGCACCAGGCGCAGCACGGTGCTGCCGCCGAGCCCCAGCCGGGCGCTTCCCCCGAGGGCGGCGTAGAGCCACTGGGCGACGGCCATCAACCACGGGGAGAGGCCCGCGGTCACCGCGATCCCCGCCTCCAGCTTGGCGTAGAGCCCGAGAGGCGACGGATGCCGGTCCGCCCGCCGGCCCAGCAGCAGGCCGCCGAATCCCAAACCCGCCATGAAAATGGCGAGCACCGCCGCCGACGCCGCCGTCGAGGCGCCGAAGACGAGACGAAACATCCGCAGCCACGCCGTCTGGTACACCAGCGCGCAGAAGCCAGAGCCGAAAAGCAGAAGCGCAACTCTCCCTACAGCCGAGCGCATGCGAAGGACTCCCTTGAAAAGGTCAAGCAGGCCTTAAGGTATCAGAGGAAGGCCCCTCCCAGCCCTCTTCCCCCGCCCCCTCGCCACCCCCGCCCAAAACCCTCACCCCTGCCCCTCTCCCGACCACCCCATCCTCCTCCCCGGGAGAGGGGTACCCCTGGGGCGTCCTTGCCTTGCTCCCTCTTCTCCCGGTCGGGGGGAGGGCGATGGGAGAAGAGGGCGGGGTGATGAGGGGTCTGGCTGTTCTCCCTCTTCTCCCGGTGAGGGGGTGGAGGGGGTCGGGAGAAGAGGGCCGGGGTGATGAGGGTCTTTCTCTCCCTTCCCGCTCTCCCAGGATTCCGCTATTCTTCGGGCCGGTTACGTCCCAAAGGTAGTATTTTGATTGCTTAGACGCCAATCGGAATCCTGGAGCGCACGCCTCGCGCTGGTCCTGCTCCTAACCCTGTCCCTCGCTGGGGGCTGCTCGCGGCGTGCGAACCGCAATCCCAATCTGCTGCTGGTGACGATCGACACCGTTCGAGCCGACCATCTCGGCTGCTATGGCGACCGTGAGGCGGTGACGCCGTCGCTCGACGGCTTGGCGAGCGCGGGCGTGCGATTCGACGCCGCCTCTTCCACCGTGCCGTTGACGCTTCCCTCGCACGCCACCATCCTCTCGGGGCTGCTGCCACTGCACCACGGCCTGCGCAACAACGGCGCCGGCGCGCTGCCGGCGGGGACGGCGACCCTCGCCACTCTGCTCTCTGGGACCGCCGGCGGCCACTACCGCACGGGTGCTTTCGTGGGCGCCTTTGTCCTCGACGGACGCTTCGGCCTCAAGACCGGCTTCGAGGTCTACGACGACGAGATTCCCCGCGATCCGAAAGCCGGCGTCACCCTGGAAGCGGAGCGGCCGGGCCGCGAGGTGGTGGACCGCGCCCTGGCCTGGCTGGCAAAGAAGGACGACCGGCCCTTCTTCCTCTGGGTTCATCTCTACGACGCCCACGCTCCCTACACCCCGCCGCCGGCCTGGGCGGCCCGCCATCCCGGCCGGCCCTACGACGGCGAAATCTCGGAGGTCGACGAGCAGGTGGGCCGACTGCTGGCGGAGCTCGATCGCCAGGGCGTCTCCGAGCGGACGGTGGTGGCGGTGGCCGCCGATCACGGCGAGTCGCTGGGCGAGCACGGCGAGCTGACCCACGGCCTGCTTCTTTATGAGCCCACTCTCCACGTCCCGTTGATCCTGCGGGCGCCGGGGCGCCTCGCAGCGCGGGTGGTGCGGACGCCGGTGAGCCTGGTGGACCTCGCCCCGACGCTCGCCGGCCTGCTCGGAAAGACCTTCGGCGGCCCCGGCGTGCGGCCGCGCGACGGCCGCGATCTCGCTCCCGACCTCCTGGCCGGCCGCGAGCCCGGGGCCGGCGAGGTCTACGCCGAGAGCCAGTATCCCGCCATCTTCGGTTGGAGCCCGCTCGCCGCCCTGCGCAAGCGCGACCTCAAGTACATCTCGGCGCCGAAGCCCGAGCTCTACGACCTCGGCAAGGACCCGAAGGAGGCGATCAATTTATTGGATCGCGGCCAGGCAGGACCGGCTCCAGGTTTCGCCTCGCGGCTTGCCGAGATCGAGGCCGGCGCCGTGGCGACGCCACGCCCCGCGAACCCCGCGGACACCGCCGAGACGCGAGCCCGCCTGGCGAGCCTCGGCTACGTGGCCGGGGGCACCTCCAAACCGGCGCCGGGGAAGCGCGGAGCCGCTGGGATCGATCCCAAGGCCATGGTCGACCTTTTCCAGCGCTTCGAGCGGGCGAACGATCGGCTCCAGGACGGCGATTCGGCCGCCCTGGGAGAGCTCGAAGCCCTGGTGGCGGCGGATGCGGCCAATCCGGTCTTCCGCGGCAAGCTGGCCGAGGCGTGGCGCAACCGGGGGGACTTCGCCAAGGCCGTGCCCCTGTACGAACGAGCCGCCGCCGATGCGCCCGACGACCCCGAGGCCTGGTACAACCTGGCCGCGGCGCTCCAGGAGGCGGGCCGGCTGCCCGCGGCGCGCAGCGCCATCGAGCGCGCCCTGACGCTCGATTCGAGCCGGCCCGAGCCGCACAACACCCTGGGCATCGTGGAGATGGGCGAAGGCAAGCTCGATCTGGCGCGGCGGGAGTTCGAACGCGCCGCCCAGCTCGACCCGCGCAACGCCCACGCCCTCAACAACTTGGGCAACGTGCTCAAGGCGATGGGCAAGCTCGACGACGCCGAGCAGGCCTATGAGAAATCGGCCGCCCTGGCGCCGCGCTATGCCGAGCCGCTCAACGGCCTCGGCACCCTGGCGGTGGAGCGCGATAGGCCGCGAGAGGCACTTCCTTATTTCGAGCGTGCCTTGGCGCTCGCTCCGAGGTACCATGAAGTCCGGCTCAACCGCGCCATCGCGCTCGACCTCGCCGGCGATCCCGCCGCGGGGATGAGCGCCTACCGGGATTTCCTCGCTGCGACGGAAGGGGATCCGAGGTTCGCGGAACAGCGTCGCGCCGCGCAGCAACTCCTTGCCCGGCTCGCCGGTGCGGCGACGGGAGCGGCGGCTGAGAAGAAGTGATCGGGTTTGCCAGGCCGTTCTGTCACTGAAGTTTTGGCGTTCCGTTCCGTTCGAGAGGCGAATGGGTTTTGATCGCATACGTTCAAACGAGAAGGAGACGAATCATGAATCGAGAGAGATTCGGGGCGAAAATCGCCCTCGCCACCGTGCTGGCGCTGGTTGCCGCGCTGTTGTGCGTGCCGGTAGCCATGGCCCAGACGGGAGGCGCCAACCTGGTCGGCAAGGTGCAGGACAAGAGCGGCAAGCCCCTTCCGGGCGTCACCGTCACCGCCACCCAGAAGGACACCGGCCTCACCCGCAGCACCGTCAGCGAGAGCGACGGCAAGTTCCGGCTGCCGTCGGTCCCCCCCGGCGTGTACTCCGTCGTGGCGGAGCTCAACGGCTTCGCCACCGTCACCGTTCAGGAGGTGCGACTCAACGTGGCGTCCGAGCGCGAGCTGACGGTCGACATGAGCCCCTCGACGGTGGAGGAGTCGATCACCGTCGTCGACGAGGCGCCGCTCGTCCAGACCACGCCCACCATCGGCGCCGTGGTCAGCGAGAAGCAGCTCGAAAACCTGCCGCTCAACGGCCGGCAGTTCGCCAACCTGGCGATCCTGGCTCCCGGCACCTCGCTCTCCTACAACGCCGACCCGACCAAGCCCGGCCAGCTCACCGTGGCGTTGAACGGCGGCATCGGCCGCAACGTCAACTTCCTGGTGGACGGCGGCGACAACATGGACGACACCATCGGCGGCGCGTTGCAGAACTTCAACCTGGAGAGCGTCCAGGAGTTCAACATCCAGACGCAGCAGTACAAGGCCGAGTACGGCCGCTCCACGGGCGGCGTGCTGACCGTCGTCACCAAGACCGGCACCAACAACCTCTCGGGCAGCGCCTGGGGCTTCTTCCGCAAGGACAGCCTGAACTCGGAGACGGAATCCGAAAAGGCCGCCGGCGCCGGCAAGGGCGATTACGACCGCAAGCAGTACGGCGCCTCGCTCGGCGGCCCCGTCGTCAAGGACAAAGTCCACTTCTTCGCCACCTATGAGAAGACCGACCGCAAGACCAACTACGTCGTCAACACCGGCGTCTTCACCGACGAGGACGGCAAGTCCGTCCCGGTGCCGTTCAAGGACGACCTGTTCACCGGCAAGCTGACCGCCAACATCTCGCCGAAGCAGTTCCTCCAGGTGCGCTACGGCTACCAGAAGAACTCCGACAAGTACGGCGCCAGCGCGCTGTCGACTCCAAGCTCCCTGGGCACCGTCAACAACAAGTACAGCTCCCTGCTGGCCGGCCACAGCGTCCAGCTCGGCGCCGACAGCCTCAACGAGTTCGTCTTCCAGTACACGAAGTTCAACAACACCATCACGGCAGATTCCAGTCTTCCCTATCTCTACTTCCCCTCGGGCGCGCACAGCGGCCAGAACGTCAACACGCCGCAGAGCACGAACCAGACGAAGTACCAGTACAAGGACGACTTCAGCTTCTCGCGCAACCTGTTCGGCCGCACCAACAACTTCAAGGCCGGCTTCAACTACATCCACGAGCCGACGCTCGGCGGCGACTTCACCACCGGCACCAGCGGCCAGTTCTCTTTCGCCGCCGACGACATCAACTCGCCGGTCACCGACATCACCTTCTTCGGCGGCTTCTTCGGCGACACGACGCCCGTCAACCAGTACAGCGGCTTCCTCCAGGACGACGTCCTGGTCAACGACCGGCTGACGGTCAACGTCGGCCTGCGCTACGACTACTGGACCGGCTTCGACCTCAACCAGAAAACCAACCCCATCTGGCAGGAGCTGTCGACGCAGACCAAGTACAACGAGTTCTACCTGCAGGACTTCCAAGGCGGCAAGGGCGGCGTCCTGAAGAACGACAAGAACAACTGGGCGCCCCGCGTCGGCTTCACCTACGATGCCAAGGGCGACGGCCGGCATCTGATCCGCGGCGGTTGGGGCATCTACTACGACTTCCCCTACACCAACGCCACCATCCTCTTCCCGGCCTCGGCGGTGCAGTCCAACTACGGCGTCGTCTACAACGTCCAAAAGAAGCCCGGCGACATCGGCATCCGGAACCCTGACGGCACTTTGTTCCGGCCGGGCCAGCAGCTGCCGCCCAATGGGCTTCCCGGCGCCGACATCCCGCCGCCCAATGAGATCGCCTCCCCGACGCTGGCGACGCCCTACTCGCGGCAGGCGTCCCTCGGCTACTCCTGGCAGGCGACTCCCTGGCTGGGACTCAACATCGAGGGCACCAACATCAACTATCGCGACATTCCCTACCGCTTCCGCGCCAACCCCATCGACCCGTCCACGGCGGACCCCGCGCACGGTATCGCCGCCCACCGGCGGTTCCCGGACTTCGGCAACTTCCGGCTGTGGTATGGCAACGGTTTCGCGGACTACAAGGGCGCCAACTTCAGCTTCCGCGCCCGCGTCAGCCAGAAACTGGAGATCCTGGGCTTCTACACCTACTCGGAAGCGACGGGTAACGTTCTGGCCGGCGCCGACGAGTTCCGCCTTACCGACGTCGGCCATGAGCCCAGCCTGCGCAACGCCCGCGACGTCTCGATCAACCCGCTCGATCCGCAGTGCGGCGCCTGCACGGGCCCGCTGGACACCGATGCGAAGCACCGCATCACCCTGAGCGCCGTTTATCAGGGCCCGTGGGGCGTCAACGCCGCCGGCATGTTCCGCTACCGGTCGGGCACCCCGTACACCCTCGTGGTGGGGAAAGACGTCACCGGTGACGGCTTCGCCCTCGACCTCGCGCCAGGCGTCTCCAGCGTGAACTCGGCGCGCGGCCCCGCCTTCTCGCAGTTCGACCTGCGGCTGTCGAAGGACTTCGTCGTCGGTCCCGTCAGTCTCGAAGTGATCGGCGAGGTGTTCAACCTCTTCAACCGGACGAACCCCAACGCCGTCACCCTCGACTTCTTCAATAATCCAAACGACGTCAACGACCCGCGCAACGGCACGTTGATCGGCTCCCATCCCACCGCCTTCGCGGGCGACCCGCTCCAGGGCGAGCAACGCCTGGCGCAGCTCGGTCTGCGAATCAAGTTCTAAGCCGCCGGTTCACCGGCAGTGGTCCAAAAGGGGCGCTCCGGCGCCCCTTTTCCGTTTCGGCAATGGCTGTCAGGGCTCGAGTTTGAAACGGCTGCCGCTGAAGTCGAACGACCAACGGCCCGGGACGGGGCTGCTGAGGAACGGCGCCGAGAGGCGCGGATAGGCCGCGGGCTCCAGCGCCTTGCCAGCCAGCGAGGCCCGGCGGCCGGGGAGGAAGTCGAGACGGCCGCCGCCAGCCGCCATGAAGTGAATCTCCCCATCGTCGCCAAGCGTCAGCCGCGCCGCGGCCACCTTCTTCTTCCAGGCGGCGAAGTCGCCATCCTCCGCTCGCCGCCCGACCTGCAGGCCGACGCTCGCCGGCTGTTTCTTCGGCACCGCCACCCACGAGCCGGCAAGGCCGCGATGGGGCTTTTCGGGGGGACCGTAGTAGTCCGGGAACCGCGCGGGAGCCCCGGCGACGTCCCAACCTCCAGTGGTCACCAGCGCCACGTAGGTATCGCCGCAGCGCGAGATCACGACGTCGCCGGCGTTCTCCAGGATCTCCGGCTTCGACCACGGCGGTGCCAGATAGGCATGCCCCAGGCCCTGGCCCGGCGTGTCGAGGCGCGCCACCACCAGATTGCGGCTGGCCACCGCCTGGTCGAGAGTGTCGATCGTCTCCCCTTTATCGCTGTCCGTCGGCTTCGTCCGGCTCCAGAGATAGAGCGGAGCGAACTCGGGACTCTCGGCGTAGAGCGTCGCCACGATCTCCTGACCGCCGGAGACCCGCAACGCCAGGTTGCTCACCGTTTGCGCGGCGCCCAGGATGTAGTCCGGCGTGGCCCAGGAGTAGAGGGCCGAGTCCACGACCCTGCGCTTCGCCGGCGTGATCCGCCGCCGTTCCAGGATCTCGTAGGACGGCTGTTTGCGCCTCTCCGTCAGCAGGCGGACGGCGCCCTCGGGGATCACGTAGCGGCTCACCGCCAGCTCCGGACGGTCCATGAAGTTGATGTCGTCCGTCTTGCCAATGCCGGCGGCGAGCCACGCCCAGGCTTCCCACGGCGAGCTGCGCGGAGTGAGCGCCCAGGTGCCGTTGGTGCGGCTTTTCGCCCCGGCGGGAAAGCCGCCCACCTGCTTCTGCGCCCAGGTGGCGAAGAGAACGTCGAGCTGGCGCTTGGCGAGATCGCGCACCACGGCTTGCGGCGCGTGATCGGCGAGCTGGAGCAGGGCGGTCAGCGAGATCGCGAGGTAGCCGGGGCTCTCGCCCTCGTACCAGCCGTCGCGGTCGTGAGCGCGCAGAAAGGCCTCGGCGAAGGCCCCCCACCCTTTGGCGTCCTCCGAATCGGGAGTGCCGGCCACCACCTGGGCCACCAGGCTGCGGGCCAAGACGATCATCCGCTGATTCTCCGTGTCGCCGAACGCCCATGGATTCTGGATCTGCCCCGGGCCGGGCGCCGGCGAGGCGTTGGACACCGCCTTGCGCAGACGGGCGAGGAGTGGAGGCGGCAGGGCCTCCGGATATTCGAGCACCAGCCGCTCCAGCGGCAGCTGGCCGCGGGCGCATTCGTTGATGTGCCACTTCTTGCAGCCGTCGAGCACGCCCGCCACCCAGCGGGCCGCCTCCTCGCGGAGCTGCGGCGTATCCGGCCGGCCCTGGCCGGCGAGCGCCGCCGCCGCCAGCGCTCCGGCCGCCATCGGCTGGTTGCCAACCCACTCGAAATGGCTCTGGAGCCTGCGGATCTGCGCCAGCTCCATCTCCAGGTAGCGCGTCTCGCGGTCCGAAAGCTTCTTCCACGCCGCCGCCGCCGGAGCAGCGAACGCGAGCGCCGAAGTCATCAACCAGGCTCCCAGGGCGATCCTCACGGGGAGCCGTCGAAGAGCGATCAACATCCAAGCTCCTCCCTTCGGCTCCTAATACCTTGCAGGATCGGGACCGTCCTTGAATCAGGCGCCCCAGGACGCTTGACCGGCGATTGACAGCTATGCCGCGGGCTGGTAGATATCGACTCTCACCCGAAGAAGTTCTCCAGCGATTCGCGTCATCCTGCAGGTCTACTCAGGAGGTTCGTGCCGTGTCGATCATCCGTTGCCTCGTGCTCGTCTCCGTCCTCGGGCTTCTCGCCGCACCGTCCGCCGGCGCCGCACGGCCGCCCAAGGCACCGCCGCCGCCCAGCACCGAGTCGCTGATCCACCAGGCGAAGGCTGCCGTCCGCGATGGTACGGCGGATCCGGAGCGCGACTTGGCGCCGCTGCTCGAACGCCTGCGCACCACGAGCGTGGAGTCGGACCAGCGCGATCTGATCCACGCCCTCGAGGAGCTCGGACGGCACGACAGCGCCAATCCGGCAGCGGTGAAGGCGTATCTGCGCGAGGCCGCGCCGCCCGTGCTGCTGGCCGTCGCACGCAGCAAGTCGGACGGCCTCGTGCGCTGCAACGCATTGATGCTGCTGCGCACCCTGAACGTGAGCCCGCAGGTGCTCGACGAAGCCATTGCGCTGGCCGCCGCCGACACCAGCCCGGATCAGAAGGCGATCCAGTTCCGCGGCCGGTTGCTGGCCAATTGGAGGTCGAATCAGCCGCGGAACGATGAGCCCGTGAAATCCGCCACGCCCGCCACGACCGCCGCGACCGGCACGACCACAAAGGAGAAGGCCGCCCTCGACTTCCTGCGCAGCCGGCACGAGAACGTGAGCTCCCAAAGTCTCGGCCAGGCCGCGATGGACGCCCAAACCGAGGTGGTCGCGGCGTTGCTCGACGCGGGAATGGACCCCAACGCCACCCTCGTCGGCGGCATGAATCCCTTGTCCTTTGCGGTTGGACCGGGCTGTGCCATCGAAAGAGCCAACCTCGCCGCGCGGCTGGCGACCCTCGACGTTCTCATTCAGCACGGAGCGGACATCACACGGAAGGACAATGCCGGTGCCTCGATTCTGGTGATTGCCGTGAACTGTCCGCTGCCCGTGATCGAGAAGCTGATCGCCGCCGGGGCCAAGGTCAACGACAGCGGGGACAAAGTCCCGGCTTTGGAAATGGCTTTCGTGGCCGGCCGATGGGATATCGCTACGCTCCTGGTGGCCAAGGGCGCGCGCCTGAGCAAGAAATCGATCGACAAGCTGTTTTTCGAAAAGCCCACCGACCCTGAGAAGCTCGCGCTGATCCGGCGCGCAACCGCCGCAGATACCGCTACCAAAAAGTGAGGATACCCAATGCGAACGATCGCCTTCACCCGGCTGGCAACGGCCGGCCTGTTCATCGCCACACTCACCGCGGGCGCCCTGCCCGCCGCGCAAACCGCGGCCGAGCCGGCGCCGAAGATCCCTCACATGAGCCACGAGGAGGCGGTCGCCTACGTCACCAAGCACAGGCTCGCGATCGTGCCCGACAACCTCGTGAGCCCGATCCTGAACGGCGATGCCGAAAAGGTCGAAGCGCTTTTGTCCGCCGGTGTCGACGCCAATGACCTGACCGGCATGCCGAAACCCGCGCTGCGGCTTGCGGCCAGCGCTTGCGCCAACAAGTCGCTGGAGCCCGGCACCGCCCTCACCATGATCGAAATCCTGCTCGCGCACGGCGCCAAGGCGAACGAGTCCGCGCCCAGCGAGCTCAGCGCGCTGATGGTCGCCGCCCAGCACTGCCCCGCCCCCGTCGTGCGCCGTCTCCTGAAGGCTGGCGCCGACATCAACTTCAGAACGTCGCTGGGCCTCTCGCCGCTCAGCATGTCGTTCACCCTCGGCAACCTCGACGCCGCCGAAGCCCTCATCGACGCCGGCGCCCGCCTCAGCCCCGAGGCGGCGGGCAAGCTGCTCAAAGATCATCAGGACGACAAGCGCCGGGTGGCGCTGGTGAAGAAGGCGAGCAGCAGGTAGGGGGGTGCGGCAGGATCGGCGACGTCCACTCCCAGAGCGCCCCCGCCCAAGACCCTCACCCCCTGGCCCCCTCTCCCGCCCCCTCCCAACCCCCCACACCGGGAGAGGGGGAACACCATGCGAATCGTTTTCCTTGCTTGTCTCCCTCTTCTCCCGGTGTGGGGGGTTGGGAGGGGGCGGGAGAAGAGGGTCGGGGTGATGAGGGTCCCTACGGCCGCTGCACGTCCGTCAGCACCACCCGATCATTGAGATCCTGGACCCTGCGGCTGTTGCTGCCGCCGGGGAAGAGGGCTTTGAACCTATCGACGTCGGCTTGCTTGAGGCCGACGGCGTCGTGGTAGACGATCCATTGAAAGCCCTGGTTGCAGGGAGGGTTGGTCAGCGAGCCGGCATAGCGGAACGAGGTGCGGTCCCTCGGCGGTGGCAGCAGGGCGCCCAGATCGATCTCACCGATGTCGACCGGGTCTCCTCCGTACTGCGGCAGTTTTTGCCAGATCTTCGCCAACTCGGGGTTGGACGTTCCATCCTTGATGAAGACCCCGACCGCCACCACCCGACCGCCGGGAGAGACGTTGACGAAGTGTATCTCCATCGCCCGCGCGTTGCCGCGGATCGTGTGCTCGCTGGGAGCGTGGAAATGAAACTGTTGGAGATGGTAGATCATGTCGCCGAGCTTCAGCGACGCGGCGCCCTTGGGAATGTCGATGCGGACGGTGTGGCCGTCGTTCCGCGACTTGAGGTCCGCGACCTTGCCGTAGTGGGAGAAGTCGACGGCGGGCAGGGTTTGCGGCTTGGGATTGACGATGTTGATGGGCGACTGCTCGCCGCCTGTACCGCAATCGAAATAACACGGTGAAAGCTCGGCCCATCTCTCCTGGTTTTCGTAGCTCCACTTCACCTCGCAGCAGTTGACCGGTGGCGGTGGAGGCGGCGGAGGACCGATGCAGGCGGCAGCGAGCAGCAGACCGGCGCCGACGACGGCGAGACGGAAAAATCTGGAATTTTGCATGAAAGCCCTCCGAATTCAGTTCCGCATCAGGCGGAACGCGACGAAGATGCCGGCGAAGATCAGCCCCGAGATCCCCAGATTGCGGAGCGTCTCCGGGCTCGTCGGCAAACCTGCGATGGTGCCGAATTTTCTCTCCAGCCGCTGAGGATTCACCCGCGCCAGCAGCCGGCGCACGCTGCTCGCGGGCACGGCGAAGTTGAGGCTCTGTCCGCCGTCGTAGAAGGCCACAGCGACACCCACCACCTCGCCGTTGAGATTCATCACCGGCGAGCCGCTCGAGCCTTCGGAGATCGGCGCGGTGATCTGAAGCAGCGGCCCCTTGATGAAATCCGGGTCTTCGTCGATGCCGTTCTCGCGGTAGGCGGAGACGATGCCGTCCGACAGGGTGCTGGCGAAACCCAGTGGATTGCCGAGCACCACCACCCGCTCGCCGGGCTCCGTCGGTCCGGGCCGCACCAGGGGGAGCGGCTGGAGATGATGGGCCGGAGCCTTGAGGATGGCAAGGTCGTGATCCGCGTCCTGCGCGAGGACGCCCGGCAGCTCGAGGACGCTCTTGTCCGGCAGCACCGCCTGCATCCGCGAAGCGCCCTCCACCACGTGATGATTGGTGAGGATGTAGCCGCCGGGGATGATGAAGCCCGTGCCCTCGGACACCGGCTGCCCCCCGGCGTCGAGGTTTTTCAGCAGCACGACCGAGCCGCGAGCCCGATGATTGAGCTCCTTGAGATCCACCGCCGCGAGGGGCGCCGCCAGAGCGAAAGCGGCAAGACAGGCCAACATGCGGGACGACGTCATCGGAGTTTCTCGGTAGTACGGTCTCGGGCGAGCTTACCGCAGGGCTCGTTGACAGGGAAGGCGCCGCCCGCGTCAGGCCGGCGGTACCGATCCGAACATTTCCAAGACTCGGAACGCAATCCGAGCCGGCGAAGACCCTCATCACCCCAGCCCTCTTCTCCCAGCCTCCCCCCCGCCTGACGGGAGAAGAGGGAGTGGTTTGACGAGTTGGTTGAGGTCTCGATACCGATACCAGCCAATGTAGAGACGCCCGCGGGGAACCCCGCGGGGCGTCTCGTCGGAGCGAGATCCTCGCAGCCACCTGGAAGCTCTGAACGCCGACAAAAGCACGCCCCAGAACGTTCCGGAATCAGAGAGGGCGACGCTTCGAATGAGACGCCCCACGGGGTTCCCCGTAGGGCGTCTCTACATTGACAGCCGACGGGTCAGAAAGCCTCGACATCCGCGCGGCTCGCGAGGGTGTGCAGCGGATTGTGGTAGACCTTGGTGCGAAGGGTTTCGGTGTCGGTGACGGTGATCGTGTAGTCGACATCGGAGAGCGCGCCGGAATAGAGCCAGAAATGGCCGTTGACGGCACGGCCGTCGAGGACCTTGATCAACAGCTCGACGTTGTCCGGGCCGAAGAACCAGAAGGCTCCGGAGTCGCTGGTGAGCTGAAGAGGCTGCCCGGAGCCGCTCGCGCTCGTCGCGGGATTCGTGAACTGCACCGCGACAGTGAAGCGGCCATCGAGACAAAGCTGGCTGGCCTCGGTGGCACAGGTGGCTGCCGTGAAGCGCTGGCCGAAGAGGCCGAAGCCGCTGCCGTCCTGCGTCCCGGGAGCTCCGACCTCAAAGGTATCGAGGCCGCTCGCCCAAACGGCCACGATGCCCGTGGGGCTCGCTGCCACGGTGCCACCCTGAACGCCCACGGTGTGCGTGTTCACCCGAGAGATCGGCCCTACAAGCTTCCAGGTCGGGTCGAAGACGCCGGCGAAGAAGCCGCCATCAGGATCCTGGGGCAGCCCTTCCTCATACCAGAGCGCCCAGGTGTTGCCGGAGGGAAGTGCCACGGCGACGGGCTCGCCGAACCCGAGGCTCGGGCCGGATCGAAACGCGACGCTGGGGCCGGTCGGCTGACCCTGCGCATCGTACCGGCGGGCAGCCAGCTCGCCGGGATGACCGGGGAATTTTTGGGTCCAGATCACGGAGAAGCCGCCATCCGCATGGAACACCGGCTCCGCAGACAGCAAGCCCTCCACCGCCTGAATGTCCTCGTTGATCTGGAATCTACTCCCTTGAAGCGCTCCCGTCGGGCTCAACCGTTGTGCCCAGAAATTCGTGGGGAGCAACCCGCTATTGCTCTCACGCCAGACGAGAAGGAAACCGCCGAGAGGCGAGGTGGCCACCCGCGGCGCGATGAGAAAGGGTCCGCTGCTGCTGAAGTTACCCTCGGCTCCGACCAGGCTGCCCTGAGCATCGAAGCGCTGCCAGTGGATGACGTCCTTTCCTTGGATGCCGTTGAAGTCATCCCAGGTCACCAGGAAACCGCCCGCGGGATCGGCGGTCACGCTGGGCGAGTCCGGAAAATTCCGGCTGAAAGTCCCCAATCCCGAGCCGACCCGGATCTCTCCGGTCAGTGGCACGCCCTCGGGACCGAAGACGCGCGCCCGCTGAACTCCACCGTTGTCGGTCCAGACCGCCATGAAGTCGCCCGCAGCATTGGCAGCCACCTGGACGGCAGGGTTGAAATCGTTCGGCCGCGTGATGTTCACAGGGAAGTCGCCGCTCTCGGGGTTCCCGGCGGAATCAAAGACACGGCCGACGAGCGCCGCCGGAGAGCTCGGCGGCTCACCCGTGCGGCTGACCCATACGGTCATGAAGCTGCCGTCCGGAGCCACGGCAACCGCCGGCGAGAATTGGTCGCCGGCCACGGAGACATTCACTTGAAACTCGGTGCCCACTGGGAGAGGAGCGGCCGTCGCCGCCGTCGCTGGAGAGGCCGCCGCCGCGAGATTCAGCCCTGCGGACTGCGGCGCCTCCTCGTGAAAAGCGGAGACGTCCGCCCCGCTGCCGAGATGGCCTTGCGGATTGTGGTAGATCGCCTGAGCGCCCGTCTGGAGGTCGGTGAGCGTGAGCGTGTACTCGACGTCCGAGAGCGCGCCATAGAACACCCAGAAGTGGCGGTTGACCGCCCGGCCATCGAGCACCTTGACGGTTAGCTCGAGATTGGAGCTCGCGAAAAACCAGAAGAGGCCGCTGTCGTTCGTCAACGGCACCGCCTGCCCCACGCCTGCACCGAGCCCCGGCACGCTCCAGGAGACCTCGGCCTGAAAGCGGTTGCCGTTCAAACAAAGCCGGGTCGCCGTCGGCGAGCAGGCGGCCACCGGCTGCGCGAGTCCCCGTTCAGGAACCAGCGCAAGGACCAACAGGATAGCCAACCCAAGGACCCGGAAGGGCGGGCGGCGGACGGACACAACCTCGGCGAAGTCGGTGAACGCTCCAGTCATAACTCCTCCCACATCTTTGAGCCAGCAATGAGACCTTCTGATGCTATTCTAGCATAAATCCCGGAATTTTGGCCAGCGCGTCCGCGCCATGGTAGGTTTGCCGGAGATTTGACTGGAGCAGCCGAGATTTGACTCAGCCGGCGCCCCATTTGATCAATTCCCGGAAGATTTGCTCAATTCTCCCGAGATTTGAGTATTTCTGCCGAGATTTGATCAATTCCGCGGAGATTTGCTCATCTCTCCCGAAATTTGAGTCAAAAATCCGCCCATTTGACTATTTCCGCGGAGATTTGATCAAATCTGCCGTGATTTGAGTATTTCTGCCAAAATTTGAGTCAAAAATCCGGAGAAATAGTCAAATCTCCAAAAATTTGGGTCAATCAGCCAGAACCTGAGTCAAAAATCCAATTCCTTGGATTCTCCGGGGGTCATACTTCCAAATCCCGGAACCAGAACCGTCCCCGCTCCTCCAACCGTCCCACCTTGATCTCTACCGGCTCACGGAAGATCGGCCCGGCGTGGACGAAGGTGTGGAACTCGCCGTTCTCACCGCAAGGATCAACGCCGGCCGGCAAATCGCGGAGCAGATCCGCGTCGAAGGAGCGGCCGGCGAAGGCGGGATCGAGCGCCTCCGTGTCCACACAGACCAACGTGGCCTTGAAGCCGAGACGAATCATCTCCCGCGCCAGCTCGGCAGTGTCCAAGCCCCAAACCGGGAAGACCGGCTCCAGACCGAGCGCCGCCATCGTCCTCTCCCTATATGCGCGGATGTCCTGCAAAAAGAGGTCACCGAAGGCGACGTGACGGATACCTTCGGCCTGGATCTCGCGAAGAGCCGCCCCCAGGCGATCCTCATAGATCTCGTTCGTGCAGTCCTTGGGGATCAGCACCTGGCGGAGAGGGAGTCCAATCGCCGCCGCCTGCTGCTCCAGCAACTCGCGCCGGACGCCATGGATGCTGATGCGATCGAAATCCGCCGTGATCGTGGTGAGCAGCCCCACCGGCTCGAAGTCTGGCGAGGAGCGCAGGGTGTGGAGAGCGAAGGCGCTGTCCTTGCCGCCGCTCCAGGAGAGGATGATGGGGTGGCGCATGCGAGAAGGATATGGGAGACCGCGTGCGAGCGGCTTCATCTTGGTCTCACCGCGGTCGGTGTAGTCGAACCCAGGCCGGTGACAGGGATCCAGAGGCTCTGTAGCACATATCCTTCATAGATCATGACAAGAGCCCGGAGGGCGGCAGACTCCCAGCCCAGGGCGCGAGCCCTGGGTTGGCGGCTGAGAATTCGATTCCGCCCTGCCAAGGGCGCCCTTGGCAGGGCGATTGGGAAAGATAGCCCGCGTTGTCCCAGCGCTCGCGCGCTGGGCTAGAGTCTGCCGCCCTCCGGGCTCGCGTTGACGCCTTGATGGATCGTTGTCGCAAACCGAATTGCTATCGGTGGTCTCGGCCCGCCAGACTTTGATGGCCCAGCAGGATCTTTGCGGTATAGTTGTTTGCACGAAGTCGCGGTTCAGGAGCCCAGGCAGGCAACCGATCATCCTCGCGTCACGACACTGGCATCCGTGAACTGACCGTTCAAGCCGACAGGGAGCGAGGTACAGTGGATCCGAGAGGCGCCAGTCAACCCCATGAACTTGTTGAAGGCGGAATCGGCGCTCTTTCCCGATCCGAAGCGATGGACTATCTAGAATTGCTCCACGATCGCTTCAAGAATCTTAACGAGCTTCGAATAACCACCGTTCGCCATCACATCACCATGTTGGGCGGGGTCCTGGCTTTCCTGGCCTTTGCGGGAGGAAGAAGCGAAGGCTACGTCCGCGCCTTCATGCCCTACATAGTGCTCGCTTCGTCATTTTTCTTGTTGATCCTCGGCTATTGTGTGATGGCCTATGACAGTCGAATTCGACAGCGAACGTCTTTCGTAGCACGAGAAATCGAGGACGTCGTAGTTACTCTCGGCCTGGTTGCAAGCAACCGGCGCAATCAGCACAAAACTCTGAGTGAGGACTATTGGTTCTTTTCGCAGATGATAGCCGCAAACGCGCTGACGGTAGTCGTGTTTGTCGACGCGCTGGCGGCCGTAGTGCTTCGCAGGGTACCGTCGGCTCAAGTGAGCTTGGCAGATCCGCTAGTTGTCTCGGGCAACCTTGTTTTGTTCGTACTTGCATGGCTCTTGCTCACTAACCTATGGAGCAGAGCCGGGAACAATTACCGAAAGCGAGTTTCGAATTGGACTCCGAGTTGAATGGAACCGGCGGCGGCGAAGCACCTAACCTCGAAGGGCCAAAATCTAGAGCCCGGAGGGCGGCATACTCCCAGCCCAGGGCGCGCGAGCCCTGGGTGGGTGGCGATCGATTCCGATTCTCCGCCCTGCCAGTCATTAACACACATTAGGCGCCAGAGAACGATCACGATTAGATGACCAATCAGAAATAAGGAGCTTGAGATGGATCTGACGACAATTCTCGTGGCTGTTATTGGCGCAACAGCTACCATTGCCGCAGCTTGGCTAAGTGGCCGATCACGAAAGACTACTGGAAATACACCAAGGCCCGTTTCTCGGGATCAAGTCTCAAGAGTTCTATCCATCATCGCTCTTGGAATTTCCTTAACCTTTCCTCCGGTACTCTGGCTTGCTCTAAGTGAGCAGATTAACAGGACAGGAAAGACCGAGGTGGTACGATCATCTGCTATTCACTTTTTCTCTGCCGAGAAATATGTCAAAGCGTGGCCCAATCGAACAGGAGGCCCCTTTACAGAAGATTTTTCTGATTTTGTGCCCGAGGGTGCGCAAGGAGCTATTCTGAAGGTCATCGTGTCCTCAGCAGGTGAGTCAGGCTCGTTTGTTTGTGCCGATTCCAAGGGTTTATTCAATACAGATGTCGGACACTTTAGCCAAATCAGTTTCACAAATTTTTCGGATAAGTGGGTAGGAGGATTGGTGTTTTGCCCTCTCACGAAGAATCGTACGCTGAAATGGCAGATGATGTCGAATCAAAGCCAACCGGCTGCGAGTCCGAAGGTTTTCTCGTACGGAACTCTTTTAGGTTGGTTTTGAGATAGTTTGTCTGTTATCTGTACTTTTTATTCAGCAACAGCTGATGGCAGAGGCGCGCGATCTCGTGGCACTCCGCAAGGCAGGAATTAAATGGCCGATCACTTCACCTACGACGTTTTCCTGAGCCACAACTCCCAGGACAAGCCGCGGGTGCGAAGGCTGGCGGAGGAGTTGCGCGACGCGGGGTTGCGGGTGTGGTTCGACGAGTTGGTCATCAAACCGGGCGACGACATCTACCTGGCCGTTGAACGCGGGCTCGAGGCGGCGCGAGCCCAGGTGTTGTGCCTGTCGCCGGCGGCGCTGGGGTCAGAGTGGGTGGCGCTCGAACGAAGCACCGTGATCTTCCGCGATCCGACCAATGCCGGCCGGCGCTTCATCCCGCTGTTGCTGGCTGACTGCGAGCTCCCGGACGCATTGCGGGGCTACAAATACGTGGATTACCTCCAGGAAACCAAGGCGGCCTTCGACGAGCTGCTGGCCGCCTGCCGGCCCGAAGTGGAAACGGCCACGCCCGCGCCGGAAGTCAAACCCGCGAAGAAGCCCGCGCATGCGCCGGAGCAGGCCGAGCCGCTGGCCGTGCTGGAACGTGAGCTCACGGGGCACGAGGATTGGGTCAGGAGCGTGGCCGTCAGTCCGGATGGAACATGGGCAGCGTCCGGCTCGGACGATCGGACGGTCAAGATTTGGGAACTGGAGACCGGTGCATGCCGAACGACGCTGCAAGGGCATCGGAGTGGAGTGAATTCCGTCGCGATCACACCAGATGGGGAGCGGATTGTTTCAGGTTCCCAGGACAACACGATTTGCGTCTGGGACGCCGTGGATGGAACACCCGTCGCGAGTTGGCAAGCCAGCGAACACTTCGTCACTTCGGTCGTCGCCATGTCGGACGGTCAGCGAGTGATTTCCAGTGGCGCAGGCGGAGATCCTGTCCTCAAGATTTGGAACGTAGCGACACAACAGTGCCTGGCCAAATTGGCGGGCCATTCGGAGCCAGTTGAGTCCATGGCGGTTTCCAACGATGGAAAACGGGCCGTGTCCGGATCGTTTGGGTCGATTTGGCTCTGGAACCTCGAAACGGGCCAGTGTCTGGCGACGCTGAAGGGTCATTCGGATCTTGTCAACTCTGTTCAGATCACCCCGGACGGGCGGTTTGCCGTTTCAGGTTCGGATGACAACACCGTCAAGATTTGGGATCTGCAAGCGGGCTCCTGTATCGGGACGCTGGAGGGCCATCAAGATGCTGTAGATTCCGTCGCCATCTCCCCCAACGGCACCGTGATCGCCTCCACGGGGTTCAACGACGAAACGGTCCGGCTCTGGGATTGGAAGTCGGGGGCGTGCTTGCAGGTTATCGAACTCGAAGGTTTCAGCCCGGCACCGCTTTCCGTAGCCTTCAGTCCCGGTGGCTCGCGCCTCGTGGTGGGCACAACTCATGGCGCGATTTTCGTCTATTGCCTCACCGGCGCCCGCGTCGCGCCGCCTGCCGAAGCGACACGCCGATACGTGAACGCCAAGGTCGTGTTGATCGGCGAGGGGATGGTAGGCAAGACGTCGCTTGCGCATCGGTTGATCGAAGACCGATACGTAGTCCAAGACCGCACGCACGGGATGAACGTGTGGCCGCTGGATTTGCCGCTCCCGCCCGACGCCACGCTGCAGCGCGAGGCCCTGCTCTGGGACCTGGCCGGGCAGGAGGATTACCGGCTGATCCATCAGTTCTTTCTTGATGAAACCGCGTTGGCCCTGCTGCTGATCAATCCGCAGAAAGACGATCTCTTTGTCGAGGCGGGCGACTGGCTCAAGGCCCTGGAGACCGCCGCAAGCCATCACGCGCTGGAACGCCGCGTGCCCCGGCTGCTGGTCTTCTCCCAGATCGACGTGGGCGGGATGAAGATCGGCAATGCCAAGATCGAACGGTTCTGCGAGCAGCATGGTTTCGCCGACTGGCTGGCGACCAGCGCCAAGACGGGCGACAAGTGCTCAGACACGGAGAACGGCGGCAAGCCCTCGACGCTGAAACAGATGATCGCGGACCATATCCCGTGGGCGACTCTGCCGTGGACGGCCACACCGCGTCTGCTCGCCGAATTAAAGAGCGCCGTGATGACGATCCGCGACGAAACGGACATCCGCCTGCTGCGCTTCTCCGAGTTGGCACAGCGGCTGGAGCAGGCCCTGCCGGATGAGCGATTCGGCGAATCCGACGTCCGTACGGCGGTCATTCTGCTGGCCAATCATGGCCTGGCCCGGCCCTTGAAGTTCGGCGACTTGGTGCTGCTGCGGCCCGATCTGCTGAACGGCTATGCCGGGGCGATCATTCGTGCGGCGCGTGCCCACCGGGACGAGATCGGCTGCGTGCTCGAGGCGGACATCTACGGGCCGGACTTCGACTTCACCGGCGTCGACCGGCTGAACCGCCCGGACGAGGAACTCCTACTGCGGGCCATGGTTCAAATCTTCCTCAACCACTCGCTGTGCATCGCCGAAGAGACGCCGCAGGGGCGGCACCTGGTGTTTCCCTCCCAGTACCGGCGGGAGAAAGACATTCCGTGGGAACCCGGCGTCTTCGTCTCCTACACCTTCAGCGGCGAGTGGCAGACGGTCTGGACGACCCTGGTGGTGCGCCTGTGGTACAGCCAGGAGTTCGAGCACAAGGAACTCTGGCGCAACGCGGCGGAGTTTCAATCCAGCCGGAGGCAACTGCTGGGCCTGAAGATCGACAACCGACAGGGAGAGGGCCAGGCGACGATCAGCCTGTTCTTCGACGTGAAGACACCGGACGAGCTCAAGGTGATCTTCATTGAGTATGTCCACCGGCACCTAGCCAAATATGCCAGCGACGTGACGCGTGATCGGCGGTACGTGTGCTCAAATTGCGGGAAACAAGTGATCGACCTCGACAGGGTACGCAGTCGGCTCGCGGCCGGCAAGGACTTCATTACCTGCCAAGAGTGCGACGAGAGAGTGCTGTTGATCGACTTCATCGAGCAGCGGCTCAAGAGCGATCCGGTCGCACGCAGAATTCTGTCCATGGAAGAGACGGCGACTCGGGAGCTGGACACGCAGGCCCTGGAGCAAATTCTGATCGGTCACATGATGGCCGTCTGCGGCGAGGCCAACCAGATCTTCCGCCCGGTGACGATGTTCGATGAGGGCATCGATGGCGAAGTGGAATTCAAGGACGACGACGGCAAGGCCAGCGGCGAGAAGATCTATGTCCAGCTCAAGAGCGGCAACTCCTACTTGCGGACACGCCAGCGCGACGACCGCGAAATCTTCGACGTGAAGAACGAGCGACATCTGGACTACTGGGTCAGCCAGCCCGTGGACGTGTATCTCGTCATCCGCCAGACGGAGGAACGGGGTGGCGAGGGGACGATCCGCTGGATGAACGTGACGCGCTATCTCAAGAACCGGAAGGACAAGACCAGCCGCCAGATCATCTTCGAGGGCGAGCGGCTGGACATGCAAGCCGTGTGGAAGCTACGCGACCGGTTCTGCCCGCCACGGCGCGGCGTGGTGCGGTAGGGATCGCCCACCGCGCCGCGGCGGTCGCCAGCGCACCGTCTTCTCTGGATTCCGGGTCTGCTAATATCATGATGGTGCCAACTGAAGTCCAGCAGCGAAACCAGCCGCGCGGATGCGGGGGCTGGCGGAGAGGGCTCGTGAGGCGGGGTGCTGATGTCGTTCGACGAGTGAGCCATCAGGCCGGGCGCCGACATCTACCTGGCCATCGAACACGGGCTAGAGGCGACGCCTGCACAGGTGTTGTGCATGTCGGCGATGAGTCTGGGGCCGGAGTGGATGACGCTCGAACGTCGGTCGCCATAGCAGGCCGCCCTGGTATCGGAGCGAGGGTATGGTCAAACTGATCGAATACATACCTCGTGAGCTGCTAGACGATATCACGTCGGGCGAATGCTTGCCCGTTGTTGGCGCAGGTTTTTCGAGAAACGCTATTCTGCCACCCGAGTGTCAGATGCCTCTCTGGAACGATCTCGGCGCACGGTTTGCTAAACTATTGGGCGCGGCTTTCTCCGGTAAACCAACAGATTCTCTCTCGTGCTACTGCGATCAACGCGGGAAGCTTGAGTTGGCTCGAATACTGAGAAAATGTCTTTATATCAATACTGCAAAACCAGGCAGCTTGCACACACGCTTCGCCCAATTGCCGTTCAAGCACGTCCTGACAACTAATTTTGACTTTCTTCTTGAGCAGGCATACGGCATCGCCGGGAAACCATATATTCCTGTGGTTGACCAGGAACTTCTCGGATTTGGGCAATCCGATGGCGAGACACGGCTAGTCAAGATGCACGGCGATCTTCACCACCCAAGCCTGATGGTGGTGACAGAAGAGGATTATGACAAGTTCAGGGACAATCGTGAAGCAATGTTTTTTGAAGTGGCGCATCTATTAAGCTGTCATTCTGTGTTGTTTGTGGGATATAGTATCGATGACCCCGATTTCAGGCAAGTTTGGCGGTTGGTTGATAAGCATCTTAAGGGGCTTCGCCGGCCCTCCTATGCTCTCCTTGTTGGCGCAACGGTTGATGAAGCAGACACCTACCGGAGGAGGGGTATAAATACTGTCATCTCTCTGCCAGGAACGAAAAAAACTTATGGGAGAGTATTGAGTGAGGCATTTCGCCAGATTGGCGATGCTATCAGCCGTACTCCCTTTGGAAGGACCGACCATGGATAGCTTCCAATACGATGTATTTTTATCGCACAATAGCAGAGATAAGCCCTCAGTGCGGCAGTTGGCCGAGCGACTTCGCGATCAGGGCTTGCGTATTTGGTTTGACGAATGGGAGATTCAGCCGGGGGATGATATCTACTTGGCTATCGACCGTGGGCTAGAACTCAGCCGGATTTTGGTTCTTTGCCTGTCGCCAGCGGCAATTGGGTCTGGCTGGGCTGCTTTGGAGCGCAGTACCCTCCTGTTCCGAGATCCAACCAACATGCCACGCCGATTCATTCCTCTTCTGCTGGGCGATTGCGAGATTCCGAAAGCAATGCGAGGTTACAAGCATATAGACTTTAGGTCCAAGAGCGATTCTGGGTTTGTTGAGCTTGTGAGCGTTTGCCGGCCCAGCACGAAAGGGCACCTTCTGGATGACTCGGACACCGAGAAGGTCAGTGGCGTTGCCTACGAGGCGTCTCGACGCTATGTCGCCGCCAAGGTGGTATTGCTTGGAGAGAGTGCAGTTGGAAAAACGTCACTTGCTTACCGCTTGGTGGGTGATCGATTTGCTCCGACCTACTCGACGCACGGGATGACCGTGTGGCGGCTTGACCTACCGCTCCCGCCTGACCCTACTCTGGAGCGCGAGGTGCTGCTCTGGGACTTGGCTGGGCAGGAGGACTACCGACTGATCCACCGGCTGTTTCTTGAAGAAACCGCGTTAGCCCTCTTGCTGATCGATCCGCAAAAGGATGATCCCTTCGCCGAGGCGGGCAACTGGCTCAGAGCCTTGGAGTCTGCCGCGAGCCAACACCAGATGGATCATCCCGTGCCCCGGCTGCTGATCTTCTCCCGGATCGACGTGGGCGGGATGACGATCGACAACGCCAAGATCGAGCAGTTTTGCAAGCAGCACGACTTCGCCGACTGGCTGGCGACCAGCGCCAAGACTGGCGAGAATTGCTCGGACACGGAGAACGGGGACAAGCCCTCGAAGCTGAAGCAAATGATCGTGGACCACATCCCGTGGTCTTCTCTGCCGTGGACGGCCACGCCGCGCCTGCTTTCGGAGCTGAAGAACGCCGTGATGACGATTCGCGACGAGACGGACATCCGCCTGCTGCGACTCCCCGAATTGGCGCAGCGGCTGGAGCAGGCCCTGCCGGGTGAGCGATTCGGCGAGTCCGAAATGCGCACGGCGGTCACCCTGCTGGCCAATCACGGTCTGGCCCGGCCCTTGAAGTTCGGCGATCTGGTGCTGCTGCGGCCCGACCTACTGAACGGCTATGCCGGAGCAATCATTCGTGCGGCCCGCGCCCATCAGGACGAGATCGGCTGCGTGCCTGAGGTGGACATCTACGGGCCGGACTTCGACTTTACCGGCGTCGACCGGCTGAACCGCCCGGACGAAGAGCTCCTGCTGCGGGCTCTTGTTCAAACCTTCCTCGACAACTCGCTGTGCATCGCCGAAGACACGCCGCAGGGACGGCACTTGGTGTTTCCCTCTCAGTACCGGCGGGAGAAGGACATCCCGTGGGAACCCAACGTTTTTGTCTCCTACACCTTCTGCGGCGAATGGCAGACGGTCTGGACCACACTCGTGGTGCGCCTGTGGTACAGCCAGGAGTTCGAGCACAAGGACCTGTGGCGCAACGCGGTGGAACTCCAATCCAGCCGGGGGCATCTGCTGGGCCTGAAGATCGACAACCGACAGGGCGAAGGCCAGGCGACGATCAGCCTGTACTTCGACGTGAAGACGCCGGATGAGTTCAAGGTGATCTTCATCGAGTACGTCCACAGGCACCTGGCCAAATATGCCAAGGACGTGACGCGCGACCGGCGGTATGTATGCCCGAAGTGCGGGCAGCCGGTGATCGACCTTGACATGGTGCGCAGCCGACTGGCGGCCGGCAAGAACTTCATCTACTGCCAGGAGTGCGACGAGCAGGTGCCGTTGATCGACTTCATCGAACAGCGGCTCAAGGGCGATCCGGTCGCCCGCCGAATTCTGTCTATGGATGAGACGGCGACGCGGGAGCTGGACACGCAGGCCCTGGAGCACATCCTGATCGGACACATGATGGCCGTCTGCGGCGAGGCGAACCAGATCTTCCGTCCGGTTACGATGTTCGACCACGGCGTCGACGGCGAGGTGGAATTCAAGGATAACGATGGCCAAGCCAGTGGCCAAAAGATCTACGTCCAGCTCAAGAGCGGCAACTCCTACCTGCGGACCCGCCGGCGCGACGGTCGCGAAGTCTTCGCCGTGAAGAATCCACGCCATCTGGACTACTGGATCAACTATCCCGTGGACGTGTATCTTGTCATCCGCCAGACGGACGAGCAGCGCGGCGAGGAGACGATCCGCTGGATGAACGTAACGCGCTATCTCAAGGACCGGAAGGACAAGACCAGCCGCCAGATCGTCTTCGAGGGCGAGCGGCTGGACATGCAAGCCGTGTGGAAGCTGCGCGACCGGTTCTGCCCGCCCCGGCGCGGTGTGGTGCGGTAGGGTTTGGCTTCGTGGCCAAGCTCGCGCAGCGAGGAGGATACAGGATAAGGATGAATATCAAGATCAAGCGGGTGTACGAGCAACCAGACAAAGCGGACGGGACACGCATCCTCGTCGACCGGCTCTGGCCGCGAGGGCTCACGAAGGAGAAAGCGCGCGTCGATCTCTGGCTGAAGGAAATCGCACCCAGTACGGAGCTCCGAAAGTTCAGCCATGAGTCCGGCGACTGGGCGGAATTCAAGGCGCGCTATTACGCCGAGCTCGAGGAGAACGATGAGCAGGTCGCACTCCTGAGGAGCGAGATCGAGAAGGGGACGGTAACGTTGGTCTACAGCGCGAGAAACGAAGAGCACAACAACGCCCTCGTCCTCAAAGAATTCCTGAGCCGCTGAAGGTTCTAGAGCTTGTCGTAGTCGGCGGGCTCAACGTCAGGCAGGCTTGCGAGAGCGGCCTCAAACTTCTCCCGGCTGCCGCGCTTCGCGCGCTCCTCGAGATACTCGACCGTCAACAGAGCCGCCATTTTCTCTGCTGCGGCGGTGCTAAGAAACTGGTTGATAGAGATGCCTTCCTGAATCGCCAATTTCCGGATTTGCTTGTGCAGAGAATCAGGAAGTCTCAGACTGATCGTGCTCATGGCAGCGCATTATCGGTGATCCTATGGATTGGTGTCAAAATCGAGCTGTTCGTTCGGAGTCGCCTCAAGAGATAGCTCTGGAGCTCCAGAAGTCGGCCCAGCTCTGGAAAAGCCACACGGAGAGTCCCATGCAGAATGGAGATCCGGCCGTGCGCCCAGTCGCAGGTCCCCGGGCGCGCGGCCGGAGGGTTGCTCAGCAGTTCGTGTCCCTGCAGTTGTAGGTGGCGTAGCCCTGAATCTGCCAGGCGCCCCCGCCGATCAGCGTGCAGCTCGTGGTGTTGTGGACCACGAAGTTGCAGGTGCCGAGAAAAGCCAGGTCGTTGACACAGTGGCCGCTCGCGATGCTCTGCAACTGCGAGTTGAGGCTGCTCTGGGCTGCCGTGCAGCTCGAGCCGGATCCCGAGATCGTGGGGGTTGTGAAGTGCAGCCCGGCAATGCAGATCGGGCCGCACTTCAGGACCGGCTTGGGCATCATGTCGACCTGGGGCAGCGACTGTTCCGCAAAGACCGCGGCCAGGTCCGGGTCGGGCGTCGCGGGGGCGGCCTGGGCCGAGGCGCTTGCGACCAGGGCAAATCCGAGGAGTACTGCAGCGAACAGGGAGCTCAAACCACGGCCTCTCGTCATGTCAACTCCTTTTTGGGTTAGGGTTTCGAGATCCTCGCGATCTCTTCAGCCATGAATGATGGTGCGCACTGGCGTTGAAAGCGCGCCCCAAGCCGAAGGAGGTCGCCTCGAACCTCCGTGTCTGTCGCTACCGCGATGGGCGTGTTCCCCGCCCGGGGGATAGCGCGATGGCCCCATCGGACCCGTTCTATGAGACACTCAGCATGACCTTGGTTTTCGCGACGACTGGTGACCGGTTCCCGAGTCGCGACATTCCTCCTCCGACCTTCTCTTACCTCTCCACAGGAGACCCGATCATGCGTATCATTGGCCGATTCGTGCTGCCTCTTTCCCTCGCATTGCTATCTTTCTCGGTTTCGACGGCGCACGGCGCTTCTTTGTCGCCCTGCGAGGTTGTTTCAGCCGAAGTGTGGGGCGGGATCATGGGATATACCGTGACCGCGACACCCGGTGATATGAACTGCTCTTACACGGGTAAGGGCGGCGGCGGACAGTTTCGGATTCTCGCTACCGCGGGCTCCAGCTCCGAGGCAGACGCTTCGGCGAAGCGTATGCAGGACCGCCAGCAGAAGGGAAGGCACAATCCCGGCCTCTCGGCCATAGATTCGCAGGGGACTGTGGTGTTCTCCGTGGCTTTGTTTCAGAGCACGCCGACCGCCGATTCCGCCTCGCAGCTAAAGAAGCTGGTGGCCGCAGCAAAGCAACATCTGGCGAAGTAAAGCAGCCCACCCGGGGCTGGCGCTTTCAAGTTCCCTAAGTGATCCGTTACAACCCCGTGCTATTCTGTCTCCGGATCCAAGAACCGGAGGGAGAATTCACGATGCGACCGGACGCTCTGCGACGAGTGACGATGGGCTGTCTGGCTGCCGCTTTCTTGCTCGGGGCGCCAGGCGCGGTCCGGGGCGAGGAGGCCTGGCGGTCCCTCGGGCCTTTGGGAACGACTGGCAACGAGGGGCTCGGCGGTAGAGTCATCTCCCTGGCCGTGGATCCACGCAATCCCAACCGGGTCTTCGCCGGTTCCGCGAGCGGCGGGCTCTGGGTGAGCGAGCGCTCCGATTCCCGCCCCGGCAGCGCGATGGCGGTCGACGCCAATCCCCTGGCGGCCAACTGGCGAGACTCCAGCCGGCCCTATTGGCGCTGGCGCTACGTCGATACCGGCTTTCCGGCCCTCGGGGTTGGCGCCATCGCGATCGATTCCCAAGATCCTGACATCATTTATATCGGCACCGGCGAGGTCTACGGCTATCAGCGAACGACGGCCCGCGGCTTCGACAACCAGACTTCGCGGGGCAACTACGGCATCGGCATTCTGCGCTCGACGGACGGCGGCCGGACGTGGTCGAAAAGCTTCGATCGCAAGCCGAGCCAGAAGACCGGAGTGCAGAATCTCCAGATCGTGCCCGATTCAACCGACCCGGCCCGGTTTACCGTCTGGGCCGCAACCTCGGAGGGAGTCTTTCGGCTCGATGGATCGAAAACGGCTGCCGAGGCCACCGCGGATTGGAAGCTCTCGCTGGCGGTCGTCGCGGCTACCTCGGTGAGCGTCAATCCCAGAAAACCCCTCGAAGTCGTGGCCGCGTGCGGCAATTTCGCAAGCCAAGGCAACGGTCTCTACAAAACGAGAGACGGCGGCGCTACCTGGACCCGCCTCGTGCGCGGGCTGCCCGTGAGCTACGAGGGCAAGGCCGAGTTGGCCCGTTCAGCCTCCAATCCCGAGACGCTCTACGTCAGCATCGGCAATCTGACCCGGCTGCTATTCACCAACAACCAGGTTGCCGCCGGCGCCGACGAAACGGGCGGCACCGACGGTTATACCTATCCTGAAAACAAACGTTTCAAATGTCTTTACACTCCGACGCCCCTCGTCGATCCCGCGGCCTACCTGTTGCGCAGTGTCGACGGCGGCGACTCCTGGGAGACGCGGAGCACGTCGCGCGACGGCGGCTACTCGCAGGGCTGGTACGCCAATACGGTGGCGGTTCATCCGTTGGAGCCTGACAACGTTTATGTCGGCTATGTCGGCCCTTACCGCTCCTTCGACGGCGGCAAGACCCTGGAGGGTTTCGTCGTTTGGAAGGAAAACCGGCTGGTGGGCCAGGCCGTCTACTCGCAGAGCGTCGACTCGCTCATCTTCGTCGACTTCCACGCCATTGTCTACGCCCCCGGCCAGCCTGAGATCATTTACTTCGCTTGCGATCACGGCGTCTATCGCTCGGCGGACGGCGGGCGCACCATCGAACGGGTCAACCAGGGCTTCAATACGCTCCAGTTCTACCGCGGCGTTTCCATTTCGCAGAAAAACCGCGACTTCATCGCCGGCGTGCCCCAGGATTACGGCGTGGGATTCCTGAGCTACTCGGGCGATCCCAGCGCTTGGAAAATCATTTCGGGCTGGGGCCAGGAAGCGGGTTTCTCCGCTTTCGACGACGAGAAGGGCATCGGATATTTCACCACCCACAGCAACCGTCAGCTCGGGCGCTGGCAACAGAACGCCTGCGACGTTGGCAAGGACCCCGCCTGCAAGCCGCAGCCCATCGATCCGGCCAGCGCCTTTGATCCTTGCTACATTCCCGACGTCAATCCTTTGCAGCGCAGCGCCAACTGCCTCGACAACACGTCGTGGAACGCGCCGCTGGTGCTGGCACCTTCGAACCGCAACCGGCTCTATGCCGTGCGGGACGTGGTCTACCGTTCAGATAAAGCGCCCGAGCACTCGTGGTCGCCGCTGGCGAGCGCGGAAACGGGGATTCCGGAGAAGTCCTGCACCTCGAATGCCGCGCCCGGCGTCTCCTGGGCGCCCACCAGCCTCGGCCGTGAGCTCGACGGCAATCCGATCTTTTCCCTGGCGGTGGCACCCAAGGATGAGAATCATCTCGTGATCGCCACGGCGCCCCGCTACAACCGGATGAACGTCTTCCGGTCCAGGAACGCGGGCGGCACCTGGGAGCGCATCACCTACGATCTGCCGGAGAACGGCTATCCAATGGCGATCGTGTTCGATCCTCACGCCGCGGACGGATCGATCATCTATCTCACCCTCGGCGGCTTTGGCTTCTCCCATCTGTGGAAGCTCGACATGGCGGAGGGAGCGTCGCGGAAGTGGCAGGATCTCGACGGCGGCCGGCTGCCCGATGTCTGGGCTTCGGGCCTCTTGGTGGACCCGGCGGACAAGGACTCGCGGCACCTCTACATGGCGACCGATCAGGGCGTCTACCGCACCGCGAATGGCGGCGCGAACTGGCAGGCGTGGAGCGAAGGGCTTTACCCAGGCGTTCTCAGCGTCGATCTATTGTTCTACGCACCCGAGCGGCTCCTGCGGCTGGTGACTCACGGCAACGGCATCTGGCAGCGCCCGCTGCCAGCGCCGTGAGGCGACTCCGGCTACTGCGACACTTCGACGACCTTCTCGATCTTGTCCCCGATGCGGATCTCGTCGAGCACGGCGTCGCCAGCCACGACCTGGCCGAAGACGGTGTAGCCGCCGTCGAGGTGCGGCTGGGGGGAGAGGGCGATGAAGAACTGGCTGCCGCCGGTGTCGGGGCCGGCGAGGGCCATTCCCACGGCGCCGCGGCCATAGCGCAGCCGGTTGATCTCGTCGCGGATGACGTAGCCCGGGCCGCCGCTGCCGTCACCGCGCGGATCGCCGCCCTGAATCACGAAATCGGGGACGACGCGGTGAAAGGTGAGACCGTCGAAGTAGCCCTGGCTTGCGAGCTGCAGGAAGTTGAGGCAGGTGAGCGGCGCCTCGGGGCAGGCCAGGCGGACGGTGATCGTCCCGCGCTGGGTACGGATCTCTACCGTCCGCGGCCGGCGGGTGCGCTGCACGATCGAACGATAGCTGTCCACTTCCTGGCGGCTCGCGGGGCCGGGGGCTGGGATCTTTGTCTGCCCGAGCTTGGCCAGGCTCTCGCCCGCTTCCCGGCGCAGCACGTAAGGTCCGGCGGCGGCAGCTTTCTCCAGGAGGGCAATGATGGCGCCCGTTTCCAGCGGCTCGGCCTTGCCCCGCGCCGCCAGCGCCCGCACCTCGGCGAGGCCCATCTCCTCCAGTCCCTCGCGATAGACCCCGGGAAGCGCCGCTTGGAGCTCGGCGAAGGTTGCCACGGGATGTTCCACCAGCCAGTCGAGCGCGGCGCCCCGCACTCCGGGATCAGGATCGAGGAGGGCCTTACGCGCCACGTCGCCGGCCTTGGCGTCCGCCGCCAGCCAGGCCGAGACCGCGGCGGCGCGGACTCGGGGAGCCGGGTCGGCGATCAGTTTCTTCAGAATGTCGGCCTCGGTGGCCAGCCCCAGAGAGCCGGCAGCTTCCGCGGCGCGAGCCCGCAGGGCGACGTCGTCCGCAGCCGCCGCCGTGGCGATTCGCGCCGCGGCCTGCGGATATTTCCCCGCTGCCAGGGCCACGAGTGCCGTTCCCTTCTCCCACGGCTCGCCGCCGTCCACCCGGGCGGCCAGGGCCTCGCCGAGTGGGGGCGCGGCCCAGACGCCGGCGGCGTCGAAAGCGCTCGCCCGCACGCCGGGACGAGGATCGTCCATCAATGTCCGCAGGCGAGGCGTCCAGTCTTCCAGCGGCTTTGCCTTGCCGGCGGCGACGAGCGCTTTGGCGGATCGAAGCGCCTGGATGAGAGGACCGGGATCTGAGTCGTCGAGCAGAGGACGCAGGGCCGCCAGATCCTCGCTGGTCCCGACGATTCCAAGGGCCCGGGCCGCCCAGGCACGCACTCTGGGGTCGCCGTCGGCCAGCAGCTTGCGTAAGGTGGGGAGAGCCGAGGAAAAGGGATTTCGAGACAATGCGTAGGCGGCCTGGGCGTGGAGCACGGAGTCCGGCCGGGCGAGGCCGCGCTCGCCGAGAGAAACGATCGTCTCCTCCTTGAAGCGAAAAAGGCCGGGGAGAAGGCGCGCCCACCGCTCCTCCTCGGGCAACGGGAGCAGCGGTTCGAGGACGTCGACCACCCGGGCACCCAACTTGCCGAGCGCTTCCACGGCCAGCATGCCGGTCTCCCGGTCCGGATCGCGCTCCGCCAGCAGCAGGGCAGCCTGGGCTTGCGGATCCCCCAGCACGCCTAGCCCGAACGTCGCCGCCCGCCGCACGGAGGGAGACTCGTCGATCAGCAACCCTTCGAGAACCCGCCGCCCTGCCCGGTCCGGAATCCGCCCCAGGGCCACCGCGAGATCCTCGCGCAGCGCCGCGTTCCCCTTGAGGCACATCTGCACGGTGAAGTCGTCGTACGTCTGGCGATCCACCAGAAGCAGGAGGAGAGCCCGCTCCTCGATGTGCGGCACCTGGAGGTCCGGTTGCTCTCGCGCCGTATGGGGGGCAGGGCGGGGAGTGCAGGCGGTGAGGAGGAGAAGGGCTACCGCGAGAGTGGAAAGATTTCGAGTTTTCATGGAGGGGGCGATGCTACCACCGGCGGGAATCTCAACGTGACGCCGACCCATCCGGTGGACGGACCTCTGCCCGCCGCATCGAAACCCTCACTCCCCCAGCCCCTCTCTCCCAGCCTCCCCCCCGCCTGACGGGAGAGAGGGGAGCCGGAAGTTCCACAAAAGGCGGAATTGATCTTGGCTGTTCTCCCTCTTCTCCCGGCGGACGGGGGGGAGGCTGGGAGAAGAGGGTCGGGGTGATGAGGGTCTTCGCCGACGCGGATAACGCCTGAGCCCTCGGAAACCTGCGGGTCGGCGACCTCGCGGCCATGAAGGCGCTGCTGATCGATCACCCTCGACGCCGCTGGTACAGGCTGTGGATGGTTTCGAGGACAGATTCCAGATGAGCGTGAACTTCCCGATTGGTAAACCGGAGGACACGGAAGCCCAGAGCGTCCAGGTTGCCGTCCCGATTCACGTCGTGACGGATCTGCGTGTCTCCCTCATGGACCGGACCGTCCAGCTCCAGAATGAGCCTCAACTCGTAGCAATAGAAGTCCGCGACGTAAGGACCGACCGGCACTTGGCGGCGGAACTTGAGGCCGAGGAGCTTTCGATCGCGCAGATGCTCCCATAGAGATTCCTCGGCGGGAGTGGAAATCCGCCTGAGCCGCTTCGCACGAGCCAGAGCGCCTGGACTGGGAACGCGCATCGGTTGATGATATCTCCCGACGGCCAGGCGAAAATCGCCGATCCGAAGGCTTCGGAGACTCGTAATCCTCTCCGTGCCGCCGAAAGACCCTCACTCCCCCAGCCCCTCTCTCCCAGCCTCCCCCCCGCCTGACGGGAGAGAGGGGAGCCGGAAGTTCCACAAAGGCGGAATTGCTCTTGGCTGTTCTCCCTCTTCTCCCGGCGGACGGGGGGGAGGCTGGGAGAAGAGGGTCGGGGTGATGAGGGTCTTCCGGCGCGGAGAACGTTACGAGTCTTGGTGCTGCTCTCAAAAAACAAAGGTAGTAGGCCGGCGGGAGGCTGGCGCTCCCTGGGGGCTGATCCAGGGAGTTTTCGGCAATCTGCCTGTATATTCTCCGGCGTGAATTCCCCCCGGCTCCAGTTCGACCAGGTTCGCCGCCGCTTTGGGCGGCTGTCGGTGCTGCAGGGCGTCTCCGGCACCGTGGACTCGGGCGAGATGATGCTGGTGACGGGGCCGAATGGGTCGGGGAAGAGCACTCTGCTGCGCTGCCTGGCC